>Ga0182012_10004176_pt1 | contig 15162 bp, 17 predicted proteins | sample 612S2SmetaG_FD_120486 | JGI IMG/M metagenome (GOLD analysis project Ga0182012, IMG submission 120486) | Permafrost microbial communities from Stordalen Mire, Sweden - 612S2S metaG | ecosystem: Environmental > Terrestrial > Soil > Wetlands > Permafrost | place: Sweden: Stordalen | collected... | reverse complement strand
GCGGCCGTCCTCGATCAGCGCACGGGTGAACGGGGTCGGGTCGCCGTATTCGCTCGGCACGTAGATGACGCCGCGCTGCATCAGCGTCTCGCGATGCTCGAACGACATTGCCTGCCACAGCAGCGCCTCGGTGAAGTCGGGTGCCGCGGCAATGCCGACCACTGCGGCGACTCGGTCGCGGCGGGCGAGCGCGACCAGCAGCGCGATCCACCCGCCCATCGAGGAGCCGACCAGGATCAGCGGTCCCTCCGTCAGCCGGTCGATGGCGGCGAGCGCATCCGCGGTCCAGGTGCCGATCGTCCCGTCCTCGAACCGGCCGCCGCTGGCGCCGTGGCCGGCATAGTCGAAGCGCAGCATCGCCTGGCCGCGGTCGGCGCAGAACGCGGCGAGACGGGATGCCTTGTCGCCGGTCATGTCGCTGCGGAAGCCGGTGAAGAACACGACCGTGGGCGAGCGCCCCTCGTGCTTGCCCCAGGCCAGCTCCACACCGTCGCCGCGGTCGAGGCGGCCGAAGGTTTCCATGCTTGTCTCCGTCAAGTGTCCGGGGCCTTTGATAACACCCGGGGCCGGCAGTCCAACGCCCGGGCGATGGCGTCGTGGTGAATCGGCTGGGCCATCAGGGGCGCCATCGCTCGTCTCAGTGTACAAGGCCTGGCATGGCACGCGGTCAAGAGCGCTTCGTCGTCCTGCAGGTCCTCCCCGCGCTGGTCACCGGCGGGGTGGAGCGTGGCACCGTCGAGGTGGTCCAGGCGGTGGCTGAAGCCGGGGGCGCCGCGCTGGTGGCCAGCGCCGGCGGCCCCATGGTCGCGGAGGTCGAAACCGCCGGCGGCCGGCATATGGCATTGCCGCTGGATACCAGGGACCCGCGCGCGATCTGGCGCAATGCCGCGCGCCTCGCCGAACTGATCCGCCGGGAGGGGGTGGACATCGTACACGCCCGCTCGCGCGCCCCGGCCTGGTCGGCCTGGCTGGCGTGCCGGCGGACCGGCGTGCATTTCGTCACGACCTATCACGGCACCTACGGTGAGGCACTGCCGCTGAAGCGGCGGTACAACGCGGTGATGGCGAAGGGCGAGGTCGTGATCGCCGCCAGCCCGTTCATTGCCGGCTTGGTCGCAGCCCGGCACAGGGTCGAGCCGGGCCGCCTCCGCATCATCCCGCGCGGCGTCGATCCGGCGGTGTTCGATCCGGCGGCGGTCGCGCCGGAGCGCATGGCGGCTCTGGCGGGGGCCTGGAACCTGCCTGCCGGAGCGCCGGTGGTGATGCTGCCGGGGCGGCTTACCGCCTGGAAAGGGCAGGGGGTGCTGATCGAGGCCATGGCCCTGGTGTCCCGCCGCGACGCCATCTGCGTGCTGGTGGGTGCCGATCAGGGACGCCGCCGCTACACCGAGCAACTGCTGCGCCGGGCCGGGCGGCTTGGCATCGGCGATCGTCTGCGGCTCGCTGGTCATGCGGAGGACATGCCGGCCGCCTTGGCGCTGGCGGACGTGGTTGTGCACGCTTCCACCAAGCCGGAGGCGTTCGGCCGGGTGGTGATCGAGGCGCAGGCGATGGCCCGGCCCGTCATCGCCGCCGATCTTGGCGGACCGGTGGACACGGTGGCGCATGGGCTGACCGGCTGGCGGGTCGCCCCTGGCAACCCGGTCGCGCTGGCGGCCGCGATCGACGAGGTGCTGGCGCTGCCGCCGGACCGGCGTGCCACGGTCGGTGCCCGCGCCCGCGCCGCGGTGCCGACGGTGCGCGGCATGCAGCAGGCGACGCTGGAGGTTTACGCCGATGTCAGGGACCGACTCGGGCGCGGTTGAGCGCGCGTCGTTGTGGGGACCGAGCTCAGTCGAACAAAAGCTGCGGGGCCGGCGCGCTGCGCGAGTAATCAGATGCGCAGTAGCTGCCTCCCATGTAGCGTTCTTCAACCGGATCGTTGCTGATCTTGACGGCGAGCCGGCCGGCAAACGCATCGGCGCTGTCTTGCGGCTGCCAACCCAGCCGGGCGCGCGCGTCGTTGCGCCACCACGTCATGCGCTGGTTGTTCGATGCGCCCCAGACCACGCTGCAGCCGACCGCGCCGGTCCGCAGGCAGCGGATCACCAGCCGGGACAGGTCGTCGTAGGACAGCCAGGTTGCCAGCATGCGGGCATTGGTGGGCTCGGGAAACGACGAGCCGATGCGGATGGAAACGCTCTCCACGCCGTGCTTGAACCAATAGAGCCGGCCCATGAGTTCGCCATAGGCTTTCGATAGACCATAGAACGTGTCAGGCAGAAACTGTGCGTCGGCGCCGATGGTTTCCGTGCGCTCGTGAAAGCCGATGGCGTGGTTGGAGGATGCGAACACGACACGCGCCTGCTCCCGCTTCGCCGCTTCATAGACGTGATGGAGGCCGCGGATGTTGGGGCCGATGACGTCCTCGAATGGGCGATCGGTGGCGGCGCCGCCGAAATGCACGATGGCGCCGCAACCTTCTGCGAGCCGCATGATCGCGGCGCCGTCGTTAAGGTCGGCGCGGGTGAAGCCAGCGCCTGCGGAAAGCGGGTCGGGGAAGGACGCGATGTCGGTCAGGCGGAGCGTCCAGCCATCCGCGGCCAGCGACCTGCCCAGCACGCGGCCGAGCGCGCCCGCGGCACCGGTCAGCAAGACGGGCTTGGCTGGTGCGTCGGTCATGGGATGGTCCTCCTGGCGCGTTTTGGCCGGCGCTCGCGGCCCAATGGCGCTTTGAACTGTGTCCCGGTGCGGCGTTGGCCTCAAGGCGTGAGACGTCTCGAATCCGCATCGAAGCCGGTGGCGGGGCGGCACCGCTTGTCCGGATTGAGTTTGGAACCATTTCCTTTCGATCAGTCCGCTGAACGCGGCAGCCGGCGGCGACCGAACGCCGTCCGGCACAGACGGAGGGGCCCATCGCATGAAGTCGCCGCTATTGCTGGCTGCGCTGCTCGTTCCGCTTGCGGGATGTGCGCTCAATGATTTCGCCCAGAAGCAGGCGGAGTGGAATCACAAGATCGGGATGGACAGCATGAATCCCGGCGGCTCCATGGGCGCCCCCAGCGCCAGCGAGCGCGCCGCCGCCGAACAGGAGGCGCAGACCCAGCGTGACATCAAGCACGGCGAGGATCTTGAGAACGAGGAGGCGCGCAAGGCCGGGTTCGGCCCGTCGCCCACCGAGGGGATGAACTGCACCACCAGCACAAGCTCGTCAGGCAGCGCAAACAACGGGACGTCAACGACCAACACGACCTGCCACAACTAGGCCCGCCGCGGCCGATTATGGACATCGTTCGGAGAAGACGCATGAATGCGACATATCTGGCCGCCCTGGGGACGATCGTTCTGCTGGCGGGGTGCGGCCCGACAGCGGAGCAGCAGGCCGCGATGGACGCGGCGCAGCGGGCCAAGGATCAGGACAAGTGCGCGGGCTTCGGCTTCGCGCCCGGGAGCGACGCGTTTGCCCATTGCATGATGCAGATCGCGAGCCAACGCGACGCCGAAGCGGCTGCCGACCGCCGCGCGGCCGCGGCTCGCGACGCTGCGGACAGGCGGGCGAGAGATGCCGCGCAGGCGGCCAAGGACCGGGCCGACCGCGACGCCTGGGACCGGAAAACCGGCCAGGGCGCGTATTCGTCTTCTTCGCCGTCTCCGTCGTCTTCCTCGTTCTCGTTTCCGAACCCCGTGGACCCGATACGGGACTCGATTGATCAGGACATGCGCAAGATGGAGGGCTATTGATAATGCGATCAATTGACATGCTCCGGCCGCCATCGCTCGTCGCCGCGCCTTGGCCTGATCGGATCGCCTGACGATTTCGACCTGTGCCAGCATCTGACGCATGCCGGATCGGAATTGCGGCCGTTGATAGCCGCCGCCGGCATAGAGTTTCAGCGAAAGCGGGTACAAACCGAACAAGCTGGCCAACGCGTCCTGCCCTTGATCTTCTTGCCGGCATCGTAACCTCGCGGTCTATCCGGCGGCCGCGCCTGCGCCCGCCGTGCTTGGCGACCGGAATGACCGGCTCGGCCGTTCCGCGTCGGTCAGTTCGCGCGGATAGCGCATAGCGCGCGGCGAGGGCCGAAATGGTCCAGGTGGTTCATCACGCCGCTCCTGCCAGACGCTCGGCCTGGCAGCCGATCGCTTCATCGATCCGCGCGAACCCAGCCTCGCGCAGGGCGGCGGCCAGCTCCGCCTTCAGCCGGGGGATCAGCGCCGGCCCCGCATAGGCGAACGCGGTATAGACTTGCACCAGCGAAGCGCCGGCGGCGATCTTGTGGAAAGCGTCTTGCCCCGACAGCACGCCGCCGACGCCGATCAACGTCAGCCGGCCGCGCGCAAGCAGGAACGCGCGCGCCAGCATGGCAGTGGCCAGCGGGAACAGCGGCGCGCCGGACAGGCCGCCCGACTCGCGCGCGAGCGGCGACCGCAGGCCCGCCGGCCGCGAAATCGTGGTGTTGGAGACGATCAGCCCCTGGACGCCCCCGGCGATGCAGGTCTCGACCAGCGCCGCGAGACCGTCGGGCGCCAGGTCCGGCGCAACCTTCACCAGCAGCGGCGGGCGCTGCGACACGGCGGCGCCGATCGCCTGAAGAATGGCGCGGAGCTGCGCCTCGCCCTGCAGGTCGCGCAGCCCCGGCGTGTTCGGCGAGGACACGTTGATCACGATGTAATCCACATGAGGCGCGACCGCGGCAACCAGCGCCGGATAGTCGCGCTCCGGGTCGGCCCCGGTCTTGTTGATGCCGACATTGGCGCCGACCGGAGGACCGCCGCGCGTCAGAGCGGCGAGCCGGGCGACGGTGGCGGCCAGGCCCGCATTGTTGAACCCCATGCGGTTGATCACCGCGCGATCTTCGGGCAGCCGGAACAGGCGCGGGCGGGGATTGCCCGGCTGCGACAGGGGCGTGACCGTGCCGGTCTCGACGAAGCCGAAACCGAGCCGCCGCAGCGCCGGCACCGCCACCGCGTCCTTGTCGAAGCCGGCGGCGAGACCGATCGGATTGGCGAAGCGCAGGCCCAGCGCCTCGACCGCGAGCCCGGGGTCGTCGCCGGCCGGGACGCTCCCGGCCAGCCCCAGCCGGAGCGCCCGCAAGGCGAGCCGGTGGGCGCGCTCCGGGTCGATGCGGCGAAGCAGCGGGGTCAGCGCGGAGGCGATGGCGGGGGTCATCGACGAATCGCGCGTCTGGCGCCGCTCGCGCCGGGTGGCCGGATGCCGATGGGCGCGCGGCCAAGCGAGAACGCCGCTCGATCCGGCCCCGAGCGCGCGCGGCCTCGCTCAGCACGGACGATACGGGCGTTCATAGGGCCAAGCGGTGTCGCCCGTGCTCGGTTTCTTGTCATGGCGCGCGTCTTGCCAGCCCGGCCGGTGGCCCTCAAGAGTGCGGGTGATGTGGAACGAGCCGTATCTTGAGACCTGCTGCCGCTCGGCGCTGCACCGGCTGACGCTGTGCGGTCCAGCCGGGCGGCCATCGGGGATGAAGGATGGCCCATGCCTCGATCGCCTTGCCGGCATGGGCCTGGCGCGCTGCCGGCCGGACGGACGCTTCGAGATCACCGCAGCCGGCGGCGAACGGCACGCGCGGGACATCATGCGGCGCGCCGCCGGCTGACCGGTCAGGCGAGGCTCGCCGTCTCCACGACACCCGCCTGGGCCGGCGCCAGGACCAGGATGCGCGCGCCATCGGCGGCCGAGACCATCACCAGGTCGCCGGCGACCACGTCGCCCGAGGCCTCGGCGAAGAAGTTGCTGGCGGCGACGTCGTCCAGCCGGTCCGTGCCGGCCTTGTAGTGCCAGAGGGTGAATCCGTTGGCGTAGGCGAGCACGGACAGGTTGCGGATGGCGAAGGCCATGGCGGGCATTCTCCTTGGCAAGGAAAGCGTGGCCGCTGCCGGGCGGCAACGGCCTGCGCAAAGGGGTCGGGGAGCAGGAGGGAGTCGCCGGGCATGGCTCGCCCGTTGACGGACTGGCTCTACACGCTGGGGTTGTGCCCTGTCAAGGAATATAATCCTGTGGCCTTGACTGGTCACGCCACGATGCCCTTGACGCGCAGCGGCCACTCCAGCCGGCGCAGCGCCTCGCGCCACAGCCGATGGTCGCAGCGTTCCCCGGCATGGGCCGGGTTCGGGGCATCTTGCCGCTCGCCCCAGATGCGCAGAATGCGGGCGTGCGCGATTTCGATGCGTCGCCGGCGGTACAGCGTGTCCAGGCACTTCACCACGTCGTCCGGCTCGCAGGGGCGCGTGATAACGCCCTGACTGGCGGTGTAACGAGCGCCCTCCCGGCGGGCGACGAGCGCGGCCATGGTCCAAAGCCAGGCTTCCTCCGCGCTCCGGAACGGCCCGGGCGCACGCGGCGGGGCGGCGGCGGGCTGAGGGGTCATTTTTGCGGGCGGCGCCAGGCATGGTTGTCGATCCTCTTTTGGGACACGGCGTGGACGAACATAACAGGAACATAAAACCATAGGTTGTATGCGGTTGCAAGCGTGTGCGGCATTTTTTGGGCTGTTTTTCCTATTTCATTCGGTGCGGAATCCTAGGACACTGCGCACCGCAACCTGCCCCGACCATGGACGGACGTGCATGAAGCATGACGACATCTGGCGCGCGCTCGACACGCTCGCCGCCGAGAACGGGCTGTCCGCGTCCGGGCTCGCCCGGCGTGCCGGGCTGGACGCAACCACGTTCAATCCCTCCAAGCGCCGCATGCCGGATGGGCGCGCCCGCTGGCCGAGCACCGAAAGCATCTCGAAAGTGCTGGACGCCACCGGCGCCAGCCTGGAGGCGTTCACCGCGCTGGTGTCGGGCGCACGCGCGCTCTCCAGCGCGAGCGCCAGCGCGGCACGCAGCGCCACCAAGCGAATCCCGCTGATCGGGATGGCGCAGGCCGGCAGCGACGGCTTCTTCGACGATGGCGGCTATCCGGTGGGCGGCGGCTGGGACGAGGTCAGCCTGCCCGAGATCGCCGATACCAACGCCTATGCCCTGGAGATCAGCGGCGATTCCATGGAGCCGGTGTTCCGCGACGGCGACATGGTGATCGTCTCGCCGGCGGCGCCGATCCGCCGCGGCGATCGCGTGGTGGTGCGCGCCACATCGGGCGAGGTGATGGCCAAGCAACTCGCCCGTCGCTCCGCCCGCCGGGTCGAGCTGAAAAGCCTCAACCCCCAACATGCCGATCACAGCTTCGACCTCGCCGAGGTCGCCTGGATTCATCGGATCGTCTGGGTAAGTCAGTAAGCGCCGGGAACGTGTAGCGTGGACCAGCGAAGCGGCATCCGCCGCCACGCGTTGGTTCCCATCGGATCGACCCGGTACCCGGGGCAGCGAGCCGGCGTGTGGGGCCAAAGACGGCGGATGACGCCGCCCTTATTCGCCCGGTGCCGTCCGTCGGTCGCGGGCGATTTCCTGCCGGCCGGGCTGCGCCCGCGATTTTTCTTTGACGCCGGCATCCAGAGTGCGTCCCATAGCGATCGGACCGCGACCGACCGGTGGGTGTCGATGCGTCTCGGCTCTGTTCTTTGGCTGCTCGTGTTGTTTGGCCCCGCGGCGGCGGCCGCTGAACAACGGGCGGCGGCGGCCGCTGAACAACGGGCGGCGGCCGACAGCGTTGACATGGCGCTGGTGCTGGTCACCGATGTCTCGCGCAGCATCGACGATGCGGAATTCGCCCTCGAAAAGCAGGGCTACGCCGCCGCGTTCAGCAAAGCGGAGGTATTGCAGGCCATCAAGGGCGGTGCGATCGGCGCCATCGCCGTCGCCTATGTCGAGTTCGCCAGCAGCTTCGAGGTGCGCACGGTGCTCGACTGGACGGTGATCGGCGACGCCGCGTCCGCTCGCGCCTTCGCCGACCGGTTGCGGGCGGCGCCGCGTTCGTTCTGGGGGCGCACCTCGATCAGCGCCGGGATCGATCGCGGCATGCAGATCCTCGCCGAAAGCGGCTTCACCGCGACGCGGCGCGCCATCGACGTGTGCGGCGACGGCACCAACAACGCCGGCCGCGAAGTGACCGAGGCGCGCGACGATGCGCTGCGGGCCGGCGTCTCGATCAACGGCCTGGCCATCATCAACGACCACCCGGTGTCGTGGACCTATGCGCATGTGCAGCCGCCGGGCGGGCTGGCGAAATACTATCGGGACAACGTGACCGGCGGCCCCGGCAGCTTCGTGATCGAGATGCACGATTTTCGCAGTTTCGGGGAGGCGATGACGCGCAAGCTGGTCAGCGAGATCGCTGCAGTGCCGCCGGACGGCCACTTGGCAAAGCGCTGACCCGCGGCCGGCGCAGGCGACGGGATCGAGACGACAAGGGCAGGGGGCTGAGATGGGCCTGCTGATAGACGGCGTGTGGCACGACCAGTGGTACGATACGTCGAAGACGGGCGGCCGCTTCGAGCGATCGGTGACCGCCTTCCGCAACTGGGTCACCGCTGACGGCCGGCCCGGACTGACCGGCAGCGACGGGTTCGCAGCCGCACCCGGCCGCTACCACCTGTATGTCTCGCTCGCCTGCCCCTGGGCGCACCGCACGCTGATCCTGCGCGCGTTGAAAGGTTTGGAAGCGATCATCCCGATCTCGGTCACCAACTGGCTGATGGCCGAGGATGGCTGGACCTTCGCGCAAGGCGAGGGCGTGATCCCCGACCCGCTGTTCAAAAGCCGCACCCTGCACGAGCTCTATACCCGTGCTGACCCGCATTACACCGGGCGCGTCAGCGTTCCGGTCCTGTGGGACCAGCACACGCAGGCCATCGTCAATAACGAATCGGCCGAGATCATGCGCATGTTCAACAGCGCCTTCGATGGCGTCGGCGCCAGACCGGGCGACTACTATCCGGAGCCGTTGCGGGCCGAAATCGACACGCTGAACGCCCGCATCTACGACACGCTGAACAACGGCGTCTACAAGGCCGGCTTTGCCACCACGCAAGCCGCCTACGATGAAGCCATCGTTCCGCTGTTCGAAACGCTCGATTGGCTGGAGCAGCGGCTTGCTCAGTCCCGCTTCCTGTGCGGCGAGCGGCTGACCGAGGCGGACGTGCGGTTGTTCACCACGCTGGTGCGCTTCGACGCGGTCTATCATGGGCACTTCAAGTGCAACATCCGCCGGATCGGCGATTACCGGACTCTTTGGGCCTATACCCGCGACATCTACCAGCTTCCGGGCATCGCGCCGACGGTGAACTTCACGCACATCAAGCGGCATTATTACATGAGCCATCGCAGCATCAACCCGTCCGGCATTGTGCCGGCAGGTCCGGCGCTGGATTTCGACGCCCCGGCGGGACGCGCCCCGGATGTCGATCGGCTGATCGTGTTCTGAAGCCGGCTGTTGGTTCAGCGAAGTATCGGGGCTGCGGTTAACAACGATCCGCCCCGGGGTTTCGTCGGGAGTGTCCATGCCGATCTCAAGGAATGACATCAAGCAGTCGTAACCGGATAGCCAAAGTGGCGTCGGTCCAGCCGGACGTCTGCCATCAGACGGGCGCGGCGGCCGGCACGGCTCGCTCAGCCGTCGGCAGGGACAGCCACCCACCGGCCGGTGGCGCTGCGGCAGGCCGTTGCGGCGACGCGAAAGCGAGCCAGCGGGCCGGCGATGCGCTCGGTGTATTCGCGGCAGAAGCCACGGGCGTGGTCCCGATACGAGCGTAGGGGACGAACTTCGCCCGTATAGCCAAGATCCGACCAGGCCAGCGAATCTCCGCTTGGCAGCTTTTGCAGCGCTGCCTGCACGCGCTCGCCCCGCAGGCGTGCCACCGGCGGCGGCAGGTCGCGCGGGGCCAGCGTGTAGTCGATGAGCGTGATGACCACCGGCGAGTTCTCCCCCTCCCGGTCCTCGCGGCGGACGTAGTAGCCGATCGCCGGCGCGTAGAGATACGTGCGCGTGGCGGCTGGCGTCGCCTCGCCGTTCTGCGCACGCAGCACGCAGACGATGCGGAACGCGTCGAGCTGCCCAGCCGGCGTCTGCACCGCTTCGGTGTCCGGAACGTCGCAGTCCCAGGCCTCGCCTACGGTCCTCATCTGGCCGGTCGCGCGATCCCGAGTCCAGCGCTCGGCGGTGAAGGCGTCGTGCTTGCCGACCGACAGCGGCAGCAGCGCGTCCGGCGGCAGATTTGTCCGGCCGCCTTCGGTCTCCCCGCCCGACCAGGCGAGGCGAGGCAGCAGCACGTTGCGCGCCGTGGTGAAGCGAAAATCCGATTGGGTCGTCCAGCGCACCGTGCTTTCGTCGATCGCCGCCACCCGCTCCACCCGCCCGTCGCTGAACCGGAACGAATCACCCAGCGTGAATGCGGGGACCGACGCCGGCGCCAGCACCGGGCCAGTCGGCTCGGTACCGGCGCACCCGCAAAGTGCGGCCGGACCCAGACCAACCAGAACCAGAGCAAACAGCCGGCCGAGACCCGCGCGCCAGCTAGGGACTGAAGTCCGCCGGCTGGGCGGCAGGCAGCAGCACGTATTGGACATTCCACCTGCCCCCGGCGGTCCGGCACGCCAGTCCATAGCCGGTGTGAGCCGGTGCGCTCGGGATGGCGACGGTCTCGCGGTATTCGCGGCAGAATGTGTGATCTGCCGCACGGTAGGTGCGCAGCGGCTCAACGGTCACTTCACTTTTGCTATCAGGGTCCGTCCAGGCAACGGATGTGCCGCTTCGCTCCCGCTCCAGCGTCCGGTGCAGCACCGCCTCCGGCGCACCGCCTGGCGTGAGCAAGGCTAGCGGGCCGCCCGTGGCCACTCCCGGGGCGTCTGGCCGAGCAGCATCGGGCCTTTGCCAAGCCGTGGTCAGCCGAGGCGCCACCGACCCAGCGGACAGGCCGACCGCCAGTGCAATGGTCGCCGCAATTGCGGCCGGCAACCACCGGCTGCGAACCCGGCGCCGGCCGCCGGCCGCGGTGCGGATCACGCTGGTCAGCGCCGGGGGCAGCGGCTGCCGCGCAACGTCGCCGTATGCGGCGCGCAGCAACGCCGCGCTCTCGCGCATCAGCCGGACGCGCTCGCGCAACGCCGGATCGTGGCGGAGCGCCACATGGACAGCCAGGCTGTCCTCGGCATCAAGCTCGCCATCGACGAAGGCGACCAGCATGCGGTCGTCCACCGGCGTCAGCCCCGTGCCTCGAGGGGACGGAGCACTTCGACGCCCTCATCCGGTTCGACGCCGTCGATCAGCCGGCGGAGTGCCAGCCGGCCGCGCGCCAGCCGGCTCATGATGGTGCCGACCGGAACCCCCAGCACCTCTGCCGCCTCCGCATAGGAGAGCTGCTCGACGCAAACCAGCAGCAGCACCGAACGCTGTGCCTCGGGCAAAAGCTGCATGGCGCTGTCCACCATGCCGAGGGTCAGCGACGCCAGCGCCTGCGCCTCACCGCCGACCGCCGGGTCGGCGGTGGCTGCGACCGTCTCGACATACTCGTTGCGCACTTGTTGCGCGCGGCCACGGTCGATCCAGGCGGTCTGCAACACGCGGAACATCCAGGAATCGAGTCGCGTCCCCGGGTCCCAGCCGTCGAAGTGCCGGATTGCGCGCTCGCAGGCGGTTTGCACAAGGTCGTCCGCCTCGTGCTGATTGCCAACCAGGCCGCGTGCAAAACGGCGCAGCCGAGGCAGCACGGCGAGCAGTTCATTGCGTGTGCGTGGGTCCATCGCAAGGGCTCCGGTTGGACGCATTCTGAGCCGTTTGACGGGACCCTTGCCAACACGTTTCCGCCAGCGCGCCGACACCGCCGCAGGCTGGCGGAATAGCAGCGCCGGCTTGGCCGTTCCTTACACGTCCGAACGGGACCGACCGCAGCGGAGAGACGCGTGGATGCCGGAGCCGCCCGATCAGCCCGTCCTCGCTGCGCGATCGCCGCTGGGCCGCTCGTTGCGCATCTTGGCTGCGCTGGTCATGCTGTGGCTGCCATCAGCGGCCTGTGGGGATCCGAAAGGACGCGATGTGCCTCCGCCGCATCCGGACGACGGCCGGATCGACCATGGGATCACGGCCGACGACAGTCCGGCAGCCCACACGCCGGTCCCTCCTGACGCTCCGGCGGCCTTGCCCCCGTCCGACGGGCGGCAGCTAGGACAGCCGCTTTCGGCCGAGGAGGAGCGGCGCGCGATCGACAATGGCTGGCAGCCTTGACCAGGGCAGACGGGTTCCGCGGCCAGGGCATCGCGTCACCCAAACTGGCGATGATGCGTCACGCCTTGGCGGCGGGCGACGGCACGCTGCTCGACGCAGCATCGATACGTCGCGCTGGTGGTCTTCTCGGGTCTTTTCGGGCGATGCGGCCTGACGCGACGGTGCATACACTGGCATGATACGAGCCACCGGCATGCGGCCGAGTCGAGGAGTCTATGCTGCACCTGACAAAGCTCGCCGTCGGCGTGCGCGATCTGGATCACCTGCACGAACTGCAGGCGGGACGCGTCGAGACTGACCCGCCGCTGCGGCATCGCACGCGCAACAGCCCGCGCCGGCGGGCCGAGGTGATCGACGGCGGCTCGCTTTACTGGGTGATCAGCGGCTCGATGCTAGCCCGTCAACGGATTCTCGACATCATCGAGGACCGCTGGGAGGACGGCACCGCGTGCTGCGGGCTGATCCTGGATGCTGCCTTGGTCCCGCTGTCCGGGCGGCCGACGCGGCCGTTCCAGGGCTGGCGCTACCTGGTTCCCGAGGATGCGCCGCCTGACCTTGGCGCCGGCCGCGTGGTCCCCGGTGAGGCGACGTTGCCGCCGGCGCTGCGGCAGGAGCTGCGCGCCCTGTGCCTGCTTTGACCGGCGGGGCGACGCTGTTTCCATAATGCCACACCTGTGGCTTCGATGTAATTCCGCGGGTGAAAGTGCTTGCCGGACTCGGGACGGGCGGGCACCATATTAACCAGTCGATTAGCAAGCGCTGTTCGATCAAATCCTAAGCTGTATCCCGCAACGCCCTGGCACTGGAGCGCCTCGTGACCCCGCGCAAGTCCTTGATCCTCACTCTCGCCATCGCCCTGGCCGTCTCGTTCTCTGCGGCGCCCGTTCTGGCGGCCACCAGCCACCAGAAGAGCGGCCACCACAGCAGCGTCGAGAAGGCGTCAACCAAGAAGCATAGCAAGAAGAAGTCCGCGACTCCTTCGTAGTGCGACAGGCCGGCGTAGTGCGACAGGCCGGCCTCAGCCCCGGCTGATCTGGCTGCGCGCGTTTGCCTGCAGCAGCGCGCGCAGTCCTGCCAGCAGATCGGCGGGGTGCGGCGGACAGCCAGCGATCACCAGATCCACCGGAACCGCCGTGCCGACCCCGCCCAGCACCGCGTAGCTGCCTTTGAATACGCCGCCGTCCACGGCGCAGTCACCGACCGCCACCACCCATTTCGGATCGGGCGTCGCCGACCAGGCCTGCTCCAGCGCCTCCTGCAGGCTGCGGGTCAGCGGGCCGGTGACCACCAGAACATCGGCGTGCAGCGGGCTGGTGACAAAAGACAGCCCGTAGCGCTGCAGGTCGTAGACGACGCCGGTCAGCGCGCGCAGTTCCAGCTCGCAGCCGGCGCAGCTTCCGGTATCGACGTGGCGCAGTGCGAGGCTGCGGCCGAGACGCGTCCGCGCCGTCGCATCCAGCCGCGCGGCGAGCGCCGCCAGCGTCTCGGTGTCCGACCGCGGCAGCGGGTCGGACGCGGTGGCGCGCAGCGTGCGAAGGGCTCGACGCCATGGCGGCAACCCAGGGGTCATGGTGGCGCTCCTTCAGCCTGGCCTGTCAGCCGTTGTCGGTCGCAGATGAAACGATAGCACCGGTGCCGTTTTGGCAGGCAGCCCGGCGTGGCGGGCGTGATAGTTGCATACGAAACTGCTGAACCGCGTTTAGCAATTCGTGGCCGGCGAAGCATCCGAGGGCGGACAAGCGTAGCACCACGCCGTCCGCCATTGCGGTGTGGCGGGCTACGAGTTCTGGCGGAGCATCGGCAGCTTGCCGCCGGCATCACAGATCAACACCCGAGCTGCCGAGCGCAAAGGAGCGCTGGATCAGCGGCAGGTCCTCAGCCGCGGCACCGGCGGCTGCAGCCTCCAGCAGGGGCCAATGCGCCCAGCCGGGATCGCGCAGGAAGGCGGTGGCGATCTGCCCGTGGTCCAGGCGCAGCCAGTGCCAGACGTCCCCGCCGGGGGCCTCCGCCCAGCCGATTCCCTCGCCGCTCGCGATCGGCAGCGGCGTGGACACGGCGCCCTCCGGCAGCGCCGCCAGCAGCGTCCGCAACAGCCGGGTGCTTTCGGCGATCTCCGCCAGCCGAACACGCAGGCACGAGGCCGCGTCCCCGCCCGCCAACCGGGGCACGGCCAGCGACAGTTCGTCGTACGGGGGTGTCCCATGGGCCATGCCGCCGAAGCGGCGTGCATCGAACCCCTGGCCGGCCGCTCGGCCAAGCGGCCCGCTGGCGGCGACGGCCTGCGCCTCGGCACGGGTGACCGCGCCAACCCCGGACAGCCGGTCGGCAAGCCGGCTCCGGGGCTCCCACGCAACGATGTCATCAAGAGAATCGAGTGCCGCCCCGATCCTCTCGGGACCGCCGGGCGCGATGTCGGCAGCAACGCCCCCCGGCACGACGCAATCCATCATCAGCCGGTGCCCGAACGCCTGCGCCGCAGCCCGCCGCACCGAGTCCGCATGCAACCCGCAGCGCCCCGCGAACCAGCCCGCGCCGGCCGCCTCGGCGACGCCCCCGACGGCGGCGAGATGGGCCGCAATGCGCTCCAGCTCCGCCATCACGGCCCGCAACGCCCCGGCCCGCGGCGGCGCCACGATATCCGACGCCGCCTCGGCAGCGCGCGCGAACGCAATCGCGTGCGCCACCGTCGCCTCAGCCGCGAGCCGGGCCGCATAGCGCGCGGCCGCGCGTGGCGACTTGCCGCGCATCAGCATCAGCGCGCCCTTGTGGGCATAGCCGAGCCGGGTCTCCAACCGGTGGATGCGCTCGCCGGCCAGCGTGACGCGGAGGTGCGCCGGCGGCTCGATGCCGCCTTGCACCGGGCCGAGCGCCGCCTGGGTGGAGCGGGCGTCCTCCGGCGGCAGCATCTCCGGCGGCTCGGCGGCGCCGGGATAGGGCGCGGGACGCAGGGCCAGGGGCCGCGCCTGCGGCCATCGCCCGTGATCGAGCCACGGACGCAGGTCGCGCCCGCCGGTTGCGACGTGACCCCAGAGGTCATGCACCATCCGTTCGTACCAGGCGGCGGC
>Ga0182012_10004175_pt1 | contig 15166 bp, 8 predicted proteins | sample 612S2SmetaG_FD_120486 | JGI IMG/M metagenome (GOLD analysis project Ga0182012, IMG submission 120486) | Permafrost microbial communities from Stordalen Mire, Sweden - 612S2S metaG | ecosystem: Environmental > Terrestrial > Soil > Wetlands > Permafrost | place: Sweden: Stordalen | collected... | reverse complement strand
CGTGTATTCGTCCTTGGCAGGAAGAATCTTTGCGATCTCCTCTTGCGTGTGCAGGATGCGGTCGGGAGTTTGCGGGTGGTCGCTGAAGGCCTTGGCTACAAGTCCGGGCTTGCGTTTTTCAAGGGCTTGAATCTTCTCAAAAAAGCTGATGAAGGCTTGCGGGTCGTAGCCGGAGCGGTACATATACTGCACGCCGAGGTAGTCGGCCTGGGCCTCAAACTCACGGGAGAACTCAAGAAATGTAATGGGGATGGCCAATTGCGCGGCCTCGTAGATGCCGTATCCGGTCCATGTGCCGCCGAGCATGATCATCAGCGGAATGGTGCTCAACTGGGCGTAGTTGAGACGAGTCATCTCGCGTGCAGCATGGTGGGCGCAGACGTGCGCCGTCTCATGCGCCATGACGCCGGCCAGCTCGGCCTCTTCGTCGGCGGCCAGAATCAGGCCCGAGTTTACGTAGAAGAATCCGCCGGGCAGCGCGAAGGCGTTGATCTCGTCTGAGTCTATGACTTTAATCGTGAAGGGCACCTTGCAGTCGGAGTTCTTTACGATATTCTGGCCCACGCGATTGACGTACTCCTCCACCGTGGGGTCGGTGATGAAGCGGGCGCTCTTTTCCACCTCGTCGGCGTACTGCTTGCCCATCTTGATCTCGGAGTCGGTGGAGTACCAGTTGCCCACGCCGCGTTTGCCGATCTCGCGGTTGCCTACGGCGCTGACGTCCTCTTCGCTGCCCGGCTTGATCTTGCCCATCTCGCTGCCGGGTTCGATCACCTTGTCGGCATCGACTTTGACGTTGGCATCGTCGCCGCCAACGGGCGTGGTGCCGGGAGCCGGCTTTTTGCCGCCCTTCGCGTCGGGCTTGGAATCGGCTTTGGTATCGCCAGCCGAAGGAGCGGGAATGTCGCCGCCTACCGGCATCGTTCCCGGTCCAGGCTGCTGGGCAGTAGAAGCAGGTGCGCTGCCGGCATCAGGCTTCGTTGCGGAAGGAGGAGCAGGCGTGTCGCCGCCGACCGGCGACGTACCCGGCGCTGTCTGTGCCGTCGAATCTGACCCACCCGTCGACTGGGCCTTGGCGCCGGAAGCAACCGACAATACGAGTGCTGCCGTTACCATTCCCGCCAGCAGCGCCGATCGCAAACCCATCCCCACTGATTTCATCGCCCAACCTCCATGCCGGTACAGCCGAGCCGTACCCGCAACTCCGCTTCGCTCTATTGCGTTAGACGATAGTATCCGCCTCTCGGCAGCGAAAGGAAAGGATAATTCGAAACCTGACCGATTTCCGTCCAACGACATCGTTCCAGCGTCCTACTATAAGACGGATTCAGGAAGACGGATTCAGGACGGCTCTGCATATTAAAGTGGAGTACACGGGCGGGGAGGCTTTTTTGCGACGGATAGGCTTGAGGCAACACGGCGCTTTGGGAATATTGGCATCCATCTGCGCCCTTGGGCTTGCAACGGCCGGAGGGCTTGCTCAGCAGCCCAGCCCACCCGAGGCAACCCACCTGGCTCGCCCAACCCACGTAGCTGCGCCCGCCCCAATTCCCTCCCCTGTCATCGATGCCACATCGCTCGGCGCGCCCGTCCTGCTCAATCATGGCTGGCGGGTGGGCCTTTCCGCAGACCCGGCGGCGGCATCGCCCGGCTTTGACGACTCTTCCTGGGCCCTTCGCGATGCACAGCCAACCATCGAGGAGGTCCCTGAACCGAGCGACTCACTGAACAACCCACAAGGCCGCCCCCACCCGCCTGGGGCAGGAGCCGTGAATCTGCCCGGACTGAGCAACGGCCTGATGCAAGGCAACGGTTTGCGGCAGGGCAACGGGCAGCGGCCAGGAAGCGGGCAGCGGCCTGACAGCGGCCAACGGCCCGGCTCTCAAAACCCACGCGGCAACCGCACGTTCGCCTGGTTTCGCATGCACCTCACGCTTGCGCCCAACCACGGGCCGATTGCCCTGCTCATCGAAGTTCCGGTCTCGCGAGGCCTTACCCTCGGCATCACCCAGCCCGGAGCCGGCGGGGACACCGGCCCCGGCGTGGATGTCTTCTCCGACGGCAAACAGGTCGAGCCCGACGGCCCGCACAGCGACAACCCGCATCCTTATGAGCAGATATCCCGCATCTACAACCTGAATGTGCCCGCCGGGGAAACGTCGCTCACGCTCGCGGTGCGCACGCTCGATATTCCCTATGGTTTCGAATCCTATACCTACTTCTTCGCCGGCCATACACTGCGCCTGGGCGATGCCAACGACCTGCAGCAGCATCTCGCCATCTGGTCCATGCATAACTTCCTCCAGCGCCTTCCCCGCATGGTCTACTCCCTGCTGCTGCTCATCCTGGCCGGATTTCTTCTCGTCCTTTTCAGGGCTCAGAAGGGCCATCGCGAGTATCTTTGGCTGGCTCTGCATGAGCTGGTGCAGGCGCCGGGGGCATTTCTCGAACTGGCAGGAAGCACGGGCCGGATTGACAAGCTCTGGTATGCGGGCCTCGTTCTCCAGCTGATAGCCGCCTCCTCCTATTTGTTTTTCGAATTCCTCGTCGCCTTCCTTTCCCTGCCCCGCCGCTGGTACATCCGCCTGCTGCGCTATGCCGCGCCCGTGCTTGCCTTGATTGCGCCCATGCTGCTGCTGGTTGCCAGGCGCGGCAACGTCAAATTCGACGTCCTGCTCGTCGTGGTGTTCGTGTGCAGCATCTGCTGGATGTCATGCTGGGTCATCTTCGTCTTTAGCACGCTGATCCGCGCCACGCTGCGCCGCAACTTCGAGGCCGGCCTGTTGCTGATTCCGCTGGTGCTGGGGCTTGTTGGCACTGCGGAGCCCATGGTCACGGCAAGCATCAGCGCCTCGACCGGACACCCGATTCGGTCGCTACTTACCTTCATGGCCGGCCCTATTCCCATTCACTTCGCCTCGATTGCCGACTTCACTGGCATCCTGGCCATCGTGATCATCGTATTCGGCCGCTTTCTGCGCATTCAGCGCGACCGAGAACACGCCATCAACGAGCTGGCCGCCGCGCGCAGCGTGCAGGAGCTGATGATTCCCAGCGAAAAGCTGGCGACGCCCGGATTTGAGGTTGAATCCATCTACGACCCGGCCAGCGAGGTGGGCGGAGACTTCTTCCACGTTCAGATGAGCGCGGACGGTGGCATGATCGTCGTCATCGGCGATGTAGCCGGCAAGGGCCTCAAGGCCGCCATGACCGTGTCGATGCTGATGGGTGTGCTGCGCGCTACAAAAGATACGAGTCCGGCAAAGATTTTGAAGTCCCTCAACACCGTGCTCACCGGCAACGACAGCTTTACCACCTGCCTGGCAGCCCGTTTCAGCGCGGATGGGGCGGTCGTGCTGGCCAACGCCGGCCACATTCCTCCCTATCTCAACCGCCAGGAGGTGAGCCTGCCCGGAGGCCTGCCCCTTGGCGTAACTGCGGAAGTGAACTACCAGGAAATCTCGCTCTCCCTGCAGCCCGGCGACCGGCTGCTGCTGCTGTCAGATGGAGTCGTAGAAGCCCGCAAGCCCTCGGGAGAATTGTTTGGATTTGATCGCTTGCAGAATCTGAGCAATCAGTCGGTGTTTTATATCGCCGACGCGGCCAAGAGCTTTGGGCAGGATGACGACATCACAGTGCTCACGGTGCGGCGACTGGCGAAGGCGATGGCGGCTTAACGAAAATTGCGAACCCCTAAGACTCAGCCCGGCGCAACTGACAGCGGCTCGCCCAATCCGGCCGGGAGCAGGCCTCCACGCGCGCGCAGTTTATTTTGGAAGCTGTTGGCTTCCCTCGGTCCCGGCATCATCACCGGTGCGGCGGATGACGATCCATCCGGCATTGCAACCTATTCGATCGCCGGCGCGCAGTTTGGCACCTCGCTGCTTTGGACCGCGCTGTTGACCTGGCCGCTCATGGCCAGCGTGCAGATGATGTGCGCCCGCATCGGCAAAGTGACAGGAAAAGGACTAGCCGGAAACTTTATCCTGCGCTTTCCGCGCTTGGTCATGCTGGTCATCGTCTTTGCCCTGCTGGCGGCAAACACCATCAACATTGGCGCAGACCTGGCCGGCATGGCGGATGCGGCCAATATGCTGCTGGGCATCAATTCGCATGTGTGCGTGGTAGCCTTTGCGGTGCTCATCTCCTGGGCTACCGTGAAGCTTGAGTACCGGCAGATTGCAAACTCTCTCAAGTGGCTGGTCCTTGTCCTTCTTGCCTATCCCATCACTGCATTTGTGGTGGGCTCTCACTGGGGACAGGTGCTCCGCGCGGCAATCGTACCCTCCATTCCGAGCAGCAAAGAAGAGTGGTCGACGCTGGTAGCGATCCTGGGCACAACGATCAGTCCCTATCTGTTTTTCTGGCAGACCAGCGAGGAAGTGGAAGAAGAGATCGATGCCGGCCAGACCACTCTCGCCCAGCGGCGAGGCGCAAGCGAGGAGGAGCTTGGGCTGAGAAACTTCGACGTGGGCACGGGCGCGTTTTTCTCGAATATGGCGATGTTCTTCATCATCCTCACCACCGCGCTCACTCTGCACAGCCATGGAATGATCCACATTGAAACCACGCGTCAGGCTGCCGAAGCCCTTCGGCCGCTTGCTGGAAAGTTTGCCGCGACCCTCTTTACCGTTGGCATTGTCGGAGTGGGTATTCTTGCCATTCCCACGCTGGCCGGATCGTCGGCTTACGCCTTCGCAGATACGCTTAAGTGGCATGAGGGCTTGAGCAAGAAGATGCATCAGGCTCGCCCGTTTTATGCGGTCATTCTGATTTCAACGTTTCTCGGCGTGGGGATGGACTTCGTCCATATCAATCCCATGAGCGCGCTGTACTGGACGGCGGTGATCAATGGTTTGCTGGCGCCATTCCTCATGGTCGGAATCCTGATTGTCGCTGCGGACAAAAAACTGATGCAGGGCCAACCCAGTCACCGTCTGGAATGGATCATGGTATGTGTCGCGACCGTTGCTATGTTCGCCGCAGGCGTGGCCATGTTTGTGATGTAGCCAAGTCTGTGACGTAGTTTGACCCCGCACGATGCGCGTGAGCTTGCCTTGACGTGGCCTGGTGCGCGAATTCTTGAATCTGCTTTCGATTCAAGGTTGGAAGAGCGCAGATCTCGATTCGAAACTAAAACGAGCAGATCGGAAATGCTTTAGCGACCACGACCCGCCGCAGGCGCTGCGCCGGCGCTGGGCGCACTTCCACCAGCACTATTCCCCCCACTGTGCTCGGAGCCGGCATGAGAAGGCATTTCCGCTCTCGAAGGCTGCGAGGATTCAGAGGGCCGCGCGAATCCCTGGTTTTGCGAGCCTCGTACTTCGTCCATGCTGGCGGGTCGCCCATTGGCGGCAGCAGGATTCAGACCGCTCATGGGAATGGCCGCAGTCGCCGTGCCGCGCTCTATGGCGCGTTGCGAAAGCTTATTCAGATTGCCCAGGCCCTCTCGCGGAACGCCTAAGCCTGCCGAGTCTTTGCGCAACACAAATGAGTCGGCCGACGCTGCATCCGAACGGACGATTGGCTTGGCGCTCACCACCAGCAGCGTGGAACCGCCCGCGACCGGGGGCTTCAGCGGTCGAGTCGGAATGATTCCTGACCCGGTAAAAGTTCCGGTAACGGGTCCGGTTGCAATGTTGCTCAACCCGTTCCATGTACCCCCAGGCTGCCATCCCCAGCCTGCGCCGGCACAATAGGACCAACTGCCATAGTGAAACGGAGTCCATCCCCACGGATACGGAGAAACCCAGGAGTAGCCCGCGCCCGGATAAAAGGCCCAAACGCCGTTTGAATACGGACTCCATGCCGCGCTTGCGAAGTAAGGACGCCACATGGAGCCGCAGCCGCCCGCATCCATGAAGGATCCGTAGTAAGCCATATCATTCAAACCGTATGCATAGGGTGAGCCGCTGAATGCACTGAGCCCCGCGGTCTGTGCATGATATCCGGTAGCGCTCCTGTCCCATGTGTCGTATGGAGCGGGCGCGATGTTTTTGGCCAACTCCGGTTGAGCCTGAGTCTGAGCCTGACCTTGACCCTGCATCTGGAACGTAACCGTCTGCTTGCGGGAAACATCCATCGGGCCCGACGGCCCGTCAATGCGCAACACGCCGTCGAGCACAGCGAGCCTGGCTTGCGCCCCGTCCAACTGCAGGCGAATGTGACTGGCGGGCGGCAATGGCAGCGTCTGCTGGCCGAAGAGAAGGGTGAACTCATTGCCCCGCGTCTTCATCAGGCTCACGTAGGCCATCCCTTTCACCAGATGCGCTGAAGAGGCAGTGCCTGTCGCAATACGGTCAAGCTGCGGAAACTCCACCATCGAATCAGGAGCGAGCCGCAGGGTGCTGCTATCCTCGAACTCGACCTCAGCCACCCCATCGCCGGTCTCGAGCCGGCTCCTCTCCACGATGGGCATGTTCGTTACGGCGGGCTCGAAACCGCTTCCGGTGTTGCGATCCAGCAGGACGATGCCTTTGACCTCGCTGAGGCGAACGATACGTATCTTCGAAACCTCGCCCGACGGTGCGGCACCTGACGGCGCGGGGCCTGACCGTGCGACTGCTTCAGTGGTCTGTGCGGCTGCGTCGGTCGTCTGTGCGGGAAGGGCTGCGGCGAGCAACAGGGTCGAGAAAACGGCTGTTGCGAAAGTTGCGGGAATCGATGCGGGAATCGTAGTCACGTCCGCCTCCTTTTGTGGGTTATGGCGAACTTCGGGAAGATCGGGGGAGAGATCGGGCTCTCGAACGCGGCAGGCTCCAGATGGAGCTTGCTGACGAAGTGATGCTAGCACGGAAAGGAGAAGGATAGCAAAAGAAACTCGAAACCCTTTCCTCGCAACGTCGTCCTGGCCGAATCATGCCCCTAGAATCAAAGCGTCGGCCTGCGGACGCCCCATCCATTCCGCGTACTTTGCGGAATGGATGGGAGACCGCGAACCTCAACGACAGAAACAGCCAACCACTCCGGAGTTCGAAATACAAATTACTGCTGCCTGGGCTTGCCTTCGACCGGCTTTCCGTCCGACAACCGGATCGGCGCAACGCCGCGTGGGCCGCCGCCGGGTTGCGCCGGCATGAGCAGCGTAACGTGGCTTTCGACTGTGTCGCCCTGGTTGGTGTTGGCGTGCTTCACGCCGCGGAGAAGCACTACCAGAGTATTTGGCGCTGCCGGATACTTTGCGCCCTTGTATTCGACGGTCATGGTGCCGGCGGTGACGAGATAGAGTTGATCTTCTTCATGGGTGTGCGTGGGCGGGCCGCCGCCGCCGGGGAGTACGTCGTCGAGACGCTCGAGAATGTGATTCGACCCATTATCTGTAGAAGCAAGCACACGCTCGTTCAAGCCTTCGTGGCCCACGCCGCCCTTCATCGGGCCGAGATCCGGAGCCGAGAAGACGTATTGGGCAGCGTTGTCCACCTTGGTTGCCGTGGCCGGGCGCATCAGGTACGGCAGGTCGGAAGAAGCGATGGGCGCGACGGCTTCGAGAATATCGGCTTCTTCGCCGCTCGTGTTCCAGATCTGCACGGGAACTTCAGGATGGATGAGGACGAGCGAGTTGGCATTGACGACAAATTCATCGGTCCCAATCTGCACGTTCATCTTGCCCTTCATCACCAGAAAGGTGTGGTCGGCGGGCATGGTGTAGAGGCCGCGCTTGGGGGCACCCGGCGCAAGGCGCGTGTACATGACGATCTCCGCCTGGAGGCCGGTAGTGGGCGAGGCCAGAATTTCCGTTGAAAATTTCCCCTGGAACGGTGAAAGATCCACGGGCCGCAGCGGGCCTTCAGTCTTGGTGAAGTGGTAACCGGCGGTGATGCCGGTACCGAGCGTGCCGTAGGGCGAGTCGGCGGCGTGAATGAGGGCCGCGCCCGAGACGAGCGCGGCGGTGCAGGCAAACATAAATACAACAGACAAATTTCTATGTATAAATTTCATTCGCTCCTCCAGAACAGCTATCTAAACAGATTTGCGTTCGGAGTGGGAAGGGGCTGCCGCGGAGAATATGCCATGCCACGCTGGCCTGCCCAATGATTACAATGAACGCCATGAGAAAAACGATCCGTTACGCCTGCTTGTTCGCCGCCTGCCTCATGCTCGGCTTCGTGGCCTTTTCGCAGTCCGGCGATGACCCGCTCGACGCGCTCAAAGTTTGCCCCGATCAGCAAAAGCTCATCTTCGAGAATCAATTCGTGCGCATCATCGATGACCAGGTCCCGGTAGGCGGCACGGAGGCGATGCACCATCATCCTCATGGGGTCGTCGTTTACCTGGCCGACAGCACCTCGGCGAGCACGACCCAGGACGGCAAGGTGACAACTTCAAATAGAAAAGCAAACACTGCGGCCTGGAGCGAGCCGGCCACGCATAGTGTCAGAAACGTCAGCAATACGGCTTCGCACGCAATCCGAATTGACATTAAATATTGACGCCTTCAGATGCTGAGGCTGACCCGCGTTTACCAGCCCGGCGCGGGTGAATCAGCTGACCCATTCGCCGGCCCCTCGGCAATCCATAAATTCGAGAATCCGGGATTGGTCAAAAACTCTTCGTCCGTCATCGACTCGAGAAACGCCTTCAGGTCGGCGCGCTGTTGCGCAGTCAGAGTGAACCCAGACACAAACTCTGACTTATTCGGATTCTTGCTGCCGTCGCCGGCGTAGGGACCGGTCTTGATCTCGCGGCCGCCGCGGCTGTAGTGGTCGAGTACTTCGTCGAGTGTGCGCAGGCTGCCGTCATGCATGTAAGGCGCGCGCACTGCTACGTTGCGTAGAGACGGCGGCTTGAACTTTCCCACGTCCTCCGTGTTGTGCGTGTACTCATAGAGGCCCAGGTTGTTGGGCGGGAAGGAGAACTTGCCGGCGATGTTGTAGAGGCCGTTGTTCGAAAATGCCGATGCGGTTACGCCGCCCTCATTCTGGTAAACCGTTGCTCCGCCCAGCGTGAAGCCGCCATGGCAGTGCGAGCAGCCGTAGGGCTGGTGAAAGAAGATATCTTCGCCGCGCTTGGCCGACTCCGAAATCGCATCTTCGTCGTGGCCGTATCGGTATCGGTCGTAAGGCGAGTTGCCCGAGACCAACGTGCGCTCAAAGGACGCAATCGCCTTGCGGACGTGAATAAACGTGTATGGCCCGGGGTCGCCGGGAAAAGCCTGCGGCAAGAGCCTCACGTAAACCGGATCGTTGGCCAGGACATTCAGGAATTTGTCATCGGCCTCATGCAGTCCCAGCTCGACCGGCGTTTCGCCGAACATGGGCGTCAGGGCCTGGCTTTCCAGTTGCGTGACATTTGGATCGGCCCATGTGAAAGCGGCAAACCAAGCAACATTGGCCAGGGGCATCACGCGGCGCGGGTGCTGCTGGCCGGTTACGCCGATCGATTGCGGAAGCTGGTTGGTGAATCCATATTTCTGAATGTGGCAGGTGCCGCAACTGCCCTCGCCGTTGACCGACATCCGCGTGTCGTAAAAGAGATAGCGGCCGAGCTCAACCTTGGCCGGCGACATGGGGTTGTCAGCCGGGACCGGAGGCGGCTTGAAGCCGGGTGGCAGCTTCCATATATATAGAGTGCCGGTATCGAGCGCCAGCGCGGAGACTGCGCACAGCGCGGCAACGGCAAGCGCCCAGCACAACCTGCGGCGCAGGGACATGGATGGATCTGAAAGTCGCTGGGTGCGGTCCCTGAAATTCTGCATCATGCGGACGCTCGAATAGCTTGATTTGATATAGATTGTTACGTATGAGCGTATCTTCCGTAAAGCGACTCGCAATTTGCGCGGCAGCGCTGGGCGTTTTTTCCCTGGCTGCCGCAGGTTCAATGCATAGCCGCATCCCCGGCTCGTCTGCTGTTTACGCCGCACAGTCCGGTGCTGGGAATGATGCTGCCGCGCAGCCCACAACACTGAGCGTCGTCGGCGATATACCCACGCCGCTCGCACTCACCGCCGACGATCTGGCCAAGATGCCGCGGTCTACAGCTGCCGTCACATCGGACGGGAATACCGTCACCTACGAAGGCGTGCTGCTGCTGGATGTTCTGACCAAAGCCGGCTGGCAGTTTGGCCACGGCATGAAGGGCAAGCCCACCGCCGGCTACGCAATCGTCACCGGCAAGGATGGCTTCAAGGCCGTGTTCTCGCTGGCGGAGATCGACCCCGCTTTCGTTGGATCGAAAGTTCTCATCGCCGACAAAGCGGACGGCTATCCTCTGCCCGCAAAGTACAGGCCCTTCCGGATCGTTTCGCCGCAGGACAAGGCCGGAGCGCGCTCCATCTATTCGCTGATCAAGATTGAGGTGTTCAAGGTGCAGTAAACGGTATGTGAGCAATGATTGCGCAGGGTCTGCGGAAGCGATCTCATCAAGATGAGCATGTGATTCCTCAGCCGCGCGTGTGGTTCCTCAGCCGAGCGTGTGGTTCCTGTGAAGATTTCGCAAATATATTCCGTGAGGAAAAATACATCCCTTACTCACTGAAATAGCTGTTTCCCGATTTGGGTGCGGTGATTTAACCTGTTAATCAGTGAAAGCCGGAACGTTGAATGCATTGAGTGTACGCTTGTTTTGGGTGTCTTTCTTGTCACTGAATCCTGCAACTATTTTTACCGCCGGATCGTCCATCTGAAAGATAAGCGTGTACGCATAGCCAGTGTTTGCAAGTTACTGGTTCCGACTCACTGGCCTGTTCAACGTGGATCGCCCGGTACTGAAGTAGAGCCCCAAAATGCTCGTTCGATTTGGCTGGGATCTGGCTCAGATCTCCGCATATTGTCAGTGTCCAAGCCGCATGATTCACAGCGGCATTTTGCAAGCAGAACCAAGTGAGGATCATGGATCACGTTTCGTCTATCTCGAACCCCGGACCTAACAATCACGACACGGAACCGACCAAAAAGCGCCGTCATTATTGGATTTGGGGCCTTGTCCTGCTGGCTTTCGCCCTCATTTTCTTTTGGGTATACAAGCAGAAATCGGTCAGCCAGGATGCAGCCGGCGCAGGGGCTGGAGCTGGTGCTGGAGCAGGTGCCGGAGCAGGTGCTGGAGCAGGCGGAGGTCGCCGTCGCGGCGCTGTGGCCGGTGTCACCGTCCCGGTCACCGTTGCCACGGCCACCGTCGGCAGCCTCGGCGTGTATCAGGACGCGATCGGCACCGTCACGCCGGTCTACACGGACTCGATCACTTCGCAGGCAACTGGTGTCATTACCGCGGTCCACTACACCGAAGGCCAGTACGTTCACAAAGGCGATCTGCTGATTGAGATCGATCCGCGCCCTTACCAGGCCACATTGGCGCAGGCGCAAGCGGCTCTGGAGCGCGACCAGGCAACGCTCGCCGAGGTCAAGATGGACCTGACCCGCTATCAGGCTGCCTGGGCCAAGAACGCCATCCCCCGCCAGACGCTCGAAGACCAGGAGAAGGTTGTCGACATCGACAGCGGAACGGTCAAGAACGACGAGGCCACGGTCCAGTATGACCAGGTACAGTTGAGCTACTGCAAGATCGTCTCGCCGATTAACGGAAAAGTCGGCCTTCGGCTGGTCGATCCCGGTAACCTGGTAACCGCGAATTCCACAACAAACATTCTCGTCGTGGTGACACAGATCAACCCCATCACGGTGATCTTCACATTGCCGGAAGATGCGCTGCCGCAGGTGGTCGAGGCCTTCAAGAAGACCAAAGCTCTTACCGTGCAGGCCTTTGACCGGACGCAGCAGCATCTGCTGGCCACCGGCAGGCTCACCACCATCGACAACATGATCGATACCACGACGGGAACGGTGAAGCTGCGCGCGGCCTTTGACAACTCGAAAGAGACATTGTTTCCCAACGAGTTCGTCAACACGCGCCTGCTGGTAAAGACGTTGGAAAATCAGCTGATGGTTCCCTCCTCGGCCATCCAGCATAACGGCGATGTCTCCTTCGTCTATCTCATTCAGAACAATAAAGCGGTGATGAAGAGGGTCACGCCGGGTCTAACCGACGGGGGCAACTCGGCCCTGACCGGCCTCAACCCCGGCGACGTCGTCGCCAACAGCAGCTTTGAAAAACTCGTGGACGGATCGCCAGTCCTCCGTTCCAAAGTCAACCTGCCCGCAACCGCAGATACTGGAACCAGCGCCCCATGAGCCCGTCTCGCCCATTTATTCTTCGGCCCGTCGCCACGTCGCTTTTCATGGCGGCGATTCTGCTCGCCGGCATTGTCGCCTTCACGCAGTTGCCGGTCTCGGCGCTGCCGCAGGTGGACTATCCGACGATCCAGGTGCAGACCTTCTTCCCCGGCGCCAGCCCGGACGTGATGGCCACCACGGTCACGGCGCCGCTGGAGCGCCAGTTCGGCCAGATGCAGGGCCTGAGCCAGATGACCTCGACGACCGCCGGCGGGGTCTCGGTGATCGTGCTTCAGTTCAGCCTTTCGCTCAGCCTGGACGTAGCGGAAGAAGAGGTACAGTCGTCAATCAACGCCGGCCAGTCTCTGATGCCGGCCAACCTGCCCGTACCACCGGTCTATAACAAGACCAACCCGGCCGACGCGCCGGTGCTCACGCTCGCCATCACATCCGACTCCCTGCCTCTTTCCGAAGTCGAAGACCTTGTCGACACCCGCCTCTCGCCGCGGCTCTCGCAGTTGAACGGCGTGGGCCTGGTATCGATCTCGGGCGGCCAGAAGCCCGCGGTGCGCATTCAGGTCAACCCCACGCAGCTCTCCTCCTACGGCCTTAATATGGAGGACGTGCGCTCGGCGCTGGTCTCGGCCAGCGTGAACACTGCGAAGGGCAACTTCGACGGCCCGCGCAACGATTATCAGATCGACTCCAACGACCAGCTCACGAGTCCAGACCAGTACAAGGATGTCGTCGTCTCCTATACCAACGGCTCGCCGGTCTATGTCCACAATGTGGCCAAGGTAGTCAACGGCGTGGAAAACACCCGCCAGGCCGCATGGATGAACCAGACTCCGGCGGTCATCCTCAACATTCGCCGCCAGCCCGGCGCCAACACCATCACCGTCGTCAACTCCATCCGCAAGGTGCTTCCGCAGCTTGAGGCCAATCTGCCGGCAGGCATTCACGTGACCACGCTGACGGATATGACCACCAGCATTCAGGCTTCGGTCAACGATGTCGAGTTCGAGCTCATGCTCACCATCGGCCTGGTCGTCATGGTCATCTTCCTTTTCCTGCGCAGCCTGCAGGCCACCATCATTCCCTCGGTCGCCGTGCCGCTCTCGCTGGTGGGCACCTTCGGCGTGATGTACATGCTGGGCTACTCGCTGGACAATCTCTCCCTGATGGCGCTCACCATCTCCACCGGCTTCGTGGTCGACGACGCGATCGTCATGATCGAAAACATCAGCCGCTACCTCGAAGAAGGCAAGACGCCCATGGAAGCGGCGCTCATCGGCGCCGAGCAGATCGGCTTCACCATCATCTCGCTGACCGTTTCGCTCATCGCCGTGCTCATACCGCTCTTGTTCATGGGCGACGTGATTGGGCGACTGTTCCGCGAGTTCGCCGTTACGCTGGCCGCCACCATCATCATCTCCGCCGTTGTCTCGCTGACCCTGACTCCCATGATGTGCTCGCGCATTCTGCGCCACAATCCGGAAGAGAAGCAGGGGCGTTTTTACCGGGTCTCCGAGCACATGTTTGAAAGCCTGATCGGCTTCTACGGGCGCACGCTGACCGTGGTGCTGCGCCACAAGCCTCTCACGCTGCTGGTCGCGCTGGCCACGTTGGCTACTACCGTCTTCCTCTACATCACCATCCCCAAGGGCTTCTTCCCGGTGCAGGACACGGGCGTGATCCAGGGCATCTCGGAGGCATCGCCGGATATTTCGTTTGACGGCATGGCGCAGAAGCAGCAGGAGCTGACCAAAATCATCCTTCAGGATCCCGCGGTTGAGAGCCTCAGCTCGTTCATCGGCCCGGACGGCATCAACACGACTCTCAACAGCGGCCGCATCTCCATCAACCTTGTGCCCGTTGACAAGCGGCCCAATGCCTCCGACGTGATTCGCCGCCTGCAATCGAATCTGAAGCAGGTGCATAATATTCAGCTCTATATGTCGCCGGTCCAGAACATCACGGTGGACGATCGCGTGAGCCGCACCCAGTACCAGTACACCCTGGAAGACCCCGATGTCGACGAGCTCAACCAGTGGACGAATCGGTTTGTTACCCAGCTCAAGAAGCTGCCCGCGCTGGAAGATGTGGCCACCGACCAGGAGACCGGCGCCAAGGCCGTCTACCTGAACATCGACCGCGTGACGGCGTCGAGACTCGGCATCGCGCCAACTACCATCGACAACACGCTCTATGATGCCTACGGGCAGCGCCAGATCAACACGCTCTACACCCAGCTCAATCAGTACCATGTGATTCTGGAAACATCGCCGGAGTGGCAGACCGACCCCAGCAAGCTGAACGATCTCTATATCCAGTCGAATGCCTCGGCGAATGCAACCGGAGCTGGCGCGACTACGTCGTTCGCGCAGTCCGCATCCCAATCGGCAGGCTCGAATGCGCTTACTTCTTCGGTGAAGTACTCGCCTGCGTCGGGTCTGCTCACCGCTCCGGCCGGCGTGCTTGTAGGCACATCCACAGCCGGCGGGCCCAACCGCACCAGCACCACCAGCGCCGCCAATGCCATCCCGCTCGGCGCCTTTGCCTCTCTCACACCCACCACGGAAGCGCTCTCGATCAACCATCAGGGCCAGTTTCCTTCCGTCACGGTTTCCTTCAACCTTGCCAATCGCGCAGCGCTGGGAACAGCCATCAGCGATATTCAGGGCGTGGTCAAGAACATGAAGTTTCCTGCCAGCCTGCAGGCCGATTTCCAGGGTACCGCGGCTTCATTCAACAACTCATCTTCGAATGAAGCGCTGTTGATCCTTGCCGCGCTGGTCACCGTCTACATCGTTCTGGGCGTGCTCTATGAGAGCTTCATTCATCCCATCACCATTCTCTCTACTCTGCCTTCGGCCGGGCTGGGAGCACTCCTGTCGCTCATCGTCTTCCATCAGGACCTGAACGCCGTGGGCATCATCGGCATCATTCTGCTGATCGGCATCGTAAACAAGAACGGCATTCTGATTGTGGACTTCGGCCTGGAGCTGGAACGAACGCAAGGCCTCAGCTCGCAGGAGGCCATCTTCAAGGCCAGCATGCTG
>Ga0182012_10004171_pt1 | contig 15171 bp, 14 predicted proteins | sample 612S2SmetaG_FD_120486 | JGI IMG/M metagenome (GOLD analysis project Ga0182012, IMG submission 120486) | Permafrost microbial communities from Stordalen Mire, Sweden - 612S2S metaG | ecosystem: Environmental > Terrestrial > Soil > Wetlands > Permafrost | place: Sweden: Stordalen | collected... | reverse complement strand
TGTAGGAGGCGGAACGCGTGATGATGGCTGGATAAGGAAGGCAAAAGAGGCTAGGGAAAAATATGACGAAATCAAGGCCCGATTCGAAGTAGACGATTGCAAGAAGTGCGAAACCAAGCGAATTAACCATTTTTGGAGCAAGAGCGATTTCGTTTCCATGGCAAGAAAGACCGGCGAATTAGGGATGCTTCTTGCACAGGCATACTATGAACCGTTGAACCACTCCCACAGCACTGCAGAAGCAATAACGATGCGGCTTGAAAGGTCGGAGTCTGGTCTTATAGGGTTCAAGCCTGGGCCCCAAAGAAGTGACGCTGACAGGGCATTGCAGATTGGTCACGCTGTAATTGTGGCGCTCCTGGAGACTCAGGCGAGGCATTTCAAGATGGGAGATCTAGCCGCCAGGGTCGAGGTGTCCTGCGCGGACCACGAACGGGTTTGGAGCGAGCGGCAATTGGCGATCGACCCAAACGACAGTTGAGGGTCTTTGCACTGTAAAACCGGCACTAGTGGTCTCCCGCTCTGGTTCTCCAAATATGTTTTTTCCCTTCTCATGATGCATAATTTTAGCGGGGAGCCAGGAGGAACAAATGAGAGTGATTCCGTCGTTTGCGCTCAGTCTGCTTGTCGTGATTCCGGCGTGGGCCGAAAAGGATCTAAATCCTGCTGATTATCAGCTTACGGCGCATGTCAATTCAGCGATATTCACTCACACGACGGCACCTAGCAATTCCCGGGGAACAGAAGTGCAGATAGGGAACCTTATCTATGTTGCAAACGAGATATGCAAGGAGGCGGCCGTGGGGTCGAGCTATCCCGCTCGGGTAGAAGGAAGAAGAATCTTTCTTCTTGTGGACGGGAGCAAGGTGTGCAGATTCAGGATCGATGGCACAAAGGAGTCTCATTGATCGCTGGGCCCCCAGGGTAATCAGGCTCTCCATTGGGGTTTGGGATGAATCCGCTCGCATTACGTATAAAATGCCTCGGACCCACAGGGACCATCACAGTGATATCCTTGAGATTAGTCGAGACAACGAAGTCTCACACCTCAATCCAAAGTCAGGTCATAAGAGCAAAATATGTCATCGTTGAACGATCTCGAATTCGCATATGCTCCCGTGCGCGACCAAGTCCGCGACCTGCGGGAGTATCTTTGACCCGGCTCGCATCCGCAGGGAACTTTCCGAAATAGAAACCAAGCTGGCCGACCCGGCTCTCTGGTCCAATCCAAACGCCACCAAACCGCTCATGCGCGAAAAGAAGCGCATGGAAATCATGGTCGCCGACGACGAGGAACTGGTGCGCCGCTCCAGCGATATCGAGGCCTATATCGAACTGGCTCGCGAGGGTGAAGACGTGCTCGCCGATCTGGAACTCGACATCAAGGCCCTGGCCACTTTTAACGAAGAGCTTGAAGCCCGCACCATGCTCAACGGCGAGGCCGATCCGCTCAACGCCATCGTTACTGTTCACCCCGGAGCCGGCGGCACCGAGAGCCAGGACTGGGCTGAAATGCTTATGCGCATGTACCTGCGTTGGGCCGAGCAGCAGGGCTTCAAAACCGAGATGAACGACTATCAGGACGGCGAAGAGGCGGGCATCAAATCAGCCACCTTCACCATTACCGGCGAGTATGCTTTCGGGCAACTGGCCGGCGAGAGCGGCGTCCATCGGCTGGTGCGCATTTCGCCCTTCGACCAGGCCAAGCGCCGCCACACCTCGTTTGCTTCGGTCTATGTTTCACCGGAGATCGACGACACCATCCACGTGGATTTGAAAGTGGAGGACCTGCGGATCGATACCTACCGCTCCGGCGGCAAGGGCGGCCAGCATGTCAACACCACGGACTCCGCCGTGCGCATGACACATCTCCCCACCGGGATCGTAGTGCAATGCCAGAACGAGCGCTCACAGCACAAGAACCGCGAGAAGGCAATGAAGATGTTGCGCTCGCGCCTCTATGAATATGAACTGGAAAAGAAGCGCGCAGTAAGCAAGAAGCTGGAAGACTCAAAGCTGGAGATCAACTTCGGTTCGCAGATTCGGTCGTATGTGTTGCAGCCGTACCGCATCGCCAAGGACCACCGCACCAAGGTGGAAGTAGGTGACGTCGACAAGGTGCTGGATGGCTATCTAGAGCCATTCCTGCGCGGCTACCTACTGGCCAAGCGCCGCGGAACGGCGGTAGTAGCAGAAGTGGATGACGACCTCGACGTGTAGTTTGCAGACTAACCACTAACCACTGACAACTGACAACTATGAGCGACGATCCCGAGATCATCGATGAAATGCTCCGCACGGCGAAGACCATCGCCGTGGTAGGCATGAGCGACAAGACCTGGCGCGCCAGCCACAACATCGGCCGCTATCTGGCGGCGCACGGCTACACGGTGATTCCAGTGAACCCGGCAATCGACGAGGTCCTCGGATTGAAGTCCCATCCCGATTTGGAATCAGCGCAGGCTGCAGCGCGCGAAGCAACGGGCGCAGGCATCGACCTGGTGGATGTGTTTCGCGCCTCTGAGAATGTGCCGCCGATTGTGGACGATGTAATTCGATTGCACATTCCGTACCTGTGGCTCCAGGACGATGTGATCCACGAAGAAGCTGTAGCCCGCGCCCGCGCTGCTGGAGTGAAGTGTGTGCAAAACGAATGCATCTTCAGGGAGCACGCAGCGCGGCCAGATTTGCATGCTCGGCGAAGAGTGTCCCGAGTCTGAAATACGCAACACTGAACTGGCTGTCATTCTGAGCGAACGGGGCCCCGAACGACTTTCAGTTCGGGGGTGGTGAGTCGAAGAATCTGCGGTTGCTCTTCGGTGAACTTCAGACTCCCCACACGAGAGCAAAACTGAATGTAACTATCGCTTGCCGCAGCGAGTCCAATCAACAGGAGTCAGCTTTTCACTGCGATGCGTCTTCCCCGCCTTATTCTCGCCTTGTTACTCTCCCCTGCATTGGGGTTACCGGCGCAGACCGCGTCCAGTTCTGCCGATGCGTCGCATTTGCATGTGCAACTGGTTGTGCCCGCGGGGTCGCTCAATCCTGGCGAAGGCGCGGATGCAGGGCTTTACTTCAAACTGGAGCAAGGCTGGCACATTTATTGGGAGAACGCGGGTGACTCGGGCGAGCCGCCGCATATCAAGTGGACCATGCCACAAGGGATTTCTGCTGGCCCTTTGCAATTTCCTGCGCCGAAGCGGTTGCCGCTGGGACCGCTGATGGACTTCGGCTACGAGGACGAGGTTCTTTTTCCGCTGACCCTTGAAGTGGCGAAGACAGCAAAGCCGGGTCCTGTTGTTCTCCACGCTAAGGTTGATTGGCTGGTCTGCAGGGAAGTCTGCATCCCAGGCAAGGCAGAACTTGAAGTTGAGCGCGCTGTGCCAAGTGCACCAGTTGAAGTTGTGCAGTTGGTTTCGGACCGCAACATTTTCAACCGCTTGATTGGCCACCTGCCCAAGCCGCTTTCTGCATCCGCAAAAGCCATCTTCCAACCCACACCAACAGGCTTCCGTCTCGAAGTCGACACCGGCCACCGTGAATCCACCGCGGAGTTTTTCCCCGCCGATCAGGACATCCTCGACAATCCAGCGCCGCAAAAGCTGACGCCCACGCCGACAGGCTTCATCCTGCAGTTAAAGAAGGACGCAAACCTGACCGCGAATCCAGCTCAATTAAATGGGGTCCTCGAGCTATCCGGCGGGCGAGCCTATGACATTGCCGCGATCCCAGGAACAGTTGCGGCGGGCGGTCTCTCCTGGGCGCTTCTGGCTCGGACCGCCGGTCTCGCGTTTCTTGGCGGCCTGCTGCTGAACCTGATGCCGTGCGTGTTTCCGGTGTTGTTCCTGAAAGGGCTGGCTCTGGTGCACACCGGCCATAAGGAACTGCACAACCTGCGCGCGCATGGGTTTGTGTACGCGGCGGGAATCCTGATTTCGTTCTGGGCGCTCGTAGCCGTGCTGCTGGGGTTGCGGGCGGCGGGCGCGACGCTGGGCTGGGGATTCCAGTTCCAGTCTCCTGTATTTTTGGCGCTCATTGCAGGACTCTTGTTCTTCCTCGGCCTCTCGCTGGCAGGCCAATTCGAAATTGGATTGACGCTCACCAGCGCCGGCGGCTCGCTTGCCCAGAAGCAGGGCTACTCGGGCAGTTTCTTCACCGGAGTTCTAGCAGTAGTGGTGGCCACGCCATGCACCGCGCCTTTCATGGGAGCGGCCATCGGCTATGCGCTCGCGCAGTCGCCCGCAGTCACCTTCGCGGTGTTTACGGCGCTGGCTCTGGGGCTGGCTGCGCCCTATGTGGCGCTGACGCTGCAACCGGCATGGACGCGGTTGCTGCCCAGGCCAGGCGCATGGATGGAAGTGCTGCGCCAGGCAGTTTCCGTGCCCATCTTTTGCACGGTCATCTGGCTGGCGTGGGCGCTGACCCGCGCTTACGGCTCCGGTCTTCTGGTGTCTCTTCTATGCAGCCTGCTTCTTCTGGCTATTGCGGGGTGGTTTCTGGGTCGTTGGCCAGCGAAGCGCTGGGCAACTATAGTTGCGGCGCTGATCGTGCTCGCAGTGATTGCCGTGAGCGTGGCCGCGCCGAAGCAGCTTGAGGCTGCGCCGGAGAGTTCATCCACGTCACAAACCCATAGCGCCTGGGAGCCGTGGTCGGCCGACGCTGTGAGCCGCTACCAGGCGCAGGGCCGCCCGGTCTTTGTGGACTTTACCGCGAGTTGGTGCCTGAGCTGCCAGGTCAATGAGCGCGTGGCGCTCGATCAACCACAGGTGCAGCAGGCCTTTGAAGACGCGAACGTGGCCCTGCTCAAGGCCGATTGGACACGCGGCGACGATGCCATCACTCAGGCATTGACGGCGCTCGGCCGAAGCGGTGTCCCGGCCTATGCGCTTTATGTTCCCGGCCAGAGCGAGCCGCAGCTATTGCCAGAGGCGCTTACGCCGGGGATTGTTACGGATGCGCTGAGCAAGCTGCCGAAGAGTGCAGCCCAGGCGAGCGCGGCAGCGTCCAATCGCAAAGTGAATTAGGGATGAAGTGAAAAGGTCCGCCACACGTACGTCACACTCGTCTTCGGCATCTTATCGGCAGAGGAACAGACATGAGTGACAAGATAAAGCCGACCCAGGCACCGCACGGTGGACTTGCGAAAAAAGTGGAAGGAGTCGATGAACTCATGGTGAACGACTCGTTGGGGACGGTCACCACAGCCGACTCGACCGGTCTGGATGAGACGAAAGAGACCGGAGACGCGAAGAAGGGGAACAAGGATACAAGGGAAGACTGAGTTCAAGCGGGGATCGCGCGGTCCTGTTGAATTTCGCGCTATCCCCGGTTCCGGAAGAAGTACCCGACGGCACCAGGCTAGTGGTGGTCGGGTTGCTTCTGGCGCCAGTCTTGGTACTCTTTTTGCTCCGCCGGGGGACGCTGTGCAATTTCCTTGTGGTCGCGATGGGTTTCGACTTCCCACTTGTTGTAAATCACGGTCTCGTCCTGCGCCGGTTGGCTGGCGGTCTGCGCCGGCTGCGCCGACTGGCAGCCGGTGGTCAAAACAGAGGCGGCCAGTACGGCGCCCAACAAGCACAAGCAGGATTTCCTCAGCAAGGGCATTGATTTTCCTTTCATCCCGGGGTTTGAAGGGACTTGCACGATTCGATGCAAGGTCTATGCGCCCCGTTGCCAGTGCGTAACCGAAGCTTCTGCAGCTGGAAGCCGGATGCGCTCAGCCTTTGAGGTGTTTGCCTTCGCGTATCTTCCGAATCTCTCCCATCCGGTGCGCCAGCACCTTCTCCCGCCCCTCCTGCGTAGGCCGGTAATAGCTCCGCCCCTTCAACGAATCCGGCAGGCAATCCATGTCGGCAACCTTGCCTTCTTCATCGTGCGCGTAGAGGTAGCGCTTGCCGTAATCCAGTTCTTTCATCAGCTTCGTCGGCGCGTTGCGCAGATGCAGCGGCACCGGCTCTTGCCGAGTGTGCTCAATCTCCGCTTGCACCGCTCCATAGGCCGTATACACCGAGTTCGATTTGGGAGCCAGGCAAAGGTAGACGACTGCTTCGGCCAGCGCCAGGTCGCCTTCCGGGCTGCCGAGGAAGTCGATGGCTTCCTTGGCGCTGAGACACAGATTCAAAGCTTCCGGAGCAGCCAGCCCAATGTCCTCGACCGCCATACGCACAACGCGCCGCGCCAGATAAAGCGGCTCCTCGCCGGCGGCGAACATCCTCGCCAACCAATAGAGCGCAGCGTCGGGGTCCGAGTTGCGGACGCTCTTGTGCAGCGCGGAGATCAGGTTGTAGTGCTCTTCGCCGGATTTGTCGTACATCAGCACACGCTGCTGCACGGCTTCCACGGCCACTGCGCGGTCGATGTGTTTCGAACCAGCCAAACTCGGTTCCAGCGCCAGTTGCGCGGCCACTTCGAGGGTGTTGTACGCGCTGCGGCAATCCCCGCTGGAATAGCTGGCGATCAACTGAAGCGCTTCGTCGTCGGCGGTCAGTTCCATTGCTCCAAGGCCGCGTTCCCGGTCCTCAAGAGCGCGGCGCAGAAGCACGGTGATGCGCTCTTCGCTAAGCGGCTCCAGCACGTAGACGCGGCATCGCGACAGCAGTGCGGAGATGATCTCGAACGAGGGATTCTCCGTGGTTGCGCCGATCAGCCGGATGGTCCCGCGCTCCACATAGGGCAGGAATGCGTCCTGCTGGGCCTTGTTGAAGCGGTGAATCTCATCGATGAAGAGGATGGTTCGGGAGTGCATCTGCGAGGCCCGCGCCGCCTCCGTCATCACCTGCTTGATCTCCTTGATGCCGCTCATCACGGCCGAGAACTCGATGAAGCTGGCTTGGGTGGTTTCCGCGATGATTTTGGCAAGCGTGGTCTTGCCCACGCCGGGCGGACCCCACAGGATCATGGACCCCAGTTCACCAGTGCCCTGTCCGTCGCGCTCAATCTGCACCCGGAGCGGCTTGCCGGGGCCGAGCAGATGCTCCTGTCCGCTGTACTCCTCCAGCGTTCGCGGGCGCATGCGTTCGGCTAGCGGAGCGGTGCGGAGCGTGCCCTTGAATCCTTCAGGTTCGCCATCGAAGAGACTCATCGCCCATCTCCTCGCAGGCTCGTGGGGCCACCAGTGCGAAGAGACCGCTGTCGCGATGCCTCGTAGAGCAGCACGCTGGCGGCGACGGCGGCGTTCAGGCTTTCAACCGGGCCGGGACACGGAATGGTGAGCGCGCCGTCGGCCATGGCGGAGAGTGGCTTGGGAACGCCGTTGCCTTCATTGCCTATGAGCAGCGCAACCGGGCCGGTCAAGTCCACTAGGTCTGCAGGCTCGGCCGCGCCGGCAGTCGTGGTGAAGATTCTCAGTCCCGCCTCACGCAGACGGTCGATGGAGTTGACTGCGCTGGCGGCGAGCAACGGGAGGCGGAAGACGCTGCCGGCAGAGGCACGGACGGCTTTGGAGTTCCAGGCGCTGACAGTTCCGGGGAGCGTGAGAATGCCATGGGCTCCAAAGGCTTCAGCCGAACGCAGAATGGTGCCCAGGTTGCCGGGATCCTGGAGGCCGGCGAGGACGAGGACGAGCGGGGCCGGGTTGCGCTGACCGCCAAGCAGGTGAGCCCAGGTCCAATCGGGTGTCTTAACCAGGGCTGCGATGGGCTGTGGCGTCTCGGTGGCCAGCGCCGAGTCCAAAACGGCTTTGGGCACAAGCAGGATCTCGGTTTCCGGCGGCAGGAGCAGGGAATCGAGTAAGCGCTCGGCGTCCTCGGCCACGAAGACGCAATCGATTCGCAAGCCGGCGCGCAGGGCCTCTTCGAGCAGATTCGGGCCCTCAATTCCGACCAAACCGGGCTCGCCGCCGAGAACGCGGCCGGGGTTGGCCAGCGCCCGGCGAAGTTCCTTGAGGCGGGCATTCTGCTTACTCTGTACAATGCGAACAGGCATGATAAGCGAACCGGCTTTCGCTTAGCCGATTCTATGCCGTTTTGCCCAGATGCGTGCCCAGATGCGTGCCCAGTTTCGTGCCCAGTTGCGTGCCCGGCTGCGGCAGGCGGCAAAGTGGCTCGACTTGCACCAAAGCTGGTGCTGTGATAGCTTCCCTCTTTACGGCATTTGCAATTCGGGAACCGAGGTAGAGCTTCTTGTCCGCGGAGATTTTGCGCGTCCATCCCGATGAACCTCAACCGGACCGGATCGATTACATCGTCTCCTGCCTGCGTAAGGGCGATGTGGTTGCCCTGCCCACCGATACGTTTTACGGACTGGCTGTGGATCCCGTAAACCTGCACGCGGTGGAGCAGATTTACAAAATCAAGACCCGCCAGAAGCACAAGCCGCTGTCGCTGTTGATCTCCGGGCTGGCCCAGGCCTACGAGTTGGCGCGCGATACTGACCCGTTGCTGGACAAGCTCGCGGAGCGTTTCTGGCCGGGTCCTCTCACGGTTATTGTGCGTGCGGGAACCAAGCTGCCGCTGCGCTCCACAGCGAATACCGGGAACGTAGCGCTGCGCGTGCCCGATGCGGCGATTCCGCGGGCTGTTGTGGAGCGGTTCGGCCTGCCGATTACCGCGACCTCGGCCAACCTGCAGGGAGCGCAGGAATGCACCCACGCGGCTTGCGTTCGCGACCAGATCGGCGACCGCATCCCGCTGATCATCGATGGCGGCCCGACCGGCCACTCGCAGCCCACCACCATTGTCGATCTCTCGCTGGGTCCCGGCCGCTGGGAGATTCTGCGCGAGGGCGCCATTCCCACTCATGAGATTGTCATGGTATTGCAGCGGTGAAAGGTCAGGGACTAGGGACTAAGGGACTGAGGGACTAGGGAAGAGCAAGCTCGTCGTGGGCGTGCAGCATTATTGGAGCGGAGAGCAAGAATTGGCAGCGAGGGACTTTAGGCTGGAGCCTAGCCCCTCAGTCCCTTAGTCCCTTAGTCCCTGTCTCCGAAAGGTTCCCATGAAGCGCCGAGCCAAGCCAAAACGCCGCAATGTTGCCCTGCGCGTGACGCTTGCGGCCTTGCTGGCGCTGGCGGTGGGGTTGGCGGGCTGGTGCCGCTGGGTCTATGTGCAAATCGAGCGCTATGCCGCCCACGATCAGGTTGCCCAGGTGGTCCATGCGGACGCGATCGGCGTTTTTGGCGCGGCGGAGTACGACGGCAAGCCTTCGCCGGTTTATCGCGCCCGGCTCGATCATGCGCTGGAGCTCTACCATCGCGGCGTCGCGCCGCTGATTGTCACGCTGGGCGGAAGCGGCGGCGACCAATACACCGAAGGGGCAGTGGGGCAGGAGTACCTCGAGGGCATGGGCGTTCCCGAAGATGCCATCATTGCCGAAACCGAAAGCCGTAATACCGAGGACTCGGCGCGCCGCATTGCCGTCATCGCCCGTACCAACGGCTTGCATCGGCTGGTAATCGTCAGCGACGGAACCCATCTTTTCAGGATTCACGAAATCTGCGCGGCAGACGGCCTCGATGTGCTAACGTCGCCGCGCCCCCGCGTAGCCGTCGAGGGAGGGTCGCAGCAGGGCGAGCGTATCGCCCACGAGATACTCAGCTACACGCTTTGGCGAATGCATCTGCATTGAGTACAGCTAGTCGGCTTCGCTCGGCGACTGTCCGCGTAACCCTTCGGGAGGCATGGCGCGGGCAAGCCTCTCAAAGCAACTTCGGGCCTTACTTCTTGAACGGCACGTCTACTTCCGCGTAGCTGCCGGGTAGCGCCGCGTTGACGGCTGCAAGGATTTTCTCCGCAACGAGCTTCACCATGGGCCATTGTGAGTGCTCAAGCACCACGAGGGCTATTCTGCGAGCCGTCAGGTTCTGCTGATAGCGGATGTTCTTGTCCGTGGTGACCATCAGGTCGAAGCCGCCTTGCTCTGCCGCGTCAATCAACTCGCCATTTGCGAGTTCCTCCCATCCGCGCGCACGCGCCTCCTCGACGGAGTGGCCGGTAAGAAGATGGGCAAGACCGCGCGGCGTACCGTTATCGAAGAGGATCAGCATTCCGGCCTCGATCTACTTACCGATACGTGGGGGCCTTGTCGAGAGAACGCGCAACAAACGCCATAAGGCTGTCTATCTGCTCACGGGTCACCGGAAACTGTTCGATCACTTCTTCAATGCTCATCCCGGCTTCGAGGTTTTCAAACAAGACTTTCACAGGGGTTCGGGTTCCCCGCAGCAACCATGCGCCGCTAACCTTGCCGGGAATGCTCTCCACTGCGGGGCATTGGGACCATTCTAGTGTTGCCACCTTTTCACCCTCCTTTTCTTCGCAAGAGGCGTAAGAACATAGCCGCTCATCGATTGGCCAGGCACCAGCCGACGGTCAATTGCATGACCGTTCTCCATGTGATCGTAGCATGGATGAACTTGGCTCGGGGCGGCGGATCAACCAAGGATTGGCGCCCATTCCATAGCGACCTTCTTGTAGCGAAAAGGCGGAAGACAGGGGCCTAACCCACTCACGAATGCGGCAGAACAGCCAACACCCCCACCGCAAACCCCGCCGCCCCAGCCGTCGACAAAAAGTTCACCGCATCGTTGTTGAGCCAGCCACGGCGCTCCAGAGTCGCTCCCAGCAGGCTGTCGAAAAGCAGGCCGAAGATTGCCCCGGCCCCGCTTACCCAGAACATCCCATAACCGCCGCTGAGCGCCAGCGTTCCAGCCAGGGCGACGATTGCCGCGGCGGCCACACCGGCCAGTGTTCCGGCCACACTGATGGCGCCGTCGATTCCTGGATCGACCACGCGCAGAGTCGTAATCATGCGCGGACGCCCCCCCAGAACCTGCCCGATCTCCGAGGACACCGTGTCCGCGGCAGCCTCGGCCAGCGCCGCCAGACCCACGGCAAACAGGGGCATGGGCACGATGCCAGCCCGGGTGAACCAGTGCGTATCGCTCAACCACGACTGCACAAAGCCGTCGGAGACAAGCGCCGCCACTCCCAGGTTGGCTGCCACCTGCGCTGCCGACCGCCCGTGGCGCTTCTCGGCCGTTCCAAGAAGCTCCTTTTTTGCCCGCCCCAGCCGTGTGGCAACATACGCGAGCACTGAGACCGCCAGCACCGGTAAAAGGGCGGTGCGCCAGGGCTGGTAAGGAAAAATCGACGTGGAAAACATGAGGCTGGCGGTAATGACCGCCCCGGTAAAGGCGGCTGCCGGCGTGGCAGCGCGCAGCCACAGCACTACGATGCCCAGCAGCAGGCTCAAGCCCAGCGCCCAAACGGTAACTTCAGCCACCTGCGTAGCCCACCAGTGAGCCTGCAGCACCACTCCCGCGCCGGCAAAGGGCAGCACCAGCAGCAACACCAGCTTCGATTGCCAAATCAGCTTTGCTTTCGCCACACTCCATCGTATCGCGCGACCGGGGAGCGAAAACGCCTTCGAGGCCGATTTGCACGGGACAGTGCCGGTGAAGCGATTTACACTCATTGGCGCAGCAATTTTTCTCCCCGTTCGCGGGCTGAATGGAGTTCTCAATGAAAAGGTTTTCTCCCCGCAATGCATTTCTTGCCGGAATTCTGGTTTCTTCAGCCGTAGTCGCAGCACAAACACCCGGCCAGCGCCTGGAACTCGACCGCAAGGGAGAGACCATTGTGCTGGAGCCGTATGCGCCCAACATTCTCCGCGTCACGCTGAGCCTGAAGCACGATCCGGCGCTGGCTGGGCCGGGGTATGGAATCATCGGAGAGGCCGCCGCTGAAGGCTGGATCGCATCCGAGACTGCGCAAGCCAACGTGTACCATTCGGGGCGAATTGTGGCCACGGTGGACAAGGACCTGCCCCCCGCGCATCCGCCCATGCAGTCGGAGATCGACATCGCCAAGTATTTCAATGGCTCCACGCCGGGCGCGCACATTACGCTGTGGACACCGGAAGGCAAGAAGTTGCTGGAGATGACCGGCTGGTCCCAATCGGTGCCCAATCACAAAGACGGCACGGCCAGCATTGGTGACGACCGCCGGCCCAGCGACCCGCCCTTCTACATCGTCGGCGCAACGTTTGTTTCGCCCGACGACGAGCACTACTACGGCCTGGGCCAGAACCACGAAGGCTTCCTCGACCATCGCGGTCACCCGGTACGTTGCTGGGCCGACTACACCGCTCCGGCTGCGCCCAGCTTCTGCGTCCCTTTTCTGGTCACCAACAAGGGCTACGGGCTGCTGTGGGATAACCCCTCGAAGACCACCATTGAGCCCGGCTTCAACGAGCAGACTCGCTGGGTCTCTGAGGTGGGCGACCGGGTTTCGTTCTTTGTGATCGCAGGCCAAACTGCCGACGAAATCTATGCCGGCTACAAGCTGCTAACCGGGCCCACGCACATGCTGCCCAAAGCTGCGTATGGGTACATCCAGTGCAAGCAGCGCTACGCAAGCCAGAAGGAAGTGCTCGACGTTGCGCAGGGATACCGCGACCGCCATCTGCCGGCGGATGTGATGGTGGTGGACTGGTTCTATTACACAAAAATGGGCCAGATGGACATGGATCCGAAGTTCTGGCCCGATCCGGTCGAGATGAACAAGCAGCTTCACGCAATGGGCTTTGAGACCATGATCAGCGTGTGGCCGAGCTTCGTTCCCGAAGACCGCTTCTATGCGGAACTGCGCCAAAAAGGCTGGCTCATTCACCTGGCCGACTGCACGCCCATCGACGGGCAGCCCTACGACCGCGCCGGCTCGGACATCGACACCACCAATCCCGAGGCGGCCGCATGGTATTGGAAGACGATTCACGACAACATCATCAGCCTGGGATTCGACTCCCTCTGGGCCGACGAAACCGAGCCGGACTTGCCTCCCAACGGGTCCTACTATCACATCGGTCCGGGAACGCAGTTCTTCAACGTCTACCCCCTGTTCCACACCGCGGCGCTCTACGACGGCTTTCGCAAGGACCAGCCGGAACGGCGCGCGCTGATTCTCTCTCGCGACGCATTCACCGGCGCGCAGCGCAACGGGGCAATCTTCTGGTCGTCGGACATTTATCCCACCTGGGACACGCTCCGGCGGCAGATTCCCACCGGCCTCGACTTCGCCGCTTCGGGGCTCACTTACTGGTCAAACGACACCGGCGGCTGGCAATATCTGCCCGCCGAGCACCATCCGGCCCATCCGCCCCTGCTCGACCCATCCGACGCGCGCGCCAACGTGGGCGGCTACGACGACTACCCTGAGCTCTACACGCGCTGGTTTCAGTACGCCACGTTTCTGCCCATCATGCGCGCCCACGGCAGCCGGGTTGCAAACGAGGTTTGGTCCTACGGCAAGCAGGCTGAGCCCATTCTGGAGAAGTATCTCCGGCTGCGCTACAAGTTGATGCCTTACATTTACTCGCTCGGATACCAGACCTGGCTCACCGGCGCGCCCTTCCTACGCGCTCTGCCGCTCGATTTCCCCAACGACCCCAGGGTGGCTGATCTGCGCGACGAGTATATGTTCGGGCCGGCCTTCCTGGTTGCGCCGGTTACACAGCAGGGAGCAACCAGCCGCCATGTCTATTTGCCCGCCGGCGCAGACTGGTACAACTACTGGACAAGCGAGCGGGTAAAGGGAGGCCAGACGATTACGGTTCATGCGCCCATCGACACCATTCCGCTTTTTGTCCGCGCGGGTTCCATTCTCCCGCTGGGCGCGCCGGTCGAAAGCACCCACGAATCCCAGGCGATTGCCAAGGTTCGCGTGTATCCGGGGGCCGATGCCAGCTTTACGCTGTTCTCTGACGACGGCAAGACCTACGCGTATGAAAGCGGTGCCGGTGCAATCACACATCTCCACTGGGACGAAGCGGCTCAAAAGCTCACCCACGAAGGAGCCCCAGCCTGGAACCAACCCGACAGCACGATTGTTGAGGTCGCCGGCCACTGAGCGGCCGCCGGTCTAGTACTACAGCTGTAGATCGGAGAATCCGGAGGGAGCAGGGGGTTTTAACCCCCTGAAATCGAAGCGAATCGAAAAGGCCTTCAGGCCCGGGCCTTTCACCGAATCAGCCAGCGACTTCCACGGCGAGATTCCCTCTCCGCTCCCGCCGCGTCTAACCCTCGGCTGCCTGATTTACAATCACTTGGTAAGCAGGAAAGAACTGAATGAGGCTTTTTTTAATGAATTCAGGCCAGGCGCGCGCGCGGTTGGTTCAGGCGGGCCCGGTCTCGTTGGCTGTGGTCTTGATTGCAGGTTGCGGCAGCGCTTACCGGCCGGTGGTTACCCCCATCAACAACAGCGGGCCTGCCCCGCAGCCCTCGTCCTATGCCATCGTGGTCTCTGCCCCGTCGCCCACCACGCCGGGCATCGCCACCATCATTGACTACTCGGGCGACGGGGTCCTGGCCATTGCGCCCATCGGTCCCGGCCCCAATACATTCACCATCGATGAATACGGCGCAAACGGCTACACCATCAACAGCGACGGAACCATGAGCAATTTCCCCATTTCCCCTTCGCTGCAGGCCAAGCAGGTTACCTATTCCACGCTGCCAAGCACAGCGCAGCCCGTCAACCTGTTTGCGCCTGCGGTTGGGCTCTGGGCCGCCGATCTCGATGGCAGTCTTGCGGATTATTTCGCCGGAAGTCCTGAGACGTTCAAGCTCTCCATTCCCGTGGCGCAGACTCCAGTGCTGATTGTGGGCTCGCCGACTTCCGGGCAGCGCGACTTTGTCATCAGCCAGAACATTCCGGGTGCAACCGGCATGGAGTGCAACACCTCACCCGCCACACAGCCCAACGGTTTGGCCACCGGAATTGAAGTAGGAAGCTTTGCGGCCGATACCCCGATTACCCTCGGCAAGTGTCCCGTGTTCGCCGTCGAGAGTCCCGATCTGCGCCGGGTCTTCGTGCTCAACCGCGGAGCCGACACCATCTCGGTGATCAACGCGCAGGACAATACCCTCGATGACCAATGCCCGCCGCCAACCGGTTGCGTAAACCAGGCTGGGCAGACCTATTTCACCCATCCCAGCCTGCCGCTTTCAACAACCGCCGGCCTGGCACAGGATGCCAACCACGATGTTCCCACGACCGCCGGCCCGGTGTATGCCGAGTACAACACGGCAACCAGCCAACTGGTGGTAGCCGACTATGTGGGCAATGCCATCAGCATCATCGATGTCAGCGTGGACGAGTACGGCAACGACAGCCCCACCTTCGGAACCACCTACACCGTTCCTGTCGGCAACAACCCCGCCAGCGTCACGGTCCT
>Ga0182012_10004170_pt1 | contig 15172 bp, 15 predicted proteins | sample 612S2SmetaG_FD_120486 | JGI IMG/M metagenome (GOLD analysis project Ga0182012, IMG submission 120486) | Permafrost microbial communities from Stordalen Mire, Sweden - 612S2S metaG | ecosystem: Environmental > Terrestrial > Soil > Wetlands > Permafrost | place: Sweden: Stordalen | collected... | reverse complement strand
GACGCCACGCACCTCTACATCGGCATCGACGTGACCTCAGAGACGGGGACTGCCAACGCCAACGATTATTTCTATTTCTATGTGGATGTGAATGACAACGGGGTGATCGATCCGAATCGCGACCTGTTGTTTTCCATCCTTCCCGGCAATCAGAACCGGCTTTACAAGTTCTATCTGCTGGGCCCAAACACCAACACCGGCGTGAACCCGTCGCAGGTAATTCCATCCGTATTGATGAGCGGCTTTGGCCCGTCGTTGAACTCGGCAACCCCGCATCGGCAGTGGCAGATTGCGTTTGCGCTGTCGGATCTGAACCTTGGTCCCATCGACCCGGCCGGGCCTGGGCCGATTGTCGACTTTGGCGTGGTGACCGGCACAGTGGGCGGATCGTCTGTCTCATCGCCGCCCAACGCCGGCGGGAATTTCTCCGATCTCAATTCGATCATCCTGTCCTGCGCGCCAAACGGCACGCCTGCCGCCGGAGTTGGCCCAGTGATTGCCACCATCGGCCTGATTGGCACCGGCGACATTGCGGCCGACGGCTACGCAACCATCACCGCGCCCTACTATCTGAACCCCGACCACGCAGCCTTCTGCGGAACGCTGAACTTCATAGGCAATGAGGCCAGCTTGAATGCTTTATGGAGCGCGGGACTGGCCAAACAGTACAAGGTGATGTACCGCTACGGCGCTACGCTGGCTGCGGCGAATGCAGCCACGTTTACCCCGATCCTTCAAGCCTGGGCGAATTACGAGATTGTGGGCGTCAACGATGTCTGGCAATCGTTCGGCCCCAATGCGAGCGGGTTTTATCCGTTCATCAATCCGGCCATCCCGTACACGATTCAGAATCTGATATTCCAGTGGACGACGTCGTCGGAGCCGGACGGGGTGCATCAGTTCCAGTTGGAGTACTTCAATGCTGCCGGGGCCGCTGTGCCGCTGCCGCCGGGCGTTACCTCGCCCATACTCACGCTGAAGCTGGACAACCAACCGCCGACTGTCGATTTGATCAACGTTCTGCATGGCGGCAGCGTGGTGTCGGCTTGCGCCATAGTCAATCTGGCTTCGGCCACCGATGGAGTTCAACTTCAATTTGAAGCCTACGATCCGGAAGGCGATCTATTGGGCATCTCCTTGACTGCCGAGTGGGGTCACGGCAGCAGCGCGGGTATCTACAGCGATAGCTACGCCGCTCACGCCAGTCCCACCCACATTTGGCAAGGTGTCACCAGCCTGACCGAGCCGGCCTCTCCGGCGGTTTGGGTTCCTCCCGTCACGTGCGCTTATCTATTCCAGATCGAGGCTACAACTCGCTCGACGAATGGATACAGCTACCCAATCATCTACGCCACAGACTTCCAGACGGTGACGTTGATCAAGCCCGGCTCGCCCATCATTTTGGCCGTAAAGGTTCCAGAGCTGGCTGCGCCCATCGGGCTGAAGCTGCCGTCGCCAGGTCCGGTGATCAAGACCAACGCAGTCAGCTAGATAGCAGCCGCGCAGCAAAACGGCGCACAATCCGCTATCCGCATCCGGAAACACTCGGGCGCGGATGGCGGGTTGTGCGTCCGGCATTTGTGCGCGACGAGCGAGTGACGAGTTGGTGCGAAGAGTGTAACTCTTGTCGCTTTCTGATTCATCGGCTCGGTTGTAGAACGTCTTTGCAGGCCGCAGGGAGCTGTCATGAAGAGAAATGCTGGAGTTCTTGCCGAGAAACTCGCTTCTCTCACACCGGAGCAGATTGCCGAAGTGGAAGATTTCGTAGAGTTAGTCCGGCTCCGCAGCCAGGAACGCGCGCTGACGCGAGCCGCGGCAGGCGTGAGTTCAGCTGCATTCGAAGCGGTCTGGAACAATCCTGAAGACGACGTGTACGATGTCCTTTGAATTCGGGGACGTAGTGCTGGAACTGTTTCCGTTCACCAATCAGGCAGCTCTGAAGCAACGTCCGGCGGTTGTGGTGAGCAGCGGTGCCTACAACACATCCAAACCAGATATAATCGTCTTGGCAATCACCAGCCAGGTCCGCCCAATTCCTACAATCGGCGAAGTTCGTATCAGTGACTGGCAGTTCGCCAATTTGCTCAAACCCTCCGTGATCAAGCCGGTATTTGCAACCTTGGAACAGGCGTTGATCGTGAGGCGTATTGGCGTTCTCCAGCCCTATGACCTTTCGTCGCTTCGCGCCGCCATCGCGACAGTTCTAGGATAGTCTTTGTGCAGTTGTACCTCATCCTCTCATGCGCGGATTGATCCAGCGATAGACGACGTCTGTCATTAAATTTACCAATACATAAGTCAATCCAATCGACAGCAGGCATCCCTGCACGAGGGCGTAGTCGCGGTTGGAGATGGCGCTCACTACCAACCGACCCAGACCGGGCCAACTGAAAATTGTCTCTGTCACGATGGCTCCGGCCAAGAGCGCGCCGAACTGCAATCCGATTACGGTAACGATGGGGACGAGCGCGTTGGGCAGGGCGTGGCGGCAGACTACTTTTATCTCAGTCAGGCCTTTGGCGCGGGCGGTGCGAATGTAATCGTGGCCAAGCTCTTCCAGCATTGCTGTGCGGATCATGCGGGTCAGGATCGCGGCCAGCGATGCGCCCATGGCGATGGAGGGGAGCACTAGATACTGCCAATCGATTCCACCACTTCCGCCCGAGTTGGCCCCGGAGACGGGCAGCCAGCCAAGGTGGATGGAAAAAATGAGAATCAAAACAGGACCCAGCGCGATGCTGGGAACCGAGAGACCGAAGAGCGAGACCACGGAGAGGATGTGGTCGAGAGCGCGGCCGCGGCGGAGGGCGGCGAGGATTCCGGCGGGGAGAGCCAGAAATATTCCGAGGATGAGGGCGCTGAGGGTGAGGGCGAGTGTGTAGGGATAGCGCTGGACGATGAGATGCGCGACAGTGTCGTGGAGGCGAATGGAGGCGCCTAGATCGCCGTGGAGGATGCCGGACCAATAGTGCAGATACTGGGTGAAGAGTGGCAGGTCGAGGCCGTACTGGTGGCGGAGGGAGTCGATATCGGCGGGGGAAGCGCCGTCACCCAGCATCATTTGGATAGGGTCGCCGGGGATGAGATGAATGAGCAGGAAGACGAGCGAGACCACGAGCCAGACGACGGGAAGGGTTAGGGCGAGGCGGGTGAGAATCGATCGCATGGGCTGGGAACAGATTACAGCTTACAGCTCTCAGCTTTCAGCCATCAGATCTCGGTTCTCTGGGATCGGTAGGCAGAGGTGAGGTCAAGGCTCTTTTAGTGGCGCGGATTCTGTGACCGGCTCGACGAGGATTTTGGCGATGCGGCGCTGATCCATTTCGACGACGGTGAGACGGCGTCCTTCCTGGATGACGAATTCGCCGGTGTGCGGGATGTGGCCCAGGCGGTAGAGCAGGAAACCGGCCAGGGTTTCTGCGCCGCCGTCGCGAGGCAGGTCCCAACTCATTTGGGTTTCGAGGTCGCGGAGGTTGACCCCGGCATCGAGAACAAACCCACCGGATGCGGAGGCGAGGATGGGCTGCGCGGGGACGTCGAACTCGTCTTCGAGGTCGCCTGTGAGCTGCTCGATGGCGTCTTCGGCGGTGACCAGGCCGGCCACCGACCCGTATTCGTCGACGGCGATGGCCAGATGGCGGCGGCGCTGCTGAAAGTCGCGTAGCAGATCGAGGACGGATTTGGTCTCGGGAACGATGAGAACGTCGCGCATGAGCTGGGAGAGGCGGAGATCGATGGGAGCAGAGGAGGGTGGTGCGTGCGGAGGAGGAGCAATTGGGTTTGCTTCCGAGTTGACGCGGTGCGGGTGGGAGCGGAAGAAGGAAAGGCGGGCGAGGTCGCGCGCGTAGACGAGGCCGACGATATGCTCGGGGCCGCGGGTTTCATCGTAGACAGGCACGCGGGAGTGGTGGTGCGATATGACCTGGGCCAGAGCTTCCTCAAGCAGCATGTTCGAGGGCAGCGAAAATATCTTTTTCCGCGGGGTCATGATCTCCCGGACCGGGACGTCATCGAGTTCGAGCGAGCGGTGGATGATGGTCTCTTGAAACGGGGGCAGGATGCCCATGCGGCGTGCAGCGGTGGCGATGAGTTTTAGCTCGTCGGCGGAGTGGACGGCGGCGCGCTCGGTGAGCGGAATGGCGAAGCCTTTGAGCACGGCAGCGGCGGAGACGCGGAGAAGACGTACGGCGGGACGCACGATGGCCATGAAAATCAGCATGGGCGGAGCGACGGCAACGGCCAGAGCCTCAGCGCGGCGCAGGGCGAGAGACTTTGGAACCAGTTCGCCGACGAGGACGTGGAAGTAGGTGATGAGCGCGAATCCGAGGATCAGCGCTGCGATGTGGGCCAGAAGCGCGGCATGAGGCAGCGCGGAGGGCAGTATGGCAAACAGGGGCGTGAGCATTTCGACGGCGAGCGGCTCACCAAGCCAGCCAAGAGCGAGGGAACAGAGCGTGACGCCTAACTGGACGGCGGGGAGCAGGTCTTCCAAATTGTTTTGCAGACGGCGCACTGCCGACGCGCCGGGAACGTGGGCGGCGAGCAACTGCTCGATGCGGGTTTGGCGGATGGAGACGAGCGTGAACTCAGTGGCCACAAAAAAGGCGTTGGCCAGAATGAGCATGGCGACTGCGACGAATTTGAGTAGAGCCAAGCCTTGCATCTGGGTGAGAGAATAGCACTACAGCGGACAGCTTACAGTAAACAGTGGACAGGTAACAGGTAGAAATGTAACTGACCTAAGACTGTATGAGGCAATCAATATGTCGATCCGACCATTTCAATCATGGTTCTCTGTTTTCTGTCCACTGTCGACTGTCCACTGTTCCCTGCCCTTTAAACTGGAATCATGATTCAGGTGTTTCGAACGATTCCCGTAGAGCGGTTGAAGTTGTTGGTATTTGATCTGGATGGGACGCTGATCGACTCGGCGCAGGACTTGTGCAACAGTGTGAATGCTTCGCTGAAGGAATTCGGCCTTGCGGCGCTGCCCGATCCGGCCATTGCGGGGTTTGTGGGCAATGGGGCGCAGATGCTGATTCAGCGGGCTCTGGCGATGGCGACGGGGGTTGCTGAGGAGCAAGTAGAGGAGCGGCGGCTTGCCGAAGTATACGAATTTTTTCTGACGTACTATCGCGAGCACAAGTTGGACTTTACTTATGCTTATGAGGGCGTGCTGGAGGCGTTGAAGGCGCTTCATCACTTGCACGATGCGCCGGCGGGCAGGGCGCGGGCGATGGCGGTGCTGACCAACAAGCCGGTGCGGCCGGCGCGGGGCATCTGCGAAGGGCTGGGGCTGGCGGATTATTTTCTACACATCTACGGGGGCAACAGCTTTCCGACCAAGAAGCCGGACCCGATGGGGTTGCGCTCGCTGATGGAAGAGACCGGGGCTGCACCGGAGGAGACGGTGATGATTGGCGACAGCAAAGTGGACGTGGAGACGGCGCGTAATGCCGGTGCGTGGGCGGTGGGCTGCACGTTCGGCTTTGGGCCGCTGGAGTCGGGCGACTCGCAGCCCGATGTGCTGGTGGATCATGCCGCGGAGTGGACTGAGGCGCTGCTGCCTGCCGCGAAGGGCGCTGCCAGGTCTGTGAAAACTTGATTCCATCTTTTTTGCATTCGGGGCTTCCCACCCTTTCGCCAGAAAAGAGGCGAAAGGATGGGGCACGGGGCTGAAGTCATGCATTCTGAAATTTCCGATTCCGGATACAGCCAGTCGGGACCATTTTTGGTCAAGCGCGGGATGCGAATTGTGATTCCGGGGGGAAGCGGACAGGTAGGCCGCATGCTGGCGGCTTATCTTCAGCAGCGCGGGCACCATGTGACGGTGCTTACGCGCGGGCCTTATACCGCACAGTGGGATACGGTGCACTGGGACGGCAAGACGCTGGGGCCGTGGGTGGAAACGCTGGAGGGCGTTGACGCATGCATTCATCTTTCCGGGCGGAGCATCAACTGCCGCTACACGGCGAAGAACAGGCGCGAGCTGCACGACTCAAGAATTGGCCCGACGCGGCTGCTGCATGAGGCGATTGCGGGGCTGGCTGCACCGCCGCGGGTTTGGCTGAATGCCTCGGCGTCGAGTATCTACCGGCACTCAGTGGACAAGCCAATGGACGAGGCCACTGGCGAGATCGGCGGGGGCGAGTGGATTGGCGATGGGATGTTTGGGCCAAGGCGCGCGCCGGAGACATGGAGCTGGTCGGTCGAACTGGTGAAGGACTGGGAGGCCGCGTTCTTCGAAACTCCAACGCCGCAAACAAGAAAAGTCGCGTTGAGAACTTCCTTGGTGATGAGTCCTGTGCCGGGCAGCGTGTTTGGGGCGCTGTCGAATCTTGTGCGAGCGGGGCTGGGCGGAACGCAGGGCAACGGGCGGCAATATGTTGCGTGGATGCACGAGGCCGATTATGCGCGCGCTGTGGAGTTTCTGATTCAGAATGAAGATATGGCAGGGCCGGTGAATCTGGCCGCGCCAGGGCCTGTGCCGAATCGCGAGTTCATGGCGGAGCTGCGCGAGGCATGGGACAGGCCAAATGGGTTGCCAGCGCCGGCGCTGCTGATGAAGATCGGAATGTTTTTCCTGCGCACCGAGCCGGAGCTGATTTTGAAGAGTCGGTTTGTGGTGCCGGGGAAGCTTCTGGATGCGGGGTTCGAGTTTGAGTTTCCTGAGTGGCGCGAGGCGGCTGAGGATCTGGTGCGGCAGTGGAGAGCGCGGGAGTAAAACTCAGGATCGATTTATAGCACACTGAACTAAAACGGCGGATTCAAGTGTGAAGTGCACAGATCTCAGTCAGAACCGATATCAGCCAGACCGAAGATTCTCTAGCCCAATTCGAGCGTCACAATCTCAGGCTCCAAACCGCCATCCGCCCCCACTGTCAGCAGCCCCACCGTCACCGGCAAATCAAACCGCCGCGGCCCGCAACTGCCGGGATTGAAGTACAGCACGTCCTTCTTGCGATGAAAGTTCGGCACATGCGTATGCCCGTAAAGCACCGCCGCAAACTTTGCAGCGGCCGGGTCCAGATGCAGCGCCTTCAAATCGTGCAGCATATAAATGTACCGCCTCTCGGCGAGCACAACCTCGGTCTCCGGCAGCTTGGCGCAAGCGCCATCGGTATCGACATTCCCGCGAATCGCCGTTACCGGCGCAATCTTTTCGAGCTCTTTCAAGATCGAAATCTTGCCCACATCGCCCAGATGCAGAATCATCTCCACGCCATGAAGCGCCGGAGCCACCTCGGGCCGCAGCAGCCCATGTGTATCGCTAATGACTCCAATCTTCATGTGACCTCTGAAAACTGATCTCTGATCTCTGTTTCTCACAGCCCCAGTTCCAGGCGTGTCCGCGGATCAAGCTCATCGCGCAGTGCATCGCCGAGAAAATTAAACCCCAGCACCGCTCCCGCCACGGCCGCCGCCGGGAACAAAATCAGATGCGGAGAATCGAACAGATGCAGCCGTGCATCGTTCAGCATCGCGCCCCAGCTAGGAGCAGGCGCTGGAATCCCCAACCCCAGAAACGAAAGCGTAGCCTCGGCCAGAATTACGCCTGCCATGCCAATCGCCGCCTGCACCAGAATCGGCTGCACGATATTGGGAAGAATGTGCCGAAAGAAAATCCGCAACCCGCTCGCGCCCAGCGCTCGCGCCGCGTCCACATATTCGCGGTCCCGCACAGCCATCACCTGCGCCCGCACCAGCCGCGCAAACCCCGCCCATCCGCCAATGGCCAGAGCTAGAACAAGATTCAAAAATCCCGGCCCCAGAAAGGCTGCAAACGCGATTGCAAGCAAGATCCCCGGCAGCGCCTGAAAGGTATTCATGGCAAATGTAGTCAGCAATACATCGGCCCAACCGCCCAGGTACCCCGCCAGGCCGCCGACCGTAATCCCCAACGCCAGTGAAACGGAGACGACAGTGACGGAAACCGCCAGCGAGACCCGCGCGCCATACAGGAGCCGCGAAAGCGTATCCCGGCCCAACTCGTCGGTACCGGCCCAGTGCGCCGCGCTCGGCCCCTGCAATCGATGCAGCAGGTCGATGGCCGTCGGACTGTACGGCGCAATCCACGGAGCTGCCAGCCCACAGGCCACAAACATCGCCAGCAGCAGAGCCCCCGCCACCGCCAGCGGCTGCCGCGTCGCCCGCTTCCGTACCATTTCAGAAAAGCCAGCCAATAAAATTTGCATTTGCTCAGTCAGAATACAGCGACTCGCGCCCGAATCCTGTGTTAAATAAAACCATGAAACCGCGCCAACCGCGATTTGTACACAGAATCGCCTCCGCAGCCATCGCCGCCCTCACCCTCGCGTCGTTCCGCCCGCACCTCAGCGCCCAGCAGTACTACGCATCCTCAAACCTGCGCCCGGAGGTCAACCAAATCCTCGCTCTCGCCAATCAGGCCCGAGCGCAGGCCGGTGCCGGCCCCGTTCGCTGGGATCCAACTCTGGCCGCTGCCGCTCTCTCCCACTGCCGCTTGATGGCCCAACAGGGCGAAATCGAGCACCGTTACCAGGGCGAGCCCGATATCTCTTACCGCGCAGCCCAGGCCGGCGCGCACTTCTCCATCGTCGAAGAAAACATCGCAGTTGCCCCCTCGGCGCCTGAGATTCACGAGTTGTGGATGAACTCACCTGGCCATCGCACCAACCTGCTGAACCCGGACATCGACTCCATCGGTGTCGCAGTTGTAGCCGCCCGCGGCTCCCTCTACGTCGTCGCCGACTACAGCCGCGCCGTTCAAGTCTTCGCGCCCGCGCAGGTTGAGCAGCAAATCGCAGCGCTCGTCCAATCTTCCGGCATCGCCATCTTCCCAGACGCAACCCTAGCCCGTCAGGCTTGCACCGTCGAAAACGGCATGCCCCGCGCCGCGCCCGGCTCCCCGCAGCCCACATTCATCATGCGCTGGCAGGGTGCCGAACTCAATCAACTGCCCCCTACGCTTGTCGAGCGGCTGCAAACGGGAAAATACCGCCAAGCCTCCGTCGGAACCTGCCCGACCCGCGACCTTGGCGGACCCTTCACCGCCTACCGCCTCGCCGTGCTGCTGTATTAATGCTTCTAGATAGTTTTGCAATCGTGCCTATAAATTGGGTGCCTCTGGTCTCGCCTCTGAGACCAGGGAAAGCACGATCCCTCGCAGTTATAGGAGTAGCAAAGCTCCCATCCGCAGGCATGTAAAAAAGGGCGCCCGCGAAGGCGTCCTTTTGTTTGCAAGTTGAACGAGGCTAAGCCGCTCCCGGCACGCCCACATACTTTTTGAACCAAGCCGTCGTCAGCGCCCAGGCCTCGGTCGCAGCCTCCTTGTTATAACGCTCCGGCGTTGCATCGCAGTTGAACCCATGCACCGCGTTCGGCCAAATGTGCCCCTCGTGCGGAACCCCAATCGCTGTCAGCGCCTTGTCATAGGCCGGCCACGTACCGGCCGTGCGCGTATCCAGCGCGCCGTGATGCACCATAATCGCCGCCTTGATCTTCGCAATATCTGCATCCGGCGGCGGACCACCATAATACGGTGCAGCCGCGCCGAGATCCGCGCCCAACCTCACGGCCATCTGATTCGAAACTCCGCCACCGAAGCAGAAGCCCGTAATCCCAATCTTGCCCGTCGAATCCGGGCGATTTTTCAGCCAAAGCGCCGCAGCCACCATGTCTTCAAACATTTTGGGTTTGTCGACCTTGTTAAACATCTGGCCGCCCTTGTAATCGTCGCCCGGATAGCCGCCCAGCGAGGTCAACCCGTCCGGAGCAAAGGTTTGAAAACCCTCCAGCGCCATCCGCCGCGCCACGTCTTCGATATGCGGATTCAACCCGCGATTTTCATGCACCACAATGATCCCCGGCATCTTCAAGGGAGTCGCTTCCCGCGTATCGGCGCTCATCGGCCTTACAAAGTATCCCTTGATGCTTCCATTGCCCTTCGGCGAATCCACAGTCACATACGAAGTCTTCAGCCGGTTATCGGTCGGCGAAATCTGTTGCGCCCCGGCATAATCCGGCATCAGCGCCTTCTCCAGCGCCGCCACCGCGGCCCCGCCCACGGCAAACTTCTGCAAACCATCCAGAAAAGCACGCCGGCTCATGCCGCCGTGGATAAACACGTTGTAAAGTGCTACAGCTTCCTTGGGAACCCTCGGCTTATTCGCTTCCATAATTACCCTCCAGTATTTGCCGCGAGAATATCACGTCTCCCGCACGTTCGATTCATGAAATTTTGCCGTTGTTGCAGAAAACCACCCACGCCGCGCGACTTTCGTATTTCCATCAGTAGGCGTTTCGCCTACCGCAATGACCCACCGCAGGAACTCGGCGTCTTTACCCCATTCACCACCACCCAGCCATTGTCCGCCGTCGGATGCGTTGAGCAGTGCACATCGTGAACGCCCGCCACCCACGCACCGCCCGTTACATAACCCTCTCCGTATGCAAACACCTGGTCGCCCGCATTGGCCGACACGACCCCATCGAGCGAGTCGTTAATCGCAACCTGCACCTTCACCGCGCCTTCCACGGGCAGCGTCACGTTGAGCGTAATAATGTGGTGCGACCCATGCGCGCCGCCGCTGTTTACCCGCGTTCCGGTGGCAACCCCGCACACCATCACATTCTCCACATACCCCTTCGGATGCTGCTGCACCATCTGCTCCAGCTTGGCATTCACCTGCGGAACGCAGGAAGAAGGCACAGGAACATTCCGCCCCTGCGCCACCGCATTGCTCGGGTAAAAACCAATGCCCACAATCATCACAACCGCCGCCATCACAAACTTGCTCGCCATATTCTTCAACCCTCCACAGAAATCCTACTTCATAGCGTGCATTAAGAATGCAAATGACAGCGGGTAACGATGACTTCCTCCTACCGCGCCCTTGTTCCCTTCGTTCCCTTGCTCCCTACATCCCTATTTCCTTGCCTCATAATGAATAAAGGACCAACACACAATGCCCTTGAACTGTGGAATCGTAGGCCTGCCGAATGTGGGCAAAAGCACAATCTTCAACGCGCTCACCGCGGCCGAGGCCCAGGCTGCAAACTATCCCTTCTGCACTATCGACCCCAACGTGGGCGTGGTCTCGGTTCCCGATTGGCGGCTCGACAAGATTACCGAGTTCGTCAAGCCCAATCGCACTGTTCCCACCACCATGGAGTTCATCGACATCGCCGGTTTGGTCGAGGGCGCGAGTAAAGGCGAGGGCCTGGGCAACCAGTTCCTCGGCCACATCCGCTCGACGGATGCGATCTGCCACGTCGTCCGCTGCTTCGACGACCCCAACGTGATTCATGTCGCCGGCGGCGTCAATCCGCTGCATGATATCGACATCATCAACACTGAGTTATTATTGGCCGACCTTGAAACCGTAGAGAAGCGCTGGCCCAAGGTGGAAAAAGCAGTTCGCAACACGACGGACTCGAAGATCAAGGCCGAAGCCGAAGCGATTAAAAAGTTGCTGGCAGCGCTCCAGGCCGGCCTCCCCGCGCGTGTCGTCGAACTCACCGACGAAGAGAAGGCCGCATCCTACGATCTGCATCTCATCACCACCAAACCCGTTCTCTACGTTGCCAATGTGGACGAAGACGGACTGAAGAACGGCAACGAATGGGTGAAGGCAGTCGAACAGCGCGCGGCCTCGGAAAATGCTCAGGTGGTCAGCATCTGCGGCGCGCTGGAGGCTGAGATCGCATTGCTCGAACCTGCGGAGCGCAAAGAATTCCTTACCGACCTCGGCCTCACCGAGCCCGGTTTGGATCGCCTGATTCACTCGGCATACAAACTGCTCGGCCTCATCACCTATTTCACTGCCGGCGTGCAGGAGGTCCGCGCCTGGACCATCCCCGAAGGCGCAAAAGCCCCGCGGGCGGCGGGCGTAATTCACTCCGACTTCGAGCGCGGCTTCATCAAAGCCGATGCCTACCACTGCGACAGTCTCTTCGCACTGGGCTCGGAACAAGCCGTGAAAGAGAAGGGCCTCTACCGCTCCGAAGGCAAAGAGTATGTCGTGAAAGACGGCGATATCCTCTTCTTCAAATTCAACGTCTGAGGCCTATCCAAACGCCTGATAGTCATTCCAAAACTCAGCCCATGGCTCTCTGGGCGCGCTGCAAACAAAGATATCCGGATGAAACTCGCTCTCTTCGTTACGCAAGCCTTCGCTGTTGCCGTTGTGACCCGCAAGTCGGCAGCCTGCAAACGCCCGCTCCGCCGCGGCTCTTGAAAATCCCACGACGATCAACGTCGTCGGCTGCGGCGTCGGATAACCATGAAGCCAACCCGAGTTCGTCATGCTGATCGGCATGGGTAGCTGGTATGCCGCCCCGAATATTTCCATCGCGCCCTCTTCCCCATAATTTCCCGTGACAATGCCCAGGCTTGCCTGCTGATTCGGGGGAAGGGAATCGCGAATCTGTGCGACGGTCTTGGTCAGTTCGTACCACCCAATCTCTTCGCGCAGATCTCCATTCTTGCTCAAAGCAAACTCCCGCAGCGGCCCGTCTGGCGCGAGCGGCAACAGGATCGCGCAGATATAAGCGCTCACCACCGCGAAGTTTGTAAAGTAGAGAACCGCAATGGTCCGCCTTGCCGCCGGCTTCAGTGTTCCAAGCCAACGCTCACCCACGACCGCGCCCATCGCGATCAGCATCGGGTAGGCCGCTGCCGTGTAGTATCCGCGCCCTTTGGCGAAGTAGAAAAACATCACAGGCACAAGAAACATCAGCGCCATCATGCGATACCGGCGGTCGCGAAGATAACCGAGCAGGCCTGCAATCCACAGCGGTGCCGCCGCTGGGCTGGCGCAAATCACGAACTGGTCTCGGAAAAATCCAACCGCTCGGCCTTCGCCAACGTCCCGCGCATGGATCGATTGCAGGAAGTGGTAGGAGATGAAGTCATGCCGCGCCAGCCAGATTAGATTCGGCAAGAATATCGCCAGAGCCAGCAAGATGCCTGCCCAGAACCAGGCCGATTTCACCTGCCGCCGAACAGGTGTCAGCGCAACCCCAATCAGGATACCGGCGATGAAAAACACGATGGAATATTTGGTCTCCAGTCCCATGCCAACCAGAGCGCCAATAGCAATCCACCACCGTGGATTCTCTGACTTCAACATCCGAATCGCGCAGTAGGAAGCTCCCACCCACCAAAGAAAATCGAACGAAGTGTATTGGAACTCGGTCCCCTCGAACAGCGGCAGTGGAGACAGCGCAACTGCCAGAGTGGCCGTGACCACCGCAAGCCGCCCTCCGCCAAGCTCCCGCGCCATCAGCCCCGCGAGCACAACCGCCGCGCACTGTGCGAGCACGGAAAAAATCCGCAGCCCTGCCAGCGACAAACCGAACCAAGCCAGGCCAAGGTGCTCAACCAGCCCCGTGAATGGCGGGTAGGCGACGAATCCCCAATCCAGGTGCCGCGCGTCGCTCAGGAATTGAAGCTCGTCGCGATGGAATCCGTAACGATTGTTCGTAAGCAGATGAACCAAAGTGACAATCGCGGGAACTGCAAACAAGGCCGCCGCATCGCCGAGCTGGAGCGGCTTCCTCGTGGCCGACATCTCCTCGCGCGTGTCCATGAGCCGTTCTCCCAGGGTATTTGATGGAGCCTACGCTATCGCTAGCTGGAAAGTTCCCTGGCTTTTTGTCTTTCCAGCGGCATGGGAACGCGCACAGCCTTCATGCCCGCTGCTGCCGCAGCAGCCAAGCCCATCTCCGTATCTTCAAACACCAGGCAATCCGCCGGGTCCACGCCCAGCCGCTCTGCTGCGAGCAAAAACGCATCCGGCGCAGGCTTGCTCCGTGTGTAATCCTCAGAGGCCACGATCGTCTGAAATCGGTCCAGCAGCTTCGTAGTCGTCAGCGACTTCACCACGGACTCGCGATTGCTCCCCGAGACCACGGCAAACGGAATCCGTCCCTGCTGCGCATCGATGTGTTCGACCACCTCCGGGATGGCTTGCAACTGCGGCAGCATCTCATAGTAGAGACTCTCTTTCCGATTTGAGACTTCCTCTACTGGCATTTGAAGCCCGTGCATCTCATTGAGTGCAGACACAATCTCCCTCACCGGCCTGCCGCCCCAGGCATAAAACAATTCCTCATCGAAGGGGCAATTTCGCTCGGCAAGAGCTTTCGTCCAGGCGATGAAATGCAGCGGCATGGAATCGACGATGGTTCCGTCGCAGTCAAACAGATAAGCGCGGAACTCGCCCGCCGGCAATGGAAGTTTCATGATCCTCTCAGCGAGAGAGCTTGCTGCGAGCAAGTGGGATTCTCTCGCGCCCTCTCAATCCATTATCATGGATAGCATTATGGTGAATATTCAAGTTGAGTATCAGGGCGAGCTGCACTGCAAGGCAACCCACGGCCCCTCCGGCGCAGAGTTAAGCACGGACGCCCCGAAGGACAATCAGGGTCGCGGCGAGAGCTTTTCTCCAACAGATTTGGTGGCAACGGCGCTTGGCTCCTGCATGTTAACGATCATGGGCATTGCGGCCCTAACGCATAACATCGATATCACCGGCACTACGGCGACAGTGGAAAAAGAAATGACGGCAGCGCCGCCCAGAAGGATTCAACGCCTGACGGTAAAAATTCATGTTCCGCACACGCCGAGCGAGGAAGACAGGCAGAGGCTCGAACGAGCCGCCCATACCTGTCCCGTCCACAAGAGCCTGCACCCCGATGTTGAGATCCCCATCGAATTCACCTGGGGATGAGCCAAAACGGGAACTTCGGATGGGCTGAATCCAACCAACATCGATCTAGCATTTTGACGCGCGTACCATGCTCTGCTAACGTAATAAAGGACAATTCACCGCCCGTCACTCCTCAGTAGCTCAATGGCAGAGCATTCGGCTGTTAACCGAAGGGTTGTAGGTTCGAGTCCTACCTGAGGAGCCAGATATATTTATAAGCACTTTATCTTCAATAACTTAGAAAATATCAAATAATCGAAGGCCTTCAGAAAGGCCAACATTCATCTGCGACACGTTTCCCCCCCAGACAGGCTGTCGAGACCTTAGCTGACCTTGAGCATGGCGTTTTCCCGAAACTGCTCGTCAACATCACTGCAGCACCTGCATTCCGAACATTCTTAAGCCATCATCAAGTTGGTTCGCACAAGACTCAGGCCCGAGCGTTGAGACTCGGGAACGTACAGGCTCGCGCATTCGTC
>Ga0182012_10004169_pt1 | contig 15173 bp, 16 predicted proteins | sample 612S2SmetaG_FD_120486 | JGI IMG/M metagenome (GOLD analysis project Ga0182012, IMG submission 120486) | Permafrost microbial communities from Stordalen Mire, Sweden - 612S2S metaG | ecosystem: Environmental > Terrestrial > Soil > Wetlands > Permafrost | place: Sweden: Stordalen | collected... | reverse complement strand
GGCATATCCGCGGCCATGTTCTACCTCGTTTCCTACGCGCTTATGAATATAGGCGCGTTTGCCGTGATTGGTTACGTTGCTTCGCGCAATGAACGCTTTGTAAAAATCGAAGATTTGGCGGGCCTTGGCCGACGTGAACCCGCCACCGCAGCCCTGCTTGCCGTCTTTGTTTTCTCGCTCACTGGTATGCCATTAACCGGCGGCTTCATGGGCAAATTCTACGTCTTTCAGGCGGCTTTGGATTCCCACCTAATTTGGCTTACGGTTTTAGGTTTAGCAAATAGCGCCATCGCCGCCTATTATTACTTGAAAATCATCGTGGCCATTTATATGCGCGAACCTGACGTTGCCACCATGCAATTGGAAGCGCCTCCGGCTAGCCTGCGCTTGGCAATGTGGGTTAGCGTCGTAGGTGTGTTGGGTTTAGGAATATTCCCATCGGCCCTGCTAAAGCTCGCAACCAGTTCGGCAACCGCCTTGCGCTAGGGCTCTTTGGCGTTATTGTATTTGTAATAGCTCGCCGGATAGCTGGGCCTATCGAGTTTTATTTTCGCTAAGTTCAAATTTTTTACCTTACACCGGGACTTTTGCGCTTCATCCTTCGAATGTATAGGCGGTAAGGAATTAGATTCTTCCAATACGCTCACTATGAAAAGGAAAATAATGATGTCGAACAAGTTCACGTCTAACTCGACTGCACTTCTGTTGGCTCTGTCGCTATCCACGCTCTTCGGATCTAGCGCCATCGCAAAGGAAAAAAACTATCCTGGCGCAGTTTTCGCAATGACGAATAGCAACACCGGCAATAAAATTTTGCGATTCGGCCGCCAGGCGAATGGCTCTTTGGTATCACTGGGCGCGACTCCGACAGGCGGAAATGGAAGTGGCGGTACGGTCGATCCTCTCGGCTCGCAGAATTCGTTGTTGCTCACCCAAGACTACGGTTTTCTGCTGGCCGTTAACTCGGCAAGCGGTACCATTTCTTCGTTTCAGGTTGATGGCGCCAATCTCCAGCTCGTTGACATTGAATCCACTGGCGGTAGTGCTCCCAATGCGATCGCACAGTGGGGCGATCTTGTTTATGTCCTTAATTCGGCCGGAAACAGCAGTGTAGTTGGTTTCCACTTAGTAGACGGTAAATTGATCAGAATCCCGAACGCAATCGGTTATCTCACCACCGGGCTTTCGGGCGGCAGTTCGGTCACCTTTACTTCCGACGGCAAAGTTCTGTTAGTCGCCGAAAGAACCACGGGTAAGATTGACGCGTTTCCAGTGAACGCCGACGGCACCCTGGGCACTGCCAGCGTTACCTCCTATCCTGGCATCTTCGATTTCGCCATCGCCCCAAGCAGTGGTCTCCTGATTTCGGTTGGTGGTCCCAACATCGGTTCAAGTCTCGTCAGCGATAGCGCTACGGTCACTTCACTAGCTCTAACACCTATCTTCAAAGGTGCATGCTGGGTTGTGGTGACATCGAGCGACTACGTTTACGGATCTACTGGTGGGTCCAACGTGATCGATGGATACTCGGTTAACGGTTCGGGCGTCTTCACTCCAATTGGTACCGGCGGAGCGGGTACGGCGGCCAGCGGCGCTCTCCTCGATCTTGGTTTGTCAGACGATGGTAATTTCCTCTACTCAATTAATGGTGGCGCTGGCATGATCAACATTTGGACCATTAATCAGAACACAGGCGCTCTAACAGCGCAAGCCCCAGTTGCTCTACCCTCAGCCGCTGGTGCGGGTTTCAATGGAATCGCTGTTTACTAAATCGTTTTAGTCTTCTTCCCTCACGCAATGCGAGCCGCAAGATATTAACTGCGGCTCGCTTTTTTACGTTCACTCCTGTCCATGCTTCTTCAAATACGGAAGGCCGTCGCCGTTTGGAACCGTTACCCAGCTTCCAACTGGAGCTGACTCGAATGCCTTTAGGAATTCTCTAAACTCTTTGTCAGAACTTGGCGGATAACGGCGGTCGTGCATCACGCCATGAAGCATTGCTACAAAGGCCAAGTAACTCAGAATCCGGGATGGCTTCGACTGCTTCTGCGATGCGCAAAACCCTAGTGACCACAAGAGCGCTAGCATTGGGAAGAACCAGTACCGCGCACCGGGGTCGATGGCGAGTAGTTGCCACTGCGGAGATGGCCCGGCAATAAGCGGCTTACTCAGAGCGGCAACAAACAAAATCATGCTGAACGCGATAAGAAAGTGGAGTTCAAGTGGACCATTGCAAACTGCGTAAATTAAAACGGCTGTTCCGAGCGCCGTCACGATGAGGACAGCGACCGGGGCAGCATGGACAGCGAAACCGTTCTCACCCCAGATGCTGCCAACGTATACGTGGCCAGCCAGCAACCGGAGAAACAGCATGGGTGTGGCTCCCAGGTCGCCTGGCGCACGGCTGGAGATACCACCGAAAATCAGTTTGGCGGCTTGAATGGCAAGAAATGGCGATAAGATCGCCAAATTGATGAGCGACCAACGCTCACGTCGCATCAACCAGAAGAGTAGTAACAGCGGCCAGATGACGAGGCAAAAAGGCCCCGATAATGCACCGATCGTTAGTACGGCAAAGTCACATATCTTCCAGATCCAATTGAGGGGTGGAGAAGCAAAAGACACTAGAAACGCCAGCAAAGCCCAGTGAAATGGTGCATTAGTGAGCACTACATGAATTTCCCGCGCATTTGGTATGAAGACATACAGCGCGCACTGTAATAGTCGTATGGGTAGCGGCCCCCAGTTTGTACAACGATCAGAAAGCAGGAAAGAGACCGGGAGCCCCTGAAAGATAACGCCCGACTAATTCATGAAGAGCGGTGCGTCGCGCAAGGGGACCAGCAAAGACAGGGCAGCTACTAAGCGTTGCAGTGTGTTTACGTATCCGCCGGCGGTAATCGTTAGCGCGTGAAGCCAGCCAAGGTTGTAGCCATCCGCATACCAAACAGCTCCGTCTTCAGCATAGAAATGAGCGTGGAAGATGACGTCAGGCCGTCGCAGCACTATGACTGCAGTTGCAAGTAGGAAAACGATACACTGCATTGGCGTGCTAAGGCCTTGGCGATCCTTCACTAAGCAGACCCCATGTCAAGCAGGCCCAGATGACGAAGCACGCGCCTCACCTTTTTGGGAGACACCGCAAGTTTATGAGCAACGCGGGATACCTTTCGCCCCTCTCTTTCCCAAACGCGGCGAATCAAAACTTCTTCAAAGTCGGCCACCACTTCTTGCAGACTCTTATCGCCCACTGCACCCTGCGACCAAGCTCGCAGGTTCGGGTCTTCCAATCCGGCGTGGAGAATGCGCGATCGCAAAATCTCTACCTCTTGCCAAAGCGCGTCATGCCGGTCGTGGTTCAGAAATTCTTCAGCGCGGTCGCAGGAAGCGCGCGCGGCCTCGGTGTTATTGAAAAAACCGTTCACAAGCGTCATCCCCTGGCTAATGTATGCCTGCGCCAGCAAGCGGCGGCTTTCGGTCCGCTCGCCCAGTGCCACAGCTTCCTTCGCGCAATCATGCGCCAGTTGCGCAAAGCGGCTCGGGTCGTCCGATTCACCAATCTGTTCTTCAAAGCGTGCATTTGCCACGGTGGCATGTACGATCCTCGCTCGGCACATAAGTAGATAATCCGCTTTTGTCGCTCCCAAATCGAACGCCTCCGTGGCACGCTTTTCCGCCATGTCCAGATCGCCTAGATCCACACAGATCTGGGCGTAGTTCACGTCTACGTTGCCAGCACCATGATGGTTGTCCCTTCGCCGGTAAATGTCGTCCGCTTTCACTAGGTCGTCTTGAGCATTGCGCAAAAGCTCATACATTCGCTCCAACTGGCCCGCCTTATCTTTCTTATCTGCTGGGAGCTCGGGCTGATTTTGTTGGCGTTGCCGTTCCCGTTTGGCGTCAATACTGCGGCGCAATTGCAGAGCAAGAAAGCGCTTGGCCTGGGCAATGTTGGTGAGGGAGCGTGCAAGGTAGCCTTCGAGCGAGGGACGCCTGGCAAAGAGTTCGATGGAGGCATTGAAATACTGCATGGCATGGTCGTAACGGCCTTCCCGAAGAGCAATCCGCCCGTAGGTGGATTGAATGTTGCCCAGCGTGATCAGATCGTCGGTATCACGAAGTACCGCCTCCGCCTCTTGTAGGATGCGGATGGCCTCCTTCGGCTCGCCTTGCTGGAACACCATCCAGCTTTCGAGCGTGCGCAGAATAGCTGCTAGATGAGCCAGTCCTTGCTTCTCGGCCAACTTCATGCTGAGCCGGGTAACGTCAAGAGCTTGCTCATACTCGCCAGCCTTACGCAAACAGCGGGCTTTCCACAACCCAGCGATGACTGAAATTCTTGGGTCGCCAACATCCTTCTCGAGGATGAGAACAGCGCGCAAGTGTTCAAGCGCTTCGGGTAAATCTTCGCGTCGCATGTCGACAACGGCTGCTGCGAGCCGTAAATGGACGTAGTCCACCAGCGGTAAGGCGGCGCGTAGTTCGGCTGGAAAACGGGCGAGCAACTTGCCCAGCAAATCGCCACCATCGTAGCCAACGTCAACCCACTGAGCCAGTGTCCCAAGAGCGAGGCCGGCGTGGGCATCGCTAGGCTGTAAATCCTTTAGTTGGCGGCTGTAGGCATCAAGGAGACTGATACCTGCGCCGATCTGCCGATCTTGCAATAAGCGGCGGAGTTCCTGCAATTGATCCGATGAGATCATCGTGAGATTTTCTTGCACGGTCTTGAGTGCTTCAGTATTTACTCTACCGAGGCGGTGACCATAATCCCTGACCATGGGAACGGGCTAAGGTGCCAAATGCAGCTCAAAGGGTGGTGAGGGACCTCGATAAGCGTATTTAGCGAGAGAAAAAGTCAACCTAAGAAACAGCTAGCGAGACTCGATATCCAACACTAACTAAAGCAATTTGAGAACAGAGTGAAAAATTTTATGAAAAGTTTGAAATTATTGTTACCCATGTTGGCACTGAGTGGGCTGGCTGGAGCCCAAAATCCCAAGCTCTCCGCCGAATTGCAGAGCTTGGGTTCTAGCGGGCAAGTTCATGTCATTGTGCAATATAACCACATGCCAACGGCGGCGGACCACGCCCGTATTTGCGGCCCTGACGGTGTATTTCACGCTCACTTGGCATCCGTCGCGGGCGGAGCCTATACTCTTCCAGCAGCATCCCTGAGCGCTGTGGCGAACGATGCAAGTGTCACCCACGTTTCCATTGACCATCCGATCCAGGCACGGCTGGATTATGCCACTGCCGCCACAAACGCCACCGTTGCGAATAGCTTGGGCTACACGGGTGCGGGAGTTGGTGTGGCGGTGATCGATAGCGGCATTGCGCCGAGCGCCGATTTCGCTAGCCGTGTGGTTTTCACCTTGGACTTTATCGGCGGCAACGGTATGGATGCGTTTGGGCACGGCACGCACGTGGCTGGAATCATCGGTGGCAACGGGGCTAACTCGCATTGTGCGAGCTGTACGCGCGACCTGAAAGGCATGGCCCCTGGTGTAAACCTGCTCAACTTCCGCGTTCTTGATCAGTACGGCATGTCGACTGACAGCACCATTATCGCGGCCATTAACTACGCCATTTCACTGAAGAATACCTACAACATTCGGGTAATCAATCTCTCGGTAGGCCGCCCCGTATTCGAAAGCTACACCGTTGATCCGCTCTGCCAAGCTGTTGAAGCAGCCTGGAAAGCCGGCATCACCGTGGTGGTCGCGGCAGGCAATGACGGCCGATTCAACTACGTAAACAATAACGGCTACGGCACCATCAATTCTCCTGGTAACGATCCCTATGTAATTACCGTGGGCGCTATGAAAACCGAAGAGACTTATGACCGCGCAGATGATCAGATCGCTAGCTATAGCTCGAAGGGCCCATCTTTAATCGACTATGTGGCAAAACCCGACTTGGTGGCGCCCGGCAACAAGATCGTCTCGGTCTTGGCATCTACTTCGGCGACTCTGCCAAAGCTAGCGCCTGGCAACATTGTGTCTACGAACTACTACAATTCGAAGGGAAGCGCATCGGTCAAGTCTCCCTATTACATGTCCCTAAGCGGTACGAGTATGGCCGCAGCCGTTGTGAGCGGTGCCGTTGCCGATCTCTTACAGGCCCAGCCGTCGCTGACTCCCGATCAGGTGAAAGCCCGTTTGATGTACACGGCCTACAAGAGTTTTCCGGCGGTGAGCGTAGCCTATGACAGTACGACCGGACAATCTTTTACCGATTATTACGATGCCCTCAGCCGTGGTGCCGGTTACCTCGATCTGGCAGCAGCTTTACAATCCAACGTGCTTGGATTCGGCTCTTCCTTATCACCTACGCTGCAATTCAACTCCTTCCTGCGGATGGTAAACATGCAAGTGAATTTATCCTCCGTCTGGAATCTGGCTGGCCCGTTCGGCGCCCTCGCTCCGATGAATGTCTGGGGCCCGACCGCAGTGGGATTCGGAAACCAGGTGACTTGCGCTCAAACGACTTCAGTCGTAAACGCCGCCAGCACCTCAAACAGCGCTCTTTCCGCAGCGTGGGGCACGTCCGCTGCTTGGGGAACTTCAGCAGCGTGGGGCACTTCCGCCGCATGGAGTACGTCGGCTGTTTGGGGAACGGCCACGAACGTCGCCACGGCTACCAGCGCCGTCTGGGCAACCTCTTCTCCGACGTTAGCCGGGGAGAACTAGCGAACCGCCTTGCCTCAAGCTTTCTGTTCCTTCTGCCGATAGCACTCACGTAGCGGTATGCCGTTCTCCTTCGGCATGCCGCTACGGCTCGTTTAGTTTTCGGTACAGTCTTGGCCAACCAACGTTCAATCCGCCGGCTTTCTCACTCCGAATCGGGGTCCGCCCTTATCGAGTTCAGTCTTGTCCTAATTCCCTTGCTCGCCCTTCTCTTTCTAACCATTGACGTAGCATGGTCGATTTTCGCAAAGGCAACTCTTCAACATGCCGTGCGGGAGGGCGTCCGTTTTGCGGTCACCGGACAAATATTGCCTGGCAATACCTGCCTTGGTTCATCGGTTCAGCAGGTGGTGGCGCAGAATTCCTTTGGTTTCATCCCAGCCTCCCAAGCTAGCCAATACGTCAACGTCAGTTATTATTCGCCAACGAATCTTACCCCCATAACTGGCGCCGGTGGTGCGGCAGGCGGCAACGTGGTCAAGGTTTCTGTTAATGGGCTGCAGATTAAGGCTCTTGGACCCCTGCTGCGGAGCGCTTCGCCGATTCCAATTACAGCCGTCGTCTCAGATGTGATGGAGAGTCCGCCAAACGGGGTTATACCGTGTCCATGAATCGCTCTTCAACAAGTCGCCGTCGGAGAGGTCGAGAGCGTGGCAGCGCCCTCATTGAGTTCCTGTTGGCAACAGCTCTCATCATTTTGCCCTTGCTGATTGGTACGTTCGTTATAGGAATGAGTCTAGTTCGCGCTAATCAGGTTGCGGAGGTTAGCCGAGATGCAGCACACATGTACGCGTATGGCGTGGACTTTTCGCAGACCAGCAGCCAGAACCTCCTCCTCGAATTAGCGCAGGGCTTGAATATGACGTTGACCGGAGGGAACGGCGTAGTAATTCTGTCAACCGTTACCTACGTTGGCGATAACGACTGTCTTGCAGCAGGCATCCAGCCCGGCGATTGTCCCAATGACAACAGTACAGTCTTCACCAGGCAGATTGTGGTTGGCAACAGCGCACTGCAAGGGAGCGCGTTTGGCACACCAAGCGCGGCCATCATCGGGAGTGGGGGTAATATCACTACCATGAATTATTTGACTAATGCGAGTGCGCGGGCCAATAATTTTGCGAGCGTCATAACACTCAGCTCAGGCCAATACGCCTACGTTGCTGAAACATTTGTAATTTCTCCCGACTTCAATATTTTTGGCGGTGGCCTAATTAGTCCAGGCGGTATTAGCGCACGGTCTATCTTCTAACCGCCGATTCGTTCACCCTTGCAAAAGAGGGACTGTGATAGCGCCCATGAAGCTTTCGTTCGCCGCAGCATGCCCAGCGATCGCGTAATGACTATCCCGTTTTGCGCTGTTCGCCTGCCCGGATATTCGTACCATGGTCTTCATGCCGACAAGACGACGATTCTTGCAATCAACCCCAGCTTTAGCTGCACTTCCGATGCTGGCCGCCGACACAGCGACGCTCCCACCATCTATAGCCGCTCTAAAGTCGATGCGTGGCCTAGCCAAACCGATCACTACCGCTGAAAGGGAACACCGGATGGAACGAGCCCGCCAGCTGATGCGCGAACACAAAATTGACGCTCTTTTCTTGGTAGGCGGCACTTCCATGAGCTACTTTACGGGGATGCGGTGGGGGAACAGCGAGCGCCTTTTCGCCACGGTTGTACCCCTATCGGGCAAGTCTTTCTGCATTTGTCCATCGTTTGAAGAGGGCAGAGCGCGCGAACAACTCAACATGAGCCCGCTGGAGAACGCCGACGTTTTGACGTGGCATGAAGACGAGAGTCCCTACCGACTGCTGGCCGTTGGCTTGCAAAACGCGAAGATCTCGGGCGGCACGCTTGGCGTGGAGGAACGGACGCCGTTCGTTTTTGCAGACGGTGTCGCGCAAGCTTCACCCGGCATTAAGATCGTCAGCGCCACGCCCGTAACGGCCGGTTGCCGCATGATTAAAAGCGAACACGAACTGGCATTAATGAAGGTAGCCAACAACGCGACTTTGGCGGTGTATGAGGCGGTGTTTCGGGCGCTAAGCCCCGGCATGACAACCCAGCACGCTTCCAGCCTAATAACGGCAGCCTACGGTCAAGTTGGGTTCCGCGGCGAAGCAAGCTTCGAAGTGGGAGCCTTTAGCGCCTTGCCGCATGGCAGCATTGCGCCGCAAGCCATTCAAGAAGGTGTCCCGGTGATTATGGACGACGGCTGTACCGTTGAAGGCTATCAGTCGGACATCTCGCGAACTTTCGTCCTCGGCAAAGCTAGCGATCGCGCTAAGAAAGTGTTCGATGTGATTCATCGCGCACAGCGAGCGGCGCTCGACGCGGCCCGCCCCGGAGTTGCCTGCCAGGAAGTGGATGCGGCCGCGCGCAAAGTGATCAGCGATGCAGGCTTCGGTCCAGATTACAAATTCTTCAGCCACCGCGTCGGTCATGGGATCGGCATGGACGGCCACGAATGGCCGTATCTGGTGCGCGGCAATGCGCTGCCACTCGCTCCTGGCATGACGTTCAGCGATGAGCCAGGCGTCTACATTCCCGGCGAATTTGGTGTCCGTCTAGAAGACGACATGTACATTACTCCGGAAGGCGCCCGCCTATTTACCCCACAAAGCCCAAGCATTGAACAGCCGTTCGGCTGAAAAGCACAACCGAAAAGTCGAAAATTGGGGACTGTACCCGCGCAACCATGTGCTTCAAACATCAAGCCCTGGTTCACAGCGCGAGGGGCTGTCCCCAATTTTGCTCCTAGCTAGCGCGGGCAAACTCTACAGCCGTACCGATCGTAATAGCAGGGACGATAGTACCGGCGCTCATACCGCTCGTGGCGATACTCCCGGCGATCAAAATGCCGGTGATCGTCCCAATCCCTCGCCTGTGCCACCGACGGGGTCAACACTGCCAGGCCACCCGCCAAAACCATTGCCAGAACTGCAACCCTCTTGATCATTTGGAACCTCCTTTTTAGGTCCTTCGAAAGCCGTTTTCTTAACTGCTTTCTGACTGTACAGATGCGCTTTGACCAGCCTGTCGTTCCCACCAATAGCAGTGAGTCAGCATGAAACTTTCTTTAACCGTTCCACTCTTGAACACATGAATAAGGCTCAATGGCCCCACGTTCGGAATAACCTGACTCAAAACTTCTCACCGCAATTGGCACTTTCTACTTGTAATGCCAATTCGCAGCGTGACCGCTCAAATGAGACTGCGTCGTAATCGTAAAAACCCGGCTATTCCGTTGCCCTTCCCAGTTTCAACCACTCTGCGACTAATGCAACTCTCTCCTGGCCCCAGATTTGCCAGTGTTGAGCCGAAGGTCCTAAAAAAATGGGAAGATCTGCAAATCTTCGCGCCCAATGTAGTTGTGGGGTCAGCCAGCGAACTGCACCGCATGGCGGAACAGTCCAATGCCGGCTACCTCGATACGTCTTCCATTGATCACGCACTAGTCGTCATCACGCATTTTGGATGCAAACCGCTTAGCGATATGAGGAGAGTCCTCCTGTGGCAGTCTTTCGGGGTGCCGATCTTCGAGCTTTACGTCGCACTGGATAATTCCTTGCTAGGGTCCGAGTGCGAAGCGCATGAGGGCTGGCACTTAGCCCCGGGCGTGGGCTACTCTTTTCTCGGAAACGGGGAGTTGATCTTAGATGGAGTTGGCAACAACGGCTTAATAATCGGTTTCGCCGCTGCCATCGATAGTCAACCATGCCCCTGTGGCAGAGTTTCGGCCAAACTCATACAACTCGACCCGTCAACCCCGCGCTTTGAAAATCGCTTCCTGGCAGTCTCCGCTTAAGCTTGACGCCGGAAAACCAGCACCGACGCAGTGAACACCTGCACCGGCTCACCATTTTGATTCAACGTCGTATTGCGCATTTTCGCAATACCCTGCCTCGGCTTCGACCGCGATGGAATGATTTCCAGAATCTCCGTCTCGACGTGCAGAACATCCCCCGCGCGCGTCGGCCGCGGCCAACTAATTTCGCCGCCAAGCCCGATCAGCCCGTCCGACAAGGCCATTTCTCCATCCGCCAGCAATCGCATCGTGGCCGCCGCCGTATGCCACCCACTCGCCGCCAGCCCCTTAAAAACACTTTCCGCCGCCGCCGCTTCATCCAAATGGAATGGCTGCGGGTCGAATTCGCCGGCAAACTCCTTCATGCGTGCTTCGTCCATCCGATAGAAGCCGGAGGAAAACCGCTGCCCGACTTCCAGGTCTTCTAGGTAAAGTTTAGGTTTCGACATGCAATCCCCGGTGAGCCTCCATTTTATTCCGATCGATCACATCTTTATCTTCATCGAGCCCGACGGCCCAGAAATCGCCCACCTTGCCTCCCTAGGTCTCATCGAAACCTATCGCCGTACTCACCCGGGGCAGGGCACGCAAAACGTCTGCTACTGTTTCGACAATCTGTACCTCGAACTGCTATGGGTGAACGATTCCAATGCCATGCAAAGCGACGCCATCAAACGGACCCGCCTTTACGAACGCTCTCTGTGGCGCTCCAATAGAGCGTGCCCTTTCGGCATTGCGTGGCGGCGTTCCCAAGCTAGTCCCGCGTCCGCACTGACAACTTGGAATTTCACGCCGCCCTATCTACCCAAAGGCATGTCGATCCCAGTTGCCACCGACAGCGATGACCCGAGACAGCCCATGATGTTCGAATCGCCCGGTGCAACACCCCCGGTCGAGTGGCCCATAGAAAAGCGCGGTACTCTTCAGCACAGCCTTGGCCTCGGAGCCGTGACCGAGATCCGGCTCACCATACCTGCAGATGTCCCGTTATCTCCTGCCCTGACCACCATCGCTCGAACCGCTGCCCCACCGCTTCTGCTTAATGGATCTGGACCCTATAGTCTCCAGGTCCGGATCGCTTCATTGGCCAATCATCCAGACTTGTTGATAACTCTGCCCCTCCCCGCGTAATTCGCGGTTAACACGCTGCGGCCGCTTGATGCTAAATTCAAGCGTGACCCGCTTCATCCGCTGGATCTCTCCTCTTGTCTTGACCACCGGCCTCCTGCTCGCGCAAGCGCCGCCCACTTCCATCGCCAGCCATCCCACCTGGCCGAAAGCCAAGCCCGACGACGTAAAGTCCATCGACGCCATCGTCGCCGCCACTTACGATGCCATCTCCGGCCCCAAGGGCCAGGAGCGCGACTGGAATCGCTTCCGATCATTATTCCTACCAGACGGCCGCCTCTTGCCGACCGTGTCATTGCCGGACGGCCACGCTGACGTCCGGCCCATGACCGTCGATCAATATGTCGAGCGCGCCTCCGGCAACTTCAAGAACACGGGCTTCTTCGAGCGCGGAATCTCCCAAAAGGTGGAAAGTTTCGGCAACATCGTCCACGTCTTCACCACCTACGAGTCGCGCCACAGCGCCGACGACCCCAAGCCCTTCGCTCGCGGCATCAACAGCTTTCAGTTGCTCAAGGACGCCGACCGTTATTGGATTGTCTCTATCTATTGGGATAGCGAGCGCCCGGCCAATCCGATTCCAACGAAATATTTGCCGTAGCTTGTAACCAATCTCCTCCAACTTCGATCAACCTTCATCGCCACAAGCGCAGGGGCCGGACTTCTCTGTCCCCCGGGGAAACATCTTTAAACGTCAAGCCAGCCAACTCAGTGGACAGAGCGGTCCGCCCCCTGCGCGCTTCCGAACCACCCGTTAGTCCACTGTGGTCCCGACTTCGCGGGTTTTCGTCTCCCGGAACCAATTCGCGCCAACAGCGCCTACAGGTATTTATCGTGACGCCTACACGCCTCCATACCTCGACTCCGGTCATTCGTTCATCTTTATGCACCATCAAGTGATCCATGTTGAGGAACAGTTCCCGCGCGGAGTCGCAGAACATACTCTCCTTATTTCAGCGGTAAGCGTCGCACGCGAATGTTCGTTCGATCTGCCGAGATCGCGGCACCGCCGGATAGCGCATCCTCGCACCGGATGCACACCAAGCGGATCAACTCGGCCTGGCCTTCGGCGTCAAGTCCCTGCACACGCAACAGAACTACCCGAAGGGCGTGCTTCGTCATCCCCGGTCGCCTCAGCGTAGCGCAACACCTGCTGCAGTTCCTCCCGCTCAAGGAAGGTGTACTCTGCCAGCAAGCTCGCGCGGTCAGCGTAAATCGCAAGTAGCTATAACACGCGACGAACGGTTATCCGCATCCCACGAATGCAAGTTTGCCACCGCATTTTCCAGGCTCAACGGCGATCCGATCAAACCCGTGAACTGTCGCCATAAGACTACTTTAGAGTAATGGCCGCGATAGTGCTGCCTAAAACTTTGTTGGTGGTTCGGCCGAATTACGCGTACCTACTTTTTCTGTCCCTCACCAAATCCCCCGACACCGCCGTTGGACAGGATCGCTCACCGCTGATCTCTTACGGGAGCCCGGCTCCCTGTTGACTGCGCGATACTGACATTGATGGTCGAGTTCACCATTCTTACCGACGACTTCGCCCAAGCCGCAGCGGCGGCGGGTCGCCTTGCTCGCCTCGACGCCTTGGCCTCCGGTCATTCGGTCGTCTTCATGGATCATCAAGGGCGCTATGTTGAGGAACTGCCTGACGCAAGGCGGTTTGAGATACGTTTGGATCCCAGCCACCCACGTGAGGCCCACCGCATAGTAGTGTGCGAAATCGCCTCGAACGCCGCCTAAGGTGCCCACTCTGACTCTGGTCGCAGGCCCGAATGGATCGGGCAAGAGTACCCTTACTGCTGCCATTTCGTTCGACGGAACGGCGAACGTGGTAGACCCGGACGTCATAGCCCGGCAGCTTGACCCCGTGAAGCCGTCCCGGGTCTCAATAGCCGCGGCAAGGGAAGCGATCTTGCGCTGCAAGTCATTCCTCGCTAGTAGGGAAGTTTCGTTTTCGAAAGCACTCTGGCTGGGAAGGGTGCAATCTCCATCATGCGCAATGCAGAACAGGCCGGCTATCGCGCATTGCTGATCTATTTTTCACTTGGCGGCCCCGAATTGCACATCGAGCGTGTGCGTCTTCGGGCGTTTGTGGGGTGATTGGCCGAATTACGAGCGCACCCCCCCCTACTTCACCGCCCTCACCAAATCCTCCGACACCGCCGTCGGACTCCAATACTTCTCTATATACTCCACCACCAACTCCGTCCCCCGTTCATGACTAACATGCGGTGCGTCTCCCGGGTTGTACATCGCATCCGTCAAGTCCCTCAGCAAAATACACCGCACTCCCCACTTAGTCATCTGCCGAATCGCGAACGGCCGATTCAGAATGCACATATTCGCATGAACTCCGGTATAGAAAACCGTCTCAATGCCACGCACGCGAAGCAAGTTGTAAATCTCCTGGCCTTTGTCGGAAATGTAATCCTCCGGCGCGATTCGCAGACCCGCGTTCTCGCACTTCCACGCGCGATGCTCCTTTTCATTCGGCGTGTCACAGCCGCCTGTCGAATCGTCAATCGGCAGCGGCGGCGCAACCAGGTTGAGTTCTTTTGGAGGAGTCGCAAAGGGCAGATTCATAATGCGCAATCGTTGCGGTGCACTTGCGTAATAATCCATCGTCTCCGACGGCGCGTGAACGATCACAATCCCCTTCCGACGCGCACTTTCCAGCACCGGCTCTAACCGCTTAACCAGTTCCGCAACTCGCCCATTCGCACCGCTGCACCAATGTTTGTCCCACATGTCACAAACGATCAACGCACTCTTCGCGGGATCGAAACGGTAGTTCGAATTCACTTCTGACCACTCCTCGCTGCCGTGAAATAACTGCACTCGCGACCGCACCGGCAACACTGCGCCCTCCTGTTGCGAAACCGCCGCCAAGACGACTCCGCCTAAAAGCGAAATGAATAAGGCAATCTTCAAGCGCATCAGCCCTCTACCTTATTTGTTTGCGAATTACAGCTAAGTCTGCGCCCGCGCTTCAGCGAGAGATTAGCCATCTGGATCACCAGCGCAGCCTGGAAGCCAAGTTTCATCGGGGCCGTCGGAGTCTGGTGCGTTTTTACACATTCTAAAAAGTTTGCCACATGCAAATCCGTGGCGTGGCCAAAGCCCAGTCCCGATTTCTCACTTGCTTCCGGTTGCTCTTCGCTCCCTTGCCGGTAAATCTTGAACTCTTCTCGACCAATGTCCAGCCGTGCCAGGTCACCATCCAGTTGGCTGAGCTGATCGTTTTTCGCCTGGTAATGCATCGCAGCGTAGTTGATGGTGAACACCGCGAGGAAGTCCTCCGGATACTCGGCAATCACCACCACCGACTCTGGCGTATCAACTCCCGGCTTATGAACGCGACCTGCGGAAGCGTTCACTGCCAGTGGGTAACTCGCGTTCATCAGCAGGTGGATGCCGTCAAACACATGCGCCCCTTGATCGGCAACAATGCCGCCCGAATATTCCGAATACTCCCGCCAATTGCGAAAGCGATTTGGGTCGAAAGGCTTCCGTTCCACCGGCCCCTGCCATTGCTCCCAATC
>Ga0182012_10004166_pt1 | contig 15180 bp, 12 predicted proteins | sample 612S2SmetaG_FD_120486 | JGI IMG/M metagenome (GOLD analysis project Ga0182012, IMG submission 120486) | Permafrost microbial communities from Stordalen Mire, Sweden - 612S2S metaG | ecosystem: Environmental > Terrestrial > Soil > Wetlands > Permafrost | place: Sweden: Stordalen | collected... | reverse complement strand
GAGGCGAACATGATCGGCCCGAGGCGTTGCACGTTGTCCTTCGTGCCGCGGAAGTGATAGAGATGTTCGAGATCGAGCAACTGCGCGGAGCCGCTGATCACGCCGCCGAGCGAGATCACGTCGATGGGCGCCTCCAGCGCTTCGCGCAGAAAAGCGGCGCAGCCGGCCGACATTTGGCCGCCGCCGCTATAGCCGATCAGCGTGACCGGCGTACCGCTGCGCGGGCGGTAGCCGGCTTCGATCAGGCCGTCGTAGACGAGTTGCGCGATGCCGTAATTGTAGAGCGGGCCGTAGCGCCGGTCGGCCGAGACGGCCACGATCAGCACATTGCGCAAGTTGATCAGCATCCCGAGAATGCTCGTCGGATTCTTCAAGCGCACGGCTTCGACCAGGCGCCAGAAGCCGGAGAAGAGCGGATCGTCGTCGAGCGGCTTGTTCATGACCGAATAGGTCATGAGACCGCGTACCAAGCGCGCGTTCGCGGGAAGTCGCGGTGTGAGCGCGTCGAGGAAGTACTCGATGTCGGGCATGTACTTCGAACTCGATTGCGAGATGCCGTCGAGGTAGACGACGTAGCGCGCGACGCTGCCGTCGTCGCCCTTGCTCGTGGCCTTCCCGGCATCGACTTTGGTCAAACCGTCGCCGTACCAGCCGGCGTACCAGCCCAGCGTCTCGGCGGGCGCGATGAAGCCCGCGACGATCACGCCGACGATGGCGATCCAGCCGAAATCGAGCGGCAGGCGCACCACCGCCGGCACGTGCTTCTCCCAGCCGAAGAGCGCGCCGTGCACGGGTCGCAGCACGATGCTCAACACGATCGCAAACGCGGCCAGGCCCGCGAGGCCGAGCCAGGTTTTCCAGGCCGTCGAATGCGTCACGGCGCGCGCGGCGGGCGCGGTCGACGTCTTGCCCGCGGCCGCGCCCCCGCCGGCGCTGACGCTGACGCCGGGCGGCCGGTCGGCCCCGAAACGCCCACCGATCTGATCGGAGTCGGCCACGCTCACGCCCGAAACGGCGTCGAGTAGCCACGCTCCCGCTTTGGTGATGGGTTTGCCGAACGTCTGTTGCGCGATCGCGAGGAAGAGCCAGCCCAGGCCGACGTCGGTCAGTTCGTCGATGGGCGAGTCGCTGGCGAATGCGGAGACGCCCGCCACCATCGCGCACAGGTGCCAGATGCGCAGGCCCCAGAGTATCGTGGATCCGCAGTACGGCAACGCGCCGAGGAACGAGAAGAGTGCGGGCGCGTAACTCAGCGCGAAGACCAGCGCGAGCAACGGCAGCGGGACGTGCGAGCGGCCCGGCAACGACATGATCGCGAACGTGGAGAGCAGCAAGAACCCGTAGCCGAGCACGAAGAGCAGCCCGTTGACCGCCAGGCTGAAGATGAAGCGCGCCGGCTTGACGCCGCTCGTGAAGAGCACCACGCTCTGCCCGATCGCCTCGGAAAGCCCGGCTCCGAGTCCGATGGCGATCGCAAGCGGAATGACGTACGGCTGATGCAGCGCGTCGACGAAGGCGTCGGGGCGCAAGCCGAAGACGCCGCCCAGCGTATGCGAGATGTCGGGGATCAGCGTCTGCACCGCGCAGCCATTTAGCCGCTCGGCGTGCGCACCACTGCCGAGATTGCTGCTCTAGTGTGCCCTTTGCCCGAAGAAGGCCAGGAGCGCGTCCGCCGTGCGTGCGGGCAACTCTTCCATCAGGAAATGGCCGCAGGGAAAGGCTTCGCCGCGCACGTCGTTCGCCCAACTGCGCCATATGCCCAAGGCATCGAACCCCGCATTCTTCGTCGTCGGGCCCCCGCCCCAGAGGGCGAGCACCGGGCACGCGATGCGTCGACCGGCTTGCCGGTCGGCGCGGTCGTTTTCGACGTCGACGCTGAAGCCCGCGCGATAATCCTCGCAGGCCGCGTGGATCGCGGCGGGCCGACGGAAGGCGTCGCGATATGCCTGCATCGCTTCGGGCTCGATCGCGTCGTCGCTCTCGATCCAACTCCCGATCGTCCAATCCAAGTAGTAGTCGGGATCGGCGCCGATCAGCCGCTCCGGCAACGGCTCGGGCTGGGCGAGAAACATCCAGTGGTACGTGCGTTGCGCGGCGCGGTAGTCCATCGCTTCCCACGTGTCGAGCGTGGGCACGATGTCGAGCGTGGCCAATGCGCTCACGCGTTGCGGCGCGTCGAGGGCGAGCCGGTAGCCGACGCGGCCACCACGGTCGTGGCCTGCAACGGCGAAGCGTTCGAAGCCGAGCGCTCCCATCAGCGCGATGACATCGCGGGCCATCGCGCGCTTCGAGTATGCGGCGTGCGACGCGTCCGACGCCACGATTTCGCTCGCCCCGTAGCCGCGCAGGTCGGGCACGACCACCGTGTAGCGTGCGGCCAGCAACGCTGCAACGTGGCGCCAGGCCACGTGCGTCTGCGGAAAGCCGTGCAGGCACACGAGCGGCGGGCCCGAGCCGCCGATGCGCGCGTGGATCTCGGCTTCGGGCGTCGCGATGCGCCGTTCGTCGAAGCCGGGGAAGAAGTCCAGCGACATCGCTTCAGAACCAGCGCGGGACGGCGTCGCGGTACGCGCGATACTCGTCGCCGAAGCGCCGTTCGAGATAGCGTTCTTCGGGATCCACGACGAGGCGGTCGGTCAAGGCAAGGGCGATGGGTAGCAGCGCGAGTGCCGGAATCGAGCGGGCACGCAGCGCGATGCCGAGATAGGCGGCGGTCAAGCCGAAGTACACCGGATTGCGCGAAAAGCGAAAGGCGCCGGTGGTGACGAGCGCCGTCGTCGGCCGGTAGACGTTGACCGCGCTGCCCGCACGTTTGATGCCCAGGACCGCGGCAGCGCCCACGGCCGCGCCGGCCAGCAGCGAAATGGTACCCGCCGTGCGCGAATAGGCCGCGTTGTGCGGGTCGAGTTCGGCATTGCGTCCGAGCGCCAACCCCAGCGCCAAAGTCGCGCCGAAGACGAGCGGCGGCGGAAACGGCACGCCGCAGGTCTCGGCCTTGGTCTCTTCGTTCATGCGATGATCTCCGTTAGCGCTCGGGCGAGGCGGGCCCGCTCATGGTCTGCTCCGACCGAGATGCGGACGTATGTGTCGAGTGGCGGAAACGCGGGTTTGCGCACGTGGATGCCCCGGCGTAAGAGGCCGTCGAGGATCGACTTCGCGCGCTCGGGCGTGCCGAAGTCGAAGAGGACGAAGTTGGTCGTGGAGGGCAGCGTCGGTGCGCCGATGCGTTCGCCGAGTGCGCGGTACTCCTCGCGTCCTTCGGCTATCTCGCGCACGACCTCGGCGATGAATGCGCCGTCCTCGAGTGCGGCGAGGGCCGCGGCTTGCGACGTGCGCGAGATGCCGTAGAGCAGGCGCACCGCGTCGAGCGCGGCGATCGCTTCGGGCGCACCGAGCGCGTAGCCGACGCGGGCTCCGGCCAAACCGTATTCCTTCGAAAACGTGCGCAACCGAATCATGCGCGGATCGATCGCGTCGCGCGGAAAGGCGCGCTCGGGCGGAAGAAAGTTGGCGTAGGCTTCGTCGTGGATGACGAGCGAGTCGTCGGGCAGCGCGTCGAGAAACGCGACGATGTCGCTCCAGGCATACACCGAGCCGCTCGGATTGTCGGGGTTGGGCACGAAGAGCAGCCCGCCGCCCGCGCGACGCGCGGCAGCGATGAAGCCGTCGAGGTCGAGCCTTGCCTCGGGGCGATAGGGCACGCGGGTCAGGTGCGTGCCGAAGCCCGTTGCGTGCATCTCGAAGGTTGGGAAGCTGCCGAGTCCGGCGATCGTCGGGCCGCCCGGTGCGACGTAGGCGCGGACGATCCAGCCGAGCAGGTCGTCGATGCCGGCGCCGACCGTGACGTTGGCCTCGGCCACACCGTGGTGCGCCGCGATGGCCGCGCGCAGCTCGGCCAGCGACGGATCGCCGTATCGGTTCTCAGCGGCGGCTGCGGCTCGGATTGCGGCTAGCGCTTTCGGAGACGGGCCGAAGGGCGACTCATTGCTGCCCAAGCGCAGCACGGTCGCGAGCCCCGCGGCGCGGGCGAGTTCCTCGGGGCCGGCGAGCGCCGCATGGGCCACGCCTTGCGAGATTCCGAGCGGACGAAGCGGGGCCGGCACGAGCCTTGGCTTTCGCCATCCCGAGTGGGCTCCCGCCGAAAATATTCGCCGCCGCGGCGCGGAGGGGAGTGCGCCGCAGCGGCGCGGGCCACTCTCGGGATTAATGCTATTCTAATCTGGGGCTCCGGCGCCCTCCTGCTGCACCTCCTCGGCCTCATCCATGCGGTCGAAGCGGCGCAGCGGAGGGAAGAGGACGGCCCAGAGCCCGATGACCACGAGCGTGCCGATCCCGCCGATCACGACCGAGGCCGGCGTGCCCGCAAATTGGGCCAGCGTGCCCGACTCGAATTCGCCGAGTTCGTTGGAGGCGCCGATGAAGACGTTTTCGAGCGCGCTGACGCGGCCGCGCAGGGCGTTGGGCGTGCGCAACTGCACGATGCCGACCCTGATGACCACGCTGACCATGTCGAAGCCGCCGGTCGCGGCCAGCGCGAGCAGCGAGAGCCACAGGTTCCGCGAGAGGCCGAACGCGATCGTCGAGACGCCGAAGCCCGCTACGGTGAGGAAGAGCGTGCGGCCCACGTGTCGCTGCAGCGGCCGCCGCACCAGCATTGCGGCCACCAGCGCCGAGCCGAGCGCGGGCGCGCTGCGCAAGAGGCCGAGACCGGCCGGGCCGACGTGCAAGATGCTATCCGCGTACACCGGCAAGAGCGCCGTCGCACCGCCGAAGAGCACCGCGAAAAGATCGAGCGAGATCGCGCCGAGCAGCACCTTGCGCGCGAGGATGAAGCGCAACGCTTCGCCCGCGCCCTGCAGCATCGTCAGCGCGCTGCTGGCCTCGCCGCGCGGACGTAACACGGCAAACGCCGCAGCAACGCCGAGATAGCCCACGGCCGCCGTACCGAACGCGACCGGCGTGCCGAGCAAGAGTAGCGCGCCGCCGAGCGCGGGACTCGAGATCGAGATGAACTGGCTGATCGACGACGTCAGCGCTTGCGCGCGCAGAAAGTTGTCGCCGTGCACGATCGTGGCCAGGAGCGAGCGCTCCGAAGGCGCGTCGATGGCGTAGGCGGTGCCGAGTACAGCCGCAACGGCCAGATACACGCCGAGCGACTTGGTGCCGGTGTGCGCGAGCCAGGCGAACATCGCCATCGTCAGCGCTTGCACCAGCACGCAGACGATGCAGACGAGGCGGCGGTCGAAGCGGTCGGCTATGAAGCCGGCGGGAAACGCGAGGAGCGCCTGCGGCAGAAAGAGCACGAGTCCGAGCAGGCCGAGATCGAAGGGCTGGTGCCGCAGCAGAAATATCTGCCAGCCGATCGCCACGTTCTCGATGCCCGCGGCGAGGCGGTTTCCTTGACGCGCCGCGAAGTACGCGAGGAAGTCGCGCTCGGCGAAGATCGCGCGCAGTCAGCGCTCTTTCATTGTTGCTGCTGTTGCGAGGGCGGCAGGCGGTCCATGGCCACGTTGACCGACATCTCGCTCTCGCTCGCCCCGCGAAACACGCCGCGCACGGGGCTCACGTCGCCGTAATCGCGACCGATGGCGATCCGCACGAAGTGATCGTTGATCAAGAGATCGTTGGTCGGGTCGAAACCGACCCAACCGTAAGGCGGCAGATACGCCTCGCACCAGGCGTGCGACGCCTCGGCGCCGAGAATCGTGCTGTCGCCCCTGAAGATGTAGCCGCTGGCGTAGCGCGCCGGGATGCCCGCGCTGCGGAGCACCGCGATCATCACGTGCGCGAAGTCTTGACACACGCCGGCGCGCGCGGCCAGCGCGCCGCGTACGTTGGTGCGCACGTTGGTCGCATCGGTATCGTAGGCGAACGTCTCGTGAATGTGCGCGGAAACGCGGTGCGCCCACGTGCCGATCGCCTCGCCCGGGCCTTCGAGTTCCGCCCAGAAGGTGGCGAGTTCGGGCGAGAATTGCACGTAGGCGCTCTCGTGGAGAAAGTCCCAATATTCGCCGAGCGCCGGATCGCCGTCGAGAATCGCGCGCGTCGCGCCGTCGGGCGGTGCGGGATCGGCGGGTAACAAGGTGACGATCTGGGAGTGCGTGGTGATCGAGAGTTTTTCGTGCGCGCGCAGGATCTGGAAGTGCTCCACCTCGTTGGCGAAGCGGTCGAAATACGCGAAGACGCGCGCCGCGGGCGAGATGCGCAGTTCGTACTTAGAACAGAATTGGTGCTCGTCGCTGCGCGGCCGCAGGTGCAGCAGCGTGTAACTCTCTTGCACGGGCTCGGCGTACGAATAGGCCGTCTCGTGCGCGATCGTGTACTCCATCAGGCACCGACCGCCGCGGCGGCGAGGCGTGGGAAGTACGAGTGCTCGATATCGTGCGAGAGTAACTCCAACTCGCGCCGTACGTTTGAGGCGAAGACGCGAACGCCCGGCAGCGCGATCTCGTCGATCGAGGTGAAGTCGAAGAGCGCGCGCAGACGTCCCAAGCGGCGCTCCGCCGGGCTGCCGTAGGTGCCCTCGGGGTTGCCCGAGATGCGGTGCATCGCGGTGTCGAGTTCGCGCACGCAGAAGCGCAGCGAGCGCGGAAAGTCGGGCGAGAGCGCGATGAATTCCACGGCGTCGTAGGCCTCGGGCGAACGGTGCGAGGCCTGCACGAAGGGCACGCTGGCGCAACACATCTCGAGCAGACGTTGCGACTCGCGCCAGCCTTCGAGCGAGATGTCGACCGCTTCGAGCACCCGCGCCGTCATGTAGGCGCGCTCGAGGAAGCGGCCCGCCTGCAGAAAATTCCAGCCGTCGCCGTGGGTCATCGTAGAGTCGGCGATGCCGCCGACGGCCTGCATCCAATCGCGCACGCGGCGCATGAATTTGGACGGACCCTCGCGCGCCACGCCGCGCACGTTCTGCCGCTCGACGTACAGGTAGAGCACGTTGATCGTTTCCCACACCTCCATCGTCAGTTCGGAACGGATGCCCAGCGCGTTGCTGCGCGCGATGCGCACGGTCGACATGATCGAACTCGGGTTCTTCTGATCGAAGGCGCAGTGGCTCAGGCATTCGATCGCGGCGCGACCGTCGGCCGGAATCGACGCGTTGGGCCTGAAGCCCGCGCACTCCATCACCGAACGCCAGAGCCGCTCGGCCCGCGCCGGCCGGCGCGCCGAGAGTTCCATCGCGCGCGAGTAGTTGACGTCGAGGATGCGCGCCACCGCCTCGGCTCGTTCGATGTTGCGGCCCAGCCAAAAGAACGATTCCGCTACCCGGCTCAGCATCAGCCTTGCAACACCCAGGTATCTTTGCTGCCGCCGCCCTGAGACGAATTGACCACGAGCGAACCTTCGCGCAACGCGACCCGCGTGAGGGCGGCCGGCGGTACCTCCACCTTGGTCGCGAAGAGCGCGAACGGACGCAGGTCGACGCGACGCGGCTTGAGCACGCCGTCGATCAACGTCGGCGACGATGAGAGTTCGACCAACGGCTGGGCGATGAACTCGCGTGGCGAGGCTTCGATCTGCCGCCGGAAGGCCTGCCGCTCCTCGTTGCTCGCAAACGGTCCCATCAGCATGCCGTAGCCGCCAGAGGCGTTGGCGTTCTTGACCACCAGTTGATCGAGATGCCCCAGCACGTGATCGCGCTGCGCGGGATCGGTGCAGTCGTAGGTCGGCACGTTGTGCAGCAGCGGCTCCTCGTCGAGATAGAAGCGAATCATGTCGGGCACGAAGCGATAGACGGCCTTGTCGTCGGCGACGCCCGTGCCGATCGCGTTGGCCAGATTCACGTTGCCCGCGCGGTAGGCGTTCATCAGGCCGGTGACGCCGAGCACCGAATCGTGTTGGAAGTAGAGCGGATCGAGGTAGTCGTCGTCGACGCGGCGGTAGATCACGTCGACCTTGCGCAAGCCGCGCGTGGTGCGCAGATAGACGACGTTGTCGGCCACGAGCAGGTCGCGGCCTTCGACCAGTTCCACGCCCATGCGCCGGGCGAGCAGCGTGTGTTCGAAGTAGGCCGAGTTGTAGATGCCGGGCGTCAGCAGCACGATGTTGGGCTGCTCGTTGCCGCCGGGTGCGATCGAGCGGAGCACGCCGAGCAATCGCGTCGGATAGTCGTCGACGGCCCGCACGGCGTAGTCGCGGAAGAGGGCCGGGAAGCCGCGCTTGAGCGCGTCGCGGTTTTCGAGCACGTACGAGATGCCCGAGGGCGTGCGGCAGTTGTCTTCGAGCACGAGAAATTCGCCGCTCGGATCGCGGATCAGGTCGATGCCCGCGATGTGCACGTAGGCGTTGCGCGGCACGTCGACGCCGATCATCTCGCGGCAGAAGTGCTTCGAGGAGTAGACGACCTCGCGCGGGATGCGACCCTCGCGCAGGATGCGCTGCTCGTGATAGACGTCTTGGAGGAAGAAGTTGAGCGCGAGTACGCGCTGCTCGATGCCACGCTCGATGCCCGTCCACTCGCTCGCGGTGAGGATGCGCGGCACCACGTCGAAAGGGAAGACGCGCTCGGTGCCCGCGTCGTCGGCGTACACGGTGAAGGTGACGCCGCGCTGCAGCAGGGCCGTGTTGATCGCCTGCACGTGAGCCTCGATCTCCTCGGGGTCGAGTCCATTGAGCGTCGCGGCGAGCGCGGCATAGGCCGGACGCGGCGTGCCGTCGGGCTCGAACATCTCGTCGAGATGCAGAGACGACGTTGCGTCGGTTGTCACTTCGAGCATGACTGGCTCGCTTCGGGCATCGGGCACCACACCTCGTTAGCCAGGTGGCCAAGCCGTACCCGCGCGGCCGGGGCGAGTCCGCAGGCGGCACGCCGCGTGGCGGACAAGTCGACTCGTCGTGCCGAGTCGGAAACCGTCATCGTGAGCCTGTCCTTCCCCGTGCGAACGCTCGGCATCGGGTTCGTGGCCGGGCTGCGTTCGATGACCGCGCCCGCAGCCGTGCTCGCCGCCACCGAGAATTCGCTCGCGTTTCTCGCGGCCTTTCTCGCGGCGGGCGAGTTGGTGGCCGACAAGTTGCCGGCAACGCCGTCGCGGCTGATTCCGCCGGCCTTCGGGATCCGCTTGGTCTCGGGCGCCTACTGCGGCATGACGCTGGCCGAGCCGTACGACGGCGACGTGTGGGTCGGCGTCGCTTGCGGTATCGCGGGCGCGATCGCGGGTACGCTCGCGGGCAGCGCGCTGCGCACCAAGATCGGTCCCGCGTTGCATCTGCCCGATCTGATCGTCGCGCTCGCCGAGGACGGCGTCGCCGTCGGCGGCGCGCTGGTGCTCACCGGCTTGGAATAAACGTCGCGCCCTCGGCGCGCGCGTCTCAAAAGATCCCGCGCACCATGACCACGGCCGCGGCGACGAGACCGAAGAATCCCCCGACCAGGCCCATCAGCGTCCAAAACTTCTCGCTCTCGAGCGGCAAGTTCGTGGTGGCGAGCAGGCCCGAACGCGTTTCGACCTCGACGATCCGTCCGTCGAAGTATTGCACCTCGGCCAGCCGGTCGCCGTCGTCGCGAGCGCCGCGGTAGACGTTGCCGCGAATGTTGCGCGCGAGCGAAACGTTGCTCAGCGAGCCGTCGGCGCTTTCGAGCGTAAGGCACGAGGAGTTATCGTGCCTGCCGCACGCGTAGGTGGCCGTGATCTTCATGTGTTCGAGCCGGCAGCCGCCCGGCACGCCCGCGCCCGCAAAACCGGCGCTGCAACTCGGATCGTTCTGATAGCGGTGCGTGTCGGCGCCGGCCTTGAACGACATGAAAATGCCCGCGGCTACGAGGATCAGCCCGGCGACGATGCCGCCGCCGGCATTGCCCCGGCGCACCGGCATCCGGTACGAGAGCGTGGAGGTGCCGCCGATGCGATGTCCGATCGCGACGATGATGGCCAGCGCCACCGCTGCGATCGGAATGGCGTAGGGCATCGCGATGACGCCGGCCCAGCCTTGGCGCAGCACGATGAAATAGAACGGCACGCCGACGATCAGCAGCCCGAAGGCCGTGACCAAAAACGAGAGCAGGTGCGAGCCCTGGCTTTGATACCGGAACATCATTCCGGTTATCGGCGTGCGCCCTCGCGCTACTTACGAAACCGGGCGGGCCTCGCGTTCGCGCGCTTCGCGCAGGCGTCGCAGCAGCGCCTCGTAGGCCACCACCTTGGTACGCTCCCGGCCGTGCTCGCGGCCGAGTTCGATCTCGTGAGCGTCGATCTCGAGCCAATTGTGCCAGGCCACCACGTGCGCGCCGCGCGCTTCGAGGAAACGGTCGACCGCAGCCGGGTCGGGCTCGGCGGCGCGCGGCAGCGCGGGCAGATCGGCGAGCAGCGAACGCACGGTCTCGGCCGCATCGGCTTTATTGGTGCCGATCACGCCGGTGGGGCCGCGTTTGATCCAGCCGGCCACGTAGGCGCCGGTCAACGGCTTTCCGGGCGAGGCGAGGACGCGTCCGGCGTCGTTCGGGATCACGTAGCGCTTGGCATCGAAGGGTAAGCCCGCGAGCGGTTCGCCGCGATAGCCGACCGCGCGGAAGATCATCTGCACCGGTATCGTTTCGAATGCGCCGGTGCCGACCGCGTTCTCCAGTTCGTCGAGACGGTTCCGCTCGACGACGAGCGCTTCGACCGCCGTCGTTCCCACGATTTCGACGGGCGACGTCAGAAAGCGCAGATGCAATCGGCGCGGCTTGCCCGACTGCGGCTTCGCGGCGAAGTCGCGCAGCACGTCGAGGTTGCGTTTCAAGATCTGCTTCGACTCCACGGCCTCGGCGCTGGCGGGATCGAGTTCCAGGTCGGCCGGATCGAGGATCACGTCGGCGTTGGTCAGTTCGCCCAGTTCGCGTAATTCGGCAGTGGTGAATTTCGCTTGCGCCGGGCCGCGCCGGCCGATGAGATAGATGTCTTTGATGTGGCTGGCTTCGAGCGCGTCGAGCACGTGGTGCGGAATGTCGGTCGGCTTGAGTTCGTCGACGTGTTTGGCCAAGATGCGCGCCACGTCGATGGCTACGTTGCCCGCCCCGATCACCGCGACCGCTTCAGCGTGCAACGCGATCTCGCGCGTTGCGGCATCGGGATGGCCGCTATACCAGGCGACGAACTCGGTGGCCGACATGCTGCCCGGCAGATCTTCGCCCGGGATGCCGAGGGCGCGGTCGTTGGGCGCGCCCACCGCGAAGATCACCGCATCGTAGAAACGCAGCGCAGCGTCGAGCGTGAGATCGCGTCCGAACGCGACGTTGCCCAAGAAGCGCACGCGTTCGTCGGAAAGCGTTTTGGCGAAGGTCGTGATGACCGATTTGATCTTGGCATGATCGGGCGCGACGCCGTAGCGCACGAGCCCATACGGCGTGGGCAGACGTTCGATGACGTCGATGCCGACCGGCTGCGGCGCCGTGCGCAAGAGCGAATCGACCGCGAAGAGTCCGGACGGGCCGGAGCCCACGACGGCGACGCGCAGCGGGTGAGAAGCAGAAGACGAGTTCACGCCTCACTGCTTCTTTGTGTCGTCGTCCTTTTTCTGCGGCGGCGGCTTCGTGCTCTTGTGCTGCGGCGCGGGGGAGCCATGGGCGGCCGGCGCCTGGCCGGCGCCGTGGTACGTATTCTGTGGAGCGGTTCCGTGCGGCGAGTTCGTCTGCGACGCCGAACCTGGTGCGCCGGATTCGCCGGCGGGACGCGGACGGTCGAAGCGATCCCAGGCATTGCCCGCCGGCGCCGGCTGCTGCGCGCCGGGAGCACGTTCGGGCGACTGAACGTGCGTCTCCAGCGAGCTGCGCACTTGTTCGAACGGCACGGTCTTGGCCGGCTGGCTCAGCGTGGCGAAGCGCGGCCGCGAGATCGGCGCCTTCGCAAGTTGCACGGGGGCCGGTTTGTTCGAGAAGCGGAGGTTGGCTCGCGTCGGCACCACGGGCAGCGCGCCGTGCACGACCTGCACGTCTTCCCAGTCCGTCGGCGTTATGTGCGCCGGATGCCCGAAGCTGCCGGCCTGCCAGCGATCGATCGTGACCTGCCGGCCGTAGAACCGGTTGACGTAGGTGACGCTGCTGACGTTGACCACATTGACGGTGGTCGAGGCCGCGAAGACGCCGCCCGACCAGCCGTACCAGGGATAGAAGGGCTCGCGCGGCGCGAGCGGCACCCAGCCGATGGCGGCGATGCCGGCGCCCGGCCCACCGCCGAAGCCCACGAAGGCCACGAGTGCAGGCGACCAAACCGCGACGGCGGGCTGCTGCGGCGGGTACCAGCACCAGCCGTACGACGGGCTCAGGAACCAGCGGCCGTAGTGGTATGGCCCCCAGCCCCAGGGGTCGTAGGAAATCCAGGTCCAGCCGTAGCCGCCCTCCCAGGTCCACTGGCCGTTGCTGTACGGCGTCCAGCCCGGCGGCTCGGTGGGCGCCCAGACTTGGCCGTATTGCGGATCCTGCACCCACTGGCCGTATCGATCGTAGTTGTCGTACGCCATCGCCGGGGGCAACGGCGAGTCGGCCAGCGCGGGCCCGACGGCGGCGTCGCGCTTTTCGTTGAAGGCGTCGAAATCGTCCTTGGCCACTTCGTCGACGACCTCGATCGCCGGCTTGTCGGTGTCGCCGGAAACGTTCGCCGAGTGGCCCGCGGCCAGGGTTTGATGGTCTTGCGGCGTGAGGATGTCGAGCGTTCCCGAGCGGACCGTGACCTGGGCGCTGCCGTCGTCGGCGACGCCGATGCGGTAGGCGCCGGCGCCCTGGGGCCGGATCGTGACCGACGGCGTGTCGCTGGCGACCGGCGTGCCGCCTTGGAAGACGCGTTCCTCGATCGTGCCCTGCGCGAGTTGGGCCACCCGTTCGCCGCTGTCGAGCTTGGTGAAGCGCAACTGCGTCGAGTAGCCCACGCGGATCAGGGTCGCGGCGTCGACTTGGAGTTCGGCGTCGGAGCCCGAATCGCCGGTGGAAAGGTAGTCGCCGGCCAGGAGCGGGGCGTTGAGCACCGCCGCCACGGTGTCGCCCGCGTCGCTGTGGCGCACGCCGACGTCGCCGTCGATGAGGCTGATGCGCGCGACGCCGGGGTTGGGCTGCGCCTGGTCGGCGAGCGCCGGAACTGCGGCGAACGGCGTGAGCGCGAGCAAGGCGGCGGCCGTCGCGGCCACGGTAGAGGACCGAACGAGGTGTCTCACGCCTCGCTCAACGCAATTCTCATCCGGACCGTTTCCCCGCCGAAGCCCTTTGCGTTTTCACCTGAATCGGGTAGACTTGATCCCGATGACCGTCAGTAAAGTGAGTCGACCGTAGCCGGCCGCCGTTCGTTCAAAGGACCCCCGGGCCCACGGCCCGTCGCCGAGCCGTCGAAAGAAGCTCCCTTGGAGCTCTTCGGAACGGTGCGGCAAGTTTTCCCGAGCACGACCTTCGCGGTCGAACTCGAAAACGGCCAGACGATCCTGGCGCACATCGCCGGACGCCTGCGTCGGCACCGCATCAAGATTCTGCCGGGCGACCGGGTCGATCTCGAGATGTCGCCCTACGATCTGACCAAGGGCCGCATCGTCTATCGTTACCGCGCCGGCGAGGCGCGCCGCTCCTAAGACGAGCGGCCCGAGCCCGACGGCTTAGGCGACGTCCTCGGCGGCGGACATCCGCTTCCGGTTGAGCGCGCGGGTCAGCATGGCCGGCGTCGGCACTTTCACGTCTTTTGCGAGGCCGAGGAGTTCGAGCTGCCGGATCGTGATCCAGGTCATGTCGAACTCTTTCCGGCCGAGGCCGTGGCGGGCCGAGAACGGGAAGGCGTGGTGGTTGTTGTGCCAGCCCTCGCCCCAAGCCATCAAGCCAACCCACCAGTTATTGGTCGAGAGGTCGCTGGCATCGTAGGTGCGGTAGCCGAACAGGTGCGCCGCGCTGTTCACGAACCAGGTTACGTTGTACGTCACCACCAGGCGCACGAAGATGCCCCACACCACGAACGGCCAGCCGCCGAGTAAGAACAGGCCCACGCCCAGCGCGATCTGCAGCAGCAACGGGATCTTGTCGAGCATGCGGTAGAACGGATCCTTGGCGAGGTCGGGCGCGAAGCGCACTTCCTCGGCGGGGGTCAAGCGCGCCGGATTCGGCGCGAAGAGCCACAGCACGTGGCTCCACCAGAATCCGCGGCGCGCGTTGTGCGGGTCGCGTTCGGTGTCGGAGTACGCATGGTGAGCGCGATGGGTCGCGACCCAGTCGATCGGGCCGCCCTGGAGCGCCAGGGTTCCGACGATCGCCGTCCCGTACTCGAGCCACTTCGGAACGACCAGGCTGCGGTGCGTCAGCAGGCGGTGGAAGCAAAACGTGATGCCCACGCCGCCGGTGAGGTAGTACAGCACGAAGGCGACCAGCACGGCTTGCCAACTGAAGAACATCGGCAGAAAGGCGGCGCACGCTCCGAGGTGGATGAGGCCGAGCGCGATGCCGGTCGACCACTTGGGTTTCGGCTTCGTCAGACGGGCCTCGCCCAAGTTCAACGCGGCGGGAATTTCCTCGGTCATTCGGCTTAGGGTACCTCGGAGTTGTGAGTTCGGCATGAAGCAAACCGGCGCGAACTAAAAACTCGCGCGGCCGTCCCGCCTCGTGGGTGTGTCGCTCCGCGCCGTCACTCACCTGCCTGCGTGCAGGGGTATTTGCAATTCGCTTGCGAATCTCGGGCCCCATGAGGCTCCCGCTCGCGAAGCGTTCGCGCGGGGTGTCGCCGGCGACGGCGATGCTGCTCTTCTTTGCGCTTACGGCGCCTTTGGGCATCGCGGCGCACCTCACCGCGGAGTTTGCCGGCCTGGGCTGGCACGACGGCGCCGCGCTCGCGTTCTCGGCGCGGCACGAGTATCTCGGCGCGATCGCGCTCGTGGCCTTCGCTTCGCTCGTCGCGCTGGTCGTCGGCCTGCGCGCAGTGCCGCGCGCCGACCGGCGCGGACGGATCGCGGCCGTCGTCGACGCGCTCCCGTTCAAGGGCGAGGGCTTGGGCTTCGTCACCTTATCTTTTGCCGCACAGTTCGCGTTCTTCGCGATCACCCAAGTCGGCGAAGGCTCGCCGCTGGGCGCCGGCGATGTCGTCGTCGGCGTGGTCGCCGCCGCGCTCGCCGCGCTTGCCGGCGCGTTTGCCGTTACGCTCGGCAAGCGGCGCATCGTCGATTTCGTCATCGCGCTGGCGTTTGCGTTCGCCTTTCCCGCCCTTGGAGCCGCCGGCCCCGCCCGGGCCGCGCTGCGACGCGTCG
>Ga0182012_10004165_pt1 | contig 15181 bp, 11 predicted proteins | sample 612S2SmetaG_FD_120486 | JGI IMG/M metagenome (GOLD analysis project Ga0182012, IMG submission 120486) | Permafrost microbial communities from Stordalen Mire, Sweden - 612S2S metaG | ecosystem: Environmental > Terrestrial > Soil > Wetlands > Permafrost | place: Sweden: Stordalen | collected... | reverse complement strand
TATATTGCCTCCTGGAGTCCACTGCACACCCGAAAAATCGGAGCTAAGCGTTTTAGCAACTCCCGAATCCCGCTTATTGTGAATTTGCGTTTCTACTTGGGTTGGTTTACCTCCCGGCGCGAGTTGCAGTGTAGACGAACTGATCGGCTGGCCTTCTGGGGTCGCGGTCGAATGAGTGATCGAACCTCCCGTAATCGACCCGTCGGCGGCAAACTTGACATTGGACAGGCTCACGTTGCCTACCATAGCCTTCTCGAGACCATCCGGACCGTAGCTCGTGACAACGCCACTCTTAAAGGAGCCCGCGCTCAACACAGTTTGCGATGCGGCAGAAGCGATTGCGGCAACGTGGTTCACCGCCACCGCCGAATGGGTTATTTGAGTGTCCGAAACAGTCATGTCAATTCCTTTTTAATGCAATTTTGAGACTAACGTACTAACAACCATGCTCGTGTAATTCTGTTTTTCCCACTTGTGCCAAAGTAGTAGCCCTCCGTGCGCGCTGTTGCGGGTCACGATTCCAGCGATATGAGTTGCCGCCCATGCTGGCATCTTCGGGCCGGAATACGGCGCACTTTCCGTGACAGTAGAAGAACCGCACAATTGTTCCGAGGTTCCACCACCTCCCGTCTCAGCCGCACCTACCAGTTCAATGGAGTTCAGGATGGGATCCACCAAAAATCGGATCGTGCCAGAGAGGCCGCTACCGTTCCCTCCCGACCACGAGAGCGTTCCATTCGCAAAGTCGTAAGCCGTTACGGGCTTTTCGTTGATGGTGAATTCGTTTTTTTCAATGCGAAATCGCTTCACCGATCCGCCACTGGTCCGCACTTGGTACTCACCCGACACATCCGCCAGATCGTTGCTCGTTAAGAGCCGCGTAGCGACTGGGAGCAACGATTTTCTCTGTGGGTCAATTTCGTCAGCTATGAAATTGTTGTGCGGCGGAATCTCCTCGCCGCTTGCCCATATCTTACCCACGATCCGGCGTTTTCCAGGAATACCGGCATCAAGCCGTAAGAAGCCGTTGTAACTAGCACCAGCCCCGGCTTGCCACTTGATCACCCCGTCGGCACATTCGAACTTGCGAATGCGCTCACCGTTCACATAAATAATGCTGTTTCCCCGCTGTCCCCGATTCCCAACAATCGTGAGAAGAAGTTGCTTTTGCGGTTCCAGATAGACGCCGGTCCAAGGATACAGAGCGTTGCGGTGGATAAAATCGATCGCGTGGCTGATCGAACCCTGCTCAATCTCGAAACCTCCCTGTTTGAGCCAACGGTCAAACTCTCGGGAGACGCTTCCATTTTGCTGGCCTTTGAGAGCAGCCATCAGTGACTTGGCGGATTCTTTCTTTATCAGCAACCCTGAAATAAACTGCTCCGTTTCCACCGATCGCTGATAGGCTCCCTTGCAAGCGATCTGAATCGCTCCAGCATCCCGCGAAGCAAGCATCGCGCGTTCTTTATCCGTCAGATAAGCGAAGCGCAAATCTGAAACCGTTCCGACTGGATCTGTTTCGTAGCGGCGTTGCAAATCCGGGTCGAAGCGCAATTCAATCAGAAATTTGCTGGCGCCTGTTTCCTCTTGCCATTTGTAGGATTGCGGAATCGAGAAAGAATCAAAGGCGTCAAACGCCTTCATCTCCTTCGGGCCGTACGCGCCGATCTCCCGCAGCGGGCTCGATGGTGTGATGAGTCTCTGGCCTTCACGCATCAGCCCGAGATCCATAGCCACCTGTGGGTCTGTTGGCCTAACGTCGCGCGGAGCAAGATAAAAGGTAGAGATCCCCGTTATCTTCACTTGAGTCTCGGGATTGTGAAGATCCTTCAGGCGGTACTTCTCAATCAACGGAGGAATCGTTGGGTATCTAGAACCAACATAATGAGTGACTTCATAATCGTCACCGTAGACTTGTTGGAGCCAGTTCACAAAATACGAAAAGTTGTTGTTTAAATAACCCTGCCTCCGATAGCCCAACTCACCTATGAGCCCCACCTGCCAAAGAACAACGTGGAGACTAGTGTCGGGAGTTCTTTGCCGGACCAGGGCATCGGTAGCTTCATGAGTCTGCAAACCTGGGTGAGCTGGATCGACCCCTAGATCGGCACAAAGCGTATCGAGCGCGCTGACACTGGCCTTCATGGTCGCTTTGTGGCCTTCGCGCCGAGCCAGCTTAATAGCTCGGTGAGTGGAGAGAACGAAAATTCCTGGATGCCCGTAGAAAACCACCACAACCTTCAGACCCTGGCGGACCCAATACAATTGCGCCTCCGCCATCTGCATATAGGTTGTGTATCTAGGCTTATTCTCGCCATACAAAACGTAGAGATCGAGCGCATCCGAGCGCAATTGTTTTAGCCACACAATGGTGGCTGGGTCCGCTACACAGAACAAAACTTTATCTGCCGATTCGATCAGTTTTTGATCTCCCAGCGCAAAGCCAACCGTCTCAATTCCAGACCCGATGACAACTAATTCGCCTGGCCGGGAGTTTGGAACGATCCCTCCCTCGGAAACCTGTCCCCTAAGGGAACTAATTCCGCGCGCGAGTTCACTCCATGCCGCCCGATGTTCGTCCACTGCCGGATATTTGCTGCGATCCATTTTTTGTCGGTCGAACCTTCTCACACCTTGTTAGCTTGAGCCTCTCAAATTTTGGCGATAAACTTCTGCGCCACCGTTGCACCAACCTTAAGTGGAAGTGTCTTGTTCTGGTATTTGTATGTAGCCAGGGTTTGATAAGCCTTGTACCAATTGGCCGGCGCGCTATTGGCGGCCATCGCGTTCACAGCCGCAGTCTGGTCGGCCGGTGGCCAACTCCACGCCTTCAGCGCGGCATCCTCCGCTGCATTGTTCAGTGCCATAATTCCGGCCACAATCAAATTCTGTTCCGGGGCGGTTAAGCCCTGCTGAACAAGCGTGGCGAATGTGTTCCACCTTGTCTGGACTGGAATGGTAGACGTTTCCATATAATTCAGCAATATCCCAAGCGGAGTGGCGTCTTGCGGCGTTTGGTCTGAATAATCCTCTTTCGCCTTCTCGTACCAAAGCTCAAGCAGTTTATTTGCTGCTTCGGTTCCTCCCTCTTCCGCCGCCTCTTGCAGGATTTCCTGCAGCAGCTCGCCATTGTTCTCCATTAACTTCTCACCGACACTTTCGACAAGATCCAGGAGCGATGCGGGTTCAACCTCAACATCCGTATCGATATCCGTGTCTACGTCGGTATCGATGTTTGTATCCACATCCGTGTCGATATCTGTGTCTACGTCGGTATCGATATCTACATCAATATCCACGTCGATGTCCACATCGATGTCTACCACTACACAGACATCTATATCTACGTCGATATCAACGTCGATATCCACATCGGTATCAACATCGACATCCACATCTACATCGACGTCCACATCGATGTCTACGTCCACATCGACGTCCACATCAACATCTACGTCTACGTCCACGTTTACGAGTTCGCCAGCATCGCCTGCCGCAGAAGTAAACTTTTCGGAGATGAAGTCGGATGTCTGGCTCAAAGAGCCTTTCACCGCCTTTATGAGCGTCTCTCCGTTTTCCTTGAGTTCCTTAATAAGATCGGTGACTTTTTCCGCCAATTCGAGGGCCGTGTGCACCTTCTCGACAATGTCGAGGGCGGTCTCCGAAGAATAGGCCATGTCGTAACAGGACATCCACCACGCGAGTGGCGGATTCTGATACGGCTGAGCAATCATGTCGGTGCCGTTCAGTTTCCCAGTGAAGAAGAGTCCAATGGCTCCAGCCGTTCCTTTGTGAATGGCCATATTCTGCAGAACAGAGTGCAAGGTCAGTCCCGTAGTGGCAGTGGCGCCCGCTGAGGTCAGGGTTCCCTGCGCATAAGTGAGCGTCAGAGCAGTTCCAGAAGTCGGAGTAAACTTTACAGTTCCATCCGCCGCGAAAACAATTGTGCCGGTCTGCGTTTTGGGCAGTACTAACGGAACAGAGAGCCTTGGCGGGGCGGGATCGTAGCAATAATAAGTGCCAACCCAGGCGCGGGCATCGTTCTCCGCCCACCTCACGATCGCGCAAAACTCAGTGTAATCGAAACCAGTCTTGTTAGTCGTGAAGTACTGGTTGAGTAGGATTTTTTCATTGGCCAAGTTTTTCGAGTCGATGATGATCTTATTGACTTGAAGGGAACTTGGGCTGTAAGGATTGGCTCTGAGTCCTTTGTAAAACGCAAACGCCGCCTGTGCCGTAGTAAGATTAGCGGCCGAGACAGTAACCGACTCAACCGCGCTGGTGGTCACCAGAGAAGCGAGTGGAAGGCCATCAGAATGCCTCACAAATTCTAAATAGGCGGGCTCTTGCGTCGGAGTAAATGTCGTCGTCGCGCCGGCAGCCGCGCTTCCGACCTTTGTGTACTTCGGATACAAACTCGCTGGGTTAGAGACGGAAGCTCCAGGCGATAAGTCGTACGAAAATATATCCAACAATTCGGTGTACTGATTTGTAATCTTTATTTGTATTGATGGCATATTTCCGATCCTCGCCTCTGTCTTGAAGCTACTTAGCCGAAAAGTCAGCTTCCTTTACCGCAGTGGGATACTATCACAGTTTCTACTGTTTGTAGCTAGTTATTTTTATTCTTATTTTTATTCTTTCTTGGGAGGCAAGCCAACTCCGAGCGATATGGCGAGGGGAAGTCCAAGGGTGGCTGGAAACTTACGCCAGCCTCATCTCCATAAACACATTCGCCCTCGCATAGGGCGAAGGCTTCACTCGCTCAGCAGGCACGTGCTTGAATCCAACTGCTTCATAAATGTGAATCGCGTTTGCCAGCGCTGTGTTCGTTTCTAAATACAATCCAGCAATTGCCTTTTCTTTCGCAAACACGACCACGTGCTCCAGCAACCAGCGTCCTAAACCCCTGCCTCGCTCGCTTTCGGCGACTGTCATCTTCGCAACCTCAAAGCGATTGTCACCTAAGGAAACGAGCGCACAACATCCAATGGGCTTCTCCATTTGGTCAGCCATCAAGATGTACCCGCCCTCGCCCAGAATGTAACGTTCAGGATCACCAAGCGTTTGACGGTCTTTTTCTTCCAACCGAAAAAACTTCTCGATCCAAGCCTCGTTTAGTGTACGGAATGCTTCTCTGTCTCTCGGCTCAAAACTGCGAAATACCACCTCTGACTTCACCGCGTCTTTCATGTAACGATTCTGCCGAAGTCTGCTTTATATGGCAATCTTGTCTGTGCCTATTGATTCTCAAACTGTTTGGTCCCGACCTTTGCGAGGCCGCTGAAGTTCAAGTTCTGTCACGCGCTAGAGTGGACCTATGAACTATTACGGCGCCAAAGAAATGGCCGCGTCATTCCGTACTGTGCGAACCAACACGATTAAAATTGCCGAAGAGATTCCCGAAGACAAGTACACCTATTCACCGGCGGAGGGTGTACAAACTGTAGCTCAGCTCCTTACACACATTGCTCTTAGTGTCCGATTCCAGGAGCAAGTCAATCTGATTGAGAAACGTTCTACCATGGATGGCTTCGATTTCATGAAATTTATGAATGGCGTGATCGCTGAGTCGTCTCAACCACGCACTAAGGAGCAGATCCTCTCCCTCCTCAAAGCCGAGGGCGAAAAGTTCGCGACCACTCTCGATTCCCTCACAGACGATTTCCTAGCCGAGACCATAAATATGCCGCCCGGCGGTAATCCCCCAAGCCGCACCCGTTTCGACATGCTACTAAGCGTGAAAGAGCACGAAATGCACCACCGCGGCCAGCTCATGCTCATCGAGCGGCTTCTCGGGATCACCCCTCACATGACCCGCGAAAACCAAGCTCGTATGGCAGCCATGCAAGCCGCTAGAGCACAGAAGTCATAGTTAGTAACACAACGAATAGCGCTGAGGTATTTAAAAAGGAAGAGCGGGACCTTGGATCATCTAAGGCCGTTATGATTGTTCCGCCCGGTCTTGTTTCACAGGTTTCGGGGAATATTGTTCTAGAAGCAGCACGACTCACAAGCTTGAAAGCTCGCTCGTGCGTTGTCCCAGACTGTCCAAACCCAAAACCGGCTGCCCGCTAATCCCAAACTCTCGCATTAACAAACCGTCGAACCATGAAGCGGGCAGCCATCTCTTCAGCACGGCCAGCAGCTTCGCGTCGGGCCCTACTAAGACATGGGCCGGTGCCCGCTTCGCCATTACGCTGCCCACAATCGCCGCCGCCGCGATGTCAGGCGAAATTGCCTTCGACGCTGCACGTTTTGCCGCCACTGTCAAACCCGTAATTTCCGCATCGTAGAATCGTCGAGCCGGATGGTCCGCGGAAAATTCTTCTGCCGCTGAATCGCCTTTCGCCCATATCGCTGTTTTGATTGCGCCAGGCTCAACAACCGTTACGCCAATGCCCTGCCTGCGGATCTCCAATCGCAGTGCGTCTCCCAACGCCGTCGTTGCGAATTTGCTGCTTGTATAAGCCGATAGCCCCGGCTGTGCAACTCGCCCCCCTATCGAACTCACGAACACCAGACGTGGTGCATGCACTCCGTGGAATGCAACCCCGCGCCTTAATAGCGGCAACGTCGCCCGTGTCAGCTCAATCATCCCGAAAACATTAACATCAAACTGGCGCCGCCAGTCCGCGGCGGAAACATGTTCCATCGGACCCGCTACTACAATGCCAGCGTTGTTAATAACCGCGCGCAATCCGCTCTCGCACGACAACTCGCTGCTCTTTCGAACAACCTCCGTAATCGACGCCTCACTCGTTACGTCCAGAATCACTGGCTCAACTCGCCCGGCTTTACCCCTCGCATCAGTGAGTAAAACCTCCCTGTCCTTCTCCGAACGAACTCCCGCTATCATGTTGAATCCTTCAGTCGCAAGGCGATTCACAGTAGCCCTTCCAATTCCCGTAGAACAGCCCGATATCAGAACCCAAGATGGTTTCATTTCCCGCTCCTTATTTACAGTGTAAATATACACCGTATATGATGTGGCGTCAACAGGCTATGATTCAGATATGCCAAGGGGCGTCCACAAGGGCTTAACGCCCGCAAGAATACTGGAGGAATCATTCGCTATTGTCGACGCCGATGGCCCATCCGCATTGACTATGCGCGGCTTGGCCCGCCGCCTCAACGTGGCAGCCATGGCGATTTACAACCACTTCGCGGATCGCGACGCTATCGTGGACGCCTTGGCGAACCAGGTGTTCGCGGAACTGTCGGCGCAACCGAATCTCAAACGTCCTCAGGCGCAAGCACCCTGGATGACTCGCCTGCGCTCCATCTTGAAGGCCGCCCACCAATTGGCATCGAAGCATCCCCACGTTTATCGCCTTGCGATGAGCCGCCCGAACAAGCCCTCCGCCGCCGCCGTACTCACCTCCGAGGCCATGAACGCTTTGCGCGAAGCCGGCTTAAACGAAGATCAGGCCGCCACCGTTTACAACACCTTCGTCATGGTCCTCCATGGCTTTCCCTTCTGGCGCGAAGCCTTTGAACGTCATTTGGCCGACTGCGTTCCGCCCGGCAAATTACGCCGCCCCATCAAACCCGCGCTCCTGGCGGAACGTCAATTTGAGGCCTCCGTCAACTGGCTCCTTAAGTCAGTTGAAAGCCTTGGCCGCACCTCTTAGGGCTTTTTACGATTCGAACCCAATTCCAAGTTCGTTTGGCAAAATGCCCGCTGCCAATCGAGCTCACGCGCCACCCACCCTTATTTGCTCAATCCCCTCAATCACTTACCAACCCAAACTTCGTTCCGTGGCATCACCTCATCTGAAACTGGTACCGGAAAGGAGCCTCCCATGCCACCGCACGCTGCCAGACAAGTTCAAGTTCGTTCCGCAAAAAGCGGCATTTCTTCGCCTTTTCAAATCGATGGCAGGGTTGGACGCTACCCTAATGAGTTGGACCTCTCGACGCCACTCCAGTTTGTGAAGGGCATCGGCCCGGCCCGCGCGGAAATGTTAGCGGCCAAGGGACTCGAAACCGTCGCCGACCTTCTTTACTACGCGCCGTTCCGTTACGAAGACCGCTCCAACGTCAAGACCATCTCGCAACTCGCCCCTGGCGAAAAAGCCGCCGTCATTGCCCACGTAGCCACCGCCAAAATGTCGGGTTTCCGCCGTCGTGCCGTCGGTCTCTTCGAAGTCACCTTCAAGGACGAAAGCGCTGGTACTCTCCTGGCCCGCTGGTTCCACGGCGAACGTTACGCCGATTCCCTCGTCCCCGACACCCGCGTCTCCCTCTTCGGCAAAATCGAACTCGATAAAACCAGCGGCCATCGCCTCATGGTCCAGCCCGAAGTTGAGATTCTCTCCGGTGGCGACGAAGCCGATGAAACGCTCCATTCCGGGCGCATCGTTGCCGTCTATGAAGCTGCCGGCAAAATCACCACCCGCGTCTTCCGAAGTCTGCTCGACCGCATCCTCAAAGAGATCGTTCTACCCGAAGATCCGCTACCGGCCAGCGTGCGCCAGCGGATTCAATTGCCCGCGCTTTCCGAAGCCATCGTCGAAACGCACTGCCCTTCCCCCGGTACTGATCTTCGTCTCCTCAACGAATTTCGAACGCCCGCGCAAACCCGCCTCATCTTCGACGAGTTCTTCTGGCTCGAGTGTGGCCTCGCGCTCAAGAAGAACAAGGCGCGCCAGTCTGCCGGCATCTCGTTCGCCGTTACCGACCGCGCACGCGAACAAATCAAGCAGATGTTGCCATTCAAACCGACTGGTGCCCAACGTCGCGTCATCCAGGAAATCGTTGACGACATGAAGCGCCCTCATCCCATGAATCGCCTCCTCCAAGGCGACGTCGGTAGCGGCAAAACAATCGTAGCGGCCCAAGCCGCCGTCATCGCGATCGAGAACGGCTATCAAGCTGCCGTCCTAGCGCCTACCGAAATTCTCGCCGCCCAACACTTCGCTTACTTCCGTCGCCTCCTAGAGAAACTCGGCTATGTCGTCGGCTTCATGGTCGGATCTGCCTCTCCCCGTGAAAAACTCCAGATAAAGAAACTGGTATCCGAAGGCTTGGTCCACTTAGTTGTGGGAACCCACGCCATCATTCAAGAAGACGTTACCTTTGCCAAACTCGGCTTCGCCATCATCGACGAACAGCATCGCTTTGGCGTCTCCCAGCGATTAGATTTGATGAAAAAGGGGAATCAGCCCGACGTTCTTGTCATGTCCGCTACTCCCATTCCCCGCACTCTCGCGCTCACTGTCTACGGCGACCTCGATATCTCCGTCATCGATGAAATGCCTCCCGGCCGCAAGCCAATCAAGACGAAGCATGTTCCGGAGTCGCATATCGAAGGAATCTATAGCTTCGTTGCGCAGGAGATCGCGGCTGGCCGTCAAGCCTATGTTGTGTACCCCATCGTAGAAGAAAGCGAAACAACTGCCGACATCAAAGCCGCTGAAAAGATGTACCTCCATCTTTCCGAAAAAGTGTTCCCCAAAGTCCCAGTCGGCCTTCTGCACGGCCGCTTGAGCGCGAGTATAAAGGAAGCAACAATGCGCGACTTTCAATCTGGCGCCACCAAGATTCTCGTCGCCACTACCGTGATCGAAGTCGGTGTCGATGTGCCAAACGCATCGGTCATGGTTATCGAACAGGCTGAGCGTTTTGGCCTCGCGCAGATCCACCAATTGCGGGGTCGCGTCGGTCGAGGTGCGCAGCAAAGCTATTGCGTCCTCGTCACTTCGAAGCTCGGTGACATTGCTCGTGAACGCATCCGCACACTAGTTGAATCGAATGATGGTTTCTACATCGCCGAAATGGACATGCGTTTGCGGGGTCCAGGTGAATTCTTCGGCACTCGCCAGTCTGGCATTCCCGGCCTGCGTCTTGCCAACTTGCTGCGCGATACCGAAATACTTGAACAGGCTCGCGCTGAGTCACAGCGCTTAATTGAAGAGAGGCCGACCGAAGAAATCCGCGCGGTCGTAACCTATATTCAGGAAAACTGGCAGCGACGCTACGGTTTGGTGCAGGTTGGTTAAAGCATGCGAATCATTGCCGGTGAGTATCGCAGTAGAAAGATTAAGAGCGTGCCAGGTTTGGAGGTCCGCCCTACACCCGACCGATTGCGCGAAGCCCTTTTCAACGTTCTCGCCCCACGGATCGCGGGCACAATCTTTCTGGATGCTTACGCCGGTTGCGGAGCAGTTGGTATCGAAGCACTGAGTCGCGGGGCAAGCCGTATCATTCTCATCGAAAAGAAGGGCGCAGCCGTTGAAGTGATTCGCGAAAATCTCGCATCGCTCGGCATTGGCCGCGAAGCAAACGTCATACGTGGCCAAGCAAGCCTTTTGATTCGAAACTATCCAGCCGACATCGCTTTCATCGATCCGCCTTACGAACTCGAAGCCGAGTACACCGCTTCTCTTGACGCTCTAGGAGAGACACCATGCGAACTCGCTATTGCTCAACACGCCTCTCGCCTTACGCTCGCAGATGAATACGGCCGCCTTCGTAAAACCCGCGTCTTGAAACAGGGCGACAACTCTCTCAGCTTTTACTCTTAGCCTTCTTGAATGGGTCTTCTGGCCGGTAGTTAAGCTCTTTCGATAACACCTCTACCAGTCGCGATAATACTTTCACTCGCGCCCAATACTTATCGTTCGCTTCAACCAGCGCCCAAGGCGCAAGGGTCGTGCTCGTCTTTACCAACATTTCTTCTGCAGCGTCTTCATAAGCGCCCCACTTCTCGCGGTTGCGCCAATCTTCGTCCGTCAGTTTCCAAGCCTTGTAGCCGATTTTCTGTCGCTCCTCAAAACGCTTTAGTTGTTCCTCGCGTGAGATGTGCAGCCAGAACTTCACCACCACCGTGTCAAAATCGTGCAACTGCCGCTCAAACGCATTCAGCTCCTTAAAAGCCCGCTTCCACTCGTTCTCGGTGGCAAATCCCTCCACGCGCTCCACGAGGACCCGCCCGTACCAACTCCGGTCGAAGATGGCAATCGATCCTTGTTCCGGCAACCTGCGCCAAAACCTATAGAGATAGTGCTTGCTCTTATCTTCCCCGTGTGGCGCGCTAATCGGATAAACAACATACCCGCGCGGATCGAGCTTCTCCGTGATCCGCTTAATCACGCCACCTTTGCCCGCCGCGTCCCAGCCCTCGAACACGATGACCACTGGGCGCTTCTGTTTATAAACCTGTAACCCGAGTTCGCGAAGTTGAATCTGACGCCGCGCCAGTTGCCGGATATACTCGGCGCGCTCAAGCTTCCGAGTTAGATCGAGTGTTTCTAGCATCCTGGCCTTCCAAAGATTCCATCATCTCGCGCAGGTCGGCATCGTGCACATCCGGCTCATTCTTCGGAGGAACGTTCGCTCCCAAGCGCTTCTCCAGCGCCGCAATCACTGTCTCAAACACTTTGCGGCAAGCGAACGGGGTCGAAGTTGCTTCCACAATTACCCAAGGCGCGAACTCTGTGTCCGTTTGTTCAAACATCTCCTCAATGACATCGACATATTGGTCGTACTGCTTGTGTCTTTCCCAATCTTCTTTACTCAAGCGCCATGACTCCAACGGATCGTCTTCCATTGCCTTAAAACGCTTCTTCTGCTCTTTCTTGCTGATGTGAAAGAAGAACTTCAGCAGGCTGGTACCGTCGTCAGCTAGCATTCGTTCGAAATCTAGAATGTCGCGTCCCGCTTGCCGCGACTGTTTTTCGCTAATAGTTCTGTCAACACGCTCGCCCAGTATCCTGCCATACCAACTATGGTCGAAGATCAGCATCTCGCCTCGGCTTGGAACCTTGAGCCAAAAACGCCAAAGCCATGGATGTTGCTTTTCGTCCGTTCGCGGCGCCTGCGTCGAATGTAGCCGAAACCCGCGCGGATCAAGGCGCTGCGTCAACGCCGAAATTGCGCTACCCTTCCCTGATCCATCCCAACCCTCGAAGACTATTACACTCGGTACGCCTTGATCCCAGCAGGCTTTCTCTAACTCATACAAGCGCATCTGCAAAGACGGCAGCATGTGCTTATATTCTTCGCGCGAAAGCTTCTTCTCCAAATTGATGTTTTCCAACATTGCTTGCTCGAACGATTATCCGATGCCGTCATGACGCTAACATGACATTCACATCCATTACGTTCGTGCCAGTTGGGCCCGTCTTAACCAAATCGCCAAGCGCATCGAAGAACATGTAGGAATTGTTGTGTTCGAGGTAGTGCGCGGCGTCGAGACCAAGCGTTGCCGCGCGCGCCAAAGTTTCTCCGTTGATGATCGCACCCGCCGCGTCCGTAGGCCCATCAGTTCCATCCGTCCCGCCACAGAGGAACGCAACATCAGCAGCACCATCCAGCGCTAGGGCCGCCGCCAGTGCGAACTCCTGATTGCGTCCGCCTTTTCCTTTCCCGCGCACAGTCACGGTAGTTTCGCCTCCCGACAAAATGCAGGCGGGCGGATGAATTGGATGTCCCGAGGTGATCGCCTCCCACAGAATGTCGGCATGTAAGCGCGCTGCCTCACGTGCCTCGCCTTGAATTCTGCTAGACAAGATCATAGGCTGGTAGCCCCGCCGCTTTGCTTCATCTGCAGCGGCTTCAAGAGCCTGCCGGCTGTTGCCGACCACTAAATTTTCCACATTCTTCAACTCTTTCGGAGTTTCAACTGGGGCTCGCTCCAAATGCTGTTTCACTTCAATCGGGACTCGATCCAACACCCCGCGCTTTTCAAGCACGCTCAATGCCTGCACGAATGTGGACGTGTCGGGTGCAGTCAAACCGGAGCCAATAACGTCGAGCGGATCGCCAACTACATCGGACAGAATCAAGCTCAACACTTGAGCAGGTTGCGCGCGTACGGCCAAGTTGCCGCCTTTCAACATCGACAAATGTTTTCGAACGGCATTTAATTCGTAAATATCGGCCCCGGCCCTTAGCAATAAATCCGTAGTTTGTTGTTTTGCCGATAGACTCACACCTTCAACCGGCGCGCACAACAACGCTGAGGCGCCTCCGGAAATGGCAACAACCAAGAGGTCTTGGGCCTTGAGTCCATTTAGCAGGGCGACCACCGCTTCCCCGGCGCGAATACTATTTTCATCGGGAATAGGATGACCAGATTCGATCACTTTACAAAGGCCTGCATACGTTTCCGCGTGGCCATGTTTCGTAACTACCAATCCGCCAGTAAACTTTGTCCCGACAATTTCCTCAACCGCCGAAGCCATCGGTGCGGCCGCCTTGCCCACCGCAACCAGGAAAACGCGTTCAATGCCCGAGCGAAGCGCTGCCTCAATTCTTCCCGCGTGACGCTTTACCGCGCCATTCGCGTTGGCCGCCGCCACTGCCGCGCGGAAGATGGCCAGGGCATCTTCGCGCAATTTGTCCATCGTTATTTTTTCACCGTAATCGTAATCTGCGATGGATACTCCTTCGAATGGTGAACCGCATTATGCGCGACTACGCCGGTGGATTCGTCGTAATTATTCCCACCGGTATTCAAGTTTCGGTCAAACCTCGGAAAGTTACTGCTCGACACCTCAATCCTGATCCGGTGTCCCGCCGGAAAATAATTGCTGGTCGTCATAGGTTGGAGCGAAAGTTTGTAAACCTTATCTTTCTCCATCCAAACTACCGGCTTGTCGTAGCCATCACGATATCTGGCCCGCTGTATTGTCTCATCCAAGTTGTACGCTTTGCCGTCAGGATAGACATCGATCACTTTCACTGTAAAGTCGGTATCCTTAGCGTCGGATGAAACGTAGAGAGTCGCTTCCATCGGTCCACTCACTTCCAGCCCTTCTTTCAACGGCTCGGTTGTGTACACCAGGATGTCGGCACGTGCTTCCATCTTGCGCTGATCAAACGCTCCGCCAGCTACTGCGTTTCCAGTGCAGCAGACGTTACCTCCATAAGAAGGAACGGGATTCATCGGGTCATATGTAAACGAGTCTGGAGCGTCGGTGGCAACCGGCGAATTCGTCAGTATTCCGTCGCCGTTGAGGCTATTCGCTTTACCGCCGCTGGCGAGATAGAGCGTCATCGGCTGAGCCCCGGCGGGAGGCCATGTGTCGGAGGTCTGCCACTTGTTCAAACCCATTGTGAAGTAGCGAACCTTAGGGTTCTTTTCGAGGAAACCGTTATCCTCACCTTTCAGAAAATGGTCGAACCATCCATAGGTGAGTGCATCCCAATCAAGCCTCGCATCACCCATACTGCGCTCGCCAACCACAGTATCTTCTGTAGCCCTTTTGTAAGAGCAGTGAAGCGTGGGTGCAATCACCGCATATTGCTCGTTGCCGATTTCTGGGCGCGCAGTCCTACGGACATAGTTGTAGGCTGCCAGATTCGGTCCGACCGAAACGTCATACCAGGACATGAACCAAAAACCTGGAACATTAATCGTCATGCTGTCATTCCACAGACCGCCGCGATACCACGCCGGATCGTTCGGAGTGCGCTTGATCATGGCGCCCCCAGTTGAGACTTCCTCGCGATCTGCAAATATCCCATGCGGACCATCAACCGCTTTAATGATGTCCTTTTCCGGCAGATAGGCCAAAGCCTTCGACCAATCAATGGGCGGAAGTTGCTGTGCGAGGTCAAATGCCTTGGAGGCGCGAATCAAATCCTCCTGGGACGTATTGGGAGGAAACATTGGACGAACCTGATTCTGTTCACCGTAGAGCCAAGCAATGAACAACATTTGCACTGCTCCGCCCCGGTACCAGTTACCTTGTTCGTAGTAGGGAGCCACGCGCCCAACACCAGCACCAAAACCTTGCGGAATCATGGCAGCAAAGGCCGGGTTGTTTAACGCAGCAACCCCAAGTTGCCATTCGGCGGTAGAGGAACAACCAATCGTCCCTACCTTCCCGTTTGACCAAGGTTGGCTCGACATCCAAGTCAGCTCATCATCCCCGTCGGAGAGGGGAGCGCCCAAGATGTCATAAGTACCTTCCGAGAAGAAATGGCCACGCTCGTTCATCTCCACATAGATATAACCGCGTTTCACTGCATCGAGCTCGGTGGACATATCCCGCGGCGCACCAAGCTTCACGTCCCAGAAATTGAAGTTATAAGGGGTGCGCACGAAGATAATGGGATACTTTTTCGAAGTGTCTTTAGGACGGTAAACGTCAGCGGCCATGCGCTTGCCATCGCGCATGGGAATCATTAATTTCCGGTCGATAATTGCGATTGATTCGAGTTCTTTCTC
>Ga0182012_10004163_pt1 | contig 15183 bp, 10 predicted proteins | sample 612S2SmetaG_FD_120486 | JGI IMG/M metagenome (GOLD analysis project Ga0182012, IMG submission 120486) | Permafrost microbial communities from Stordalen Mire, Sweden - 612S2S metaG | ecosystem: Environmental > Terrestrial > Soil > Wetlands > Permafrost | place: Sweden: Stordalen | collected... | reverse complement strand
GGTGGTGCTCGTCGCGCCGGTGATGCTGGTGCATTCTTCCCCGGACGCGTTGCAGTCCTGCCACTGGTATTTGTATTCAGACGGGCTGTAGGACCAGGAGCCGTTCGTTGCCGTTAGCGTCTGGCCCTGCTGCGCAGCACCACTCACCGTGGGCAGGCCGGTGTTCACGGGGCCACCCAGCGCCAAGCGACCGAGGGCAATCGTGGTGCCGCTGTCGCCGAACCACAGGTTCCCGTCCGCGCCGGCCGCGATGTAGCTCGGTTTGGAGCCCGCGCTCAGCCCCGCAGTGTATTCGGTGATCGCGCCGGTGCTCGGGTTGATCCTGCCGATCGCATGCGTCGTACCGACGTCGCTGAACCACAGGTCGCCTTCGGGGCCGGGCGCGATCACCTTCAGGAGAGCGCCGCTGCCCAGCCCGGCCGTGTACTCGGCGATCGCGTCGCTGCTCGGGTTGATCCTGCCGATCGCCGGGGTCGTGCCGCCATCGGTGAACCACAGGTTCCCGTCCGAGCCCGCGGCGATCGTGATCGGATCGCTGCCGACGTTCAGCCCCGTGGTGTACTCGCTGATCGCGTCGGTCGTGGGGTTGAACTTTCCGATCGCGTGTGTCGTGCCCTGGTCGGTGAACCACAGGTTCCCGTCGGCACCGGTTGCGATGAACGCGGGCGCGCTCCCCTGGTTCAATCCGGCCGAGTACTCTGTGATCGCGTCGGTGCTCGGGTTGATCCTGCCGATCGCATGCGTCGTACCGATGTCGGTGAACCACAGGTCACCTTCAGGGCCGAGCGTGATTCCGTCGGGCTCGCTGCCCGCGCTCAGCCCCGCAGAGTACTCGGTGATCGCGTCGGTGCTCGGGTTGATCCTGCCGATCGCATGCGTCGTACCGATGTCGGTGAACCACAGGTCCCCTTCGGCGCCCAGAACGAGCGCCTGGGGTTTGCTTTCGGGGTTCAGGCCTGTCGAATACTCGCTCACCTGGCCTGCCGGGGTGATTCTGCCAAGCGCAGGCGTCGTCCCGTTGTCGGCGAACCACAGATCGCCTTCGGCTCCCGCGGCGACCCCGACGGTGTGGCTACCGGCATTCAGCCCAGTGGAGAACTCACTGATCAGCCCGACGACCACGCCGGTGACACCGCTCGCGGCCTTGGTGCTCCCACCCGCGTTCGTCGCGGTAACCCACACCAACAGGACATGGTCGACGTCTGCTTCACCCGGCACATAGGTCGAGGCCGTCGCGCCGCCGATCGCTTCGCAGGCTTCCGCTCTGCTGTTGCAGCGCCTCCACTGATATGTGTAGCCGGTCGGAGTGTTGTTCCACGTGCCTGTTGAGGCGGTGAGCGTCTGACCCTGCTGGGCGGTCCCTGTGATCGCCGGCAGCAGCGCGTTGACGGGCGCTTCCACCAGCACGGAGCTGGTCCTTTCGCTCGTCGCGAAGGCACTGCCGCCGGTGTTCGTCGCGGTCACCGTGACCCTCAGAGTGTGCCCCACATCCGCGGACAAGACCGCGTAGCCCGACGCCGTAGCACCCGAGATCGCTTCGCACGCTTCCCCGGCCGTGTTGCAGCGCTCCCACTGATAGGTGTAGCCGACACCGCCACCCGACCAGCTGCCGTTCGTGGCGGTCAGCATCTGCCCCTGCTGCACGGTGCCCGAGACCACCGGCAGGCCGGTGTTCACCGGCGCGACGTAGGTGACGATGGCGCTGGCTGCGCTCTGCACCGACGCCGGGCCGAAGCCGTTGGTGGCCGTCACCAGCACGCGGAGCGTGTGCGCGAGATCGCTTTCGGCGAGTTTGTAAGAGGTGCCGGTGGCGCCTGTGATCGCCTGGCATTCCGCTCCTGCGCCGTTGCAGTCCTGCCACTGGTAGCTGTATTGGCTCGGGCTGTATGACCAGCTGCCGCTGGTGGCCGTGAGCGTCTGGCCGAGCTGTGCGGTGCCGCTGATCGCGGGAAGCGCCGTGTTCAGGGGCGTGCCGTTGCCCACGATGCCCGTCTGTGCGCTGGTGGCGCTCGTTTCGCCGCCGCTGTTGGTGGCGGTGACACGTACGCGGATCGTGTGCCCTGCGTCTTCGGCCTCGGCGGTGTAACCGGCGGCCGTGGCGCCCGCGATGCTCGCGCATTCTTCCCCGGCGGCGTTGCAGCGCAGCCATCGGTAGCTGTAGGAGACTTCGTGGCCGCTCCAGGCGCCTGGGCTGCTCGTCAGTTCGAGGCCCGCGTAGGCGCTGCCGCTGATGCTCGGCGCCGTGGTGTTCGTCGGCGCGGCGTAGCCGATCAGCGCGGTGGGCGAGCTCGCGCCCGTCACCGCACCGCCGGTGTTGGTCGCGGTGACGAGCACGCGGATGGTGTGCCCCGCGTCGCCTTCCTGCGCTTCGTAGATGTTCGACGTGGCGCCGGGGATGGCCGTGCAGGCTTCGCCCGCGCCGTTGCAGTCCTGCCACTGGAAGGTGTAGGCCAGGCCGGTTCCTGTCCATGTGCCCGTGGTGACGGTGAGCAGGTGCCCCTGCTGGTCGGTGCCGCGGATGACCGGTGCGGATTTCTCGCGTGCGGGGAACACCGCGGCCGCGTGCACCGTGATCGTGCCCGTCGTGGCGGTTCCCGAGAACCCACCGCCATAGGCGATTGCGCCAGGGTGCGCGAGTCCCAGGGCGAGGGCCGCGAGAACCACGGCCAGCCACGCGGCGCGCCGAAGCAGCGTCGCGGCGTGCGAGCCCCCGGGGCGCTGGGCGCCGCGCCGGCGCAGGTGTATGGGTGAGGGACTCGGAGGGCTTTGCATGATCACGGCCGAGCGCGTGGTTGCCGACGCTCAAGCACCATCTCGGCGTCCTGCTCGGCGCTCCCCTCCCCGATACGCGGTAACCGCGCCCGGGTCCCGAGGAACTGCGCAGCCACGGGCGCCCGGATACAGCAAATCGGGGATTGCAGCCCCCCCGCGGCGGGTCGAGACCGTCGGTGAGCCGGATCTGCTGGCTCATATCCATTCCGTCGATTCCTCTCAAGGAGGCGTCATGTCAATCAACATCACCACCATCGACCGGAGTCGGTCATGAGCCATCCTTTCCGCACAGTCCGCGGCAGGCTCGCCGTCTCGGTGGTCGCCCTTGCGATCCTCTGCGCCGCTGCCGGACTGGCCGTGTTCTCGGCCTTCTCCTCGACGCAGGAAAGCTCGACGAACACGTTCGCCGCGGGTACCGTCACGCTGGCGAGCAACGGCACCGGCGCGGTGCTGTTCGACCTGCCCAACATGAAGCCGGGCGAATCCGCCACGAAGTGCGTGCAGGTGACCTACAACGGCACGCTGAACGCAAAAGTGGAACTTTCCGGGACCCACTCCGGCGGCCTGGCTCAGTACCTGAGCACCTCCGTCACCCGCGGCTCGTTCCCCGGCTCTGCGCCGGCGAACAACTCGTGCGAAGGGTTCACCCCCGACGCCGAAAACCCGAGCCTGTGGAGCGGAACCCTCAACACGTTCCCGACCTCCTCGAGCCCGATCTCAGACCCGGGCAGCTGGAGCACCGGATCGGTTCACGTCTATGAGATCACGATGACCCTGCCGGCCGAAGTGCCCAACGCAGCACAGGGCGAAGAAGCCCACGCCGCGTTCTCCTGGCAGGCGCAGAACAGCTGACCGGCACAAGCCGAGACGCATCCTCCTAGCCATGCAAGCCACCACAGCCCACAGCCCGCGAAGCCGCAGCAGCATCCACGGCCTCGCGCGGCTGGGGCGGTGGCTGGCGGGCGCCATCGCGCTCGCGGCGCTGCTCGGGGCCTTGGCGATGGCGGGCCTCATCTTCGCGGGCTACCGCCCCACAACCGAGCACAGCAACAGCATGGTCCCGTATCTGCACCGCGGCGACCTCATCTTCAGCCGCCCGATATCCGCCGGGCAGGCCCGCGTGGGCGAGGTGATCACCTTCGATGACCCCTATTTCAGGGGAGTTCGCCTGACACACCGAGTCCGCTCGATCAGGCACCTCCCGCACGACCGTCTCGCCTTCATCACCAAGGGAGACGCCAACCCCGGTGTGGAGCGCTGGACGATCTCCGCCGACGGGCAGGTCACGCTGCTGGCGTTCCGCGTGCCCGACATCGGCCGGGTCCCGCTGCTGCTGGACTCACACCCGGTCTATCTCGCGCTGGCGGTTGCCCTCGCGCTGTGGCTGCTCGTGCTGGAGTTCGTCTGGGGCCGGAGCTCGGGGGGGCCTCCCGCTCCGCGACCGCCGCGACGCAGGCACGTGCGGCGCCATCTGCTGCGGCGCCTGCGGGGGCGCAAATACGTGCTCGCGGGGCTGTGCGCCCTCCTGGTGGCCGCCCCGGCCGCTGCGGCCGTGGGCAAGGTCTTCGACTCGGGCGCAGCCGGGACGCCGTCCGTCTCGCTTGCCGTCAACGACAGCGGCCAGCCGCTGTTCGACATCGCCTCCATGCGCCCCGGCGAAATGCACTCCGCCTGCGAGCTCGTCACCAACCGCGGCCCCGACCCCGCCGACGTCGGCATCTACGGCGCGAGCACCGGCACGGGCCTGCAGAGCTATCTCGAACTGCAGGTCACTCGCGGCACGCTGTCGGCGAGCACCAGCTCGGGCTCCTGCGCGGGCTTCAAAGGAGACAGCGCGAACTACACCGGCGCCGGTCCCGGGGTCATCTATGACGGCCCTCTGGCGAGGTTCCCGTCGTCCTCCGCCACTGCCATCGCCGACCCGGTCAAGGCCTGGGCGGTGGGCGGCGCGGTCGCCTACCGCATGACGGTCTCGCTCGCCGACAACAACGCAGCCCAGGGCCTCAGCGCAGAACAGCGCTTTGACTTCGGCGCCAACGCCGCGACCGAAGAATCCAAAGGCAACGGCGGCGGAGGCTCGACCGACGGGCCCAGCGGCGGCGGCGGGGCGCTCCAAGGGACCACCCCGCCCGCGGGGGGCGGTCCGAGCGCGAACACGGAAGCCTCGCTGCTGCTGGCGTGCTCGACCAGCAAGCTCGCGCTGACCAACCTGATGATCGTGGGATCTCATGTGATCGTCACGGGCGTGACGGCGCCGAGCTATGCCCACAGCCAGGCGAAGATCTTCCTGCAGGGCTCGAGGGCAGCGCTCGCCACCGTGACGGTGAGTGCCAGCGACACCTTCACCGCGAGCGTGCCGCTGCCGCCTGCTCGGGCGCGGCTGAGGGCGCACTATGTGGTGAGAATCGGCAGCGTCAGCTCTCTGGTGCTCTCGCTGGTGCGCCGCCTGACGCTGAACCCGCCCGTCTACGCCGCCGGAAAGCTGACGATCTCGGGAACCGTCGCGCCACCGCTCTCGAGGCCCGCGGCGCCGGTCGTGGTCCAGCAGCGGCTGCTGTGCGGAAAGCTCGTGACGCTGGCGAGCATCAGGCCCGCCTCCAACGGCAGCTACCGCGCGAGCTTCCCCGCTCCCGCCGGCTCGACGGCATCCGTGTTCAGCGCATACACCCACGTGCGCGGAAGGGCCGGCAGCGGAAGCCTCGTGGGCACGCGCAGCCTCGCGCAGGTGGTCGCGCTGCCCTGAGCGGCCGCAGACTGGCTGCGAGCGTGAGCGGTCCTGGAGCGCTGCCGGCGCCGCACACGTTGCTCGCGTAGTTCGTACGGATGACCGGGAGTTCCAACAGTGCGATTCTCGCGTCCTGATGTTCTGGCAGGGACGCCATCCAGACCCCGCTCTGCTCGAAGGCACCAGCGATCCGCTCGCCGCCTCACCGCGGGTGCTCGTCGTGGACGATGTGCCCGAACTGCGGTCATGGAACCGCCGCATACTGGAGAGCAACGGCTACCGGTGCACAGAGGCGGCGGACGCTGAGAGCGCCCGTGCAGCGCTGCGGGACTCGGGCTTCGAGCTGGCGCTGCTGGACGTGAACCTTCCGGGCGAGTCGGGCATCGACCTGCTGCGCCACCTGCGCATCGAGCACCCGCAGGTGGCGGCGCTGATGGTGACCGGCGAGGATGACCTCGCGCTCGCAACGCTGGCGATCGAGCTGGGTGCCTACGGCTACCTGGTAAAGCCGGTGCGCGCCGGGGAGCTGACAATCAACGTGGTCAACGTGCTGCACCGTCGCCGGCGCGAAGAGTCGCTGAGGCGTCGTGTGGAGCGGCTGCAGGGCGGCAGCGAGCGCCGGCAGGTCGGAGCGATGCGGGACGCCATCGCGGCGGCCGAGCACGAGCCGCTGGTGGAGGCGCTCCAGGATGAGGCGATCCGCCGCCTGGTGCGCCTGGCGGAGGTGCGCGACGATGAGACCGGCAAGCACATGGTGCGCATGGGGCGCTACTGCGAGCTGATCGCGCTGCAGCTCGGGCTGCCGGAGGACTGGGCGCAGCGGCTTGGCCTCGCGAGCGAGCTTCACGACATCGGCAAGGTGGCCATCCCCGACAGCATCCTGCTGAAGCCGGGCCGCCTGACGGAGGCTGAGTTCGAGGTGATGAAGACGCACAGCGAGATCGGCCACGGTCTCCTGTGTGACGCCGATGCCGATGTCATGCGCCTGGCGGCGAGCGTCGCGCTCAGCCATCACGAGCGCTGGGACGGCTGCGGCTATCCGCGGGCGATCGCCGGTGCCGCGATCCCCATCGAGGGCAGGATCGCCGCGGTGGCGGACGTGTTCGACGCGCTCACAAACGACCGCGTCTACCGTCCCGCGCTGCCGGTGCGCCTGGCGGTGGCAACGATGGAGCAGTCACGCGAGAGCCACTTAGACGCGGCCATCCTCGACGCGATGCACGGGGCGTTCGAGGAGATCGAGCGGGTCCGCACCGGCGAGCACGCGGACTGACGAGCGCCGGCGCCGCGCGAGCACGGCCGCGACCCGGCGGCCGGCCGCAGCCGCGCACTGCGAGCACCCCGGCGCTACGCGCCGCGGGCCCGCACCACCAGCGCCACTGCCTGCACACGGGTCCTGGCGCCCAGCTTGGAGGTGGCGTTGCGCACGTGCGTGCGCACGGTCTCGGAGGAGAGGAACAGCCGCTCGGCGATCGCCTGGCCGGTGAGCCCTTCGGCGAGCAGGTCGAGGATCTCGCGCTCGCGCGGGCTGAGTGACGCGAGCCGCGAGACGTCCGCGCCGGGCACCAGCAGCGAGGCCAGTGCGGGGTCCACGTACTGCCCGCCCGCGGCGACGCTGCGCACGCACTCGATCAGCCTGGAGGCGGGGGAGGACTTCAGGACGAACCCGCGCGCGCCCAGCGCAACCGCTTCCTGGAGCCCCGAGCCGGGGCCGGTGAAGCCGGTGTAGAGCACGATCGCGGCGTCCGGGTCGCGCTCGAGCATCTCGGTCACCAGCTCGATCGCGGTGTCCTCGCCGAGGTGGAGGTCCAGCAGGAGCACGTCGTAGCGGCGGCGCTGCAGCAGCGCGCGCGCCTCCTCGAGCTGGCCGGCGACGCCGGCCACGCGGAGCCCTTCGGCGCGCAGCAGCAGCTCGATGCCCTTGCGCACGCCGAGGTGATCATCGACCACGACAACCTCGATCGAGTCACCGTGCGAGCTGTCGTCGTGCATATCCCCCTCGGATGGGTCGGCTTTACCGCATTACGGGGAGACAGGTTTCCCCCCAGTTGACGAAATCGCTACCAAGGCCGCCATGCGCGGGCACAACGGAAGATCGGACCAAAGGATCGACATGATCAAACTATCGAAAATCCCCCGCCCGCTCGCGGGCGCGATCGGCCTGGCGCTGATCTGCGCCACGGCGCTACCGTCGGCCGCCGGCGCAACCACCGCGACGGCCACGCTCACCGCGGGCTCGCTGGGGCTCGTGAGCGCGCCGTCCAACCCGGCGTTCCCCTCCACGGCGCTGACGGGGCTCAACCAGAGCATCACCGCGACGCAGACGATCGATGTGGGCGACGCGACGGGTTCGGGGGTGGGCTGGAACCTGACGGCCACCTCGACCACGTTCACCGCCGGCGCGAACACGCTGCCGACCTCATCGGTGACGATCGCCTCGGCCCCGGCGAGCCCGACGTGCGACAGCAACGCGACCTGCTCGCCTGCCACGGCGGCGGCGGGGGTCACCTACCCCTACAGCCTGCCCGCCGGCACCACGGCGCCGACGGCCACCAAGATGTACTCCGCCGCGGCGGGCACGGGCCTCGGCGACCAGACGCTCTCGCCCACGTGGACGCTGGCGGTTCCCGCCAAGGCGCTTGCGGGCAGCTACACGTCCACCTGGACGCTCTCGCTGGTGAGCGGGCCGTGAGGACGGTCGCCCGGGCGATCAGCCCACCGATGAAGGCCGCGCCGGCGTCGGGCGTCCGGCTCGTCATCTCCGCAGCTGTCGCGACGGCGGTGATGCTCGCCGCAACCCTGATCGGCACGGCCGCCGCCGGCGCGGATCAGCCGGGCACGATCGGGGGGTTCAGCGTGCACCCCGCCGAATCGAACCCGTCGAACCCCGCGACGCGGGCGTACTTCATTCGCAGCGTGAGGGCGGGCGGTTTGTTCAGCGGGAACATCGTGGTGGTGAACTCGAGCGAACAGCCGCTGGAACTCCGCGAGTACCCGGTGGACGGCCTGACGGGCGTGACCTCCGGCGTGGTGTACGGCAACCGCGCCACTGTCAGGCGGGCCGCAGGCAGGTGGGTTCACCTCGCAACGGACCACGTGACGGTGCCGGCGCAGGGCAGCGTGGAAGTGGCGGTCACCGCCAACGTCCCGCGCGGCACCGCGCCGGGCGAGCACCTCGCGGGCGTGGCCTTTGAAACCGTGCATCCCACAACGACCGGCGGTCACTTCTCGATCACGGAGATCTTCCGCGCGGTGGTGGGAGTGGAGCTGGTGGTGCCCGGCCGGGCCGCCCCGCAGGTGAGGCTGACGGGAGCCGCGCTGAGCGAGCTTCCCGGAACCAACTACCCGGCGATGGTCGTGCGGCTGACCAACTCCGGGAGAGACCTGTGCAAGCCGATTCTGTGGGTGTGGCTCGCCCATCACTGGGTGGCACGGCACCTCGACACGGTGCTGCCCGGCGACTCGATCCCATACCCCTTCCCCTGGCCGCGCGCGCTGACGGCCGGGCGCTACCCGGCGACGGTGAAGGCCTACCACTGCGGGCGCCCGCAGACACTGAGCACGGTGGCGAGCCTCGGCGAGCCGCTGCTGCGAAACCAGGCCAGCATCACGCCGATCGCATCGGCGCCCAGACCTGCGGCGTCCGGCGGCAGCTGGGTCCCCTACCTGGCATTTGCACTGGCGGGAGCGGGCATCGGCGCGATGCTCTCGCGCAGAGCCAGGCAGCTGCGCGGGCGGGCGGGCTAGGATCGAGCGCTGCGCGCTCGGGCGCGGCTGGCGGCTTCGATGATCAGGTCCACCGTCACAGCTGCCGCGGCGCTCCTGCTCGGGCTCTGCCTGAGCACGGGCGCCGCGCACGCGGCCGCCGCGTGGACGCTCGAGAGCTCGCCCACCAGCGCCGGCCTGCTCGGGCTCGGATGCGCAGGCTTTGACGCCTGCGGAGCGATCGGTGCCGGCGGCGCGGTCGAGTTCACAGCAAACGGAAGCAGCTGGGCCAGCGCGGGCGCCCTCGGCTCCCAGCAGCTCAACGCGATCTCCTGCGCCGGCGCCACCACGTGCTGGATCGTGGGCAACGCCGGCACGATCCTGTTCACCAACACCACCACGGTCACCGCCGAGAGCTCGCCGCTGGCGGTGAACCTCCTGGGCGTCTCCTGCCCGGACAGCGAGCACTGCTTCGCGGTCGGAGCCGACAGCGGCGCCGACCCGGTGATCCTGGCCACGAGCAACGCCGGAGCCAGCTGGACCCGGCAGACCGCGCCCGCGGGCAAACAGCTGGACGCGATCGCGTGCACCAGCGACACGCTGTGCTGGGCGGTGGGCGAAGGCGGCGAGATCCTGCACACCTCCAACGGCAGCAGCTGGAGCACGCAGACCGACCCCAACGAAGCCAACGTGCTCGGGATCGCCTGTCCCAGCGCGTCGGTGTGCGTGGCCGTGGGAGCCAAGAAACCCGCGAACGGCCTGATCCTCAGGACCACCAACGGCGGCAGCTCCTGGTCGGCGCTGGGCTCGACCGGCGGGGAGCAGCTCAACGCGGTGGCGTGCCCCAACACGACCCACTGCTGGGCGGTCGGTGCGGCCGGGCTGATCCTCGCCACGACCACCGGGACGAGCTGGGCGGCGCAGACATCGGGCACCACCCAGAGCCTGAACGCCACCTACTTCAGCAACGAAGGCTTCGGCTGGGCGGTGGGAGCGGGCGGCGTGATCGACAGCTACGGCTGCCGTGCCGGTGGCCTGACGCTCGTCCCGCCGAGCGGCCTCAGCTGGCCCTCCGACACGCTCGATGGCAAGAACCAGACGCTCTCCACGACGGCCTCGCTGAGCGTGGATGACGAGTCCGGCAGCGGCGCCGGATGGAACCTCGACCTGACATCCACGCTGTTTGCGAACACCGCCGGGCACACGCTGCCGGCTGCTGCGAGCACGGTCACCGCCGTCGCGGCAGCCCCCGCCGTCGGCAGCTGCGAGGCGCCCTCCAACGCGATCGCCTATCCCCTCACAGTCCCGGCCGCGGCGACCGCGCCGGCGGCGGTGAAGATCTTCGACGCGGCCGAACAGACAGGAGCGGGCCCGTTCACAGTGACGCCGTCGCTCACTCTGGCGATTCCCGCCAACGCGGCCAGCGGCAGCTACTCCTCCACGTGGACTTTCACCGTCGCCAGCGGCCCGTAGACGGCGGAGCTAGCGAGCGGGGACCGCGGCGAGCGCACGGCCCACTGCGGCAAGCAGCGTGGGGGCGGAGAACGGCTTCTCGATCAGGGCGGCGCCCGCGGTGACGTGCCCGCCGGAGTCCAGGATCGGCTCGGCGAATCCGGACATGAAGATCACCGGAGTTCCCGGGCGGGCGGCTTCGATCTGCAACGCGAGCTCGGGGCCGTGCATGTGCGGCATCACCACGTCGGTCAGCAGCAGGTCCAGCGTCCCGTCGTGCTCGGCGGCGAGCGCGAGCGCCTCGCGCCCGTTGGAGGCGGCGAGCACCGTGTAGCCGGCCCCGGCCAGGATCCTGCGCGAGACCTCGCGAAGGGCATCCTCGTCCTCGACCAGCAGCACCGTCCCATCGCCGCGGGCATGGGCGGGCGCGAGCGGCTGCGGCGGGCGCACGGGCTGGTCGGTGGCGGGGATCAGAGCGGTGAACGTCGTGCCGACGCCCTCCTCGGAGTAGATCCGCGCTCGCCCGCCAGCCTGCTGGACGATGCCGTACACCGTTGCCAGGCCGAGCCCCGTGCCGCGTCCGGGCGCCTTGGTGGTGAAGAACGGGTCGAACGCCCGCTCTGCAACCTCGCGCGGCATCCCTGCGCCGTTGTCGCTGACACGCAGGCGCACATGCGGGCCCGGCGCCAGCTCGGGCCGGTGCAGGGTGTAGTCCTCGTCGAGCTCCACGTTGGCGGTGTCGATCGACAGCGTGCCCCCGCCGGGCATGGCGTCGCGCGCGTTGACCGACAGGTTCACCAGCAGCTCCTCCAGCTGGCCGATGTCCATCAGCACGGGATACAGCTCGCGCGCGAGCTCGTAGCGCAGCTCGATGTGCTCGCCCAGCGTGCGGCGCAGCAGGTGCCCGACCGCTCGCACCACCGCGTTGACATCGACCACCTCGTGGTGCACCGCCCCTCGGCGCGAGAACGTGAGCAGCTGGTGCGTGAGGTGCGCCGCCTGCTCGGCGGCGTGGCTGATCTGCTCGAGGTCCCCGCGCGTGGCGCGGCGCTGCTCCTCGCCGGCCGGCGTCTGAGTATCGATGTCCTCGGCGACGAACGCGGCGTAGTTGATGATGACGGCGAGCAGGTTGTTGAAGTCGTGTGCGATTCCCCCCGCCAGCTCGCCGAGGCTCTCCAGGCGGTGCGCGTGATCGAGCTGTGCCAGCAGACGCTCGCGCTCGGCGTCGCGCACCAGCTGCGCGGCGTCCCGCGGCACGCGCGCGCGCGGGCTCACGTCGCGGATGGCAGCGGCCGCGAGCCTGCGCCCGTCGACCTCGGCCGCGCAGATGCTGACCTCTGCGGGGAACTCGCTGCCGTCGCGCCGGCGCCCGCGCAGCGGCCGCCCGGCGGCCATCACCCGCTCGTGCGGATCGGCGAAGAAGCGGATGCGGTGGGCACGGTGGGCATCGCCGTAGCGCTCCGGGAGCAGCAGCTCGACGGGGCGCCCGACCAGCTGCTCCTGCTCGTATCCGAACATGCGCCGCGCGCGATCGTTGGCGAGGACTATCTCGCCGAGCTCGTTCACGGCGATCAGTGCGTCGGGCACCAGTTCGAGCACGCTGTCGCCCCCCATCCCATCCATAGGCATGGTTCTAGAATGCCCCCAAATTCCCGCATTTGGACTCCGTAGTTTGCCGAATTCAGCGCGGTCGACGCTGGCTGCGCCGCGCGAGCGCAGCGGCGTCAACGCCCGCGACAGACCGTGCCGGCTTCGCGCACCGATTGCGGAACCACGGCCTCACCCTTGAGGATCGCCTGTTCGGTCACTTCGAGAGAGCGCTGGGAGACGTGCGCCTCCAGGTACCTGAGCGAGCACCCGCAGGAAGCCCTCGCGGCCTGACCGGAGCCGGCGGCGGCTTCGCACGAGCGCAGAACCTGCGCCTGCACGGCCTTGGAGTAGGGCCTGCCCGCCACCGCCGATCCCGGTGTGGGCGAGCTCGAGCCGGAGCCGCCGCAGGCGGCGAGGAGGAGGCTGCACGCGGCGGCGGCCACGGTGGCGCGGCCCGCGACGGTGCGCTGAGCCCGCCTGGCGCGCGCAGTTTCCCTGATGGCGATCATGCTCAGGGTCGCATCCGCAGCGCCAGCAGGGCGATGTCGTCTCGCGGACGCCCCTCGGCGTCGATCACCGCGGCGCCCTCGAGGGTGGCGAGCAGCAGGCCCAGGTCCCTGACGGGCGCGCTGCGCAGCATGGAGCGCAGGTGCAGCTCGCTCCAGGTGTGCGGAGCGGCGGAGTCTGTGAGGCCGTCGGTGTAGAGCAGAAGCGTGTCGCCCGCCTGCAGGGTGAAGGGCACGTCGGTGTGGCGCGGCTCGGGACTCCAGCCGAGCAGCAGCCCGGTGCGCCCGATCGAGGAGCTCTCGCCGTCGCCGCGGCGCAGCAGCGGCGGAGGGTGCCCGGCGAGCGAGACGAGCCCGGTGACGGGCCCCTCGGCCGGGACGTTGAGGCTGATGATCGCGGCGGTGCAGTGACTTGACTGTTGTTCGAGCATCGAGCTGTTGAGCTCGCCCAGCAGCTCGCTTGGCGAGCCCGGATGCTGCGCGGCGGCGCGCAGCGTGTAGCGCACGAGCGCGGTGGCCGCTGCGGCGTCGGCGCCCTTGCCGGTGACGTCGCCCATCACGATCAGCCACTCCTGCGGGCCGCGCAGGTACACGTCGTAGAAGTCGCCCCCCACCTCGTTGATCTCGCCGGCGGGGCGGTAGCGCGCGGCAAGCTCGACCCGCGGGATGCTGGGCAGCGCGCGCGGCATCAGACCCGCCTGCAGCGTGTGTGCGACGCCGCTGAGCTGCGTGAACAGGCGTGCGTTGTCGATCTGGATGGAGACCCGGGTGGCTAGCTCTTCGGCCAGCTGGACATCCTCATGCGTGAGCCGCCCGGGCCTCTCCCCCACGAGGCTGATCGCCCCGAGCATGCGCCCGCGCGCGATCAGGGGAACGCTGATGGCACAACGGATGCCCAGCTCCTGCACGATCTGCTTGGAGCGCGGATTGCGCAGCGAGGCCTCGAGCATCTGCTCGCCGTAGTCCTCCACGAACAGCGGGCGTGCCTCGCGCATGGCGGCGGCGGCCCCCGCGGGGGCATCCAGCGGCAGCGACTCGAGTTCGAGCAGCTCCTGCGCGAGCGCGTGCTTGGCGGGGTCAGAATGGGCCACGGCGAGCCTGTACATGCGCCCGCGCTCGTTGATCATGCTGATCGAGCACCAGTCCGCGATCTCGGGAACGGCGAGTCCGGCGACGCTGCGCAGCGTGTGCATGTAGTCAAGCGATGAGTCGAGCAGCTCCACGGCGCGGGCCAGGAACTGCGAGCGCGCTTCACGGCGCCGGCGCGGTGTGATGTCCTCGACCACCAGGCTCACACCAAGCAGGCGCCCTTCAAGCTCCACCGGGCTGTACGTGGCCTGCCAGTGGCGCCGCACGCCCGGCTGGGCGGCGGTCTCGCCGGCCATCTCGCGCGAGATGGGCTCGCGTGTATCGATCACCGCTCGCAGCAGCGGGGCGAGCTCCTGACCCAGGTCGCCGAGCACCTCGACGACGCTTCTGCCGATGTGCGCCTCGGCGGGCAGCCCGTTGATGGCGGCCAGGTGCTCGTTGACTCTGCGGTAGCGCAGCTCGGTGTCAACCAGGCCGAGACCGATGGGAGCCGCCCGGTAGAGCTTCTCCAGCAGCAGCAGCGACTCGCCGCTCTGGGCCTGCTCGCGCCGGCGAAGCAGGATCTCGCGCACCTCGGCGGCGAGCTGCACCGCGCGGGCCCGGTCCTCCTCGTCGAACCGGCGGGTTTTGCTGATGAACGAGACGATCCCCAGCGCTTGACCCTCGTGGTGCAGCGGCACCACGATGGAGGAGCGCAGCGACAGCGTGTCGAGCAGCGCGCGCTGCGCCGGGTCGAACGCGCCGCTGACCTGTTCGAGCCCGGCGGCGTGGCTCATGTCCGAGTGCATCACCGTCTCCCCATGGCGCAGCGCGGAGAGCACTTCGCCGCTCTCGCCGTGCTCGGCGCGGTAGCGCCTTCTGATCTCCAGGATCAGGGCCTCCTGCAGCACGTCCGGATAGCCGCTGTGCACGGTCTCCAGCTCGCCGTCGGCCAGGAAGTAGTCGGCTGCGCACCAATCTGCGAACCCCGGCACGAACCCCCGCAACGCCGCGCGCGTGGCGCTCTCGAAGACGAACTCCGCAGCGACCGCCTCGGGCGTGACGGGCCCGCCGGCCGCGCCTGGCGGCGACGGGCGAAGCCATGCTGCGCGTGTTCCCCCGAGCATGCCCCAGCTAAGGCTACATGAGCGCACCGGAGCGTCCAATGCTCCAAACGGGTGACGCGGGCGATCCGCCCGATACGGCCCAGCGGACGCCGCTCGGGACCTGACCGGTGCCGCTAGGGGTGAGCGATGGGGCTCGAACCCACGACCGCCTGGACCACAACCAGCTGGTCCCCGTATCGCTGGGGCTCAGAGGCCCATGTTTACTGGGTTTTCTGCGTCTCAGTGTCGGTGAGTTTCG
>Ga0182012_10004161_pt1 | contig 15191 bp, 17 predicted proteins | sample 612S2SmetaG_FD_120486 | JGI IMG/M metagenome (GOLD analysis project Ga0182012, IMG submission 120486) | Permafrost microbial communities from Stordalen Mire, Sweden - 612S2S metaG | ecosystem: Environmental > Terrestrial > Soil > Wetlands > Permafrost | place: Sweden: Stordalen | collected... | reverse complement strand
GGCGAGCATGAGGGCTACGGGGTGAGCCTGAAGCAGAAATGCCGCAGCTCTTACGGGACGGTGATCGGATTCAGCGGGCGGGGCGAGATGATTCCCAACGAGAAGAGCTACTGCGAGGCGGACCCGGACGTGAAGGATAAGTGGGGCATTCCCGTGCTGCGTTTTCACTGGGAGTGGGGCGAGAACGAGCGGAAGATGGCCGTGGATATGCAGGAGACGTTCCGGTCGATTATCGAGGCTGGAGGCGGGACGATGATTGCAGGCACGCGGAGGCATCCGAAGCCGCAAAGCGAGATGCAGCAGCAGGCGCCGCTCAGGATTTCGCAAGGGGGCGAGATCATTCATGAATTGGGAACGGTGCGCATGGGGAACGATGCGAAGACGTCGGCATTGAACCGGAATTGCCAGGCGCACGATGTGAAGAATCTGTTTGTGGCCGACGCTGCTCCGTTTGTGACGAATGCGGACAAGAATCCAACACTGACGATAATGGCGCTGTCTTGGAGAACCTCGGAGTATCTGCTGGATCAAGCCAGGAAGGGAGAGATATAGAGCAGCCTATGAATGCAGACCAGGTAACACGACGCGCGGTATTAAAGTCGCTGAGCATGGGTGCGGTTGCGGGCTCGGTGCTACGAGTGATTCCGCTGGAGGCCGCGGAACACGTGCATAACATGATTGAGAGCGAGAAAACCGATAACAAGACTGGGGCATACACGCCCAAGTATTTCGATGCGCATGGATACAAGACACTGCAGACGCTGTGCGAGACGATTCTTCCGGCGGACGCGGATGGCGGTGGCGCGATGGAGGCGGGCGCTCCGGAGTTTATCGATTTGCTGACAAGCGAGAATGCAAATTACCAATCGGTGTTAGGCGGGGGGATGAAGGGTCTCGACTCGGCGTGCATGAGCCGGTATGGCAAGGCGTATCTGGATTGCACGCAGCAACAACAGAGTGAGATTCTCGATCTGATTGCGTATCGCAACAATGCGGTGCAGGATGAAAGCCTGAGCCAATCCGTGGAGTTTTTCTCGCTGCTGAGGAACCTTACAGCGGATGGATTTTTCACCAGCAAGATCGGGATCAAGTATCTGGGGTACAAGGGGAATACGTTCCTTCTGGAGTTTCCGGGATGCCCGCCGGTGCCGGGGTTGTAACTGGGAATTACGATGCGCCATCACGCGGAATTGGGGCTCATTTGTTCTGAGGGACGCGCGTGGCTTTTGCCTGGCGGTCTGTCCATGCCGACTTTAACTTTTCGTAGGTTGCCTGCATTTCATCCAGTTCCAGATCGGTGAGGCGCTCGATGTCGATCATTTGATTTCGAGCCTTGTCCATGGCGCGGATCAACTCATTCAGCTTGAGATTGATGGCTCGCGCATCGCGGTTCTGGGTGTTTTGGATTAGGAAAACCATGAGAAATGTCATCAAAGCGGCTCCGGTGCTTATGACCTGCGTCCACGTGCCCGAGTAATGAAACATGGGGCCTGTGGCGGCCCAGACAACGATAACCAATCCCGCGCCGACAAACGCCCAGGTGGATCCCAGCCAGCCTGAAGCTACGGAGGCGAATCGTCCGAAATGATCGTGCACAGTTGGGGCCCTGTCGTCGGCTGCTTGCTTCTTCATGGATTCATCCTCCGCAGAATGGCTGCTGCTAGACGATACGACGGGCTGGTTGCGGCTCGCTGTCCCGAAGGAACCACCGGCGCGCCATAGAGCGGCGGCACCGCCCGCTGCGATAAACTTCAAGCCGTGAGACTATCGTTGATTCGAGTTCGCGGACTTTGCTCCAGCGTGTTGGTTGGCGCTCTTTCGATCCCAGGGGATTGCCTGGGGCAGCAGCCACCGCAGCCTCAGAAGGTGGAGCAGGTGGAGCTTGCGCTCCCGGTGCGGCCGGGTGAGCCCCAAGCGGTGGGGCAGACACAAAGCCCTCCACCTGCGCAACATGGGATGGGGGGCATAGCCGGAGGTGTGCAGGCGGCCCCGGTTTACGACGCAGAGAAGCGGCCCATTACCGCGGGCGGCTTTGTGGACACGGGCACGGTGGTATTCCAGGACATTACCAAGGCCGCGGGACTTTCCGGCTGGACGCACAAAATGGGGGTTCCGGAGAAGGAGTTTATTGTTGAAACGAACGGGTCGGGCGTGGGATTGATTGACTATGACAACTCTGGGTGGCTTTCTATCTACCTGGTGAACGGATCGACTTTTGACGCGCTGGACGGCCACGAAGAGTCGCCGCATGCTGCGCTATACCACAACAATCGCGATGGAACATTTACCGATGTGGCAGCGAAGGCCGGCGTGACCAACGATCGCTGGGGTTATGGCGTGAGCGTGGCCGACTACGACAACGACGGCTGGCCGGACATTTATGTGGGCAACTACGGGAAGAACCGTCTCTACCACAATAACCACGACGGAACGTTTACCGATGTGGCCGAGAAGGCGGGCGTGGCGCTGGGTAACTGGTCGCCTGGTTCAGCCTGGGGCGACTACGACGGCGACGGACTGCTGGACCTTTATGTGACGGGCTATGTTCACTTCGACCGGGACAACCTGCCGATTTCCGGTTCGAAGGCGGTAGGATACGCCAACTGCCAGTATAGGGGCGAGACTGTAAATTGCGGGCCGAGGGGCTTGAAGGGCGAGCCGGATCATCTCTTCCATAACAATGGAAACGGAACCTTTACCGACGTAACCGTGAAGGCGGGTGTGGAAGACAAGGAGCGGTATTACGGGTTCAGTACGATTTTTGTGGACATTGCGGGGAACGGCAAGCCGGACCTGGTGGTGGGCAACGACTCGGAGCCGAACTATCTTTACATCAACAAAGGGGACGGGACGTTCGACGACCAGAGCTACGTTTCGGGATTCGCGTTGAACAAGGATGGGCGGGAGATTGCCTCGATGGGCATTGCCGTAGGCGACTACGAAAACAATGGGCTGATTGACCTGTTTGTTACAGATTTTGGGGACGACTACAAGGTGCTCTACCGCAACGACGGCGATGCGAGCTTTTCCGACGTGAGCTATAAGGCGGGAATTGCGCAGACGACGATTCCATTTGTGGGCTGGGGCGATGGATTTCTGGACTACGACAACGACGGCTGGCTGGACCTGTTCATGGTGAACGGCCACGTGTATCCGCAGGTTGACCAGCACGATTGGGGCACTACGTTTGCCGAGCGACCGCTGTTGTTCCACAACATTCCCGACCCCAGTGGCAAAGGAAGAAAATTCGAGTATGTCCCCCCCGTCAAGGGTTCCGGACTGGCGGTGGTGACTCCGGGGCGGGGAGCGGCGTTCGGCGACCTGTTCAACGACGGGAAAATCGATGTGATCATCAATCCCATCGACGGGGCGCCGACGCTGCTGCGGAACGTGAATCCGGACCATCATCACTGGGTGGAGATGAAGCTGGTGGGGGGGACGGATCGCGCGACGGGCAAGAAGAGCCCGCGCGACGCGACGTGCGCAACGGTTTACCTGAGCGCCAACGGAATGCGGATGCGCCAGGATGTGCTGGCCAGCGGCAGCTATATTTCGTCGAACGACCGGCGGCTGCACTTTGGGCTGGGCGACGCGAAAGACGCTGGAACCGCAGAGATTCATTGGCCGTCGGGCGCAAAGGAGATGGTGAAGATCCCCGCGGAAGACCGGATTTACACCATCACCGAGGGCCAGGGGATTACCGGGGCGCTATGCGGCGGCACGGCGTGCGCGGACGCTGTTCCGGCAAAGAAGCAGTGAACAGGGGTCAGGGGTCAGAGATCAGGGAATAGAGGCTTGAAGTGGCAGTCTCGGCTACGTCTGTTTGATTGCGGATGGCGCGCTGGAAAAGTGTGCGTACTTGCAAAACCAGTATCGTCCAAGCCCCACGAAAAAGCTCGTTGTGTCCCGGTGTAGCGCCACATATTTTGGACAAAAGCGATGCTCGATAAAAACGTCGGGGTTTGACCTCAGATTTCTTGCGCAAATGATGCGCTCCGGTCCTGCAAAAACATGAAAATCCAAGCGTTTAAGGTGCGTTTTTGATGTATTTTCGTGCATTTTTGCACATTATTTCGGCGCTTTGGGTACGGTGGGAGCAGAGACAGTGAAGAAGTGAAGAAGTGAAAGGGGAATTGGTGATGCGGGAGCGGGAACGGAAGATGGCGCGAAAAAAACTGGATTTGGAGATGAAGCCGTTCAGATGGGCGGCGCGGGAGAAGCATCCGACGGACGAGCTGCTGAGGACGGTGCGGCATGCGCTGGGGATACCGGTGAAGGAGATTGCGGCTCGGATGGGAGTGAATCCCTCGCAGGTGTTCCAACTTGAGAAGAGAGAGGTGGTACACACAGCGACGGTGTTGTCGCTGGCGCGGATGGCGAAAACGATGGGGTGCAGGTTCATTTACGGGATTGTGCCGGAGGGCGGGAAGACGCTGGAGCGACTGGCGGAGGAGCGGCTTTGGACGGAAGTGCTGGGAGGGCAGGGAGTAGGGAATAGGGAATAGGGAATAGTTGGGGGACAGATGATTGTCGATGCGCATGTGTTGACGATGGATGAGGCGAGAGAGAGAGCGGGAAGCAAGACGAACGCGAAGAAGCGGAAACGTGGGATGGCGGGGAGAAGGCCTCCGAAGAGCGGAAGGGAGTGGATGCGATTGGCGGCGGACCGGCTGATCTGGCGGAGAGCGATGAAGTTGGCCGAGGTGCTGTCAGACAAGGCGCTGGAAGGCGACTTGCCCAGCGTGAAGTTGCTGGTTGAGCTGGCGGAAAGCGGGGACCGGCAAGCGGAGCCTGCGAAGAAGCGGAGCGGGCGGACGGCGGCGAGTGGGATTGGGGACCGCCTTTGGGTGAATGGGGTATGGCAAGGGGCGGTGGGGGACGAGGACTTAGGGACTGAGGTGCTTTGGGACTGAGGGACTGAGGGACTAGGGACACGCTCGAGCTCTCCAAGGTCCCAAAAGGGGGATCTCGCCCCGGACCATCCCGGCCCCGACCCCGACCCCGCCCCAGAGGGTGCCCCGGTACCTACCTGTCCACTCGCAGGCTGCGGAAAAAGGCGGAATTCTGTCAAGATGGGCGAGATGCATACCTCAGGGGCTAAAGCCCGGCTTTGATTCTGCTGGATTTATGCCGGGGATGAATCCCCGGCCTACCGCCCGGATGCGTTTTTCCTCAGCCTGCTGGGGCAGCGGGTCTCCGGCAGGGGCGCTAAGGTAATGGAAATTGCTTCCGGTTTGGCGGCGACCCGCCCGAAACAGCATCGAGTTCGGAAAACTTGCGAGAAGCCGACATTTCGGGACCAACCCGCCCGTCCTGCCATCCACACTGGCCGAATCGTTCCGGCTGTGCTATTCCGTTGATTTGCGGTTCCGCTAGATGTAACCTTCACTGGTGACCCCATGAGTTCCCATAGACTCCCCCTCCTTTCCGCCGTTCTGGCATTGGCCGCGTTCATTCCCATTGGTTCGCTCTCCGCACCGGCCCAGAAGGATTCCACTTCGGCCCCAGTCAACAGGCCGTGCGCCGGCTCGCACTGTGTTTTCGTTCGAATCGATCACGTCTCAATGCTCGGGAGCGCGGGAGACCTTAAGTACATTACGGCCTTCGGAAAGGCAGGAACCTATATTCTTTCGTGCGTTGGGAAGGGATGCCAGGTGCCAATCGAAGGCAAAGAGTACGAATATTCCGAATTGCAAGCAGAGGAGGCGGGCGGTGATCGATATGCTTTTCTCACCGGCCCCCACGTGAACCACGAGCAGTACCACTTAGAGGTAATCGTGCCTGAGCTTCCCTTATTGGAGATTCGAAACTTGATTGGGCGGTGCCAGAATTCCGATCGATTCGCAGACGAAGCTGACTGCGGAAAATGGATCACAAGGAAGTTGGCCATCCAGCGAGCAGCTTCCCCCGATCCCGAAGCGGCAATTGCATTCAAGTCATTTCAGGAGCTTGTACGGGAGAATGACCCCGACGTGCTGAATGGCCTCGCTCATCAAGACCACGTCTATGCGTGTTTTCTCCCCGGCAAAGACGAGTTCTTTGAAGTGACATTCTCGGAACCAACTTGGTTCAGCTTTGCGCCGCCGGACGCAGAACAGGTCAAGGATGGTGTGCCCAAAAGCGCGCTGACCATCATCGGGGGCAGCGAATTTGCTTACTACAAGAACGGTATTGGTGACGAGGACAGGAGCCTCCACAACATTGGGAACTGGATATACTTCCCCCTCGGCGATAAGACTGATCCGCAATCAATGCGAAGGAATGCGACCAGTAAGCGAGCGAGATTCAAAGGAAAGAACATCGAAATCGAGGATGGTCGTTGGACTCTTACCGAGACTTACAAGAACCTGTCAGGCACTGAGACGCGGCACACGGTTACGGTCCAACTCACAACCGGACGATTTGAGGAGAACTTCGTTCTGGATGAAACCGGGAAGGAAGTCAGCGAAGGCTCAGGCAGGTGCCTGATTGTCCCATCCGATTACTTTTAGCCCTCCGTGCGACTTCAGCCTGATGCGATCATTGACCCTGAGCTAGCCTGCCCTTGATTAGTCCCGTTAACTCCTGAGTTGCGAAAAGTGATTCTCGATTGCGGCCATACGCCCTTTAAGCCGCTGCCCTAGCAGACTCGACAATGCCCTGCAAAGTCGTTATCGCAGTATCTGGATTGCGTAGAGCGTCGACGGGTACAACGTGAATCCTGTTTCCCTGAGATGAGCCGTCGGACCGCTTAAACCCAGTATCACAGGTGAGGAAATGAAGAGATGGATCGGCTAGGTAGATAAGCAATTCAGCGTCGAAAACGTCGTTGGCGCGCTTAGTCACGTTGTACTCGGGGTTATCGATGGCGGCGTTGATGCGCTGTTGTTCGAAACGATAATGAGCGTCAAGGTGAGTTAGAACAAAATCAACGTCCACAGATTCCGGGTCCACACCTGCTCGTCGCGCTATCGACTGGGCAAAGATCCGGCGGTCCTCGGCTGGGTCTATTCTCCCTTCCGCGGTTACGCTGGCCCGCAGAGCGGTAAAGTTGTCCGCTGCCTCATTCTTGCCTTTGTCCAGGAGGGCACGCATCTCTTCACCCTCTGCTTTTAGCTCTGCCGCACTTGCTGCGCTAAGGACTCTGTTGACCGCGTTGCTTATCGACTGCGTGATGATGTCTTGCTCAGGTTGCTGTTTGAATATGCACATTCGGAAGAAATCATCTGACCAGGGAAGAACTCCGCAAGCGGCGGGATTGTGAACTCGGGGCAGCGCCTGAACAGCGGCGAATGCACTCTCTGCACCCTCAGTTCCGAGTTGCGACAGCAGTTCAAGAGTCGCGAGCGGCGCCAGGAATAGCTGAATCGCAATCTCTTTGGGGACGGTGCTCGTCGCAAAAGCTTCGCCGAAATAGCGCAGAACATTTGTGTCCGTGTAGATCTTGACCATAGCGAGCCTCGCTTGCTTTCGTTAGTGAGTATGTCTCGTTCTCAAATGAAGATAGCATGCAAATTGTCTCGTTGAATATGCGAGATTTCTGGATCGGTAACGATAAACGCCGCAGGGTCCAGCGATGGGGTAGTTCGTGGATGGTCGCCAACTCGAAAGCTATCGTTGGGCAGAACTTCGTTGCCGATCGATGAATATCGGTCGTCTGTCCGGTCAGACTATCTCAGCGCTTATGCGGATCTCCGCCCCGCGGTCCAAGACCTATCCGTGGGGATCCTGGGACCTGGGGAGGTCGTTATCTTGCCAGGGACGCGAGCCGCGCCTAATACTGCAGTGTATTTCCTGAAAATCCCGAGAAATGCACAAAGCCCGGGCCTAAAGGCCATATCGATCTGCCCCTTTTTCAGGGGGTTAAAACCCCCTGCTCCCTCCGGATCTTCGATTTACAGCTGTAGTACTAAAGAAGTCGCAAGGTTGGTGTATCCCGGCAGGGGGCCAAGCGGTGTCTGACGGATCGAATTATCGCCAAACGATGGTCGAGAAACGCCCTCAGGGGCTAAAGCCCACACGGATTTCGAGCATTTTCGGCACGACTAAAGTCGTGCCGAAAAAAGAATCCTCCGGTTCGTCCCGTCCCTACAGGACGGGGATCGATGTGGGACATTCGGACCCCGGGTTTCACCCGGGGCTATTTTCACCTTCTCCCTAACGGGAGAATTGACTGCGGAAAAACCAGTTTCATCCTTTCGCGGGTCGGCCTCGCCGGTGGACGACTGACACAGTATCCGAGGCGTCAGGATCACACCTAGACCCCGAATCGCGCCTAGAAAACGCCGGCCATATAGGCCTCACCGGGAACATGTTTGCCGGCGGTGACGCCGCACTCGGCGAGCACAGCCGGAGACATGGTGATGACCGGGCAATGCGCATGGGCCAACACCTTGTAAACCACGCCGTGTCGAGTGATGGCGGCAAAGGCCGAGGCGCCCTGCGCTCCCAGCACAATGAGATCGGCATGCTGAACTTTGGCCTGGTAGAGCAGTTCCTCGGTGGGATCGCCTGGAACGACGATGGCCTGCACGTCAAGTTTGCCATGCAGCTCGACCGGAACGAGCGAGAGCAGGTCTGCCTCCACCTGGTCTATGGTGCGGCCGGCGAGGACCTCAGCGCGCTCCTGCGGCCGAATCACATGTTGCAGGATCAGGCGGGCATTTTGTTGCGCAGCAACTTCCGCGGCAAATGCGGCCACCGTATAGCTGGCCTCCTGAAGGCTAACGGCGCAGAGGACGGTGCGGGTGGCAAAGTTGCGGTAGGCGCCGTCGACCGCTTCGGGTCCTACAACGTAAACAGGAACCCTTGCGGTGCGAAGCACGGCCTCAGCCACTGAACCCACCAGCAGCTTGCCGATGGGGCCGGGTGAGTGAGTGCCCATGACGACGCGGTCGATCTCGCGCTCGCGCAGGAAGCTGAGAACCTGGTCGGCGGGCAGACCGGGACGAACGATGGCTTCGCAGTGGACGCCGGCATCGCGTACGCGCTGGGCGAGGGGTTCGAGTTGCTTCAATTCGGCTCGGGCGGCTGCGGCGTAGTCGTAATATCGGATGCCCGAAGTCTCCGACGCGGACACGATCAGGGTGTCATATGCGTGCAACAAAATGAGTTCGGCGCCATACTCGGCGGCTTGGGCGAGCGCAAAGGCGAAGGCCTTTTCGTTGGCGGGAACTTCGGTGGCGAAGAGGATGGTGGAGGGTTTGCTCCAACCCGGCTTGATGATGGCTGCCATGGGAACCTCCTTACATTTCGGCAGTAGTTTTTCAAACTGCCGATTGAATTACAGTACGCAATTGGACGAGTGTATGTGATTTGCGACACTCATCACGGCTCATGGAATCTGTCTTCCAGCGCTACTCGATCCATGCTCTGCATCCATTAGATGCGGATACCGGCACAATCGCTCACCGGTGACGGGATTGTGCGCCAGTTGCGGGGGATTTGTCCAGCGGGCCAGAAGCAGACTGCTCGCGGGGCTCTTTCCGGTCGACTAATGCCGCGACCGTGTGTGCAGGTGGTCTCCCAGGTCCCCAAAGGCGAGGGACCTGGGGCCGATTTCGACTGTCGTACGCATAAAAACGCGCCGCGGCGGCCTGCTATGTCATCTTAAAGGCGGATGGCAGAATTCCTCGATATCGGCGGCCGGCTGCTGGTGGTTTTCGACGGCGACTGTGTGCTGTGCAACGGCTGGGTGAAGTGGTTGACGCGGCGCGACCGGGGTGACCGGTTTCGATTTGCGGCGTTTAGCACGCCGGCCGTTGCGCCGCTGCTGGAGCGGCACGGCCTGACGGTTGGGGCCGGCGAGGCTCCTGGGACGGTGGTGGCGTTTCGCTTTCCCCCGGGAGCCGACGAGCAATTGCTGGTTCGGGTAGCGGCGGTGGAGGCCATGCTGCGAGAACTGCCGCGTCCGTGGCCAGCCGTAGGTGCGGCGCTGGGCTGGGTTCCGGGATTCCTGAGCGACCCCGCTTACCGGCTTGTGGCGCGGTGGCGGTACCGGGTTTGGGGACGGCTGGAGAGTTGTCCCATCCCTACGGTTGAGGAACGGGCGCGGTTTCTGTAGGGACGGTTCCTTTAGGTTCGAGAGGTCCGCGGCCGCGGCGGCCGAGCCTCAGCACGCAGAGGTTGACGGTAATATAAAAGCCGAGCAGGAAACCGCATACTCCGTCGAGCCAGTTCTTCTCGATTTGAGCGGTGGGGTGAACGAGCCTCCACAGCAGCAGGCCGGCGATCAACGAGAAGTTGCCGATTCCGTAGATTATTCTGCCTTTCCGATCCAGAATTCGATTTGGATGGCACATTGTTGCCGTTCTCCTTTCAGGGTTAGTGCTTGAACTTGTACCAGGCCATTGTGGAGAGCTTGACCACCGCAAAGGAAGCAATCACGGCCATCAGGTCCCAGCTTATGACGTGCTTGAAAAAGACCCGGTATTCGAACAGACCGCCGGCTACGAGCAGGCTCACAATTCCCGCCAGGCTCATGGAGCGGCGGCGATGGTCGAGGAAGCGTTCATCGACGGATTTGCCGAGGATGGGAACTTTGGTGAGGATGTTCTCGATCATTTTGTTTTCTCCAGGTGGAAGATTTGGTCGGCAGGGCAAGCGAAGACCTGCGCGAAGATAAGTGCCAGCTCGAGGCTTGGCACATAACGGTTGCGCTCGATGGAGTTGATGCTCTGGCGGGATACACCCGCGGCCTGCGCGAGTTGCTCCTGGGTCCATCCGCAGGCGGCGCGAAGCTCTTTGATTCGGTTCACGATGGTTGGCATACTGTAAAGCTGACTTTCCAAAACCAGAGTAGCGCGGAATCGAATGGAATGTCAAGCTGGCTTTCCATTCCATTCTTGAGGATGAGCGAAGAGCGGATCCGGCACATCCCGCTCCCGTTTGAGGAAGTGATGAAGGACGTGCTGAAGGTCAAGCCGCCAGGGAAACCAAGGGGAAAGATGAAAGCGTGATGAAAAGGCCGGGCTAAGACTTCCTGCCTACTGTTGGGACTTCGGGGGAAATCTCGCGAAGAAGAACATCACACCCATTACTATAAAAAGACCGCCAATCAAATAGGTCATAAAGTCGCCATGATTCTGGAAAGCCCGGTACAGATCGAATACCCCTAACAGGAAAGCAATGACGCCGAAAATCCGCCGGGCTACTTGCATGGAGCGCTCCTTACTTCACATTAAACTACTTTGTAAATCATCGGTTTGTCAAAGGCATAATTCCGAGCTGGCTTTCCATTTTATGCGGTATTTCCTGGGGCTGTTCACAGCGCCCATACAGGGCGCAATGGGCACATTGCGCATATTCCCAGCATTCCGCTGCGCTCCATGCTGGGCTATTATCGGTCCGTCCCTCCGGGACGTAAAACAGAGGCTATTCTCGGCCAATCCCTCGGGGACGTAAAACAGAGGCTATTCTCGGCCAATCCCTCGGGGACGTAAAACAGAGGCTATTATCTGCCCTTCCCGAGAGTGGAAAAGACGGAAGTCCGCAAGCTCGCTTTTCGTGTCTGGTTGCGAGCCAAACGGTCATGCACAGCCCGATTGCCTTCGTTTTGGGCCGGGAACGGATGGACAGTTATTCTGCCGCGAATTGCTTTGGCTCTTCGGCGGGTTGCGGCTTGGTTCTGGTCTTGACCTGAGCCGTGGTGAGCAGGAACACGGCCACCACAATGCCGGCCATGCCTACAAACTCCGCTCGCTCCGGGCGCTCGTGAAGCAGGAAGATACCCAGCAGCACGGCGACCACCGGGTTGACATAGGCGTAGGATGACACCTTGCCAACCGGGACATGCTCGAGGAGATAGATGTAGCCGGTGTAGCCCAACAGCGACCCACCGGTGATGAGATAGGCCAGCGCCCCGGCCGCGCTTGCGGTGAGGTGGAATTGCGGCCATTGCCCCAGGGCTGTGCCGAGGACGAAGCTTACTCCGCCAGCCGCCAGCATTTGCCAGGCGGCGGCCACAAAGCTGTTTACGTTGAGCCGCGCGCGCCGGGAGAGCACGCTGCCGGCGGCCCAGCAAAGCGCTCCGGCGAGCAAGGCCGCAATGGCCATGAGGCGTGTGCGGTCGCCGGCTATGCCGGTGCGAAGCGAGGGCCAGAGCAGGATGGCCAGGCCGGCAAAGCCAAGTACCAGTCCCATCCAACCGCGGGCAGGAAGAGGCTCACCGCGAGGGAGAAACATCTCAATCAGCGCCACATAGAGGGGAGTTACGGCCAGGACGAGCGAGGCCAGGCCGCTGGGCAGCGACTTCTCAGCGTAGATGAGGCCCACGTTGCCGCCGCCGAGGAGCAACAAGCCGACCAGCGCCAGCAGCAGCATGGCTTTTGCGGGCCACACCAGGCGCAGTCTGCGCCAACGGCACCAGGCCAGCAGAATTGCGCCTGCAATGAGAAACCGGGTCCCGGCCAGAAGGAGAGGCGGCATGTCTGCCGCGCCGATGCGAATGGCGGTGTACGTTGATCCCCAGAAAAAGTAGACGCTCGCGAAGGCCAGCACGATGGTGGCAGTGGTGGCTGTTTTCTTTTCGGAATGGGCTGTCGGAGTGGTGGGGACTGTCATGGAGATGATTTGGTTCTGGTCCGCGCTGGATTCATCGTAGCTGGTTTGGGATTCAGGCGCATCAAGGTTCTTGCGGGGCGATTGAAAGGGATTGCTTCGAGGCCGTTGCCAGTTGGCGGGAATGGCGCGTGCATTTCTGCACTGTTGCGTCGCAATCCGGATGGTCTATATTGATTACCTGCCGGAAGGGGGAGTTTCGCTGCCCCTGGACGGCTGGCCGGTACTCGGAAGCGAGTCTGGCGGATTCCCCTGGATTCCGATACCGCAGTTCAAAGCGAAACGAAATACGCTGCTGTTCCGCAACCACTAAGTCTGCCCAGCGACAAACGCACACCGGTTTGCGACCGCAGAGGGCAAGGAGGGTTCGATGAATACATCCGACACGATTGGATTGCTGCTGAAGGGTAAAGCACAGGCCGCGGTGCTATCGGTTGCACCCGAGGAGACAGTCTACGAGGCTCTCGAGAAGATGGCCAAGTACAACATCGGCGCCCTGGTGGTGCTCTCCGAGGGTCGCCTGGTCGGCATCCTTTCAGAGCGCGACTACGCGCGCAAATGCGTGCTGATGGGTCATCCGTCGAAAGACACTTCGGTGCACCAGATCATGACCAGCCCGGTCTTCTTTGTGAGTCCGCAGCACACCGTGGATGAGTGCATGGCCATCATGACCGACCATCATTTCCGCCATCTGCCGGTGCTGGAGGGCGACAACGTGATGGGCGTGGTCTCAATCGGCGATCTGGTGAAATGGGTGATCACCGGCCAGGCGAACACGATTCAGGCGCTTGAGGAATACATTTCAGGATCGTATCCGGGTTAGCACCCGGGTTAGACTCTGAACAGTACCTGTCATGCGGCCATCGATCACGGTATCAGGCGTTCGCAAGACATACGGCCGTACGGTGGCTGTGGATGAGGCGTCCTTTGAAGTCATGGAGGGCGAGATCTTTGGGTTGATCGGGCCGAACGGGGCGGGAAAAACCACCACAATGGAGTGCATCGAAGGGCTGCGAAAGCCTGACCGGGGCGCCATAACCGTGCTCGGACTCGATCCCTTTCGCCAGGTCTACAAGCTGCAGAACCGCATCGGAGTCCAGCTTCAACAGGCGCAGTTGCAAAAGCGAATCAAGGTGTGGGAAGCGGTGGATTTGTGGGCGTCGCTTTACCGGAAGAAATCCGTCGATGGGACGCGATTGCTGGAACAACTGGGCCTGGAGGCCAAGCGGAACACGTGGTTCATGAATCTTTCCGGAGGCCAGAAGCAGCGGCTATTTATCGCGCTTGCGCTGATCAACGATCCGGAGCTGGTGTTTCTGGACGAGCTGACCACGGGGCTCGATCCGCAATCGCGGCGGGCGATCTGGGAGCTGGTGCGCAGCATTCGCGAGCGGGGCAAGACGGTCTTCCTGACTACGCATTTGATGGAGGAGGCGGAACGGCTTTGCGATCGGGTGGCGATCATGGAGCACGGACGGATCATCGATATTGACACGCCACACAGGCTGGTTGCGCGGCACTGCCCGGAGCGGACCGTGGTTCTGTCAACTGGCGATGCCGGGGCCGGGGAGCACTTCAACAAGATTGCCGGAGTTGAGTCGGTTGGCTGCGCAGGCGAGGAATTTACCATTCGCGGACAGGGCGACCTGGTGACTGAAACGATTCGGTGCCTCGGGGAGAACCGGATACACGTTACGGATTTCCGGACGATTCTGCCCAACCTGGAAGATGTTTTTTTGAAACTTACGGGCCGGTCGATACGCGAGTAGGGTCGAGAATAAGTCGCGAACAGGAAGGAGGACGATGCTGCGCGGACTGATGAAACTGACGTGGATCGAGATCAAGATCTTTCTGCGCGAGCCGCTGGGCGCGTTCGGGACGATTGTGTTTCCGGTGCTGATTTTTCTGGCGGTGGGCAAGTTTGCCAGCGTCGGATTTCCAGCGTCCGTGTTGTCGGCCAGCAGGTTTACCCAAGTGGGTCTTCCGGTAATGGTGTCGCTGCTTATCTCAATCAGCGCGGTGCTTTCGCTGGTTACGATTATCTCGATTTATCGGGAGGGCGGCATTCTGAAGCGGCTGCGCGCCACGCCGCTGCGGCCAGAGACGATCCTTACCGCCCATGTGCTGGTGAAGCTGATACTCACTGCGGCCACTCTGGTATTGATGATCCTGGCTGGGAAACACTATTACCCGGCGGACATTGACGCGCCTTTGTTTTCGTTCACCATTGCATTGGTTATCAGCACCTGGAGCATTCTGTCGATCGGGTTTTTGATCGCCAGCATTGTTCCCACGGCGCGGTTTGCGCAGCCCATCGGCGCGGTGATTCTGTATCCGATGATTGTTTTCTCGGGGCTGTTTTTCTCTATCGATTCTCTGCCGCCGGTGCTGCGTGGGATTGCGCGGGTGCTGCCGTTTACCTACGCAGTGAATCTGCTTCAGGGAATCTGGGTGGGCGACCGGTGGTCGGCGCACCTGGGCGACATTGCGGGGTTGATTGCAGTGTTTGTGGTTTGCACCGCGGTATCGGCTAAGGTGTTTCGGTGGGAGTAGGTGGGCGACCGGCGCCGCGTCTCGTGGAAATGCTTTCGCATTGCGTGCTATCCTCGGTGCAGCGGGATTCCCATGCACATGCGCGACCCACACGAATTCAT
>Ga0182012_10004153_pt1 | contig 15209 bp, 15 predicted proteins | sample 612S2SmetaG_FD_120486 | JGI IMG/M metagenome (GOLD analysis project Ga0182012, IMG submission 120486) | Permafrost microbial communities from Stordalen Mire, Sweden - 612S2S metaG | ecosystem: Environmental > Terrestrial > Soil > Wetlands > Permafrost | place: Sweden: Stordalen | collected... | reverse complement strand
GGTGGTGCCGCCGCAAAGCCTCTAACTTTGCAGGCCGGGCCCCACGCAGCTTTGTTCCTTGCACCGGCACATACGCCAGCTCAGTCTTCGCATCGGCGCAGTGCAGCATCAGTCCTCCACGACTCATATCTCCGCGCCCCACAAACTCAATCGGAAACAGCAACCTCTCGCCAAACACTTCCAACAGCGGCTCAGTGTACTTAGCGCTCGCCACGCTGCCCAACAACACATACGAACACCCGCCACCATGTTCATCCAGCTGTTGCGCAGCCTCGCACAGCGCATCGCGAAACATGAGATTCGCTTCGTCCACCTCTACCGCAGCAATCGCTCGCAGCTCTTCCATGCTCACTCGCGTCTCTGGCGCAACCAAGCCGCGCCCCGGCAGAATCACCAGCGCCGCGGGCATCCCTGCCGGTGCCGCCGCAAACGCTTCCGCATATGCCATCTTCCCGCGAAAGTACAACCCGCTCACAAAAGAATAAACTTCGCCAATCGTCGCCACGCCCTGCCGCAACTTCATGGCCACGTCAAAGCTGGCGCCATCGCGCATCAGAAACGAAAAGCGCTTGCCGCCCGCATTCGCCGGCGAAAGTAAAAAGATTCGGCCACCCTCAACCACACTCCATTCTCCCAGCCTCCAATGAAACTGCGCGATAGTGAAAAAAGCCGATGAATCTGCCCATAAGCCCACCCATTTTGCCCATGCTCGCCAAGCGAGTGGAAGAACTCCCGTCCGGCAACGATTGGATCTTTGAACCGAAGTGGGATGGCTTTCGCGCACTCATCTTTCGCGACCACGATGAGATCTTCATCCAAAGCCGCGACGAAAAACCACTCAATCGTTACTTCCCTGACCTGCTTGATCCGCTACGAACCGCCCTTCCTGCCCAATGTATACTCGACGGCGAAATTGTCATCGTGAAGAATGGTGGGCTTGATTTTGACGAACTGCAACTCCGCCTCCATCCCGCGGCTTCACGCGTTCGCCTGCTTTCTCAGCAGAATCCCGCATCCATCGTCTTCTTTGATCTACTGTGCGAAGGCACTCACAGTCTTCTGGAAAAGCCCTTCCACTTCCGCCGCCAGCGGCTCACTCAATTGCTCTCTGCCGCCCAGCCTCCCATCCATCTCACACCCGCCACCACCGACAGGAAACGGGCCGCCGATTGGTTCAAACGCTTTGAAGGTGCTGGTCTGGACGGTGTGATCGCAAAACCCGTAGATGGCGTCTATGAAGCCAACAAGCGCGTCATGCTCAAAGTGAAGCATGAACGCGATTGCGATTGTGTCGTTGCCGGCTTTCGTTGGCACAAGAAGGGCGAGGGCCAATTAGGTTCGCTCTTGCTCGGTCTTTACGATGGTTCACAGAATCTGCAGCACGTCGGAGTCTGCTCCAGCTTCACAGTCGAGAAACGCCGCGAACTTATCGAATTCTTGGAGCCCTATCGCAAAAACGCTTTAACGCATCACCCCTGGAAAGAGTGGGCGCATGATCCCAATGCAGCACAGCGTATGCCCGGCGGCCAGAGTCGCTGGAGCCAAGGTAAAGATCTTTCATGGGAACCGCTGCGCCCTGAACTTGTCGTTGAGGTTGCCTACGATCACATGCAACGCGACCGCTTCCGCCACATCGCCCAATTTCGCCGCTGGCGCACGGATAAAAAGCCCGTCGATTGCACCTATGCCCAACTCGAAGTTGTTCCTCCCCATGAGCTACAACAAATCTTCGGCCGCGCCCGTTAGCTTTTCTTTTTCGTAGCCCGTTTACGCGGTTTTATCTCTCGCCAATTCCGCGTTGGATCATCATCGGGATCGGGTGTCTCCTGTTCAGGCCGCAGTGCCTCCGGAACATTTCGCAAATTCACCCGCACCCGCGTCCAAGTAGAAGATCGGCCTCTCATTGCATCCACCAGCACATCGTCCACTGCCAGATGTTTCGCGGCCTTCGCATGCTTGCTCTTCCACCGCTCCAGTCCTGCCAGAGCAGCTTCTTTATCCGTGGAATGAGCAATGGTGAGTAGCGGCATCTTTTCCCTAGACGGCGCAACACGCTTCCCCTCTCCGCTCGTCTTTCTGAAATGCGGAGGCCAAGGAGCATCACCTAAACCGGCCGCCTCGTCTTCATCGGCAATTCCCAGCAAGGCTTCCAAAGATCCGGCAAATTCATCCATCCGCGCATGCGGATCTCCCAACTTCGCGAAACGCGCAGGCACAGTGAAAATCGTAAACTCCGCGGGGTCGCACGTCAACACCTCATCCCATTCCAGCGGAGTCGACACGCGCGCATCCGGCACTGGACGCACTGAATACGCAGAGCACGTCGTTCTGTCTTTCGCATTCTGGTTGTAGTCGAGAAAAACCCCGTGCCGTTCTTCCTTCCACCATTTCGAAGTAGCCAACTTCGGCACTCGCTTCTCAATGGCGCGCGATAGGGCAAGCGCCGCGCGCCTTACTTCGGTAAATGTCCGACGCGGCTCAATCCGCACGTTCACATGTATCCCGCGCGATCCGCTTGTCTTTGGCCAGCCTCGCAACCCCACACCTTCCAGAAACGACTTCACCTCTAACGCCACTTTGCACACATCGCCCCAACCCACTCCTGGTCCCGGGTCAAGATCCACGCGCAACTCATCCGGATGCTCAAGATTCGTCGATCGCACCGCATGCGGATGCAATTCAAGGCAACCCAAGTTGACAATCCAGGCCAGCCCCGCCGCATCATCTACAATCAGTTCCTCCGCCGTGCGACCTGACGGAAACGAAAGCGTGACCGCCCGCAACCAATCCGGCCGTTCGCTCGGCGCGCGCTTTTGATAGAACGCCTCTTGTTCCGCACCGTTAACGAATCGTTTCAGAACCAGCGGACGATCGCGCACACCGTTGATCGCACCAGGTGCCACCGACAAGTAATAACGCACCAAGTCCAGCTTTGAGACTTTCACTTGCTTTGTGAAGTAGAGCTTCTCCGGGTGAGTGACACGAACTTCCCGGCCCTCTACCAACAGAATCTCCACTGACTCAGTCTTGCTCACAAACACCGCCTCCTACACCGACAATTGCCACTTAATACGCGTGTATCCCACTTGGAATCCCTGCCGCTGCGCATTCCGCTGCGACTCACTACCAATCTCCACCACCATCATCGCCAAATCGCAACCTTGCTCAAACGCATACTGCATGCGCGCTTCCAAGAGTGCATTTTGCAATCCGCGCCGCCGCAATTCGGGTACCGTCGCCGCTCCGGCAAACAAAGCAACTCCTTCATGGATCGAAAGCACACCCGCCGCACCTGGCTGTCCGGCAAACTCTGCCAGAAAGCACGGGCTATTCTTGCGCGCCGCACAAATCAAACCCATCCCATGAAGAAAGTCCACTAGTTCCGGATGCTCATGCGTCCACCCGCGGGAACTAACATCGGCCCAAAGCTCAGCCTCATTCTCACCAGTAACCCGCACTCGTACATGTTCACGCTGGCTCACCTCGGGTACCTCAATCCTCCGAAACATCACGTTGCTCAATTCCAGCGGTTTATAGCCGCGCGAACAAAGCAAATCAAGCGCGGCCACGCCTGCGTGCGGACTCACCTCATGGTTCACCACCGCATGCCGCTGTTTGAAAAACTTCTCCATCACCTCTAACGAAGCCGCCTCAACTTCCTGAAATAGTCCCAGCCCAAACGTCTGTGTAGTCGGCGCACCCACTCCGTCAAACACCGCATAAGTCCCCGCGCATTCAATCCATTCCGACCCGCTCTCGGGGAACAAACGCCTCCGCGCTTCCGCAAACTCGCGGCACGCAAACCCTTCCGCCCGCTCCAACCGTTTTGACAACGCCGCATCCGCAAAGAACATGTTCAGCCATGGTACACAACGCTCGCTATCATGGCCCCAAGGCATATGAAACGCAACCAGCTATTCTTCATCGTTGTCTTTGGCGCTCTCGCAGCCTTCGCCCTCAACCGCATTCACGCCCAAACCGCCGCCCAACCCTCAAAGCCCGGCCCCCTCCGCTCCTTCGAAATCGTTCCTTTGGAGACCGTGTCAGAAACTTCCTCCAACGCCAGCATCGGCGACCTGAACGGCGACGGTCACCCCGATATCGTTCTTGTCAAAGGCCGTCACTGGCAGGTCACCACCCGCGTCCTTCTTGGCGATGGAAAAGGAAACTTCACTCCCGGCTCTCCACTTCCCAGCAAAGCCACCAAGAGCTACTCCGCCTCTTTAGCCAACATGACCAAGGGCGGCCACCTTGACATGGTATTGAGCAACGATGCGCCTGACGCAAAATTAGTGCTGCTCAACGACGGCAAAGGTAACTTCACTATCGGAGCCACCTATGGCGATCCGAAATGGTCAACGCGAAACGCCGCCGTGGGCGATCTCAATGGCGACGGTTTACCCGATATCGCCGTTGCCAATCGAGAGATGACTTCCTACGTCTGCCTGAACAGCCCGGGCCTGCATTTCGATTGCCGTCCCCTGCCCAACACGCCAAGCGCCGCCACCGTCGCGATTGCCGACATCAACAACGACGGCGCCCACGACATCATTTACGCCTGCCGTGATTCTTGCCAGAGTCAAATCTTCTTAAACGACGGCAAGGGCAATTTCACCAACAGCAAACCTTGGGGATCCGCAAATTCATCCACCCGCGCCATGGCCGTCGCCGATCTCAACGGCGACGGTTATCTCGACATCGCCGCCTGCCACGAGGACCTGGGTTGCTTTGTCTATTTGAACGATGGCAAAGGCAACTTCGGCGCTGGCATTTCTTTTCAGACTCCGGTAGCGCTACCGTACTCCATGATCGCCGCCGATCTGAATGGCGATCACCGGCCTGAACTATTGGTTGGTTATGTTAACGCTCCCGGCATCGCATATTTCAACGACGGCACCGGCAAGAAGTTCCAACCCATTCCGTTCGGCGATGGCAAAGGCGCGATTTACGGCATGGCGGCTGGTGATCTGAATGGCGATGGCTGGCCCGACGTGGTCGTCGCCAGATCCGGCGCACCTTGCTTCGTCATGTTCAACCGTCCGGCCCGCCACTAGGCCGCCTCACCGTAAGTTGTGCAAGTATTCGTAATCCGTTTTGATCGCTTCCAATACCGGCATCTCTCGAAACGGCGGTTCCTGCTCCACAAAGTAGTAACGCACACCCGCTTGCTTGGCGGCCTCGAAAATCTCTCGATAAGCAATGCTGCCCCGCCCCAGTTCCGTAGGGGTCGGACTGCCTTCAGTCTGTACCGTGCTCGGCTTGAATCCGGGAAGGAAGTCTTTCACATGCAACATGCGCACGCGGCTTGGATACTTCGCAATGTAGTGCGCCGGATTTTCTCCCGCTACCGTAACCCATCCGCAATCCATTTCGAACACCACTAGTTTCGGCTCCGTCGAATGTAGTAACAAGTCATAGGGCACACCACCTCCGAAACGTTGAAACTCCACGTTATGGTTGTGATATCCAAGCTGTAGACCTGCCGTGTGGGCTAACTCACCATAGCGGTTCAATTCTTCGGCGTTCCACTTCCAATCATCGAGCGCCATGTTGTTCACCGCGTCGTAGAATCGCTGCGATCCATCCTTCTCGGCCAGTTTCCGCCTCGCATCTCGCGGCATAGGTGCCGAGCAGATTAAGTATTCCGCCCCCAACGCCTTTGCCGCTTTAACAGCCGTCTCGAACCCGCTCTGCAGGTCGAACATGGTGTAATGAACACTCGGGCAGAGCAGCCCCACTTCATCCAGGTTTCGCTTTAGCTCACCCGCTCCAACGTTCGTCGCAAATTGCGGCCACTCTACCGTCTTATAACCAATCTGCGCAATGGCCTTGAGGGTTCCCGGCAAATCTCGTTTCAACTCGCTCTCAACCGTATACAATTCCAGGCCGATCGGTAGTCCAAGTGGGTTCGCCGAAAGCAACCGCGCCGCCCCCCACGCCATCGATCCCATCTCTATAAACTTTCGCCTTGAGAGCATCCGCAAATCCATCCTAACCGCGCAACTTCTCCGCAACTTCCAATAACCGCTTCACTTCCCCACTGTTATTAAAAAACGCCGGCGCCACTCGCACCCTCACGGTAGATCCATCACTCCCATCCACCGCCTGCACACTCACCTTCATCTTCTCAGCGTCTAACACTGCTTGCACATCAGCGCGTTTCCTATCCACAAAAAAACTCACAATCGGAGAATCATTCCCTTCCGGCGTAAACAGCCGAAACCCTTGATCCGCCAAACCCTTCCGCACCGCCCGCGCCAACCCCACGCACTGCGCCTCAATCCTCTCCAGTCCTATACCCTTTAAATAACTCAAAGCCGCGGTCAATCCATAAAACTCCCCATACGAAGGCGACGAATATTCAAACTTCCGCGCGTTCTTGTAATGCTGAAACTCATAGTTGGGCAGTTCCTTCTCCACCATCCAACCCACATTCGCCGGCTGAATCCGATCAAGCAACTCGCGCCGCACATAAAACGGTGCCAACCCGAAACCAGCTAGCAACCACTTATAAGTGCCAGTCGTGAAGAAATCAACGTCCAACGCACGCACATCCACCGCTGCCGTTCCCAGAAACTGCGCCGCATCCGCGTAGAGATAAGCTCCATGGCTGTGTGCCAACTCCGCCAAGCCTTTGATGTCATGCCTGTGCCCACTCGTATTCGACACCCAAGCCACCGAAACAATACGCGTCCGCGCATCCACTTGCTTCGCAAAATCCTCCACCGTCCCAGCCCCACGGCGGTTCTTCACCACCCGCATCTCCACACCGTGCGTCTTTTGCAACCTGCGGTAGATCACCGGCGTTGATTCATACACCAAATCGTCAAACACAACGTTGTCGCCGGGCTTGAAATCCAGCGAATTCACGACGATATTCTCGCCCTCCGTTGTCGCAGACAGAAAGGCAATTTCATCTTGACTCGCGCCCACCATCTCAGCAAACAGCTGGCGGGCCTGGTGCTTCCTTTGCTCCATGTGCCCCACCCCGTAAGCGTGCCGGGCGCGTGCCTCAATCCAATCATGCGCCGCATCCACCACTACCTGTGGAATGAGCCCGATGTACGCCGTGTTCAGAAACGTGTAATCGCGCGTCGCCGGGAAATCTTTGCGCACACCCAGCGGATCATCTTCACCCGTCATTCCTTGTGCTCCTTGCGCCAGAGCCGATAGCGCCGTTGCGCCCGTCACTCCCAGGAAACCTCGGCGGCTGTGTTCCATTGTTGCTCTCCTATCAGTCCGGTTTAATCCGTCAGTATACGGCTCCCCATTAGTACTACCCATCGCCCTTGCAAACAGCTAGGAGTTTTTGCTAGTTTTCAGAGCTTGGCCCGCCCCTTATACTCCGGAGTTATGGGGAATTTGGAATTTCGCTGCGTGTTCCTTGTCCGCCCTGAGTCTAAAACATTTCTTCTCGGATAGTGCTCACCATGCGCTCGCCCTCGCTGGCCCGAAACGCGTGCAGCGTTCTTTGTGTTTTGCTGAACTTCGTCCTGTTGGCCTCCAATGTCACGGCCATTCCGTTAGACACTGATAATCCCACTAGTTTAAAGAAACTCACACTCGAAGAACTTTCGCAAATTGAGGTCACCACTCCCTCAAAAGAGCCCCAGTTTGCCTTCCGCTCTCCGGTAGCCATCTATGTCATTACCGGCGATGATATCCGCCGTTCCGGAGCGCTCAGTATTCCGGAAGCACTTCGTCTCGCGCCCGGCGTAGAGGTAGAACGAATCGATTCTAATCGCTGGTCTGTCGGCATTCGTGGTTTTGGGAGTCGTCTGTCCCGTTCAGTACTGGTACTAATTGACGGTCGCACTGTCTACACCACTCTCTTCGCCGGCACCTATTGGGAGGCCCAGGATACTGACATGCTCGACATCGACCGTATTGAAATCATTCGCGGTCCAGGTGGCGTGATCTGGGGCCCGAACTCGGTCGACGGAGTCATCAACGTCATTACCAAAAGCGCAAAGGACACGGAGGGACTTCTGGTTTCAGCCGGCGGAGGCGACGTGAATCTCGGCAACGCAACCATTCGGTATGGAGGCGGCAATGGTCGCGATTTCAGTTATCGAGTTTATGCCAAAGCCTTTGCCGTGGGGCATGAGCACCACGCCGACGCCAACAATTACGATGCATGGCGCTCCGCCCAAACCGGCTTTCGCATGGAACGAAATACCGCGAATCGCGGAGTCTTCACTCTTCAGGGCGATGGGTATATGCAGAAAGCAGGTGAAGGAGAGTCAGCCGTGAGCTATACCCCTCCTTATCAGAGCACTCTGTATGGCTACGAATATCTCTCCGGAGCGAACATCCTGGGTCGCTGGCAGCGCACCTTCAGCGCGGGAAACGACATCCAGGTGCAAGCGTACGTGGACCGGACCAATCACCGTGAAGTAAACCTCGCCGACTATCGCACCACCTATGACGTCGATTTGTTGCAGCGCGTAACGCCGAACTCCTGGCAGCAGCTCTCTTTCGGTCTGGGCGCCAGGGTTATTCCCATCTACGATCCCATCATTGTCTCCGGTCTTACGTTCACCCCCATTCACCGCACCGATGTCCTCTACACGGCGTTTCTCCAAGATGAACTCGCTCTGGTCCCTAACCGCCTCACACTCACCCTTGGCACAAAGTTGCTGCATACCAACTTCGCCACGTTCGAGCCGGAGCCCAGCGCCAGGCTATCCTGGACGCCATCCGATAAACAAACAGTGTGGGCCGCGTTCACACATGCCGTGCGCACACCGTCCGACGCCGAAGAAAACTTTACGCTGAGCGGATACGTGGGCGCTACGCCTTCGGGTCTCCAGGCCTTCGCCGCATTCCTGCCGAACACGAAGTTCTCCCCCGAACAGTTGAACGGTTATGAACTCGGCTACCGTCGACTATTGACTAAGGGTTTATTGGTTGATTTCGCCGGATTCTGGAATCATTATCACGGCCTCTTTGATGAAGAGTTCATTGTGGAAGCGTTCTCGCCATCTGACACTCCTCCGCCTCTGCACCTGCTGCTGCCCGCGCAGTTCCGCAATGGACTGCAAGGTCGCACCACTGGTTTTGAAATTGCTCCCGAATGGCGACCTTCCAAGGTTTGGCGTCTCCGGGGATCTTATTCATATCTCGATATGGTCCTCCGTAAGTCTCCCGGTAGCGGAGATCTTGGCACCATTCCGGGCATTGAAGGCGGTAGTCCAAAACATCAATTTACCCTTCAATCCTCCATCGATTTGGGTAAGAAGGTGGACTTTGATGCGTCTTATCGTTACGTCAGCGCTCTGCCAGGTCTCGGAATTCCTTCCTATTCAACCTGCGACGCTCGCCTCGCCTGGCATCTCCACCCTGATCTTGAACTCGCTGTCACTGGGCAGAATCTCTTGCAGCCTACTCATGTAGAATATGCAGCCGAGGTCGGGCCCAACATTGCGATTAGGCGCAGCTCTTATTTGCAGCTCACCTGGACCAGGAAATGACCCAGACCAATGCTAGATTCCTTTCGCTAACCTGGTCTTTCTCGCCATTCACGGCGCTATCTCGCCGCTTTTCCAATTTGCTGTTAGCCTCCGCCTTCTTGTGTAATTACTTGAATGCCCATTCAGCTCCCAGTTCTCCCTCTCTGGAGTATGAAGTCAAAGCAGCATTTCTACTCAACTTCACTCGTTTTGTAGAATGGCCAGCCACCTCGTTTGCAAGTCCTGACGCACCGCTGGTCATCTGTATGGCTGGCGAAGATCCGTTCGGCCCTGCCATCGATCAGATCGTAGAAGGGGAATCCGTCAATGGTCACCGAATCATTGTCGAACGAATTCGAAGCGACCAACAGAAACTCTGCCATGTCCTCTACACCGCTAATACTAGAAACCTTGTCAGTACGCTCCCGGCTGCTGGCCCTGGAGTTCTAACTGTTGGCGAAGGCAGCGAATTTACTCAACAAGGCGGCATTATCGCCTTTGTTCTTGATAACCGGCATGTTCGCTTTGACGTCAATCTGAAAGCAGCCGCAACTGCCGGCCTGAAACTGAGTTCAAAATTGCTTTCCGTGGCGAGGTCCGTTGAAAAGTAGCCTCCCATTCCGTCGCCTCGCACGCCGTCTCCGGGATACTCCCATCCGGCAGAAGCTGATGCTCATTGTCATGACCACCACTGCTTTGGCGCTGCTCCTCGCCGGCATTGGCATCTTGCTCGCAGATTCAATTCTTTATCGAAGCGCCCTCAAAAGTGATCTCTCCACTCTCACCCATATCATTGCCGATAACACAACAGCCGCTCTCTCCTTTGAAGATCCTGCTGCCGCCACAGAGACGCTGGGCGCACTACGCGCCCGATCTCACGTCATGAATGCATGCGTGTACCGCAAGGACGGGGCGCTGTTTGCTAGATATACACGTTCGGGCGTCACCACAGCGTGTCCATCGCCTAAGACCGCGGAAGATATTCACTTTGACGCTGAGGCCATCACAGTCTCGCGCCCGATTGTGAATAAAGGCGCCAGACTCGGTACGTTGGTCATCGTCTACGACTTAGGCGCGATCTATGAAAGAGTCCAGCTTTATGGCACCAGCGTCGTCTTGGTCTTTCTCCTCTCCACCTTGATTGCTTTTCTCTTATCCTCCCAGCTACGCTCGCTCATTGCCACACCAATCGTTGAACTCGCCCGCGTCACATCGCATGTGTCGGCCTCCCGCGATTACAGCATTCGCGCCCAGAAGTTCTCGGGGGATGAACTCGGATTGTTGGTGGACGGTTTCAATGAGATGCTCTCCGGTATCCAATCGAGAGATACCGATCTACGGAATGCGCTGCTCGCTCGCGAGAGAGCACTCCGAGATGTCCAGGAAGCACGCGACTCGCTCGAATCCACCCTTGTCGGAGTCGCCCAACTCAATGCCGAATTACGAACATCTAACGACAACTTAGCTCGCTCCAACGAGGATCTGGAGCGCTTTGCCTTCATCGCCAGTCATGATCTGCAGGAACCCCTCCGCATGATTACCATTTACTCTCAGTTGCTCGTACGAAGCTATGCCGGCGCGCTCGACACCCAAGCCTCTGCCTTTCTGAACAACATAGAAACCGGCACTAAACGCATGCGCGAGCTTTTGGCCGACCTGTTAGCTTACGCTGAAATCGGCGCCCGGCTCGACGAACCGGCGCAACCCGTAGACATGAACCTAGTCGTGCAAAAGGTCCGCGACAACTTAGCCTTCGTTGTTAACGAATCACACGCCACCATTACCGTGGGCCCTCTGCCAACCATCTGTGGATTTGAGAGCCACTTCGTCCCCCTCTTTCAAAACTTGGTGGGGAACGCCATCAAATATCGTAGCCATCAGCCGCCTCACATTGAAATTGTTGCCGTCTTTACCAATGGGCAAATTAAAATATGTGTTTCCGACAACGGAATAGGAATCGCTCCTGAGTATCACTCAAAAATATTTGTCGCCTTCAAACGCCTCCACGGCAAAAACATACCGGGCACAGGTATCGGTCTGGCCATCTGTCAGCGGGTAGTAGAACGTTACGGCGGCAGTATCTGGGTAGAGTCGGAGCTCGGCCACGGGTCGAACTTCGTATTTACTCTGCCGGCGAGTCTCATCGCAGAACCCGCATTTTCGAGGGACAATAAAGAAGATCGAGGACAAACACTTCAATGACTGCCACAATTTTTCTGGTCGAAGATAACCCGGCGGACGTGGAACTGTTTCGCATGGCCCTGCAAGAGGCATCCCTCGAATGTGAGCTTGTCCTGTTTGAGGACGGTCGGAAATTTCTAGATTATATCGACAGCGCGGAATCGCAAGTCGCACTCCCCGATCTCCTCATTCTTGATCTAAATCTACCTAAGAATGATGGCGCAGAGATCCTTCGAGTTCTGAGTGGCATCCCTCATTTCGCAAGCGTGCCGGTCGCGGTCCTCAGTTCTTCATCATCCTCTCGGGAGCGTTCTAAACTCGCGAACTACCGAGTCCGCGAGTTTATTTCTAAACCATCCGATTTGGAAAGCTATATGAAAATCGGCCAAATCATCAGCGGTTTGCTTCTACGCTCAGATTCACACGACCAACACAATGCGCTGCACAAGTGAATCGGTCTCAATCAGCTAAACTCCCTCCGATCCGTGCAACTTTACTAGCTTGTTATAGAGCCCAAGCAAAAGAAAAGTAGGCGCCCAGTGCCCAACGAAGTTAGCCTTCCGTTCATCGCCCGTGAACTGGAAGAAGAGAGAAACGCCAATTGAGCCCAAGGCCGCCCAAAGAAAAGTATCGGAAGGCAGCTTAGCTGTCTGTTGTTCAATGCTCCTGGCAATCGGCCCCTCGCGATGTTCCACCCGCGCGCCCGGTCTTGCCTCTGTAAGAAGTTCTGGTTGGTTCATAATAAGCTCCTTCAATTGAGATCATCCGCACTTGATTAGGTTTCTTCAAGTCATCGCGGGCTGCATTATTTTTCTACGTGCGCTGCATCCGCCCATCGATCAGCAGATCTTCCGGCGCCTGTCACGCATCGTAAGACTGCTATCTACACTAACCATGACCGATCCCCAACCCGACAAAAACCGCGAATCCGTCTGGGACTACCCGCGCCCTCCAAGAATCGAGCCATGCTATCTTCACCTGCGCGTAGAGTTCAACGGCGAAACCATAGCAGACACCAACCGTGCCTATCGTCTGCTCGAAACCAGTCATCCCCCCACCTACTACATCCCCCCAGCCGACGTGAAAATGGATCTTCTCTCGCCCAACCCTCGCCGCAGTTTCTGCGAATTCAAAGGTGATGCCCGCTACTGGGATATCCATCTCCGTTCGCGCGCTTCCATAGCGGCAGCCTGGAGCTATCCCTCGCCGAGTAAACCCTACACAGATTTAAAGGATCATCTCGCCTTTTATGCCCAACGGGTCGACGCATGTTTCGTCGGCGATGAACGTGTTCAAGCGCAGGAGGGAGATTTTTACGGTGGCTGGATCACCTCCCACATCGTCGGCCCCTTCAAAGGTGCGCCCGGCACACGTGGTTGGTGAGTCTTAGCAATAGGCGGCGCGGCCCCTCCGCCTATCGCTATTCCTAAAACAAGTTCGCAAACAAGTCACGCCGAATCCCAGGGGCCGCCCGATTCGACTTAAGCCCACTAGCCCTTCTGCTCGCTACCGTCTTCTTCTTTTTTCTCGAATTTCTCGGCAATCGCACCTGCGCCTTCAAATCCCGTCACCGCAGCCGCGGCTTCGGTAAAGATCGATGCATTCGGGTCCAGCTTCTTCATGCCTTCCACGGCCGCCACAGCGCCCGCCAGTTTCTCTGCATCTTCCAAAAAACTCATGCCCAGTCTCCTTGCATTTTGTGATAAATTTCACCCCCGGTCAGGGGTGTGATTGCAGGATAACACTCAATATGGCCTCGCATCCAACGCCCCGGGCCGCCGCGCGAAATGCTCAAATCAAAACGCCAGCCCCAGTCTGCAAGAGAAATCACTCTAGCTTGCTTCATCCATCCGCCAACCCTCCCGAATCCACAGCGATACACTCATGACTATCGTCATCCGCAAACCGCGATGAACGCACAAAGGACTAGTAATGGCTTTCGAAAAGAAAATTGACTTACCGGGAAGCGAAAGAAAAGCGCCGAAGAATGCTAAGGCCGTTGGCACTTTAGACATGCAGGCCACCGTCTCTGTAACAGTGGTCTTGCGAAGACGCGGTAATGATCCGGTTGTTACGCCGGCTGGCTTACCCGTGAAAATTCTATCGCGAGCGGATTTCGCCAAAGAATACGGCGCCTCCGCCGAAGACATTCAACTCGTAGAGGAGTTCGCACACACAACTCACCTATCCGTGGTGGACGCTAACCTCGAAAAACGCAGCGTGGTTCTCATGGGCACGCTTGCCCAACTCAGTAAAGCCTTCAGCGCCAAGCTCAAGTGTTACCAACGGGCCGGCAGCAAAGTTTCCTTTCGCGCCCGCACTGGTGTTCTGCAGATTCCCACTGAGCTCAAGGGCGTTGTCGTTGCTGTGCTCGGCCTCGACAGCAGACAAGCTGCCAACGCGCACTTCCGTCTCGTCACCGGCCGAGCCACCAGTTCAACCTTCACTCCGCCGCAGGTAGCCGCCCTTTATAACTTTCCTACTGGCCTCACTGGCGCGGGACAAACCGTGGGTATTGTCGAACTCGGCGGCGGCTATACCACCAGCGACTTACAAACTTATTTCACCGGCCTCGGCCTAAAGACTCAGCCCAAAGTAACTGCCGTTTCCGTGGATGGCGGCAAGAATACACCGGGCGGCGCAGCCGATGCCGAGGTTGAATTAGATATCGAAGTCATCGGCTCCATCGCCCCCGGCGCCAACATCGCCGTCTACTTCGCCCCCAACACCGATCAAGGGTTTGTCGACGCCATCACCAACGCCGTTCACGACACCGTTCGCAAACCCTCAGTCGTCTCCATCAGTTGGGGCCAGTCCGAAGACGATTGGACCGCCCAAGCGCGCACCGCCATGAATGCCGCGTTGCAAGACGCAGCCACGTTGGGCGTCACTGTAACCATTGCCTCTGGCGACAACGGCTCTTCCGACGGCGTCACCGATGGTAAACTTCACGTCGATTTTCCAGCCTCCAGTCCCTACGCTTTGGGCTGCGGTGGAACGACCCTGGCCGGATCTGGCAGCAAAATCACTTCAGAAACCGTCTGGAACGAAACAGCATCCGGCGAAGGCGCTACCGGTGGCGGCGTAAGCAATGCCTTTGCCCTGCCCACTTATCAAAGCAAAGCCGGCGTTCCTGCCAATCCTGAAACAAAGTTCGTCGGCCGCGGTGTGCCCGATGTATCCGGCAATGCCGATCCAGGAACTGGTTACAAGATTCGCGTCGACAAGAAAAACGTTGTGGTCGGCGGCACCAGTGCCGTTGCTCCGCTATGGGCAGCCCTGGTGGCTCTCCTCAATCAGAAACTCGGCACACCGGTAGGTTTTCTCAATCCGAAAATCTACGCCCTCACAACGTCGGCTTTCCACGACATCACCAGCGGCAATAACGATGACAGCGGCCTCGGCCAGTACAGCGCTAAGACGGGCTGGGATGCTTGCACAGGTTTAGGCACTCCCAACGGAGCCGCTCTCCTCAGCGCCCTCTCCTCCGCCAGCACCGCCAAAGCCGGCAGCTAGTTTCGCCATACGATGGCGCAGGCACGAATCGCTGCGCCATCACATCGATCGCCCGAAGCC
>Ga0182012_10004152_pt1 | contig 15210 bp, 15 predicted proteins | sample 612S2SmetaG_FD_120486 | JGI IMG/M metagenome (GOLD analysis project Ga0182012, IMG submission 120486) | Permafrost microbial communities from Stordalen Mire, Sweden - 612S2S metaG | ecosystem: Environmental > Terrestrial > Soil > Wetlands > Permafrost | place: Sweden: Stordalen | collected... | reverse complement strand
TGCGTCGCTGCGCTAAACTGGGGCTGCGCGGCGGCGATCTGGCGTTCAAGGGGATGGGGCTGCCGTTGTGGCATCATGCCTGGGACGCGTTGTGGGAGGCGAGTGCGGAGTGCCGGTTCCCGGTGTCGTTCCACTCGACCGGGTTCAAGGCGGTGCGGGCGCCGGATAATGCGGCGATGGAGAAGGAGTATTTTGTGCAGTGGCGGCTGGTGCGGTCGGCCTTGTTCCAGTTGGATACGATGGAGGTACTGGTTTCGCTGCTGGCGTCGGGGGCATGCGAGCGGTATCCGGACTTTAATTTTGTGCTGGGGGAGTCGGGGGTGACGTGGCTGCCTTATGTGTTCGACCGGCTGGATACCGAGTATCACGACCGTGCTCGGGCGCTGGGGTTCAAGTTGAAGCCCAGCGATTATTTTCGGCGGCAGGGGTATGTGACGTATCAGCAGGATAAGTTTCTGGAGCCGATCGTTCCGCTGATCGGCGAGGATCGGATCATGTGGGGGTCGGATTATCCGCATCCGGATTGTTTGTGGCCGGAGTCTCATGCGATTCTTGCGGATAATCTGGGGAAGTTTTCGGAGAGCACGCAGCGGAAGATCGTGCATGACAATGCGGCGCGGTTGTACGGGATCGCTTAGCGGGCTGGGATTTGGTTGCGCCGGTGCGGGCTTGCCTTGGTGGTCCGTGCCGGTTTGAGGGTTTTTGCGCGATTCAACACGAGGAAGGTGGAGGACCACAGAGGACGCGGAGTTTTTCTTTGGTGGCGGCCTCGGCTAGATCGACGATGACAGGGCGCGGCACCGGGCCGGACGAGTTTGTTCGGGGCGTGTGCGGCGTCGGACATGACAATTTGGCAGGCGTGCCCCGACTTGTCAGCGGCTCGATTACCATACATGCGGGATGTTCGGTGGAGCCATTGGCGGCCACGTCATAACCGGCTTATTCCGGTGCTAACGCCGCCCATACCGCCTCGGGCCGCGGAATTGGCCCGACCGCGCCGTAGCCTGTGCACTTCAGGGCTGCCGCCACGCCGGCATACCGAGCGGCGGCCTGGGGCGGGTCTCCGGCCAGCACGCGGGCAAGAAACGATCCGCAGAACGTATCGCCGGCGCCGGTGGCGTCAACCGCCTTCACAGGGTGGGCCGGGATGCGCAGCCGCCGGTCCGGCGTGCCCAGATACGCTCCATCCGCGCCCATCTTCAGCACCACCACGCGCACACCGAGCCGCAGATAGAAATCGAGCATCGCGTCGGGATCGGTCAGGCCGGTCAGTGTTGTCACATCCTCCAGGCCCGGCATCGCGTAGTCCGCCTGCGCCATCGCCGCGTGCATCACGGCGGCCGCCCGTGCCGGGGGCCACAGCCTGGGCCGGTAGTTGGTGTCGTACGCCACTTTCACGGCGTGCCGGACCGCCACGTCGATGGCGGCGAAGACGGCGTCGCAGGCCGAAGCGGAAATGCCCTGGCTGATTCCTGAGACGTAGAGAATCCGAGCGGCGGCGATGGCGGCGTGGGGCAGGTCGGCCGGGGTGACCATCGAGGCGGCCGATCCGGTGCGGTAGTGCAGGAAGTGGTGGCCGGCGGCATCATGCGTCACGAAATACACGCCGGTCTGGTAACGATCGGTCCGGACGACGCAGGATGTATCGACGCCCTCCTGTTGCCACAGCCGCATGAAACTGTCGCCGGGCATGTCCTGTCCCAGCGCGGTCACCATGCCGACCCGTGCGCCCTGGCGTGCGGCGGCGATGGCGGCGTTGGAGGTGTCGCCGCCGTGACCCTCCAGGTAGTGCTGCGCGCCGCCGGCGGCCGGGGGAAGCTGGTTGAACTCCAGCATCGGTTCGCCCATGCACAGCAGATCGATGGTCACGACAGGACGGCCTTGGCGGCGGCCTCGATGGCGGCGCGGTCGCCGGCGACGATGCGGCGCTCATCGACCAGCGCCCCGCCCATGCCGACGAAGGCGGCGCCGGCGGTCAGATAGGCCGCCACATTGGCGGGATCGACGCCGCCGGTCGGGCAGAACGACACGCCGGGAAACACGCTCACCAGCGCCTTGATGTGGGCCGGACCGCCGGCCGAGGACGCCGGAAACACTTTCACGACATCCGCCCCGGCGGCCAGCGCGGCGCGCACCTCGGTTGGTGTCAGCGCGCCCAGCATCAGCGCCGCGCCGGCGGTTCGGCAGGGTTCGGCGAGGGTCGGATCGACCCAGGGTGCCACGATGAACCGGGCGCCGGCGTTCAGGCAGGCGGTTGCCGCCGCTGCATCCGGCACGGTGCCGGCGCCGATCAACAGGTCTGATTCACGGGCGAGGCGGCCGATCAGCGTCAGCGCGCCCGGTATCGTCATGGTGATTTCGAAGATGCGGATGCCGGCGTCGCGCAGCCATGCGATGGCGGTGGCGGCATGGACGGCCGAACCCATGCGGACGACGGGAACCACCTGGGCGGCGCGCAGCCGTTGGATCAAGGCGATTTGTGACATTTCGAGGACTCCTCCACCCGCAACGAAGCAGGTGAAGGGGTCGGGAGGCAAGCGTTACTCGGCGGTGGTCGTCACGCCGTCCGCCCATGCTTCGAGCGCGTGCGCTTTGGATTGCAGCGCCGACACGCTGGTGCCCAGCGTTTTAAGGTTTGCGCGATAACGGTGCAGGCTGTCCTGCAGTCCGCTGGTGCTCGCCTTCAATTCAAGCAGGACCTCGCGCCACGCCGCAACCGCCACCCGCTGCTCCTGCAACGCCGCGTTCAGCGACAGCAGTGCTTTCGCCAGACGCTGTTCCGGACTTTGTTCCGCCGGCTTCGGACGAGCCGGAAACGGGATGATGTCCGCCGTATGGCTGGGGACTTCGGCCAAGCTGGTTTCGGCTACGGGGAAGGTCGTCACGGCAAGACTCCGGTCAAGAACTAGGCAGAGGTTAATAAATCATGAACGACCTTCTCAGGCTAGAAAATATTAGAATACAATGGTATATCGAGCGCCCTGAGAATCAGGACCAGCGCCATCATCACAACCGCAACCAGGGTAAAGCCCCAGCGCACCCAGACATAGCCCATCGGCACCAGCGTCCGCCGGCCGGCCCGGTGTTCGGTCATCACCGTTGCGAGATAGCCGACGATGAGCACCGCCAGCGCCACCTGCGGCGCCAACAACTGAGCCACCACCAGCGCCACCCAGGCCACCACGCCGGGCACCACCCCGGCGGTCAGTCGCAGGGTCGCGCGCAGCGTGTTCGGCACCAGCGCCAGGCCCCAGTGCACCCCGCCGGCGAACGCCAGCACCAGCGCCGCATAGTCGATCAGCGCGATCAGCATCCGCGCCGCCGTGTCGGGTGTGTTGCCGACGGCGCCAAACGCGAACACCACGAGGGGCACCAGCCCCAGCAAATTCAACGGCAGAACGATGGCCGGCATGGTTGCTCCCCTGTCTGAACTTCCCCCTCAACCACTCATGTCGGTGGCGGAGTTATGGTAGATCGCTACAATTCGCGTTGATCATGCGCTGAATCCGTCCGGAAACCAAATGACCATTGGCGTCGAAATCTTTGTCATCCTGCTGCTGATCCTGCTGAACGGGCTGTTCTCGCTGAGCGAACTGGCGCTGGTTTCGGTGCGGCGGGCCCGCCTTGCGGTGCTGGAACGCAAGGGGGTGAGCGGCGCGACTGCCGCCAGAATACTGGCCGACGACCCGCAACGCTTCCTGCCCACGGTGCAGGTCGGCATCACCCTGGTGAGCGTTTTCACCGGCGTGTTCGGCGGCGCGCGCATCGCCTCTCGCCTGCAGGAATGGCTGGAAACCTTCCCCAGCATCGCCCGCTTCGCCGAAAGCCTCTCGCTGGGCATCGTCGTCGTCGTCACCACCTACCTGACGCTCGTCCTGGGCGAACTGGTGCCCAAGCAACTGGCGCTGCGCGCGCCCGAACTGATGGCGATCCGCGTCGCCCACCCGATCGCGGTCCTCGCCCGCATCGTCTCCCCCGCGGTCTGGCTGCTGGGCAAATCGTCCAACGGCATCCTCCGCCTGTTCGGCCTGAAACGCGCCTCCCGCCAGTCGGTCACGGAAGAGGAACTCAAGGCGCTGCTGATCGAGGGCGCGCAGACCGGCGTGCTGGAAATGGAGGAGCGCGACATGATCGAGCGCGTGTTGCGACTGGCCGACAAGCCGGTGCGCGCGATCATGACGCCGCGCACTGAACTGGCGTGGATCGACCGGACTCACCCGGCGAAGGCGATCACCGCGGCGCTGAAGGCGGCGCCGCACTCGCGCTTCGTGGTGTGCGACAAGTCGATCGACAACGTGGTGGGCGTGGTGCAGGCGAAGGATCTGCTGGATCGCATCCTGGGCGGCGGCGAGCTTTCGGTCAGCGCCAGCCTGCGCCAGCCGATGATCGTGCCGGACACGATCAGTGCGCTGGACGCGCTGGAGCGGCTGAAATCCGACTCCCTGGGGCTGGCCCTGGTGATGGACGAATACGGCAGCTTCGAGGGCGTGGTGACCGCGGCCGACGTGCTGGAGGCCATCGTGGGTGAGGCGGCCGGTCCGGAGCAGCAGGAAGGCGTTCCGGGCCCCGAAGGTGAAACCTCCCTGACACTCGACGGCATGACCCCGGTGGACGAACTGAAGGCGCGGCTGAACCTGCCCGACCTGCCGGCCGAGGGCAGCTATCACACGCTCGCCGGGCTGCTGCTGGCACTGCTGCGCCGGGTGCCGCGCCTGGGAGACCGCATCGTGTTCGGCGGCTGGCGGTTCGAGGTGCTGGCGATGGACGGCCGCCGCGTCGACAAGGTGCTGGCCGGCCGCGAACCGGCGGCGGAAGCGTGATGCGCGCGACCGTTACCCAGTGCGTCCTGCGGGTGGCGGACCCGGCCGGCGCGCTGCGCCCGATCGAGGGCCGTCCCGCCCTGTGGTGGACGCTGCGCGAACTCAGCCGGTTCGGCGTCACCGACGCCCTGCTGCTGGGCGATGCGGTGCCGCTGGATGGTCTGCCCCCCCTGCCCCGCCCGGTTCGCCTGACCGCTGCCGCACCGCCGCCGGACGGCGGCTCCGGCGGCGCGTTGTGGTATGTTCACGACCGGTTGCAGGACCGTTTTCTGTTCGGCGACGCCGCATCGCCGCCGGCCGGCAATCTCGCCACCCTGCTCGCGGCTGCCGCAGCGGACGACCCCGCGTGCGTTGGCCGGCTGGCGCCCGCCATCGGTTTGTTCCGTTCGGCACATTTGCTGGAGTGGCTCCGACCGGTCTGCTCGCTGGACTTCGACATTCTGCCGCGGCTGACGGAGGCTGGCCTGCTGCCGCAGACCGCCATGCCGTCGCCTGGGTGGCCGAACCGGCACCGCCGCGCTTTGTTCCTTGATCGCGACGGCGTTCTGAATGTCGATCACGGCTATGTCGGCACGCGCGACCAGTTCGAATGGGTGGACGGCGCCGTTGCGGCGCTGCGTCATGCCAGCCAGGCCGGGTGGCACATTTTCGTCGTCACCAACCAATCCGGCGTCGCCCGCGGCATGTTCACCGAGGACGCGGTGCGCGGCCTGCTGGACTGGATGGCCGATGAGGCCCGCCGCGGCGGCGGCACCATCGACGATGCGCGCTACTGCCCATTCCACCCCGACGCGAGACTCGACGCTTACCGGCAGGAGCATAACTGGCGCAAACCGCGGCCGGGCATGCTGCTGGACCTGATCCACGCCTGGGACCTCGATCCCGCGGGATGCCTGATGGTGGGCGACCAGACGCGGGATATCGAGGCCGGTGAGGCCGCCGGCGTCGCCAGCCACCTTTTTGCCGGCGGCAACCTGCTGGACTTCGTTCGCCCGCTTTTGGACCCGTCAGACCCCGCCGCTTAACGGCTTGTTAAGACGGCCGAGCGATGCTGGCGGAAATTGCAGGGTTGTGTGGGCATGTGGCGTATCTGTTTCTGCCTTGTCGTGTTGCTGGGCACGCCGGCGGCGGCGCAGACATCCCGCTATGACGACGATTCGCCGAGGCGGCATCGCGACTCGTTCGATCGCGCCGAAAGGCATCACCACGCACGGCGCCCGCCGCATAGCCTGATGATACAGACGCTCCAGCCCTTCCGTCAGGGACCGGCACCGTCGGGATTTTGGTATCGGTGTGATTCGCCAGTGGGGTTTTACCCGTATATTTCCGCGTGCAGCACACCCTGGCGACTCGTGCCCTCCGTGCCGCCCCGATGAGGATCTGTCGAATGCGATCGTTGAAAAGACAAACCGCCCTTCTGGCCGCCCTTCTGGTCCCGCTGATGTTGCTCGGCGCCTGCGCGAGCGAACCGATGGGGCCGACTGTCGCGGTGATGCCCGCGCCGGGCAAGCCGTTCGACGTGTTCCAGAGCGATCAGGCGCTGTGCAAGCAATTCGCGTCCAGCCAGGTCCAGGGTGGTGCGCAGCAAGCGAATAACCAGCAGGTCGGCACGGCCGTGGTCGGCACGCTGCTGGGTGCCGGTCTTGGCGCGGCGATTGGCGGCGGCCGCGGTGCGGCGATTGGCGCCGGCGCGGGCGCGCTGGGCGGCACCGCGGTTGGCGCCGGCCCCTCGGCGCAGGCGCAGTACAGCCTGCAGCGCCGGTATGATATTGCCTACAGCCAGTGCATGTATTCGCGTGGCAACCAGGTACCCGGCTATCAGCCGGCTGGCGCGCCGCCACCGCCGCCGCCCGGCTACGCCCCGGGATATCCGCCGCCGCCCGGCTACGCCCCGGGATATCCGCCGCCGCCGCCACCCGGATACTATCGCTGACGTATCGGGCGCTGACGTATCGGGCGCTGACGTATCGGGCGGCGGCGGCCGTTGCTGTTAAGCTGCACGCGTGACGTGGCGGGAACGGTACGCCCATTCGATCGTGTTGCATCACGATCGTGTGGAATCGCTGCCCCGGAACGACCAGTTTTGCCACCGAACCGGCTCTGCCGCGTTTTGCATCGGATTTCGGATTTTGAAAGGAACCTCCGATGCGCAAGACGATAGGCGTGACTGCCCTGTTATCGCTGACCTTGCTTGCCGCGTGCGGCACCAGGGAACCTGAACGGGCCGAGGGCGGAGCGGCCGCCGGTGCCGCGACCGGTGCCACGGTCGGCCTGGTGGGCGGGCCGGTTGGCGTCGTCGCCGGCGGTGCGATCGGCGGCGTTGCCGGCGCCGTGACTGGTGCCGCCACCAAGCCGAGGGACGTCAATATCGGCGCCCCGCCGTGGCACGACAACAGCGAGGCCGGACAGACCGCGGCGCAGCACCTGGCGAACTGATCGCCGCCCCCGGCTGACACGCAAGATCACAGACGGCGATCCGGCTTGGGCCACCCAGGCCGGATCGCTATTGTGTGCCTGCGAATCGAACCGTGCGCCGGGGGGCGACAGCATTCATGCGTCAAACGCTGCTGTTCATGCTGCTGCTGGGAGGTCTGGCCGGTTGTGGTCATGACGAGACGGACCGCACCACCGGCGGCGCGGCGACCGGCGCCGGGACCGGTGCGGTCATCGGCCTGGTTGGTGGGCCGGTTGGTGTGGTGGCCGGCGCCCTGATCGGCGGCGGCGTCGGCGCCGTGTCGGGCGCCACGGTGCCCGAACACCACCTCGACCTTGGCCCGCCGCCCTGGAGCAGCCAGAACCACTGACGTCATCGGCCGGTTGGACTCAGATCGCGCTGACCCGCGGCCGCGACCCGCGCTCGACCGTCAGCCGGCGCGCCGCGGACCGCCCCCATTGCAGCGCGGGCGCCTCGATGCGGACATGCAGCCAGATCGAGGCGAGGACCGGCAGACCGACCGACGCCGGCACCCACAGCACCGTAAACAGCATCGCATCGGCATCAGCGACGAAACTCAGCGCCGCCACGATCAGCTTGTGGATCGGTTCGTTGACCAGATAGAGGCAGTAGGAGATCGCCCCGAGATAGCGCGCCGCCGGGTTCCGCAGCACCCAGCCGATATCCGCTGTCCCGCGCCGGTGCGGCAGCAACTGGATCGCCAGGCAGGCCGTCCAGACGAGTGGCGGCAGTATCTTGCCCAGCGTTTCATGGGTCGCGCAAATTATCAGGCTGGTCATCAGCACCGCCGCATAGCGCCAGTGCGCACCGGCCTCCTGGCGCACCACGGCGACGCTCGCCACCCCGAGGGCGAAAAAATGCGCCTTGTTCGGCAGGAAGGCGCGGCTGAACTGCCAGTCCAGCGGGGCGGCCAGCGACCAGACGACGCCCGCCACCGCCAGCATCAGCAGCATCCAGCACAGCGCATGCGGATGCAGCGCCAGGGCCGTCCCGCCCTGCCTCCGCCGCAGCCGCCCGGCCTGCCGCAATCCGCCGATGACGCCGAGTGCCAGCAGGTAGAACTGCCATTCGGTGGACAGGCTCCAGGCGGAGCCAAGGAAACTGACCCAGACGTCCTTCAGGACAGCATTGGGAAACAGCCCATGCGTCATCGTCAGATGCGCCGCCAGTTCCGGCAGCCAGTAATGCGGCCAGGCCATGACGCAGATCGTCCGTGCGGCGTTGTCGTCGTCGATCCACGGCATGTGGTCGAAGCCGCACGACCACGGCTCGACCGCGACCGCCAGGGCGAACACGACCAGAAACACCGGGAAGATGCGGGTTGCCCGAGCGATCAGGAACGGTTTGAGCTGACCGCCGGTGTGCAGCAGCGACTGGGTGATCACCAGGCCGCTGAGCACGAAAAACACGTCCACCGCCGCACCGCCATGCGACAGCAGGTCCTGCAGCCGGTCCGGCAGCACCGCGAACGGCGCCATATGACCGAGCAGCACATACATAGCCAACAGCCCGCGCAGGCCGTCAAAGCATTCCAATCGCTTCATGCCGGGCAGCATGGGCGAAAATGGTTAATAAGGTACGAAGCCTTGCAATCACAGGTTTCGCGCGCTATTTCAGGCTGAAATCATTCTCCGCAGTTGTACGGGGGGTGGCCTTCGCGGGCCGCCTCTTTTTGTTTTGGACGACCTGGTTTGGACGGAAACGAATCAACATCCTCGACCTCGGCCGGCGTCAACACCGCCGCCACCAGCCTGGAAGCCAGGCTGGTGGCGATCATTGCGCCGCGTCTGGAACTGATGGGCTTCGAACTCGTGCGGGTCACCGTGCTTGGGCGGGAGCGGCCGACGGTGCAGATCATGGCGGACCGCGCCGACGGGTCGCAGATCACCGTCGACGACTGCCAGGCGATCAGCCACGACGTCAGTGCCGCAATCGATGTCGACGATCCGATCCCGGGCGCGTGGACGCTGGAGGTCAGTTCCGCCGGGATCGACCGCCCGCTGACCCGCGTCAAGGACTGGAACCGCTTTGCCGGCCACCTGGCCCGGGTGGAGACCGTCTTCCCGCAGAACGGCCGCAAGCGCTTCGCCGGGGTCGTGCTTGGCGCCGATGCAGATGCCGCCCGCCTGCGGCTGGATGACGGGCAACAAGTCAGCATCCGCCATGCCGACATCAGGCGGGCAAAACTGGTCTTGACGGACGCCTTGATCGAGGCCACGGCAACCACGCCGCTGCCCAACTAACCCGGACCCACACAACGAGGTCGCCATGGACACCGCAATTGCCCGCCCCGAACTGCTGCTGGTCGCCGACGCTGTCGCGCGGGAGAAGAACATCGACCGCGAGGAAGTCCTGGAAGCCATGGAACAGGCCATCCAGAAGGCCGGCCGCGCCAAATACGGTCACGAAAAGGACATCCGCGCCACGATCGACCGCAAAAGCGGCGATGTCCGCCTGTCTCGCTGGACCGAGATCGTCGACACCGTCGAGAACGAAGAAACCCAGATGGGCCGGATCGACGCGGCGAAGCTGTTCCCCGACAAGAAGGTCGGGGAGTTTGTCGTTGACCCGCTGCCGCCGATCGATTTCGGCCGCATCGCCGCGCAGACCGCCAAGCAGGTGATCGTCCAGCGGGTCCGCGAGTATGAACGCAAAAAGCAGTACGACGAGTTCAAGGACCGGGTCGGCGAGATCATCAACGGCGTGGTCAAGCGCACCGAGTACGGCAACCTGATGGTCGAACTTGGCCGGGCGGAGGCGCTGCTGCGCCGCGACGAACTGATCGCGCGCGAAAGTTTCCGCAACGGCGACCGGGTGCGTGCCTATATCTACGACGTGCGAGAAGAACCCCGCGGACCGCAGATCTTTCTGTCGCGAACCCATCCCGGCTTCCTGGCCAAACTGTTTGCCCAGGAAGTGCCGGAAATCTACGACGGAATCATCGAAATCAAGGCGGTCTCCCGCGATCCGGGCAGCCGGGCCAAGATGGCGGTGATCAGCCGCGACTCGTCGATCGACCCGGTCGGTGCCTGCGTTGGCATGCGCGGCTCGCGGGTGCAGGCGGTGGTGCAGGAGCTGCAAGGGGAAAAGATCGACATCATTCCCTGGAGCAGCCAGGCGGCGACGTTCGTCGTCAATGCGCTGGCCCCGGCGGAAGTGACCAAGGTCGTGCTGGACGAGGATGCCGGCCGCGTCGAGGTGGTGGTGCCGGACGAACAGCTGTCGCTGGCGATCGGCCGGCGCGGGCAGAATGTGCGGCTGGCTTCGCAACTGACGCGCTGGGACATCGACATTCTGACGGAAGCGGAAGAATCCGAACGCCGCCAGGAGGAATTCCGTCGCCGCTCCGGCCTGTTCGTCGAGGCGCTGGATGTGGACGACATGATTGCCGGCCTGCTGGTGACCGAAGGGTTCACCACGGTCGAGGAACTCGCGTTCACGCCGATCGAGGAGGTTGCCGCCATCGAGGGATTCGATGAAAACGTCGCCGAGGAACTGGTGCGCCGGGCCGAAGCCTTCCTGCAGCAGCGCGACAACGAACTGAACGATCAGCGGCTTGAACTCGGGGTGAGCGACGAGATCGCCGCGATCGAGGTGCTGTCGCCGCAGATGCTTGTCGCGCTGGGTGAGAAAGGCGTGAAAACGCTGGACGATCTGGCGGATCTTGCGTCCGACGAACTGGTTGAGATCCTCGGTGTGGAGAAGATGGATGAAGCGACAGCCAATGAGGTGATCATGCACGCCCGCGCCCACTGGTTTGAGGGCGAAGAAGCGCCGGCGGCGACGCAGGAGGCGGGTCACGACTGAAACCGGTACGGCTGACCACGATCCCGCCGCATCCGGTCAGATATCCGCCGCCGATGCCGCCGTGGACGACGAGACGGAGCCGGAGACCGGCCCGCTGCGGCGCTGTATCGTCACGCGCGAGCGTTTGCCGAAGGAGCGGATGATTCGATTTGTTGTCGGGCCGGACCGGCAGATCGTCCCCGACCTGGCTGCAAGGCTGCCCGGGCGGGGAATCTGGTTGAGCGCATCCAGGGATGTGATACAGTCGGGAGGCCTCCAGGAAGATGGGCGGCAAAGTGATAAGCGAGGGGACGGCGCTTATCGACAACTCACACGCGCATTTGCCAGGGCGGCGCGCGGGCCAGTTTCTGTGCCATCTGATCTTTCTGTCCTCCTTCAGGCAGCGCTGATCCGCAGGATCGGCGAATGTCTCGGCCTTGCCCGACGCGCCGGGCAGGCCGTGGCGGGTTACGAAAAGGCGCGCGAATCTTTAAGGACTGGCCGTTACCGGCTGGTCCTGCAGGCGTCGGATGGCAGCGAGGCGGAGCGGACGCGATTCTTGTCCGGTTTCGGGCCGGAGCTGAGGGTGATCGATCCGCTTCCCGGCGAAGCCCTGGGACGCGTCTTCGGTCGGGACTATGTCGTGCACGTCGCGGTTGCGGCGGGCAAATTGGCGGAGTCGCTCGTCGTGGAAGCGGGCAGGCTGGCCGGATTAAGAAATGGGTCCGCAAGGGCCTTGGGGTCTCAAGGGACCACGGGGCGGGAAACCGCCTCGGTGAACGATGGAACGGGTGCTAGCGGATAAACATGAGCGAAAGCAACGATCAGGACGGCGGCAAGCGGCGGCTCTCTCTTCATCCGGCAGGACGCTTGGAACTGGGACGGACGGAAGCGGCGGGCTCGGTTCGCCAGAGCTTCAGTCACGGGCGGTCGAAAGTGGTTCAGGTCGAAGTGCGCAAGACGCGCACGCCGCCTGTTGCGCGCAATCCCGGTGCCGCCGCGGGTGCGCCGCCGCCGCTGCCGGCCGGCGCAGCCCCGGCCCCGAAGCCTGTGGTGCAGCCGGGCCGCCCGGCGCCCGGTGCGAACCGAGCGCTGACCGCGACCGAACAGGCGGCGCGCCAGCGCGCGCTGGAAGAGCAGAAGCGCGACGACGCCAGGCGCGAGGCCGAACACCGCCAGTTCTCCATCCGCTCTGCCGCCGAAGAAGCGCGCCGGCGCGAGGAAGAGGCCCGCAAGACGGCCGAGGAAGATGCGCGCCGCGCTGAGGAACAGGCCGCCCGCGACAAGATTGAGGCCGAGGCGAAGCGTGCCGCTGACGCTGCCGCGGCGGCTGCCTCGGTCGCGCGCGGACCGGCCGGCGACGAGGACGAGCAGGCCGAGGACACCACCCAGGCCGCACCGCCGCCGCCGCCACCGCAAACGGCGCCGTCCGCCCAGCCGGCGCCGCAGGTTCAGGCGGCCCAGCCGGTGGCCAAGGCACCCGGCGGCCGTCCGGCGCAAACGCCCGCCCAGACGCCGGCGTCTCCCTCCGCCGCGACCGAAACGCTGCGTCTGCGCGCGCTCCGGCCCGAGGACGAGGACGAAGGCCGCCCGGTTCGGCGCACCGGCCCCGGTGGTGTGCCGGCCCGCAAGCCGCCGGTGGTGGCGCCGAAGGGCGGCACCAACGATCGCCGCCGCGCCGGGCGCATCGACGTGCAGGCGGCGATCGAGGGCGAGGACGAAAAAGTCCGCTCGCTCGCCTCGGTCCGCCGCCAGCGGGAACGCGAACGCCGTCAGGCCGAACTCGACCGGCTTCGCTCAGATCAGGTGAAAGTTGTGCGTGACGTTATCCTGCCTGAACAGATCACCGTGCAGGAACTGGCCAACCGCATGGCGGCCCGCGCCCCCGAGGTGATCAAGGCGCTGATGAAGATGGGCGTGATGGCGACCATCACCCAGTCGCTGGATGCCGACACCGCCGAACTGGTGGTGCAGGAATTCGGTCACCGCGCGCGCCGCGTGTCGGAGTCCGACGTCGAACTCGGCCTGGAGGGCATTGCCGACGAAGACACCGATCTGTTCACCCGGCCGCCGGTGGTGACGATCATGGGGCATGTCGATCACGGCAAGACCTCGCTGCTGGATGCGCTGCGCGCCACCGACGTGGTGGCGAGCGAAGCCGGCGGCATCACCCAGCATATCGGTGCCTACCAGGTGACGATGCATGGCGGCGAGAAGATCACCTTCATCGACACGCCGGGCCATGAAGCCTTCACCGCGATGCGCATGCGCGGCGCCTCGGTTACCGATATCGTGGTGCTGGTCGTGGCCGCCGATGACGGTGTCATGCCGCAGACGATCGAGGCGATCCGCCATGCCAAGGCGGCCAACGCCCCGATCATCGTCGCCATCAACAAGATGGACAAGCCGGACTCCAACCCGGACCGGGTCCGCCAGGAACTGCTCAGCTACGACGTGGTGGTCGAGGAAATGGGCGGCGAAACCCAGGATGTGCCGGTTTCGGCGCTGAAGAAGACCGGCCTGGACAAGCTGGAAGAGGCGATCCTGCTGCAGGCGGAAATCCTCGACCTGAAGGCCAATCCGCACCGCTCCGCCGAGGGCACGGTGATCGAAAGCCGGCTCGATCGTGGCCGCGGCCCGGTCGGCACCGTGCTGGTGCAGCGCGGCACCCTGGAACAGGGCGACATCGTCGTCGCCGGCTCCGAATGGGGCCGGGTGCGCGCGATGCTGGACGACAAAGGCAAGCCGATGACCAAGGCGGAACCCTCGACGCCGGTCGAGATCCTTGGTCTGAGCGGCGCGCCGTCCGCCGGCGAACCGTTCGTCGTGGTCGAAAATGAAAGCCGGGCGCGCGAAATCACGGAGTTCCGTGAGCGCCGGCAGCGCGAGAAGGCGGCTGGCGCGGCGGTTGGCGCGCGCGGCACGCTGGATCAGATGCTGGCCCGGATTCAGGCCGGCGAGCAGAAAGAAGTCGCGCTTCTGGTCAAGGCCGACGTGCAGGGCAGTGCCGAGGCGATCCAAGTCGTTGTCGCCAAGCTGGCGCATGAGGAGGTCAAGGTGCGCGTGCTGCTGGCCGGCGTCGGCCAGATCACCGAAAGCGACGTCCAGCTCGCCAAGGCGTCCAGCGCGGTGATCATTGCGTTCAACGTCCGCGCCACGTCCCAGGCGCGCGACCTGGCGACGCGCGAAGGCGTCGATATCCGTTACTTCTCGATCATCTACGAAGTCGCCGACGACGTGGAGAAACTGGTCAAGGGCAAGGTCGCACCGAAGGCGCGCGAGAAGTTCCTGGGCTACGCCGAGGTCCGCAAAGTGTTCAACATCACCAAGACCGGCAAAGTCGCGGGTTGTTACATCACCGAGGGCCTGGTCAAGCGTGGCACCGGCGTGCGTGTGCTGCGCGACGGCGTGGTGATCCACAACGGCGAGCTGACGCAGTTGAAGCGCTTCAAGGACGATGTCCGCGAAGTCGCCCGCGGCTATGAATGCGGCCTGTCGTTCGCCCATTTCCAGGATCTGCAGGAAGGCGACGTGATCGAGTGCTTCGAGACGGAGATGGTTCCGGGTTGAAGAAGCCAGAAAAGGGCGTTCCATCGCAGCGGCAGTTGCGCGTGGCGGAGGAAATCCGCCACGTGCTGTCCGGAATTTTTACGCGCGGGGAATTCCGCGATCCCGATCTGGCTGCCGCCCACATCACCGTGACCGAGGTGCGCATCGGCCCCGATCTCAAGCGCGCGACCGCGTTCATCTCCCGGCTCGGACGCGCCGACGTCGAGGCGCTGATCCCGGCGTTGGCCCGCGCGACGCCGTATCTGCGTGGGCAGGTGGGCAAGGCGCTGCGGCTGCGGGTGGCGCCGGACCTGACGTTCACGCCGGACCACGCACTCGAATACGCGATGAAAATCGATGAGCTGATGCACCGGCCGGAGATCGCCCGCGACCTGGAGAAGCCTTCGCAGCCGAAGGGTGGTTGATTTTTGTAGGAGGTGTTGTATATCTAGCCGGTCTAGATGTATTTGAAGGAGGCTGCGGTGCGGGACTGGCAGTTACAGGATGCCAAGAACCGCTTCAGCGAAGTGGTCAAGCGTGCGCGGGACCAGGGCCCGCAGACGGTTACCGTGCATGGCCAGCGCGCTGCGGTTGTACTGT
>Ga0182012_10004151_pt1 | contig 15212 bp, 12 predicted proteins | sample 612S2SmetaG_FD_120486 | JGI IMG/M metagenome (GOLD analysis project Ga0182012, IMG submission 120486) | Permafrost microbial communities from Stordalen Mire, Sweden - 612S2S metaG | ecosystem: Environmental > Terrestrial > Soil > Wetlands > Permafrost | place: Sweden: Stordalen | collected... | reverse complement strand
TGGGCGGACAGATTGCCGTGGAGAGCCGGCTGGGCCACGGAACCACGTTTCGCTTTGCCCTTCCTGTGGCGGCGGTTGAAGCAACCCGCCGCCCAGTGGAGGTGGGTTAAGCGATGGCTGAGATCGTCCTCGAAAAACAGACCGAGCCCGCCAAGCTGCGCATCTACATTGGCGCTGCGCCGGGCGTGGGCAAGACCTACCACATGCTCAACGACGCCCACCTGATGAAGCACCAGCAGAATGTGGACGTGGTGATCGGCCTGGTGGAAACGCACGGGCGCGCGGACACTGAGGCGCGCATTCGCGACCTTGAGATTATTCCCCAGCGCGTAATTCCCTATCACGGCGTGAACCTGAAAGAGATGGATGTGGATGCCATTCTGGCGCGGCATCCGGACACCGTTGTGGTGGATGAGCTGGCGCATACCAACGTGCCGGGCTGCAGGAATCGCAAGCGCTACGAAGATGTGCTGGAACTGCTGGATGCCGGCATTAACGTGATGACGGCGGTAAATATTCAGCACCTTGAAACGCTGAATGACGCTGTCAACCGCTCGGCCAATACTGTGATTCGCGAGACCGTTCCCGACAGCTTTTTGAAGCGCGCCGACGAAGTGGTTAACGTTGACGTGACCGTGGACGAGCTGCGGACTCGTCTGCGCGCGGGAAAGATTTACGCGCCGGAAAAGGTGGAGCAGTCGCTGGCCAACTTCTTCCGCAAGGGCAATCTGAATATGCTGCGCGAGCTCTCGCTGCGCACCACCGCGGAGCAGGTGGGCAACCGGGCCGCCGAATATAGACGCATCCAAGGGCTGGAGCAGGCGCCGATTCCGGAGAAGGTGATGGTGTGCCTGAGCACGCGGCCGGGAACGGAGCGGCTGCTGCGTGTGGGCGCTCGCATAGCGGGCCGGCTGGCGAGCAACTGGTACGCGGTCTATGTGACGCGGCCGGACGACGACAAGGGACATGGCGATCCGGAGGCTTACCACCGGCTGGAAGAATACCAGCGCATGGCCCGCGATCTGGGTGCGCAGGTGGTGTCGTTGACGGACAGGAATGTTTCGGACGCGTTGATTCGGTTTGCGCAGCAGGAAAATATTTCGCACGTGGTGTTTGGGCAGCCGGTACGGTCGCGGTGGGATATTCTGCTGCGCGGGAGTGTGCTGAACCGGTTTCTGTCCGAGGTGCGCGACGTCACGGTGCAGGTGGTGCCGATGCACAAGCCGCTGCGCAAGGGCTGAGCTGCGGCTCGCTGGGCCGGTCACTTCGTCATCCAGATTTCGAAGCCCATGTACTCTTCCTTGATTTCATAGTCGGTGAAGCTTGCCTCCCACAACATGTCCTGAAATTCTTCCTTCGTATAGGCGCTCTTGATCAACATGCCCTTGAATGCCAGCTTGGTCATGATCTTGTTGAACCAGGACAGGCCCATTTCATCGATGCCGCGGCTGATCTCCTCCGGCGATGCACTGCGCTTCAAATCGATGATGAGGCCGCGGCCGCCGGGCTTGAGCACGCGCGACATCTCCTGCAGCGCTTCAACCGGCTTGCCGAAGTTTTTGAATGCCGCGCGGCAGAGGAGAAAGTCGAACGTGCCGGCGGGGAAAGGCATGTTGGACGCGGAGCCTTGTTGGAAGCTCGCCCGTACGCCGGCTTCGGCAGCCTTCTTCGCAGCAATCTTGACCATGGTGTGGCTGATGTCGAGACCGGAGATTTCGTAGCGGCCGCGTTTGGCAAGCTCGATGCAGAAATAGCCGGGGCCTGGGGCTACTTCGAGCACGGAACTGCCTTGCGGAAGCTGCTTTGCAATTCGCTCTGCGAGCTCGACATATTGGTTCATCATTTCAGCGGTGTTGGATGCGTACCAGGTCGCCATCATGCCTTCGATTCCGCGATCCGCATGAGGCTTGCGCATTGCTAAGGTTGTCATTGTTTCCTCCTTTTGGTTGGGTGGTTGTGTGGTGTGCGCGTCGAAAAATGGATGTTTTGGACGCAGGTTCGCTTCGCGCGCAGAAGACGCGTCTGGACCAGGCGATGGCTAATTGGCTCGTTTGAGAGTTGGGGGCTTTTATCCTAACGACCGAAGGGAAAAAGCAGGTCCTTCGACTTCGCTGAAAAGCGCTCCGCTCAGGATGACAGATTTGTTGTGATTCGAACTCCGGGAACAGCGTTCACGCTTACTCGCAGAAGACGCGGACCTTGGTTTTATCTTGCTGGGCGTCGACGTCGACCGTCAAATCTTCGAGGTGGTCGATGAGTTCCTCAAGGTTCTCCGGCTTGATCTGCGAAAGGGTCAGGGGCACGCCGTGGCTGCTCAGGGCCTGGTCGAACTGGGCGTGCGCCTGCGGCGGAATAAGGGCCGCAAGCCGGACGCCGGCGTAGAGCAACTGCATTGGCACGCGCACATTGACCGTGGTGGGACCTCCGTGGTCCGCGGATTCCACCAGAACGCGGAGATACTTGGCCTTGTTCTTCGTTCTGGGCTGCGCCTTTTCAGCGCTGACACCGTTGCCCGCGACAGGCCCGTCTTCAAGCGCGGTGAGCAGGCGCTCGGCTTCTGCCGCGTTGATCTTGCCGGCGGCCAGCATTTCAAGAATTTGACGGCGATTTTCGTTCATATAAATTCTCCCGATAGACAGGGTGATTGAGGTTTGAGGTTTCCCACGCTTGCGACAGAACAAAATCGCAAGAATGGGGCACGGGCATTCTCGGCCGGTCAGCCGCTAGAGAATCCGGACCAGAATGCGCGCGTCGCAGGTTTTGACCTGGACGTGAGTCCCTGTGAGGCCGGAGAGAACTCCCCAGCAGATCGCGATGATGCGCCAGATGGTGGTGCGGATAAAGATGGCCGCGGCGACCAGCACCAGAAAGATGACCGGCGACAGCAGGATGACCGGAATCCAAAGCAGGAAAACGGGCACCCAGAGGCGCGGCATGTGGAAGTCGGGCGTTTCGACGCCAACTACGGCGAAGTTGGGAGTCATTTGAGGGCCTCCAGGTCTCTTATCGCTTCCTCGGCAGTGATTTCGCCTGCCTTGAGGCGGGCCAGGATCTCTGCGCGCGAGGGCGACGGGTCGGTTTCAATGAATTGGAGCTGGCCGCTGATGCGGTTGAGTCGGGCCTTGATCGTGGGGTAGCTGACGCCGAAGGTCTGCTCCATCTCCTTGATGGAACCGTGGGAGCGGAGGAACGCTACGATGAAAACCTGGTCCTCAAGGGTGAGCCGGGCAAGCTCCGGAAGGGTGAACTGGCCCTCGACCGCAATCTGCTTCTCCGCGATGCGGACACGCTCGATAATCAGCCTGCTGCCCTGGGCAATGCGGAGCAGTTCCTGCCAGTCGGAAGCGGGTTTGGGGTTGGAATCCATGGACGACGGGTTCTCGTTTCTCAAGTACAAGAAGAATATTACTCAATATTCTTAATACTTGCAAGAGTGATTATTGATTTATTTAAGTTGTTGACCCCTGGCTTTGACTTGTTGGCAGAGAAAAGCTGGGGTTGAAAGGGATTCAGCAAGTTAGCGCCCGCTTGCGCGGGCATAGCAAGTCAGCTAGAGCATGGGCGGACTTAGATTGCACGGCTTGGGGACGGGATTACCAGTCGGAATCTGTTTTGTCGCCTTCGTCGGGCGCGTGGACGATGCGCATCAGTGCGCCGCGGTCGAGCCAGATAAGGTAGCAGTCACCGCAGGAGTCGACGATGACGTTGCCGGGGCCGGCGTAGAAATGGGTATCCATGCGGCGGTGGCATTGGGGGCATTGAATGCTGCGCTTCAAGTCACCGTGGTCTGGAGGGGTCTGGACAGCAGGCTTGTCCAGCTGGGCGCGGAGGGCATCGATCAGGTCTGAAAGAGCCCCCATGCGCAGCAGCAGGCCGTGACATTCAGGACAGTATAGAACCTGGACTTTCGTAATGCTGGCTTTGACCAGCGGCATGTGGCAGAGCGGGCAGGCCTGGTTGGAATCATCCAGATCCGAAGAAACCTGAACGCCGTCGTCTTCCTCGCCGGGATAGAAAACGGCGTGGCAATAATCGCATTTGAAGCCCTGCGTATCCGGCTTGAGCGTAATCGGAGCGCCGCAGGCGGGACAGATCATTGCGGCTTTCCGCACTCCGAGCAGAATTTGGCGCTGGCGGTGATGGATTTCCCGCAATCCGCGCAGAACTTGGCTGCGGTAGCGGTAGCAACGGTTTCGGCGACGGCCGGTGTTGCAACCGGCCCGGCGCTGGGCGCCTTGAACGAGTTCGCGAAGACCTGCGCCACGGCTGCACCGGCGCCAAGCCCCATGCCCATGCCTGCACCGGCGCACATTCCGCTACCCATGCCACCGCCTCCGCCGCTATTGGCGGCCGCCAGGTCCAGCGACTCCGCTGCAGCGAACTGCGTGTAGCGGCCCAGGTCGCCCACCATCTTCATACCAATACTCTGGTCGAGCATCTTGGCGAGTTCGTCGGGCAGGGAGACGTTTTCGACGGCAAGCTGTGTTATCTCCAGACCGAGCGCGGCGAACGCAGGCTTCACCTGTTCAACGATCTTTGCGGCGAGCGTGTTCTGGTTGGCGGCCAGGTCGAGGAAGGGCAGGCCGCTCGCGGCAAACGTCTCGGTAATGCGGGCGAGGATTGTGTCGCGCAGCTGGCCTTCAAGGTCGGCAGCTTGATAGCACTCCCTGGTGCCACTGACCTGGTTGAAGAACACCTTGGGGTCGGCGATGCGGTAGCTGTAGATGCCGAAGCAGCGCAGGCGAATGGCGCCGTAGTCCTTGTCGCGCACGGTGATCGGCGTTGCGGTGCCCCACTTTTGGTCGATCTGCTGGCGCATGGAGAAGAAGTAGACCTCGGATTTGAACGGCGACTCGAAGTCCTTGCTCCAGTTCATCAGGTTGGTGAGGATGGGGAGATTGCGCGTCGAGAGCGTGTGCAGGCCGGGGCCGAAGATGTCGGCGATCTTGCCTTCGTTGACGAAGGCGGCTGCCTGCGATTCGTTGACGGTGAGCTGGCCGCCGTTCTGAATCTCGAGGTCCTGCATGGGGTAGCGATAGGCAAGGATGCCGTCTTGCGGCTCGTCCCACTCGATGACGCTGATGAACTGCTTGGACAGGAAGCTGATGAGGCTCACATGGATCTCCTGTGCATGACGCTAGCATGGGTTGTGCGCGGAAGGTATAGCACGAAGGGATCATCGGTATCTGCACAGTTTGCACCGAAGCAGGAGTTACCTGGCCGATAGTAGAAAGGTAAACTTGAAGAGCCGCTTGTTCCGATCAGGACGACAGAAGAGAGCCCGTTGAAGAGGGTTCCGGGCGGTGATTGCCTCCGATTCCGAACCTTTACTGGGTTTCTGGACGCCGGCAGTGGAATCAGTGTAGCTGAGGAGTTTTGCTCCGATGGTAGGTACGGCAACAGGGATACGCCGGACACGAAGTAGGCAAATACAGCCGCTCCTGGGGTATGCCCTTTTCGCGATTCTGCCGTTGCACGCGATATTGCTTGTTCTTCCGCACCCAATTCCTTTATCGCGGCTGGCAACCGCTGCCGCACCCCTGCTGGCCGCGCTCTGCGGCCTTTGGCGTGCGCAAAAGGTTCCGATCCGGGAGCGGCTGCCGTCGCGATTGTTAAGCGCATCGCTGGCGCTCTGGGCGATTGGGCAGGCGATCGAAGCGTTGATAGGTCAATCCTCGTCGGCGCTCAATCTTGCGACTGATGCATCGGATTTCTTCAACGTCATCGCGGCATTTCCGATGCTGCTGGCTTTATCGAACACGCGCAGAACCGAGTCGATTCGAAACGTCTTCTACCTGGACAGCGCACAGACAGTGCTGGCGGCGATTCTTGCATACGTGCTGCTCTATCGCATGTCTCTGACGCCCAAGACGGCGGCAACCGTATTGGCAGCCATCTACATCACGGAAACTGCACTGCTTGCCGTGTCGGCGGTTCTAAGGCTGGCGACATGGGCCACTTTGGAAGAGCGGAGGCGCATCCATTTGGTAGGCAAGAGCGTGTGGCTGTTTCTCCCAATCGATCTGGGAATGAACTACGCCTCAAGCCACTGGAACCTGCATGCGGGAACCATCTTCGATCTGCTTTGGAGTGTTCCATTTGTTTACGCTGGCTGGCAGGCTCTGCATTTGCCGACAACGGAGACACTGCAAAAACCGCGCAAAGAGCCCAGCGCCGGCCGGTTGTTGATCGAGGGCATTTGTCCTCTGCTCATGATGGCGGCAATCTTCGCGCTGGCGGCTTCGGTGACCACCGTGCATCCGGTGCTTGGCCTGTCGGCTATTTTTCTGCTGCTGGTGATTCAGTGTTTTCATGCGGGTGTGGTGCAACTGAATTACTTGACCGTGCAGCGTCTTCTGCTGGTGCGAGAGCAGGAACTTGAGAATGCTAACGTCGCCATGGAGCGGCTTTCAATGCTCGACCCTCTGACCGGCATCGCCAATCGACGCCGGTTGGATGCGGCCTTCGAGGAGGCTTGGCGACGCGCCATTCGCAAGCGAACGCCCATCGCCGTTCTGATCATCGACGTAGATTTGTTCAAAGGGATCAACGATCTCCACGGCCACACCTATGGCGACGAATGCCTTGTGTCGGTCGCCGGCGCCCTGTTGCTGGAGGCTGGGCGTCCTGACGATCTGCTGGCGCGTTATGGAGGAGACGAGTTTGCCCTGCTCTTGCCTGATACAGACGCCAAGGGGGCCATGAAAGTCGCGGAGCATTTGCACGCTGCGATCCATCGCTTGCATGCTGCAAATAAGGCTTCTCCGTTTGGCGGACTCCTGACCGTGACGATTGGCATCGGTGTGGGCGAAGCGGAAGTGGGCACGAACCCAGCCGCTCTGATCGATGTCGCCGACCGCGCGCTTTATGAGGCCAAACGCATGGGAAGGAACAGGACCTGCATGCGGAGCCTGGCTCAGAGAATATGCGCGGAGCAGGAATTAGGCTAGGGCGGCGTCGCTCGTACGGACGATCCGGAAGTTGAGGTTCTTTTCGGTAATTGCGTGACAGTCGCCTGCACCTGCGAATTCACCTGCAAATCATGGGGCTACAATTGAATGAAACAAGAGGCCGATATGCCGTTCAATCCTGATATTGTCGTCACCGAACCCGGCTCCTCGCATGTATTGCTTATAGTTGAGGCAAAGACAAGCGCACTGGCTTCGCAGTCTGAGCCGAAGCTAAAACGGTACATGTGGGAGATGAGTTGCCCGGTAGGTCTATTCGCGTCGCCACGGAGCTTGGTTCTCTATCGAAATTCGTTCACCGGGTACTCGGATGACTCGATTCAGAATGTCGGTGAGTTTCCTTCGCCACGAAGCTGGAGTGCTTTCAGTGATAACATGTCGGGCGCTGAGTTCGAATCTCGCGTGCAGAGCTGGCTCGAAAGCCTGAGGAAGAATGTCAAGCTGGCGGATGTATCGCCCGACGCTAGGGAGGCATTAACAGAATACATTCTGCCCAGCCTCGTGAATGGTGAAATCCATGCTGCGGGTCCCCGGGTTGCAGCGCAGACAGGATAGCCGTGGAGCATGTATTCGTTGAAACGAGTTGGCTCGTCGGTTATGCCGCGCCCGCACACCAAAAGGTGTACGCGGCAATTGAACTCTTGAAGAAGGCAAACCGCAGCGAAGTTCGGCTCTATATTCCGTCGATTTGCCTTGCCGAGTGCCGCCGACCTATTCGAGAGAAATTCCAAGTTCGGCTTGAGGCCGACCGAGTACGGAAATTCCTGCTGTGGGCCAAGGAAAGCAAGATCATTGACGTTGCCAGCTCTGAGATCGTCAGGCGCGCGCTGGATCAGATGGAAGGTCTCGTCAAGCACGATTTGGATCAGCTCAACGATCTGCTGAAAAACCTTCGAGACGAGCCGGGGGTGGAAGTCTTTCACATGGATGAGGAGATGTATGAACGCTGCGCCGGCTTCTCTAATCTCGGCCTACAGCCATTCGATCAAGCAATTCTTGCATCGATCCTTGTGAAGGCGGAGACTCTTAAACGAACTGGCATTGAGCGATTTGCATTTTGCGAAGCTGACTCCGACCTTCAGCCATGGGACAAGTTGGGCAATGCAAAGGAACCGTTGGTCTCCTATTATGACCAGGCAGCGATTTGGGTATTTCAGGACTTTCTCCTTGAAAAGCCCGAAATGCCGGAGGACTGGCCGCTTGAAACTAAACCGCAGGGCTAGCCAAAAACCTGGAGAAACGTCTTATGGCACCGTAAAGGGCCGCACGCCGTCGGTGGGGAAGATGCCGGTGGGGCCGGTGGCCGTTGAGGGTTGGATGCGGAACATGTAGTGAATGGAGAAGCCGGCGTTCACCGCTGAATAGTTGCGGGAGTTGTTGGCGCCGATGAATCCGTCGGCGAACCAGTGAGGACCGAACTGATAAGACACCTGGCTGCGCACATCGTAGTTAGGCCCGACGCTGGTTTTGGCCGGAAGCATGGCGTTGTTCAGAGTCGTCTCCAGCGGCTTGTCGACGGCCAGGGGCCAGAGCGGAGTGAGGTCTTGCTGGAAGGCCTGCACGCCAAGGCCACCGAGAATGTTGTAGTGCCAGTAAGTGCCATAGTGGCCGACCCAGGTGAAGGGCACGTTGGCCAGGAAGTAGGTCTGGGGACTGAAATAGCCGCCCATCCCGTGCGTAAAGGCGTCTTCATTGTGCTCGTAGTGCATGCTGAAGAAAGCGGCGCCAACACTGAGGTCGCCGTATTCGGGGATGGTCTTCAGATGCCAGTAGGCACCGCCGGAGCCGTCGATGCGGGTGTTGATCTGGACCTGGTGTCCGCTGAGATATTGGCCACCCGCGCCGAGATAGAAGCCCGACTCCGCATTGGCGTGGGAGAACTGAACCTGGCCCTGGTTAGCGACGACGCCGCCCCAGATCTGTCCCAGATTGCTGTGTGTGTTGCCGCCGGGGTCGCGCAATCCGGCGTAAGAAAGCTGCGTATCGCGGACCGGGTCGCGGCTGAAGTTAAGAGTAAACGGGCCGTTTGCCGGCTTCCAATAGGCACGGCCTGTGAATGTGGCTACTAGCAGACCCTCGGGTGTGTACCCGCCTGCGAGGGCCAGATGGGGGAAGGCGAGCTGCACTTCGCCGCCAACTCCGGATGCATTCTGCTGCACGGGAATCGTCGTTGCAGGGTCGGTCAGGGTGCCGATCGGCTGTGGGATGCTGACAAGCGTGGTGCCGGACGTGGTCGATTCCTGAACAGTCATGACGCTGGTGCCGTCGGCTTGTCCGGAATCGAGGAAAACGGGCTTGGCGACGATGCTGACGCGGGTGTTCAAGCCGAGCGGCATGGAGACTTCAAAGGGAGCCTCGAGCGCTGCCAGATGGTCGTAGCCCAAACTTCCAGGCCGGTAGTTGACGAGGCCTGTGCCGCCGAGCCAGGGGCTGTAGCCGGCCTCGATGGAGTGGAGCTGCATCTCGGCTTCTTCGCGAGGGCTTACGAGGTTGGGCTGGCGCTGGATGCGGACCCAGGGGCCGCGCAGCGGGGGCAGATTGCGCTGCTGGAGCTCCTCGTCGGAAAGGCCGGTGTCGGTTGTGGGCGGCGGGGTGGGCAATTGAATATCCGATGGAACCGGGGCCTGCTGTGGGGGAGATTGAACCTGCCGGGTGCTTCCGCTTCCCTGCTCCGTTGCCTGGCCAAGGGTAGGAGCTCGGTTCTGGCTGACCTGGACGGAAGTGGTGGTGGCGGCGGCTTTGGCTCTCTTCTTGGTTGAAGACTGCGCGGCGGAGGGTTTGGGGGATGGCGGTGTGGACAGCGGCCGAGTGCTGGCCGGCGGCGGGGTGGGCTGCGGCTGTTTCCGCCTGGGCGCTGAATAGGCGCCTGTCACTGCATCCTGCGCTGAGGGGGTGTATTGGGCGACGTTGTATTGGCTGCTGCCGGGCGGGGTCGGCATCGAGTTGACAGGGGCGTTGGCAAGGTTGTGGATGACCGCGGCGGAACCCTGCGTGAGCTGGCTGTCGGTCTGATCCGCGAACAGAGCTTGCGCCTGGGCGGCTACGGGGCCCATGGGCTGCGATGCGATGCGCAAGGACGGCGCTGGATCAGGTGCACCGATGGCAGCGCCGGGCTTCCGAACGGGAGGCCGGCGCGGGAACTGCGATGATGCGCTGCTGGAGACGGGCGCGGTGGTATCGACGGTCTCTTCAGCGGGCGGGACGTTCATCTTACCCATGTATGGAGCCAGATTGGCGGACGGATTTGCTTTGACGCCGAGTTGTGCCTGAGCAGCGGGCTGGCGCGCGGCATAGTGAGACCACAAGCCTTCGATCTGACGCCGCTGGGAGGGGTTGAGATCGGCGCGGGCATCGAGGCGCTGGAGAAGCGGGCGGAGGGCGGGGTCGTCTGTCAGATTATCGAGCAGAAAGGCGTGCTTCAGCTCGACGGCGGCGGGCACGGCGGCATGGCGCGCCCGGTAGAGTTTTTCCTCGTGGTTGAGGACTTCGGCGGCATGGGCGATGTCGCCCACGGAGAGGTATAAATCTGCTTCGGTCTGGACGAATTCGACGTCGGATTCCAACTGGAGGCGGATGTCGGGAGGGACTCTGGATAGATCCCGCATGGCTTCGGCGTTTTGGTTGTCGGCCAATAGCGAACGGATGAGGTTCTTCCAGGCGTCGGAGACCTGGGTGTTGGGCGCGGGTTGGGTGCTGGTTTTTTGGAGAGTCTGCGATGCGGTGAGTGCTGCGCTGATGATCGACCTGTGGATTGGCGGTCTCCCAGGTCTCAAATGCGAGACCTGGGGCACCCAGTTCGTGCGAATCAAAATGGGGTCGATGCTGTGCCGGGGATTGATCTGGAAGGTGGCATACATCAGGTGCGGGCGGGTGCATGCACGCTTAATGGGGAGAGGATTGCGGACCAGGATCGGAGTTGCGCTCCGCTGGCGGTGAAGCTGGTCGCTGGCGGTTTGCTTGCTCGGGCGCGAGTAGGACTGCGGAACATAGATCGGCTGGGTTGGAACCTCACTCTGATTGGTGGATGGAATTTGCCGAATAGGCGATTGCTGCGGGGCTGAGCCGTTGTAGGGGTCTACCCCATACGCGGGAAGGGGCGGCAGCTTGGTGGTCTTGCGAAAGGGCTCGTTGTTGGGGTCGAGCAGCCGCTCGAGATCGGCCGCGGTAACAGCGCAGTGGGCCCTGGTGTCCCGATCGGGATAGACAAGCACGCGGGCGAGCTTCTCTGTTGGCGAGGCCGGGGGCATGGCGGCGAGCGAGGCGCGATAGTAGGCGGCGGCGCGCTGATTGTCGCCACGGGCCTGCTCATAGTGACCGGCAAGCGACAGGATCGCAGGGTCGCGTGGGAAATGCTCAAGCGCCTGACGCAGCCAAAGCTCGGCCTGATTTTTGTCGTTGGCAGCGAGGGCTGCGCCGACAGCTCCCTGAAAGTCGGCCGCTGTGGAGTCCTGCATGGAGATGGTTTTATAGAGTGCCAGCGACTCTTTGGCGCGGCCTGCGAGCACGTATACGCCGGCGACGGCCTTGCGCACGGAGAGGTTGTCGGGGAAGGCCTGGAATGCGGCGTCCAGAATATCGACAGCCTGTTGCACGTTGCCGTTGTCTATCAGGTCAGAGGCGCGGCGCACGCTCCAGTTGGCCCAGATGTCCTGAGTCGTTTCGCGCTGTGCAACGGTCAGGCCGGGACGGCTGTTGAGATGCATGAGTACGGGATAGAGGGCGCGGTCGTTGCGGGTATTGAAGAGCAACCATGCGTTCTGAATCTCGATTGCCGCGGGCGGGTCCGTGTGCAGCCTGGCGTAGTGAGCCTGAACGCGATTCATGAATTCAATGGCGCGGGCGATGTCGCCGGTGGCGGCGTAGAGGCTGGCCTCGGTCTGCACAAATTCAATGTCGGCCTCGAGATTTTTGCGGATCGCCCTGGGGATGAGAACGAGTTGCTGAAGAGCCTCAATATCGCGATTGGTGGCCAGCAGCGCGGCGATCAGGCCTTTCCAAGCTTCGGCGCGGTCGGGAATATTTTGCAACACCTGATGATAGAGGTCGTAGGCGTGGGCGGGGTCATCGCGGAGAAGATAAATGCCGGCTAGTTCGAGCTGGAGCGCGACGCTGGGCTGATTGCCGGCGTCGACCTGGAGTTTGACGGCACGCTCAAGCAGACTCTGGGCCACTTCGTACTGGCTGGCCTGCTCATATATGGAGCCGAGGACGGTCAGAAAGGACGGATCGGCAATCGCAGCTTCGTACACGGACGGCTGCATCTTCTTGATATCGTCAATGGCGGTCGTGTCTAGCTCCATTGCGTGATGCGCGCCGATCAGGCCTTCCCAGGCGGAGAGGTTGCCGGGGTCGTCGGCGAGCACCTGTGCGTAGAGCGCGACGGCCTGATCGTAGCGCCGGGCGGCTATCAGGATTGCGGCGTAGTCGAGCTTGGTTTCGGGTTTGAGACTTGTGCCATTGTCGGGGAAAGGCAGCGACATGGCTTCCGCAACGACGCGTTGTACATCTGCGGGGCGGTTCTCTGCCTGGTAGATGGCTATCAAGGAATGCAGGTACTCGGGGTCAGCGGCCAACGCGGCTTTGACTGAAGCCGGGATGCGGGCTTCGACGGCGATCACGTTCTGATTCTGGCTGTCGCGCGCGTAAGAGAAGAACAGGCCGCGCCAGGCATCGATCGAATTGGGCTGCACCTTGGTCAACTGGTCGTAGATGAGCGCTGCGCTGGCGAATTGCTGTTGCTTCGTCAACGAACTTGCAAGGCCGTTGAGCGCTTCGGGGGATTGCGGGTTCATTGTGAGGGCTTCACGGTATTTGGTTGCGGCTACATCGAATTGATTCTGATTGAAAGCCTGCTTGGCTTCGTTCATCACGGACCCAAATTGCGAAGGGGCCTGCGCATCTTCGACGGTGGGCGTCTTGCGGGGTGGAGCGGTTTTTGCGACTTGCGCACGCCCTTTAACAGGCGTACGCGATTTACCGGAAGGAGCGGGCTTGGCAGTCGCCGAAACCTGGGTCTGGCGAGGCTGCGCCTTCTCAGCACCGGTGGTGGTGGAGCCTTGAATCCTGGCAATATTCGAATCGCTGGGGCTTGCCTTGCGCAAACGGTCGGGAGCGTCGATGGCTTTTTCGGACCCAGTCAGCTTCTGGTCGCGGGCGAGGCCGGCGAGCGCCTCAGTGTTTTTGGGATCGGAGAGCAGAACCTGCTGCCAGACCTGAACGGCAAGATCGGGACGTCCTCGCGCTTCGAGGACATGACCCTTTTCGATCATCATGGAGCGGGTGGCGCCGGGCGAATCGACGGCCTTGCGCGTGGAATTTTGGGCGTCGATTTGGACGAGCCTTGGCTGCAGCGCCAAAAACAGGCAGCACGCAACCTTCGCCCCCTTGCACAACACCCCGAAGCCAACCCTCATCAGCGATTCCATTCTACGTTCAGTTCCCCGCCCGGACCAAAGCGAAATCGACCGTCGATAAAGCCGGTTGAAAACAGGGCAAGATTCTGATCGTAATATGCCAAGTCCTTTCCATACAATCCCGTGGACGCATCCCGCATGCGAGCTACGCGGACCGTCTGCTGCGCGCTGGACCTTGAATCGGAAAGGTCGGGAAAAGCCCTCAGATAGGGCAGCAAGGCAGCCGAGAACCCTACAGGTCCATCTTGCGCCAAAGGAATGCCTTGGGCAGTTACCTTTTCAGGGGGGGCATCATGAGAGGCAAGGTACGCGCTCATGGCTGGGATGGCGCTGAGCACCTGAGCACGAAGGGGGCTGGAGCGGTCGATCATGCCGGCCCACAGATAAACGCGCACGGCGTCGTAACTGCCACCGGACACATCGCTCTCTTTGTTGCCGGTTTGCATGGCCGTGGAAGGATAGAAACCGTCGCCGGGAATGTAGTCGACCCAGTCCATCGCAAAGCCATGGCGAGCGCTGCCCTCCAGCATGCGTGGAATGCCCTCGGCGATCTGTAGCCACGGGCCTGCTGGGTCCACCTTGGCAAATCGCTGAAAAAGAAAGAGCGGCATGTAGCTGGGATTGAGTGTCGTGGTCTGGTTGTGCTGGAAACCGGTGGGGCCGGGCAACAGCGTGGGACCGAAGCCGGGGAGATTCGCCACATCGGTTTTGGCAATCTGGGCCATCATGGCGCGGCCCGTTGTGGCGTAGTCGGATAAGTTCCACAGGCGGCCAGCTTCAATCAGCGTGTAGGCCATCCATGTGTCGGCATCGGAGGCGGAGTGGGCGTCGAGAGTCTTCCACTGACCGTCGCTTGCTTTGCCCCACAGCCACGCGGGCAAGTGCGATTGGAGATCGTTGCCGGCTAGATTGGCCTGCGTCCAATTGAGCAAGCGGTCAAAGCTGGGGCGGTCATTGCCGGCCAGAGCGAAGAACATCGCGTAAGCCTGGCCTTCGGAGGTAGTGCGATCGGCGGCTGAGTGATCGATGACGCGGCCCTGGACGTCGATGAAGCGCGCGGAGTAGGCGTTCCACAGAGGCCACGAGTTTTGCTTGCAGCCGCCTGTCGGGCAGAGCGTCAAGAGGAATGCGATCAGCAACCAATGCTTGCCCGGCCGATTTGTCCGTTGGGCCATTGCAGCAGTTCTCCAACAACGGTTATGGCGGTGCGGCAAATGCCCTGGTGAACGACGTTGGTTGAGGGTTGTGGTTTCCCACCCCTTCGACAGAAAGAAGTCGAAAGGATGGGGCACGGAGAAGGTCTGCCCGTTCCCTATTCCCTATTCCCTAGTCCCTAGTCCCTGGTCCCTAGTCCCTGTTCCTAGTCCTTCGTCATTCTCAGGCGTGCTCTGGCCTTGGCGCGCAACCACGATCGAACCCAGACGGCCAGCAAGAGAGCCAGGATAAACATCGCGACTGAGACTGCGTACGGGTACTCGCTGAACCACATTGCCGTTTTCCTCCACCACGGTAAGACACCCACATGGTAAACGTCTGCCCCAAGGCGAAAAGACTGAAACTGCGTTCCGTGCAACACGGACACCGACTGCCCAACTGCGCTCGACTGCTGCACCTTGAGGAAGGTGGCGATGAATGGCTCGAATGAGGCTGCGTCCTTCAGATGAATGGCAACGACGCTGCGATCGTTTCCCGAGTCGTAGGGAGACTTGATTCCTTCTATGATTGCGTCGGGCGTGCCGCCGGCAGTCAGGTCGCCGCTCTCGGTGTGCTCATCGGACTGCATCTTCCACCATGCGCGATGCAGAGGAGCGAAGAATCCCTGCGTGTCGTG
>Ga0182012_10004150_pt1 | contig 15217 bp, 10 predicted proteins | sample 612S2SmetaG_FD_120486 | JGI IMG/M metagenome (GOLD analysis project Ga0182012, IMG submission 120486) | Permafrost microbial communities from Stordalen Mire, Sweden - 612S2S metaG | ecosystem: Environmental > Terrestrial > Soil > Wetlands > Permafrost | place: Sweden: Stordalen | collected... | reverse complement strand
GATCGGTGCTATGCCGCTTTGGGGATCAGCATGGCCGAGCGCGCCGCCCTGCGTCATGCCGGGGTGATCTGATGGGCCCGCTGAGCGGACTGCGCGTTGTCGAACTGACCACCGCCTGGGCCGGACCGATGGCGGGCCGCATCCTGGCCTATCTTGGCGCGGAGGTGATTCACGTCGAAAGCGCCTCGCGGCTCGATTCATGGCGGCAGCACAAGCAGGTGTTCAGTCAGTATCGCTATCCGCGCGACGGGCAGGGCGAGCGCCCCTGGAACCGCGTCGCGCAGTTCAATTCGCAGAACGTCAACAAGCTGTCGCTGACGCTGGATCTGAAGTTGCCGGGCGGGCGGGATGTCATGCTGAGGCTGTTGGCGAAGTCCGACGTTCTGCTGAGCAATTTCACACCCGGAACGCTGCCGCGCCTCGGACTGTCTTATGACGACCTGAAAACGATACGGCCGGATATCATCGTCGCGGAGATGCCGGCCTTTGGGCTGGCCGGTCCGATGGCGCATGGTCCGGCGATCGGACCAACGATGGAAATGGCGGCGGGCATGGCCAGCATGATCGGCTATCCGAACGGTCCGCCGACCACCACCGGCCCAACCTACCCGGACCCGATGGGTGCGTTCCACGGCGCCGCCGCGGTGCTGACCGCTTTGCTGCACCGCCGCCGCGGCGGAAACGGACAGCATGTGGAGATTCCCCAGGTCGAAGCGGCCATGCACTTCATCGGCGAGCACATTCTGCAGGCGATCGCGACCGGCCAGGATCCGGCACCGACTGGCAACCGGGTTGCCTGGGCTGCGCCGCACGGAATCTTCCCCTCTGCCGGCGACGACCAGTGGATCGCTGTCGCCGCACCCGACGACGCCGCGTTTCAAAGCCTGTGCACCGTCCTGCAGCGGTCCGACCTGGCGCAGGATTCCCGCTTCGCAACGCTGCCCGACCGGTTGCTGCACCAGGACGAACTGGAAGCCGCCATCGCCGGCGCGACCCGCCTGCATGATAAACAGGCATTGGCGGAGCGGCTGCAGGCGGCCGGCGTGCCTGCTGCTCCGGTCAACGATGCGGCCGAAGCCGCCGCAAGCCCCTATCTCGCGGATCGTGGACACTTCACCGACCTGCTGCATCCGGAAATCGGCGTCGTCCCGCATGAAGGTCTGCCATTTCGCCTCAGCGCCACACCGGGCGGCCAGCATCGGGCTTCACCCTGCCTCGGTCAGGATACCGAAATGATTCTGCGTGACATCCTGGGGCTGAGCGAGGCCGAGATTGTTCGGCTTGCCCGCGATGGCACCATTGCCGCCGATCCGGCATGACCGGCCGGCCGAGAATCGCACCACACGGGGAAACATCATCCATGTCAGGCTACGAAACCATCTTGTACGACGTCGACGACCGCATTGTCCGCATTACGCTGAACCGTCCACGATACCGCAACGTGCAGAGCACGCTGCTGCTGCGGGAACTGGATGACGCGATCCTGAAGGCCGGCGACGACAGCGCGATCCGCGTGATCATGCTGACCGGCGCCGGCGACCATTTCTCCGCCGGACACGATCTGGGCACGCCGGACGAATTGGCCTGGCGTGCAAAATATCCGGTCGAGCCAGGGATCCGCGGCAATTACGACCGCACCTGGCGGCTCTATGTCGATATGCACCTGCGGTGGCGCAACGTGCAGAAGCCGATGATCGCCGCGGTCCAGGGTTATTGCATCTTCGGCGGCTGGATGATCGCTTCCACCGCCGATATCGTTTATGCTGCGCCGGATGCAATGTTCCTGGCCAGCCTGTTTCAGTATTTCTCCGTCCCCTGGGACATCCATCCGCGCAAGGCGAAGGAGATTCTGTTCCGCAGCCAGTTCATTGACGGCGAGCAGGCGATGAATTTGGGTCTGGTGAACCGTGTCGTGCCCAAGGAGCACCTGATGCAGGAAACGCTCGCCTATGCCGCCGATGTCGCGCAGAACGACCCTTATGATCTGCGCATGATCAAGCTGGCGGTCAACAACGCGCAGGATGCGCAGGGTTTCACCTCGTATATCCAGTCAACCCACAGCATGTACTCGCTGATCCGGGCGGCGGAGCGCGATCCGGGCTACGCTTTGCAGGTGCCCCAGGGGAAGCGGCGGCCAATGGTCCAGGTTGCGCTGGACCGCTACCGTAAGGAGCGGGGGGGAACGAAGGGCTGAACTGTCTGGCAGCGTGACCCTGCGGCAGGCCGTAGAGAATAAACACAAACAGCGGCTGCCTGATCGGCCCGCCACAATGAGGACGGAACAGGAATGTCCGCAGACAGATCGAAACTCGGCCGGTTGCTGGTCGCCAACCGCGGCGAGATCGCCATCCGCGTCGCCCGCAGTGCGATGGAGATGGGGATCACCGCCGTCACGATTTATTCGGAAGACGACCGGCGCTCGTTGCACACACGTGCCGGCGACGCAACCATCGCGCTGACCGGAAGCGGTCCCGCCGCGTATCTGGACGCGGCGCAGATCATCGAACGGGCGCTGGCCGCCGGATGCGACTCGATTCATCCCGGATACGGCTTTCTTGCGGAAAATGCGGCATTCGCACGCCACTGCCAGGATGCTGGACTAACCTTCGTCGGCCCCCGTCCGGAAACGCTCGATCTGTTCGGCGACAAGGCGGCCGCTCGGCGGTTTGCCGAAATCTGCGGCGTGCCGGTGCTGGAGGGAACCTCCGGCCCGACCACGCTCGATGATGCGCGGGCCTTTTTCGATGCACTCGGCCCCGGCGGCGCGATCATGGTGAAGGCGCTCGCGGGCGGCGGCGGACGCGGCATGCGTCCGGTCACCGATCCGGCGCAGCTTCCCAGCGCGTATGAACGGTGCGCCGCCGAGGCAAAGCAGGCGTTCGGCAACGGTGAACTCTATGTCGAGCGGTTGTTCCCGCAGGCGCGTCATCTGGAGGTGCAGATCGCCGGGGACGGGACCGGCGCGGCGATCCATATGTGGGAGCGTGAGTGCAGCATCCAGCGCGAGCGCCAGAAGATCATCGAGATCGCACCGGCGCCATTCCTGCACCCGGCGGTACGCCAACGGCTGCTGCAGGCGGCGACCACGCTGGCGGTCGCAACGAACTACCTTGGGCTGGGAACGATTGAATTCCTGGTCGACGCGCGCGACGACGGTCCGGACGCCCGGATCGCCTTCATCGAGGCCAATGCCCGCCTGCAAGTGGAACACACGGTCACCGAGGAAGTAACCGGCCTCGATCTGGTCTGGCTGCAACTGTCCCTGGCGCGCGGGGCAACGCTTTCCGAGCTTGGGCTGGACCGGAACGCCTTGCCGCCGCCGCGCGGACTTGCGCTGCAAGTGCGCGTCAATCTGGAGAGCATGACAGAAGACGGCGGCATGCGTCCCGCCGGTGGCGTGCTGAGCGCGTATGAGCCGCCATCGGGCCACGGGGTGCGCGTCGATGGTTACGGTTACACCGGTTACCGCACAAATCCCCGCTTCGACTCCTTGCTCGCCAAGGTGATCGTCCATGCCGCCTCCGGCCGCCTGGCAGACGCAGTCGCAAAGGCGCGGCGCGCGCTGGAGGATTTCCGTATCGCCGGCGTACCCACCAATGTTGCGTTCCTTCGCACGATCCTTGCCGATCCCGACTTCACGGCGGGCGCCGTCCACACCCAGTACGTCGCCGAAAACGCCGCCAGATTGATTGCGGCAGCGGCAGCGACCGAGGCGCGCTGGTTCGACCCGGCGGGCGCCGCCACGGCGACGCGGCTGGCTGGTGCGAAAGTCGATGCGCTCGATCCGCTCGCCGTCGTTCATTATGGCAAGGAGACTGCCGCAGCGGAAGAGCAGGACCTCGATGCGGGCGTCGATCTGACCGGCCCCGAGGGCACCGTCGCGCTGCGCGCGCCGCTGCAGGGCATGATCGCCGCGCTGGCGGTCGCGGTCGGCGACACCGTGCGCACAAAGCAGGAAGTGCTGGTCATGGAGGCGATGAAGATGCAGCACGGCGTCGTCGCCGAAGCAGGCGGCATCGTGCGCGCATTGTCGGTCGCCGTTGGCGATACCGTGTTTGAAGGTGCACCACTGCTGTTTATCGAACCGGCCGAGGTCGCAGGCGGCGAAGACTCGGCCACGCAGGAGATCGACCCCGATTTCGTCCGCCCCGACCTCGCCACCGTCCTCGCCCGCGCGGCCCGCACTCTGGATGCGGCTCGGCCCAAGGCCGTGGCGCGGCGCCGAGCGACCGGGCAGCGCACGCCGCGGGAGAACATCGATGACCTGGTGGATCCCGACTCGTTTGTCGAATACGGCCGGATGGTGGTTGCAGCCCGCCGGTCGATCGCGACGCTGGAGCAATTGATCGACGAATCGCCGGCGGACGGGCTGATCATGGGCCTGGCGACGATCAACGGCGACCGATTTGACGAAACCATGAGCCGGGCAGCGGTGGTTTCGTACGACTATGCGGTTTACGCCGGCACGCAGGGCCGCATGGGGCACCTGAAGCAGGATCGCATGTACGAACTCGTCGAGCGGCTGCGTCTGCCGGTTGTCCTGTTCGCCGAGGGCGGTGGCGGGCGCGGCAGCGATCCCGACCGCGGCGGCAGCGCGATGGAGACTGATACGTTCCATAAGTTTGCCCGGCTGTCTGGCCTGGTGCCGCTGGTCGGCATCGCCTCCGGCCGCTGCTTTGCCGGAAACGCTGTCCTGCTGGGATGCTGCGATGTGATCATTGCGACCCGCAACACGACGATGGGCATGGCCGGGCCGGCGATGATCGAGGGCGGCGGCCTCGGCGTCTTCAAGCCTGAAGAGGTCGGCCCGGTCAGCGTGCAGACGGCGAATGGCGTCATCGACGTGCTGGTGAACGACGAAGCCGAAGCCGTGGCGGTCGCCAAGCAGTACCTCGGCTATTTCCAGGGACGCGTCAGCGGATGGTCGTGCGCGGACCAGCACAAACTGCGCCACATCGTGCCGGAGAACCGGCTGCGCGGGTATGACATGCGCAAACTGATCCGGACGCTGGCAGACGACGATTCGGTGCTGGAACTGCGGGCGGGCTTCGGCTTTGGCATGATCACGGCCTTGATCCGTGTCGAGGGGCGGCCGCTGGGCGTGATCGCGAACAACCCGCTGCATCTCGGCGGCGCGGTGGACAGCGATGCCGCCGACAAGGCCGCCCGTTTCATGCAGCTTTGCGATGCGCACGACATTCCGCTGCTGTCACTGAACGACAATCCGGGGAACATGGTCGGTCCCGAGGCAGAAAAGACCGCTCTGATCCGCCATTGCTGCCGCAGCTACCTGGTTGGCGCCAATCTCAGCACGCCGGTGTTCTTTGTCTGCATCCGTAAGTCCTATGGTCTCGGCAAGCTGGCGATGATCGGCGGCGGGATGCGGGTGGGCGTGTTTGCCATCGCCTGGCCGACCGGCGAGTTCGGCGGGATGGGGCTGGAAGGGCAGGTCAAGCTGGGACGCCGCAAGGAGCTTGAGTCGATTGCGGACCCGACGGAGCGTCGCGCGGCCTATGAACAGATGGTGGCAGAGCTTTATGAAAAGGGCCGCGCCATCAACCAGGCCACGGGATTTGGCGTCGATGACGTGATCGACCCGGCGGAGACGCGGCGCTGGATCGTTGCCGGTCTGCGGTCATTGCCGCCGATGCCGGCGCGAACCGGGAAGAAGCGGCCCTGCGTCGACGGCTGGTGAACCTGCCGGGACCGGCCGCTATTTGACGGAAGGTGGCTGGCATGTGAGATTCCTGCAACCGAAAGCCGCGCCTGAAGCCGCTCAACAAATTGAGGGAATGTCATAATGAATCATTGGCGCATCAGCGTCCTGGCCGCGCTGCTGGCGTCGATCACCGCCGGGGCCGCGGCGCAAATACCAAAACCGGCCACCGGCAACCTGACGATCGCCTTCGCCGCCGAGGCGACGATGCTCGATCCGGCGAAATCCTCCGCCGGCGTGGATCAGTATTTCTTCGGCCAGATCTACGAGCAGCTTGTCCGCCCTGATCCGTCGCTGAAACGGGTGAACTGGCTTGCCGAAAGCTGGTCGGTCGAGGATGAGGGCGGCAAGCCGGTCATCGACGTCCATCTGCGCCAGGGCGTGAAGTTCCATACCGGCGACACGCTCACGTCAGACGATTTCGCGTTCGCCTACAACCGGCTGCGCGACAACAAGGTCTCCAAGTGGAGCCATCTGCAGGCCTCGGTCGAAGCGTTCGAGATTGTCGATCCGTATCACTTCCGCATTCACTTCAAGCAGGGTGATGGGTCCTACGTCGCCGACAACCTGCAGCTTTGGGCGATGTCGAAGGCCTATTTCGACCGCGTCGGCGACGAGACGTTCGGCAACACCCCGGTCGGCACCGGCCCGTGGAAATTTGTCTCCCGCACTATCAAGGAAGACCTGAAGCTGGAGGCGTTCGACGACTACTGGAACCCGACACAGCGGCCGACGGTCAAGAACCTGACGATCAAAATCATCCCCGAGGACCTGACCCGGGTCGCGGCGTTCAAGACCGGAGCAGTGGACTGGATCGACTCGGTCCCGCCGTCCATGGTCGAGGAATTCAGGAAAATGCCGGGTGTGACGACAGCGAGCTATGTCAGCCCGAACAATATGTACATTGCGATGGACGCCATCGATGACGCGGTGCCGATGCACGATGTCCGCGTGCGTCAGGCTGCCGCCTATGCCATTGATGTCGATGCCATCATCAAGAGTGTCCTGTTTGGCCAGGGTGAGCGCTATGCCGAGGTCGGCAAGGGCGAAATCGGTTACGATTCCGATCTGAAGCCGTATCCGTACGACCCGAAAAAGGCGCGTGCGCTGCTGGCGGAAGCCGGCTATCCGCGCGGCTTCGATATTCCCTGCTACAACCTGACCACGCAGCGCGAGCCGTACCAGAAGGAGATGGGTGAGGCGGTGTTTGCCTACCTTTCCGCCGCCGGCATCCGCTGCAAAGTACAGGGGCAGGAATACGGCGCCTGGATCAGCTTCGGCCGCCGCGACCGTCCCGGCCATATCGATGGTTTCTACAGCAACATGTGGGGCCATGGCCTGCCGGGCGACCCTGGCACACCATGGGCCGGCCACGTTCACACCTATGTGCCGGGGGCGGGCTGGGGCATCACCTCGGTGCATTCCGATCCGGAACTGGACGCGCTGATCGAGCAACTGAAGGCGACGATGGATCTGCCGGAACGCGACGCCCTGATCCGCAAGATTGCCCGCATCAAGCACGACCGCGTGGCCGGCGGGTTGACCACCTACCGCCCGATCGTCACCTTCGCCTGGCACGACAACGTCACCTTCGTCGGCTGGCCGACGCCGGGCTTCTGGCGTAACCTCCAGCAGATCGGACTGAAGCAGTAACGTGTCGAGGTTCCTGCTGCACCGGCTGTTGCAGGGGCTGGTCAGCATTGTCGGCGCCAGCATCGTCATCTTTCTGATTTCGCGCCTGTCCGGCGATCCGGTGCAGATTCTGCTGCCCAGTGACGCGACGCCGGAGATGATTGCGGAAACCAGGCGGACCCTCGGCCTCGACCTGCCGCTCTGGCATCAGTATGTGATCTTCGCATGGGATGCGCTCCGCGGTGATTTCGGCCGTTCCTATCGCTGGCAGATGCCGGCGCTGCGGCTGATACTCGATCGGCTGCCGGCGACGATCCTGCTCGCCGTCTGCGGGCTGATCTTCAGCGTCGCGGTCGCGGTGCCGGTGGGCGTGCTGTCGGCGGTGCGGCCGGGCGGCTGGACCGACCGGGTCGGACGAATTTTTGCCATGCTGGGCCAGGCGATGCCGGCGTTCTGGGTCGGGCTGCTGCTGATCCTGTTGTTCGCCGTGCAGCTCAACTGGCTGCCCGCCTTCGGCTATGGCGGCGTCAGCCACATCATCATGCCGGCCATCGCGCTGGGCTGGTATCCGGTCGCGGCGCAGACCCGCATCGTGCGGTCCGCCATGCGCGACGTGCTGGACAGCGACTACATCCGCCTGTCGCGCGCGCTGGGCACACCCGAACGGTGGATCGTCTGGAAATACGCCCTGCGCAACGCCGCCGTGCCGCTGCTGACCATGCTGGGCGTTTACTTCGCCGCGATGCTGGGTGGCGCCTTCGTTGTCGAAACGATCTTCGCCTGGCCCGGCGTCGGCCGCACGGTGGTGGAGGCGGTGTTCAGCCGCGACTTCCCGGTGGTGCAGGCGGGCGTGCTGTTCACCTCGATCCTGTTCGTGCTGTCGAACCTGCTGGTTGACCTGACCTATGGCATCGTCGATCCCCGCATCCGCGATGACCGTTAGGCGCCGCATCCCCTTGTGGCTGCGCGGCGTGCCCTGGCTGGCGCTGCTGGTGCTTGCGGTGGTCGGAATTTGCGCCATCGGCGGCGACGATATCCTGCCGGCGGACCCGAACCAGTTGAACCTTGCGGATGCGTTTCGTCCGCCGTTCTGGGCAGCCAACGGCAGCGTGGGAAACCCGCTGGGCACCGACAATCTGGGCCGAGACATTCTCTCACGCATTCTGGCGGGCTCGCGCATCTCGGTGATCGTCGCCGCCTACGCCATCGTCTTTTCCGGCGGCATTGGCGCGCTGGCCGGCCTGGTGGCCGGTTATTTCGGCGGCGTCGTGGATGCGGTGCTGATGCGGCTGATCGAGATCCAGCAGTCGATCCCATCGATCGCGCTGGCGCTGATCATCGCCGCCGCGCTGGAACCCGGCCTGTCCACCGTCATCTTCGTCATCGTGCTGACCTACTGGGCGTGGTACGCCCGGATCATCCGCGGCGAGGTCATGACTCTGAAGGGCCGCGACTACATTGCCTTCGCGCGGGTCGCCGGTGTCGGCACGCCCACCATCCTGATGCGGCATCTGTTGCCGAACATCTTCAACACGCTGATCGTCCTGGCCACGCTGCAGGTCGGGCAGGTGATCCTGTTCGAAGCCTCGCTGTCCTTCCTCGGCCTTGGCATCCAGCAGCCCGACATCTCCTGGGGCCTGATGCTCGCCGACGCCCGGCAGTACATCACCAACGCCTGGTGGGCGATCACCATGCCGGGCATCGCCATCATGCTGACCTGCCTGTCGGCCAACGTCTTTGGCGACTGGTTGCGCGACCGGCTCGATCCGCGACTGCGGCAACTCTGATGCTGCTCCAGGTCGATCAGCTCCGCATGTACCTGCATTTGCGCCGCGGTGTGCTGCGCGCGGTGGATGGTATCAGCCTGCATGTCAATGAGGCCGAGACGCTGGGGCTGGTCGGCGAGTCCGGGTCCGGCAAGACCATGACCGGTCTGGCGATGCTCCGGCTGCTGCCGCGTGACGCCGGCCGGATCGAGAGCGGATCGATCGCACTGGACGGGCGCGACCTGACCACGCTGACCGAGACCGAAATGGTCCGCGAAATACGTGGCCGGCGCATCGCGATGATCATGCAGGACCCGATGACGTCGCTGAACCCGGTGTTTTCCGTTGGCGACCAGGTCGGTGCGCCGTTGCGCTACCATGACATCGCCCGCGGTGCCGTGCTGCGGTCCTCGGTCATCGACGTGCTGCGCCGTGTTCGACTCCCCTCGCCGGAGCAACGGCTGGGCGACTATCCGCACCAGTTCTCCGGCGGCCAGCGGCAGCGCATCGTGACGGCGATGGCGATCGGCTGCACGCCCCGCCTGCTGATCGCGGACGAGCCGACCACGGCGCTGGACGTGACGATCCAGGTGCAGATCATCGCCCTGCTGAAGCGGATCCAGCAGGACGCCGGACTCGGTATCGTGCTGATCACCCACGACCTTGGCGTCGCCGCCAGCCTGTGCCACCGCATCGCGGTGATGTACGCCGGCCAGATCGTCGAAACCGCGCCGGTCCGTGCGATTTACCGCAGCCCGGCGCATCCGTATACGCAGGCGCTGCTGGCGGCGATTCCGCGCCTGTACGCGACTGCGAAGCGCCTGACGGCGATCCCGGGGCAGCCGCCGAGCCTGATCGATCCGCCGGCGGGGTGCCGGTTCGCGGCGCGCTGTCCGCACCGGATGGCGCGCTGCACCGAACCGCCGCCGATGGTTGACCTTGGCGACGGCCACAGCGCCGCCTGCTGGAAGCTGGCAGCCTGATGCTGGAGGTGGACGCGGTCACCAAGCACTACCGCACGCGGCGTGGCACCGTGCGCGCGGTCGAGGGCGTTTCGTTTACCGTGCCGAAGCGCGGCACGCTGGCCCTGGTCGGCGAGTCCGGTTGCGGCAAGACGACGATCGCCAAGATGGTGTTGCTGCTGGAAATCCCCACTGCCGGGGTAATTCGTTTCGAGGGCCAGGATATCGCAACCATGGCCCGTCCGGCGTTGCGATCCTATCGGCGGCGCGTGCAGGCGGTGTTCCAGGACCCCTACGCCTCGCTCAATCCGCGCCTGCGCGTCGGCCGGATCATTGCAGAGCCGATCCTGGCGCATGAACGCCCGGGACGGACCGCGCTCGACAAGCGCATCGCCGAGGTGCTTGACATCGTCGGCCTGCCGGCCGCCGCCGCCCGTCTCTACCCACATGAGTTCTCCGGCGGCCAGCGCCAGCGCATCGCCATCGCTCGGGCACTGGCGCCACGGCCCGAACTGATGGTGCTGGACGAGCCGGTCTCCGCGCTGGACGTTTCGATCAGGGCGCAGGTGCTGAACCTGCTGCAGGACATCCAGGCGGAGTATGGGTTGACCTATCTGATCATCGCGCACGACCTGGCCTTGGTGCAGCATTTCAGCAGTGCCGTGGCGGTGATCTATCTTGGCCGCGTCGCCGAGGCCGGCCCCACCGGCCCGGTCTTCGCCGACCCGCGACACCCCTACACGCAGGCGCTGCTCGCGGCGGTGCCGCTGCCCGATCCGGACCATGTGCTGAGCGAAGCGGCCGCCGCCGGAGAGATCGCCAGCGCGCTGAGCCCGCCGTCCGGCTGCAGCTTCCATCCGCGCTGTCCGCACGCTTTCGCACCCTGCTCCGTGGACGTGCCGCCGCCGTACCGTCTTGCCGCGGACCATGTCGCGGCCTGTCATCTGCTGAAGGAGGCTCTGCCATGACCGCGCCGCTGTCCGATCTGGTCGTCCTGGAAGTATCAGGCGACATCGCCACCCGTTACTGCGGCAAACTGTTCGCCGCGCACGGCGCCCGGGTCGTGCAGACCGACACGCCGGACGATCGCGCCATCGGCTACGGCGGGGCCGCCACCGCGGCCTATGCGGCGTGGCTGGATGCGGGCAAGCATCAGGGGGCGCCCGTTACCGCCGACCTCGTCATCGCCGGCCAGACGGCGGCCGACATCGCCGCGGCGGAGGCGCTGGTCGCCGGCATGACGCCGCGCCCGCTGCTGCTCGCGCTGACCTGGTTCGGACCGGCCGGCCCGTACGCCGACTGGGCGGCCACCGACGGCATCATCCAGGCGATGACCGGCGTTGCCTATGCGATTGGACCGAAGGACGGGCCGCCGGTGCTGCCGCAAGGTCACGCGCCACAGATCGTCGCCGGCGCCACCGGGTTCATCGCCGCACTCTCAGCCCTGATCGGCCGCCGCGCCGGCCACCATGTCAGCCGGGTCGAGACGAACGTGCTGGAGGCGCATCTTTGCTTTGCGGAGCATGCCGGGCCCGGCTTCTTCAAGGGCGGCCCGGCGTCGCAACGCCGCGGCGTGAACCGTTACATGCCGGTTTACCCGCAGACCATCTTCCCCTCGGCCGATGGCTGGATCGGCGTCACCGCCCTGACGCCGCCGCAATGGCAGGAACTGTGCCGGATGATCGGCCTGCCCGAGGTTGCCCAGGACCCACGCTTCGCCACCACCGACCAACGGCTTCTGGCCTGCGATACGCTGGATGCGATCCTGGCGCCGGCCCTGGCGCGATTCTCCACGATCTGGCTGCTGGAGGAGGGCCAGCGGCGCCGCATCCCGCTCGCGCCGGTGCCGGACATGCAGGGTCTGCTGGACACGCCGCACTGGCGCGAGCGGGGCAGTTTTGCGCCGTTCGACGGGTTCGAGGCCCCGGCGATGCCGTTCCGCCTGCATCCGCTCGGTCCCGCGGCATCGGCGGCCCCTGCGGGTCCGGCACCGCAGGGCAACGGCCCGCTGGCGGGCATCCGGGTGCTGGATTTGTCGATGGGCTGGTCCGGGCCGCTGACCGGACGGCACTTCGCCGATCTCGGTGCCGATGTCGTCAAGGTTGAGGGCTGCGCGCATATCGACTGGTGGCGCGGCTGGAACGCGCTGGAGGAAGGCGATCCGCCGCCCTACGAGACACGCTCCAACTTCAACGCGGTGAATCGCAACAAGCGCGGCATTGCGGTGGACCTGACCAAGCCCGCGGGCGCCGACCTGCTGCGCCGCTTGGCCGCCGGCTGCGACCTGCTGATCGAGAACTATGCCCCCGGCGTGTTGGGCCGCCTGGGCTTCGGGCCGGACGCCATGGCCGCGGTCAATCCGGCGTTGATCTACATCTCGATGGGCGCCTTCGGCAGCGCGGGGCCCTGGTCGGGCTTTCGCGCCTATGGCTCGACCACTGAGCAGGCTGCCGGCATGCCGTTCCTGCAAGGCGAGGCGCACTGGGATCCGACCATGCAACACACCGCCTATGGCGATCCGGTCGCCGGTATCTATGCGGCGGTTGCCACACTGATCGCGCTGTATGGGCGGGCGCGGACCGGCGGCACCACGATCGACCTGTCGCAGGTGGAGTGTCTGTTCCAGCTTGCCGCCGACGGCATCATCGCGCAGTCGGCCACGGGTGCGCCGCCGCCGCGCACCGGCAGCCGGCGCGCCGGACGCGCCTGGCGGGGTTGCCTGCGCTGCGACGGGGCCGACGCCTGGGTCGCCGTCGACCTGGACGACTGGAACCGGCTCGCGGCAATGGGGCTGAGCGCCGATGCATTGCCGGAATGGGCCGCCGCCCGTTCTCCGGACCAGGCGGCGACGGCCCTGCAGCATGCCGGCGTCGCCGCCAGCCCGGTCACGCCGGCACACCGGTTGCTGGAGGACCCGCACCTGGAGGCAATCGGCTTCTGGCGTCAGGCGGAGCGCCGCTATGCCGGCACGCATCTGGTGCCGAAGCCGCCCTATGCGCTGGACGGCGCGCCGCCGCCGCTGCACCGGCCCAGCCCGACGCTTGGCGAGCACAATGAGGAGGTGCTGCGCGGCTTGTTAGGGCTGCCGCCACAGCGGATCACCGCGCTTGCCGAGGCGGGAATCATCGGCAGCCGGGCTGTTTGACGGAGTTCGGCGCGCCGGGCCGCGACCACGCCTTCCTGTCCCCCTCTGAACACAGCCGTCATGGCGGGCGACCAAGGACGCTAGGGAGGGCTGCGCCAATGCTGCCCTACACCGGGGCGTAGGAAGGCCGTGGCCGCGGCTGCAGCCCTGCCAGCCAAAGATTCATCCGCCGGTCCTCGATGATCGGGCAGCGGTCCATCACCACCGCAATGCCGGCGGCGCGCGCCCTGGCGGCGGCCGTCTCGTCGATCACCTTGAGCTGCATCCAGACACTCTTGGCGCCTAACCGGATCGCGGCATCGACCACCGGGGCGACAAACTCGCTGCGGCGGAACACATCGACCATATCGAGCGGTGCCGCCTCATCCAGCGTGGCGACCACGGTGCGGTCGTGGATGGTTTCGCCCAGGTGGTCGGGGTTGACCGGCGTCACGTCGTAGCCGCGCTCCAGCAGGAAACGCATCACGCCAAATGAAGCGCGTTTGGGGTCGGTGGAGGCGCCGACCAGGGCGATGCGCCTGGTCGTCTGCAGCAGGCCGGTGACAGTTTCGTCGGAAAGCCCGTCAACGGTCGGGTAGGTTCGTATCGGTGCGGTCGGCGGCTGCATGTGTTTCCTCCTCCATGATGCGGGAGTTTCCTGAGCGGCCGAGCGTTCAGGGTGCGTTGGCTGCCCGCTGTTGACTGCCTAGTTTAGGCCGTCCAGGCGGGTACGCCAAGGACGAGGATGCAGCAGGCCCGGCTTGTGCGCCTCCGTTTTCCTGTTAGCGTCCAACCAACCACATAAACAAAACTAAGGAATGTCATGTCGTTATCGCGTCGCCTGTTGCTCGGGGCGAGTTCAGCCGCCGTCTTTGCGCCGGTTCGTCGGGGCAGCGCTGAGCCAGCCATCGATCCAACCGTCCGCATCGGCGTTCTGACTGACATGTCAGGGCCGTACCGGGACGTGACCGGCCCGACAGGCGTCGCCTGCGCCAGGCAGGCGGTCGCCGAATTCACCGCGGCCCATCCCGACACGAAGGTTGAGATGATGGTCGCGGATCATCAGAACAAGGCCGACGTCGCCGTCGGCATCGTGCGGGAGTGGTTCGATCGCAGCGGGGTGGACGCGATCGTCGGGGTGGACAGTTCGGCGGTGGCCCTTGCCTGCACCAGCGTCTGCGCCGAAAAGGACAAGGTGCACCTGAATACCGGCGCCGGCACCTCGGCACTGACCGGAAAAAGTTGCAATGCCAACACGGTGCACTGGACCCTCGACACCTGGAACCTGCCACACTCGACCGCGACGGCGGTGGTCAAAAGCGGCGGCGACAGCTGGTTCTTTATCACGGCCGACTATACGTTCGGCCACATATTCCAGCACGACACGACCGAGTTCATCGAGGCGGCCGGGGGCAAGGTCGTCGGTTCGGCGCAGTTCCCGTTTCCCGATACAACCGATTTCTCCGCCTATCTGCTGCAGGCACAGGCCAGCGGGGCCAAGGTGGCAGGGTTCGCCGCATCCGGGGCAAACTTTGTCAACCTCGTCAAGCAGGCGCGGGAGTTCGGCCTCGACAAGACCATGACATTGGCGGCGATCGCCTGCTTCATTACCGATGTGCAGGCAATGGGGCTGCCGGTCGCGCAGGGACTGATCCTGACGGAGAACTTTTACTGGGACCTCAACGATCGGTCCCGAGCGTTCATGCAGCGGATCAAGCCGGCGCTCCCGGCCGGGGTGTTCCCGAACATGGACCACGCAGGCAGTTATGCCGCGACTTTGCATTACCTGAAGACGGTCCAGGCGATGGGTGTCGCTCAGGCGAAGGCGTCTGGCCGCAACGCCGTCGCGGCGATGAAACGAATGCCGACCGACGACGACTGCTTCGGACCCGGCCTGATCCGGGAGGACGGGCGCAAGATTCATCCGGCCTATTTGTTTCGGGTGAAGACGCCGGAGGAAAGTCATTACCCCGGCGACGTTTACACCCTGCTGGCGACGACGCCGGCCGATCAGGCG
>Ga0182012_10004148_pt1 | contig 15224 bp, 20 predicted proteins | sample 612S2SmetaG_FD_120486 | JGI IMG/M metagenome (GOLD analysis project Ga0182012, IMG submission 120486) | Permafrost microbial communities from Stordalen Mire, Sweden - 612S2S metaG | ecosystem: Environmental > Terrestrial > Soil > Wetlands > Permafrost | place: Sweden: Stordalen | collected... | reverse complement strand
ATTCCAAACCGACCGCGACCGCCGGAGCTTTATTCGGGCGGTTTTTGAAAGTCGGGAGTATAGCGCGGATATGGAGAAGGCTTTAACGTGGCTGGATTTAGCGGGTAACCGCCAGACCGTCGCGGACGAGTTTGTCCGGCACATCGAGGGGCGTGAACTGGCGCCTGGAGTTTCGGCTTTATCTGTTCTGATCGCAGCGATGACGCCAGCGGCAGGGCTGGTGCATAAGAGGCATTGAAGGAATTGACGGGCCCTCAGCCAACTCCTGCGTTGCCTCCGGGAAGCGGGTTCGATGTCTTCCTTGCCATAACAGTAGAGACAAACCGGAGGTCAAGAAAGTCGCGCAGATGCTGATAGACAGCGGGTTGCGGCCCTGGTTGGATGAATGGGAGTTGCAGCCGGGCATGCCGTGGCAGCCGGAGATTGAGAAGCAATTCGCGTCCATCAGATCGGCAGCGGTGTTTCTGGGGCGGGCTGGGGCTGGCGTATGGTAGCAAGAAGAAGTGCAGGCCATCTTGAGCCGCCTCAAGAAGGAAGCGCGGCCGGTGATACCGGCGCTTCTGGAGACAGCGCCGGCGGATGCGGCATTTAGCGCGTTCCTCGATTCGCGGACGCGCGTCGACTTTCGCAAGACAGATCCCGCTCCGCTCGACCAGCTCATCTTCGGCATCACCGGCCAACACCCAAAACGATCGGCCGCTAGCGCGCAAGCTTAACCCATGAACGCCGCCTTACGCAGCCGCTTCGAGCGCTTGTTAAAAGATTTTCCGCAATCGGAAAAAGAGGATGATCGCCGTTCGCTCTTAGGCCAGATCCTGCGTTCACATGACGTCTGGGACCACCTCGACCTAAAGGGCAATTCCGCCGTCACCGCCAGCGGCCTGCTAGCTATCTGTGAAAAAGATCCCATTTCGCTGGGTGTGTTGTTAGACGGCTTGCGTGACGGTTTCAAAACCGACGCGGTACGACGCCCGGACATCGATTTTCTCTATACGCAGCTTTGTGGCCGCGGAGGCAACGGCCGGCCGCGCGCCCGGTGGGAAGGAGCGCCCTACCTGGGCCTCAATTTCTTCGACCGCGAGCACGCCGCCATTTTTTTTGGGCGCGAGCAAGCGCTGCAAGATTTAGTCAGCGCTTTGACCAAGGAACAGGGGCAGTATTTCTCGGTGGTGCTGGGGGCGTCCGGCGCCGGCAAATCGTCGCTGGTGCGCGCCGGACTTTGGGCCGGCCTCTGCGAAGGCCGAATCAAGGAATGCCCGGCAGCCGGCAGTGGCTGATCACCGCTATGACGCCCACTGAACTGGGCGATCCTATGCTGGCGCTGCGCGCCTGCCTGCATGAAGGACTGAAGCACGACCCGTTTCGCAGCCAGCGCGATTGGAAGAGCGTCCTCGCGCCGCTGAAAAACGCTTCCATTCGGTGCGGAAGACAAACACTTGCTAAAGCCGGTGACACAGGTGAGACGATGACACTCCTCTGGTACGATGAAAACGATGGCTAGGAATCTGGCAACGGTGAAGGAAGCGACTGAGGCGCTAGGAATTTCGCGTTCCACGCTCTGGCGGCGTATCCGGAGTGGCGATATCACAAGCTTCTCGCGTGGCGGACGCCGGCTAGTGCAGTTGCCGTCGCCTCGGGCTTCTGCGGCTGCAAAGTTTGCGGTCGATATTCCTCCCTTTACGGAAACCCATCCGATCTTTCGGCTAATCGGTGCAGGCCGTGGAAGCGGTCAACCGGGCGCGCGCGACAAACACGCGATTCTGGACGAATGAACGTCAGACAAGCCGTTCTATGGGACTCGAGCGGTGTTCTTGCGCTGCTCGACGCTAATGACGCCGACCACAAATCTGCGGTTGGAGTGGCCGGCCAGATTGCTTCGGAACGGCGACCGAGTTTCATCACCAACTACATCGAGGTTGAAGCTCATGCGCTCTTGTTACGCAAATTGGGAAGAATGCTTGCCCGTGAGTGGCTACTGACGGGTGGTCTGCCGGTGATACGCGCCCTCCCAGCGGAGGAGAATCTTGCAAAAGAGATCATTGCCAGGCGTTCCGATAAGAACTGGAGTCTTTGTGACGCCATTTCCTTCGCCGTTATGGAGGCTCGCGGCGTTAAGCGGGCTTTCACGTTCGATCATCATTTCCTTCAATATAGCCAGATTGAAGTATTGGGGCTTACTCGGTGAGCGCGGCTGCGTCCCTGTCTTTCGATGTGTCACCCGCGACTCGGACAATGGCGCCATGTGGGCTGCGGGCGATTACTACCGAAAAACGCGCTGGTCGTTGAAGTGAAAAATGTCAACGTCCGAATCGGCCATCCGGAAGTTGCGCGACGCCGGGCGCGCGCGGCAGATTCAGACGAGCGCGGCCATGGCTGAAGTGAGGTTGTGCGCAGTCGCCACGCGTCGCGGGTAATCGGACGGATGATTGCGCCTGCGGCGCGGATGATGTTGCCCTGGCCGGCCAGGCCGGTCAAAAAAAAGGACGTTTTTCGATGATCGCTGACACCTGCCGAGCGCGCGGCCTGCCGATTGGCAACCTCACTTCCAATTCCGGTCCAATTGTTACTTAAATCCGCTCGATCAATTCGTCAAGCGCGAGCTGCGCTGTGCCGGCTACCTGAGCTAATGTGGACGACATGGCACTGTTTTCCGACAGCAAACCGCAGTTACGGGAGTGGAAGGCCGCGATGATCGAGCGGCTGGCCCGCTTGCGGCTTACCATGGACAGCGAGAGCGCGCAGGTGCAGCCGGTGAATGCCGGCGTGCCGTGGCTCGGCTCCATTGTTTACCCAGAGTATCGCCGCGTCAAAGCGCGGAAAGTAGTGTACGGGTCGCGCCGATGGCACGAGAGATTCGACGCTTGGTGCGAAGGAACGATCAGTTTTGGGGAATTCGAGGCGAGTGTACAGAGCTGAATCAACCATGTTCGCTAGGGCGATACCTGGGGCCTGCGGCGTTATGTATTGGAGCAACTGAGCTGGCCCTGAAGAAATTTTCGTGCCGGTCGGGCGAAGCAACGGTCAACACGTAAAAGTCTTCGGGCGATTCCGCCTCACGACTGGCGATTCGTTCGCGCTGCATTCGCCAAGCCAGTTCCGCCAGCCCTTTTAGTAACCGGTCGCCGTCTGCCGTGCCGTATAGCAGCTCGCGGATGAGCAATGTGTCCACGAATCTCCGGAAGAGGTCGGCTCGGTTTTGCGGTAACTGGCGGCGGCGCAGCCACACGCTGAATAGCATGGCGAGAATGAATGGGTTGGAGGCGAGTTTCAGCAAATTGCGGGGATTCGAAAGGCGATCGCTCCAGAGGGCATAGTCGTGCCAGCCCAATTTCTCCCAAATCTCCAAGGCAGGGAGCTCGGCAGGCAGCCAGAAGCGTTCCGTCCAGGCGAATTTCCAGCCGCTTGGAATAAACGTCCTCGAGCCGCTCGTCGCCAGCAAGTTGCCAGAAGATGCGGCTGGCGAGTGCAGGTGGTTCGTTGGCGAGGCCGACCCATTGCTGTAGCGCTTTCTGAATCCGCTGGGGAGAAAGCGGTTCCAGAGTCAGGGTTTCCAGGCCGAGATCGAGATCGCCGACATAATCTTCACGGCGGCAGGAGGTGAATATGGCGTTCAGCGCGTGGCGCTTCTTAAATTTGTTGCAGGTTGCCTTGATTTCTGACGCCTTGACGCGGCGTTTGGCCGTCGGCATTTCGTTGAACCCGTCCAGCAGCAAGATGAGCTTCCCCTGGGCCGCGAGAACTTCGATGGCCCAGCCGATCCCGGTGCAATGGCGAGCCAAAAACTCGATTAACGGCTCGTCGCCGATCCAGTCACCGAGGGGCGCAAGAACGGGCAGCGGTGTGTTGCCCTGGGCGAGGGCGCGCTGGGCAAGATCGACGGCGAGTCTGCGCAAGGTGGTGCTTTTGCCGGAACCGGGGCCACTAATAGCGCGGCGTGCTTGATCTGAGCGAAGGCGCTGAGGATGTCGTGATAGTCGCGGGGGGCATGGGTAGCGGCTCGGTCTTTTCGGCGGCGCGCGGCCGGTAGCGAAGCAGAACCTGCTGAATATCGTCTGGCAGGAGACCGGCGAGTGGCGCGGCGGCGGGATCGCGTTGTTTGGTGAGCACGCCGGCCAGGGGCGAATAGATCCGCGCTTTCTCTTCCAGTTCGTTGATCAGGCGGCACGATTTGAGCAGCTCGACGGCTCGGCTGCGAAGGGGCGTTGATGCGTGAGTGGAGGATGCCACGCGAGTTACCGAAAGAGCTCCCAGCCATAAACCCGGCTTGAGAGTATCTTCGCATGAGGAGGCCTCTCAACTGCAGCGTTCAGTCCATCTGCCGAGGTTGGGAAATAAACGAAAACCGACGCTTGGCTTGAGGGGTAAAGGTTTTCGGACCCGCAAGTCTGCTGGCATCCGAGGATTCTTTGGCCGCCCATTGTCCGTACGACGCGCCAGCTAGCCAGGGTTGCGCTCAGAGTTGCGCCGTTCCTATCCAGAAGTGAGCATAGGAGAAGTGAACTTTGTAGAAGGGTTTAAGCTTTGTCGAGGAGCTACTTGCCCATCGCCGCGCTCTGCCCCTGCCAGGAAAATGGTGTTTGGGTGTGCTGTCCCCAGATACCGTCTCAAATACCCAAATACACCTAGTACTAAAGGTTAAATTCCCAAACGGATAGGTCTAGCACCGAAGTGAATTGATGGACTACAATCAGGTCGGAGGATTTTCTAACAATGCGTTCCTTTAAGCGAGCAGCGTTAGCCGTGTTTTTTTCATTTTGTCTTGTGCAAATCGCGGCGGCTACGACCCTGAGTTTCGCGGCGCTTTCCAAAGCCGGCAACACTTATTCGGCTGTTGGAGCGAGCGTTAGCCAAGGTGGTTTCACGGTGACGAGTGCCGACAGCTCCTTATACGTTTGGGAGGCTTCCAGTGTGAACTTGCCCGGTTTGAATGTCTCCAATACTTCGCTGTTTGAATTCTTCGCGGGTGGAACGGACACGGTTAGCAATGGAGGCAGCGCGTTCACTGCGAGCTCGATCGATTTGGCTCCGGTCCTGGCTGGCGGTTCGGGAACCTTCACCGTCAATTTCAGCGGGACGCGGGCCGATTCAACGATCGTCACACAGAGCTTTCTGGTTAACGACGGTACGCCGGCAGAGCTGCAGACGTTCGATTTCACGAATTTCACGAATCTTGTCAGTCTGTCGTTCTCGCAGGGGACGAACGCCGGCTTCTTCGCGGCGCAAGACACGGCTTACCAGTTCGACTTCCTAGTGGTGTCACCGGCGGCGGCGAGCGCAACTGCGGAGCCGACAGCGGTCTGGCTAGCGGCAGCGGGCTTGCTAGTGGTGGTGGCGCGTAAACGGGTAGTCGGGTAAGGGGATTTTAGCCCGGCGGGTGGGCCTGGGCTTGGCCGCTTGCAACAGCATTGAAGAAATATGGATATTGGAAGGAAATAAGGCAAGGCGGAACTAAAGTTCCGCGCGGACTGAAGTCCGCCCTCCTGCAGGACGCTGCTCCCTTAGGGTCGCGGTTCCGTTAGGACTTTCGTTACCAGACAAGCGAAGGGGGCCGATAGCCAATCGGCCGTAGAATGCCATCTCCGTTAGTGCCCGGCCAGGTAGACTCGGATCTCCAAAGCGTGCTCAGCGCCTAACTGTTCCGATTTTCCGAGGCCCATCGTTTTTATGCGTTGGTCGTCGAGTTTGAAGTTTTGTACAAGGTAGTTGCGAACGACGGCCGATTGCGCCTGCGTCAGCAATAACATTTTGTCCGAATCGCCCGTCAATCCAGCCGAAGAAACCACCACGGCCAAGCCAAATTTTTGATTCTGCAGATAGTTGCCGGCCTCGCTAAGGGCGTTCTTGTTCTTGAGCTTGGCGGAAGTTGCCTTATCAAAAAGTTGCTTGGCTTCAAACGTAAAGGTCTGGAGCGGATGGCCGCCCGGCAAGGCGGAAATCTCATGTTTCTTCAGCTCATCGGAATTGACGTAGCCGCGTTTGTTGAAGAAACCGCGCAGGAGAAAATTGCTTTTAAGCGCATCCAAATCGTCGTGCATGGCCGTGACGCTGGCCGTTGCCTCGTTATACATCGTTTTATCGTTCAGCAGAGCGCCGGCGGTTCCCTTGCCGGCATTGAGCTTAGCCGTTATTTCGGCAATGTTGCCGGCGGCATCCTGGACGCGGTCCATCGCTACCTTGGCGGAGTCCAAAATATAATTGGTTTTGACCATGACGTCGGAAAAGTCGATGGGCGGGACGCTTTTCAGAACCTCGCCGCCCTTGAGCTGGGCCGCCGCCGGACTGCCGAAAGAGACTTCGACATATTCGTCTCCTAATAACCCTTGGGATTTGATGGCGGCTGTCGAATCGGCACGCACGACGTCGCTGGTTACATCGGCCAAGGTCATCACAATTGTCACTTTCCCGTTCGGCTGTGCCGGCAGTAGAATGTGCTGGACGGAACCTTCGCGAATGCCGCCTACGCGCACATCGGCGCTCTCATTCAGGCCCCCCGCATTGGCGAACTCGGCTTTTACCTGGTAAGTGGATTGCCACAGGGACTGTTTACCGCCAATCATGAGGATGCCTAGCGCCAGCACCCCCAGCCCCAGAGCGATAAAGAGTCCCAACCGGACATTCTGCTGCATGATGATTACTCCTAAGCGGAATCGCTCAAAAAACGTTTGGCAAATTCGTTGGTGCTCTTTTGCAAGTCGTCAAATGTGCCATGCACGACGATCTTTCCTTCCGAAAGCAAAATCAGGCGGTCTGAGAAGCAGCGGGCGGCATGCATATCATGGGTAACGACAATGGAGGTCATGTTGCGCCGTTTGCCCAGGTCCACGATGAGCTGGCCGATTTCGGCGGCGGTAATTGGATCCAAACCGGCGGTAGGCTCGTCAAAAAGGACGATGGACGGATCTAACGCCAAGGCGCGCGCCAGGGCGGCGCGCTTTTTCATGCCGCCGGAAATCTCGCCCGGCATCTTGTTCAAATCTTTTTCCAGCCCGACGCTAGCCAGCAATTCTTGCGCGCGCTCGCGCGGCAACTGTTTCTTTTCTTTCAGATGACGCAAGAGCGGGAATTCAACGTTTGCCAAAAGGCTGAGCGAATCATAAAGCGCGGCCTGTTGAAAGAGAAAGCCGATGTTCCGGCGAGCCTCATTGAGCTTGTCGGGTTTAAGCTCGGCGATCTCCATGCCGTTCATCCGAATGGAACCGGAGTCTGGCTTGTCTAAACCAATTAACAAGCGCAACAAAACGCTTTTGCCCGTTCCGCTGCGTCCAAGCACCGACAAGATTTCGCCGCGCTTCAAGGCGAAAGACACACCGTTCAAAACCGCCTGCGCGCCAAAAGATTTGCGCAATTCCTCCACCACTACCGCGTCACCAGTTTTTTCGTTCTCCATCCCGTTTGTCCCGCTTAGGGATAGAGCGCGACGATCAGTTTAACCAGAAGAACGTCCGCCAGAATGATGAAAAGTGAGGAGAGGACCACCGAGCTGGTGGCGGAGCGGCCCACGCCCTCCGTTCCGCCGCGTGTGTTCATCCCTTGAAACGAGGAAACTGCGCCGATAATCAGGCCAAAAAGCGCGGTCTTGAGCGTAGGCGGAATAAAATCGCTAAACAAAATTCCGTTGAGACCGTTATTCATAAAGAGGCTGAAAGAGGTGGGTTCAAGCAAGGTGGTGCCCACCCAGCCCATCAGGATGCCAGCCGCATCGGCGACGAGAGTCAGAAGCGGCAGCGCGACGAAGCATGCCAGAATTCGTGTAGCGGCCAAGTATTTGTCCGGGTTCACACCTGAGACCGCCATGGCGTCAATCTGTTCGGTTACGCTCATCGATCCCAACTCCGCGCCAATGCCGGCTCCAACCCGGCCACTCACCACCAAACCGGTTGTAATAGGTCCCATCTCTTTGATCAACGAAAAGACGATCACAGCCGGCAGGTAGGACTTGGCGCCAAAACGCGTCAAGCTTTCGCGTGTTTGCAGCGCTAGCACCACGCCGGTAGCACCTCCTGCCATCAAGACAAGCGGCAAAGATTTTGAGCCGATGCTGTCTAGCTGCCGCAGAAATTCTTCACCCTCGAACGGCCAATCGAAAAGGGCACGGCCTACCCGCCAGCAGAATCTTCCAAACTGGCCTATCCATGCTAGTAATTTAACGACTGGCTGGGTGATCGCGATGGAAGCGCTGTCTGTCATGGCAACGATATTCGGCTAACCATTAGAGTGGCCTCCGCTCGGTCGCGTTTCGCCCTTTCTGCTCCGCGCTCCTGAGCCTTAACTGATGCGCTTCCCCGACAGCGACAGGATTCACGGTGGAGTCGCTTAGTTTTCCAAATTCTGGCGGACGCTGCTCCCTCACGGTCGCGGTTCCGTTAGGATTTTCGTTCACGCCTGTGCGTCGAAGAAGCCTAATTAAAGAGGGGTTTAATGCGCAGGCCGCTGTGAATTTCGGCGTCGCTCGGGTCGACAATGCGGTCGACCACTTGATCGCCCACTTGCAGGCCGGACACCACTTGCACGCTATTCACATCGCTGATGCCCGCCTCGATCGGCGTCCAGGTTATCGATTTATTGGTGAGTTTGAACACGCCGGTCGAGCCATTTAGCGTGCGAAGCGCGGAGCGGGGGATGCTTACTGCGTCGTTCACAATTTTAGAGACAATTAAAACGTTAACCGATACACCCGGAAGCAAGTCATGATTGGGGTTATAGACAATGGTGGTTACCTCGCCGACACTGCGAGTACCCAAGGCAATTACTTCGGTCGGCAACTTATTAACTTGACCTTGCCATTTTTGGCCGGGACGGGCATCCCAAGTTATCGTAACGGGCATGCCCAGCGCAATGCGGCCGAGATCGGGTTCATCGACATAAACCGTAATTTTCACGCGGTCAAGGTTGCCCACCAACCCGACTAAGTCCCCTGGCTGGAGATATGCGCCCACTTTCAGATCGAACTGATAAAGGGTGCCTGCGAGTGGGGCCGTGACTGTCGCTAACGCCAACCGATGGCGCGCCAGGGTAACGCCGGCGTCGGCATCGCGCAGTTTTGCTTCGGCCACCGAACGGTCGGAGGTGGTCACCAGCGTTTGCTTTTGATCGCGCGCGGCCGCCAACTGCAGATCCGCCCGTTCGAGGGCGTCTTTCGCGTCCTGGACTTGCAATTTGGTGGCGGCTTGTTTATCCGCCAGTCTTTTGACCGTTTCGTAGTTGCGCTGCGCCACCTCAACGGCGACCTGGGCGCTGGCTATGGAATCGTTCAAAGTCGCCAGCGCCTGTGCTTTCCCCCCTTGCCCTAAGGTAGAGATTTCCGCGCGCGCTTCCCGTTGCTTGGCCAACGCAGCGGCCAACTCGGAACTGGCTGCCGCGGTATCCAGAATTACCAAAGCCTGCCCTGCCGCCAACTGCTGGCCGCGCTGAGCGGCTACCGAACGGACGACACCGGCGGTTTCCGCGCGGGCCGCCGCCCATTCCGCAGGCTCTACCTTGCCGTTGGTCGAGACAGTACTGGTAATCGTACTGCGATGCGCGGCGCTGAAATGGAGGGTAACTGCAGATTCGCCCCGGCTCAGTCCCCACCAAAGCAGCAAGAGTGTCGGCAAGGCCACAAACGGCCAATATTTTTTCATCGCGTGAGGATGCGGAACAGCCCCGACAACATTGTGACAGACGGCGGCTTGAAAAGTGCTTCACAACGGATTAACAAAACAATTCAATATTTTTTTGATTTTTTGCAAATCGGCTATTTTCTTTGTTGGAAGGCCGCGATAGACTGAGACCTAAATGGCTCGCTATCGAATTCATCGCATTCGGGAAACTATAAAAGAGCAATTTCGCTGGGCGCCGCACACGGGCGGAACGGCGGTGGTGAAACCTAGGGATTACGAGGCGGACAGCGAGTTTGAGGCCGCCACGCCTTACGCGCTATGGAACGGTATGAAGGCGCAGGGTAACGATCTTTGTCCGGGCGATGTGCTGGAAGTAATTCATAAAGACGGTACTTTAGGTGAATTACAAATCTTCAAATATATCGGCTTCGAACCAGCCAAATGGTGGATTCCCGAGCCGAAGCCTGAGCAAAAAACCAAATTTGACGGATTGCCGGGAGCGTCGGCGCCCGACGCGGATTTACACTCCGTCTAGCCCGCGGCTGAGCATAGATCGGCTTCCATGAAAATCGACCCCGCGGCATTACCGCAGTCCGGATCGTTTGCTCTGGTGGCGTACATTCCCGCTCCGTTGGGAGATTTCCTGCAAACGTTGCGCGACCGTTTGCCCGGCGAGGAAAAGCCGCAAGCGCATATTACCGTGCTGCCGCCGCGGCCACTTAAATCTCCAGTGGAAGCGGCGTCCAAATTAGCGAAGCGTATCCTGAAAGATTTCCACCCGTTTCCAGTTAGTCTCTCGACGGTAAAGGTGTTCAAGGAAACTAACATACTTTACTTGGAGATTGCCACCGGCAATAACACGCTGCACCAGTTACACGATGCCTTGAACACCGGAGTTTTGGCGCATGAGGAGAACTTCCAATTCCTGCCGCACCTTACCATCAGCGGTCCCGTGCCGACTGAGCGTTTGGCTGGCGTGAAGAAAAATGCTGCCCAGGCCTGGAGAAAACATGCAGGCGAGAAAGGGTTCGAGGTGAGTCAAGTGGTGGCGCTTTGGCAACCGCCGCGCGGCTCCTGGGACGATTGGAATCGTTTGTGGGAGCAGACACTCGGCCCTAGCGGCAATTCTGCGACAGCAGGGCGGTCGTAAAGGTCGCAGGCGAAACCGCTAGGCCACCGGGCAGAGGAGTGGTGGCGTTTATTCGAACATGGACAATTGTTCGCCGGGCGAATCGCTTTTCTTGGAGATTTTGCTGGCTGGCGGCGTTTTGTTGCCAATGGTACCGCGCAAAACAGTCTCGACTACCGCTTGACGCGGCAGGAAAACCCGCTGCCGGTAGGCATTGGAACGCGGCGGAATGATCAGATACCCTTGGCTTGGCCACTCCAGTAAATTGTGCGGTAATACGCCTTCCAGAATATCTCCATCGCGCAGCCGGAAGCTGGTCCATAAGCCAGGCGTCTTGGGGCGGCGGTCAAAGGTAGCCGGTGGTTGGAAGAGATCGGCTGGGGCGCCTTCGGCGCCGAAACAAAGTGCTTTAACGTCATTATAATCAATGAGCTGCAGATTTCCATCGCTACTCAACAGTTCCACGCCGGCGGCCATTAAATAGGCGTCCGCATGCACCAGCGCTTCACTCGGCTGGCGGTCGAAACGGTATAAAATCAGTCGTTTAGCGGTGCTGGAGGACACAAAAAGGGAGAGAAATTGGCCATTTTTGTTTCAAACAATTTCCGAAATATTGTATCATTGGCAGAATGATCGTAGCAGACACCTTCGGGCTGAAGATGCGCTCCTTTGTGCATTTCTGTCAAGCTGAAAAGGGGCTGTCTGTCAATACATTAGAAGCATATCGCCGGGATCTAGCAGGGCTAGGTGGGTGGCTGGCGGATCGCAGCCTGGCGAGTCTATCTCTCGACGATTTACGGCTTTACCTCGATCACCTGCGCTTGCGAAAACTCTCGAACCGCTCCATTGCGCGGCAAGTGACCACACTTCGCGGTTTCTTTGGCTTTCTGCAGGAAGAAGGAGAGATCGCGGGCAATCCGGCCGAGCTGCTGGCGGCACCGAAGATTGGAACAGCGCTGCCGAAATATCTGGATCACGAGCGAGTGGGCCAACTGATGGAAGCACCCGAGAACAGCAAGCCGACTGGCTTGCGCGACCGTGCCATGCTAGAACTGCTTTACGCCAGCGGATTGCGGGTGAGCGAATTAATAAAGTTACGGGTGGCGGATCTGGACGAATTGCAAGGCATAGTGCGCGTGATGGGAAAAGGCGGCAAGCAGCGTTTGGTTCCGGTGGGGAAAGCGGCGCTCGACTCGATTGAAGAATATCGGACGGAACAGCGCGAGCGATTGTTGGGCGGCCGAGTGAGCCCGTTCCTGTTCGTCACCGCGCGGGGCAGCGCGATGACGCGGCAAGGTTTTTGGAAGCTGCTGCGGGGACATGGCAAGCATGCGGGGATTTTCCGTTCCTTAAGTCCGCACGTATTGCGCCACACCTTTGCCACCCATCTGCTGGAAGGCGGCGCGGACTTGCGTAGCGTCCAGACCATGCTTGGGCACGCAGATATCGGCACCACGCAAATTTACACCCACGTCATGCGCTCTCGTTTGCGCCAGACGGTGGATCGGCATCACCCGCGCGCGGCATCGCGCAAAACCGCGGGAGGCTCGCAGGAAATGGAGACCCAGCCGTAGAGGGAGATAAAGCAATGAGCGATTACATGTTCATGCTCGACAGTCACCTGAATGGTGGACAAAGCAAAGTGTTAGCCGAGGTTCGCGACGCGGCTGAGCAGGCGAATCTAAACTTGTTTCTCACGGGCGGCGCTATGCGCGACATGATGGGAGGCTTTCCGATTCGCGATCTTGATTTCACGGTCGAGGGCGGCTCCATTAAGTTCGCCAAAGCGGTCGCGCATAAAGCCAAAGCGGAAGTGATAGCGGTTGACGAGCTACGCAAATCGTTGGAACTTATATTTCCGGGGCATATTTCGGCCAGCATCTCAATGGCGCGCCTGGAAAAGTATGCTAAACCGGGCGCTAAGCCGCACGTGGCAGCGGCCACGATACATGAGGACTTGCGCGGCCGCGACTTCACGGTGAATGCGATCGCGCTTTCGCTCGGCAAAGCTTCCCGCGGCTTATTACTCGATCCCGCCAACGGATTGGGCGATTTGGCGCGCCGCGAATTGCGCGCGATTCACAACTATGTTCTCTATGACGATCCCGCTCGCATGCTACGCATGATTCGCTTGAAAACGCGGCTCGGTTTCGCCATTGACGAACGGACCCTGCTGCAGTATCAAAACGTTCGTGAAGCTGAATTGGAGAAGCTGATTACCGGTCCGTCAATGGAACACGAACTCCGCCAGATGGCGCTTGATCCGCAAGCCGGCGAGATTCTCAAAGGACTGGAAGACGAGAAGCTTTTGCATCTGTTTTCACCGGCACTGGCGGGAGCAAAACTGAATTTACCCGGCTTTCAGCGCTGGCAGAAAGCGCGCCAGTTGCTGCCCTACGATCTGGAGGTTGCCTCACACTCGTACGCTTTGTTCCTGTTCCTGCTGCTCGAAAAGCTCAGCGCCAAGGAACGCTTGCAAATTATCAAAAACCTTGGGATTGCGCGCACTGAGTTGGACGCGGCAGGTAAGTTGGAAGCGCGTGCGAAAAAGGTAGAGAAGGAACTGACGGCCGGGAAATTGCAGCGGCCTTCGGCGCTTTATGCCATCCTCTCAAAAGTGCCGGGAGAAATCCTGCTCTTTCTGCTTATGCGTTCGAGCCAGCGTCTGGTGCTTGACCGGGTGAAAAACTATTTGCAAAAGTATTTGCCCTTAGCACAGGAAGTGACGGAGAAGGATGTTGTTGGCGCAGAACCCGGTTCGCCGAAATTCGCCAAGCTTTACCAAAAGCTGATTGCCGAGCGGCTAGATGCGCGGCCTAAGAAGGTTGTGGTGGAGGAACCGCCGCCACCGCCGCCGCCGGGGCCGAGCCGCCGTTCGGCTAGTTTCGGGCGTTAGTTGCGCTGGTAGAAGTTGAAGGCCAAGCTAGTGTCGGCCGGCTGAATCCCCAATGCCGCTCCGTTTTCCAAATTCTGGCGGACGCTGCTCCCTTACACGGTCGCGGTTCCGTTAGGATTTATTTTTTCGTGTCTCGTGATGTTGTTTGCGTCCTGGTACCAGAAAAGTTTCCGGACTTCCTCTGCTGGTTAATCCAATTAAATTTAAGCAGCGTATACCGGGTATCGGCGATGAATAAGTCGACCGAGATTTCTCAAGGAGAAAACGCAAGAACATATGAATACAAAATCTTCCGCACTTTCAACCTCGCTCTCGCAGCCTGCTCGGCGCGGCTTTTTAAAAGGTTTGGGAACCATGGGCCTCGGCGCATCGTTCGTGAGCCTGGTGGGTGGCACGAAGATGTTTGCCGCGCTCAGTTCCGGTGCGGCGATGGATACGGCCAATCAGATTTTCCAAGCGGCGGTGATCGCCGAAGATCTAGCCACCACGTTCTACTACAACGGGCTGGTGGGGTCCGTAATCACGAACGCGAACCTGGCGGGTCCTGGAGGAACGGCTACCAGCGGGACCGGCAATGTTCCCAACGTGGACTATCTGCGCGCCGCTTTAAATCAGGAGATTGAACACGCCAACCTGCTGCGCACGGTGGGCAACTTTGGATCGAGTTATACCGCCGATCCCTTTCAGACGTTTTACTTCGCGCCGGCCACTTTCACCAATATCAATACCTTTATCGCCACTCTTTCGGCGCTGGAAAATGCTTTCATCGGCGCGTACCTGAACGCCATCCGTGAGTTTGCCTCGCTCGCTTCGAAGAGCAATGAAAATGGCGTTGCCGACGGACCATTTGGCGGCCCTTACAGCGCGGCGCAGTTGGAGTGGTTTGCCGAAGTGGCCGCCTCCATCATGGGAGTCGAGTGTGAGCATCGCGTTCTGGGTCCCGTGATTCTCAATGCGAATCAACCGAATAACTTGTACTTTGAATCCACCGATGGCTTGACGAGCGTCTATCATGGCAATAACTCGGCCGTAGCCGCGCTGACGCCTTTCTTAAGCCAGCAAAACGGCACCACCGGCTTCTCTTTGGGGGCTGCGGTCAATGGCGCGAGCACGGTTGGTCTTGCTTCAACCGGCAGTTATCCGGCGTATTAAAGCGGCCTATTAAGACAGTGACCAAGGAGATGCAAAATATGAAAAACTCAATCCCAGCTCTCGTCTTTCTTCTCGCCGCGGGATCAGCCGCCACTCTTTCGGCTTCGGCGATCTGCCCGTCCACCCCAAACACGACCTCGAATTGCGACTTCCTGCTCACCATCGGCGCCACGGGCGCGGTGACCGTCAGCGAAGTCAACAACGCTTCGGCGTTTAACGGCCCGGTGAATTTTATTGATGGAACGAGCGATCCCGGTGGCGACGGGTCACTGGTCGGCGTGGTCAATAATTATTCCGAGCCGCTCATGAGTTTAACTCTGCTGGGTAAAGGCGCGGATGCCGGCATCTTCGACTTTTCGTTTAACGGCATTTGCGTCTATGCAAACGCGGCTTATTGCACAAACGCGCAAACCGGCTATGAAGGGCCCACCACCACATTTAGCGACTT
>Ga0182012_10004147_pt1 | contig 15225 bp, 17 predicted proteins | sample 612S2SmetaG_FD_120486 | JGI IMG/M metagenome (GOLD analysis project Ga0182012, IMG submission 120486) | Permafrost microbial communities from Stordalen Mire, Sweden - 612S2S metaG | ecosystem: Environmental > Terrestrial > Soil > Wetlands > Permafrost | place: Sweden: Stordalen | collected... | reverse complement strand
GCGATCCAGACGGGCCATACGGCGAGTACTACGTGTGGAGCGAAACCAGCGAGAAGTACACCGACGCCCGGATCATCTTCGTCGACACCGAAGAGTCGAACTGGACCTTCGACCCGGTCCGCCGTGAGTTCTACTGGCATCGGTTCTTCTCCCACCAGCCGGATCTGAACTACGACAACCCTGCGGTGCAGGAGGCGATGATCGATGTTCTTCGCTTCTGGCTCGGCCTGGGTATCGACGGGTTCCGTCTGGATGCGGTGCCGTATCTCTTCGAGCGCGAGGGTACCAATTGCGAGAACCTGCCCGAGACGCACGCGTTCCTCAAGCGCGTGCGCAAAGTCGTCGACGACGAGTTTCCGGGTCGGGTGCTGCTGGCCGAGGCCAACCAGTGGCCGAGTGACGTCGTCGAGTATTTCGGCGAGGCCAGCACGGGTGGCGACGAATGCCACATGGCGTTTCATTTCCCGCTGATGCCGCGGATCTTCATGGCGGTGCGCCGCGAGTCACGGTTTCCGATCTCGGAGATCATGGCGCAGACTCCGCCGATCCCTGATATGGCTCAGTGGGGGATCTTTCTGCGTAATCACGACGAGTTGACGCTGGAGATGGTCAGCGACGACGAACGTGACTACATGTATTCGGAGTACGCCAAGGATCCGCGGATGAAGGCGAATGTCGGAATCCGCCGGAGGCTGGCGCCGCTGCTGGACAACGACCGAAATCAGATCGCGCTGTTCACCGCGCTATTGCTGTCGCTGCCCGGCTCGCCGGTGCTGTACTACGGCGACGAGATCGGCATGGGCGACGTGATCTGGTTAGGGGATCGCGACGGCGTGCGCACCCCGATGCAGTGGACGCCGGACCGCAACGCGGGATTTTCCACCGCAAACCCGGGCCGCCTCTACCTGCCGCCAAGCCAGGACCCGGTCTATGGCTATCAGGCGGTCAACGTCGAGGCGCAACGCGATACCTCGACGTCGTTGCTCAACTTCACCCGGATGATGCTCTCGGTCCGTCGCCGCCACGATGCCTTCGCCATCGGGACATTCCAGGAACTGGGCGGTTCCAACCCGTCGGTCCTGGCTTTCGTGCGGGAAGCGTCCGATGATGGCGACACTGTGCTGTGCGTCAACAACCTGTCGCGATTCCCGCAGCCCATCGAACTGAACCTGCAGCATTGGAGCGGCTGCACCCCGGTCGAGCTGACCGGACACGTCGAATTTCCTCGCGTAGGCCAGCTGCCCTACCTGCTGACATTGCCAGGACACGGGTTCTACTGGTTTCAGTTGACTGGATCTGAGGAGAGCTCATGGCGCCCAATAGCCGACCCCGGCGACGATGCAGAGCGAAGCGATGAGGAGGAGCGGCGCCCATGAATCTCGCGTCGAAGTTGCCGTGGTCTGAGTGGCTGCCACAGCAACGTTGGTACGCCGGCCGCAACCGCGAGCTGTCCTCCGCTGAGCCCAGCCTCGTCGTCCCACTCCGCGATGACCTCGACCTGGTGCTGATCGACGCCGAGTACACCAACGGCTCGTCGGAGCGCTATCAGGTGATCGTGGGCTGGGATTCTGTGCCGGTCTCCGAGTACAGCAGCGTCGCCGCGATCGGCTCCGCGGACGATCGGAACGCCGTTGACGCCCTCTATGACGCCGATGCGCCCCAGTTTCTGCTGTCGCTGATGGACGCGTCGGCCGTGCGCGACTCGTCCGGCACCAAAGTGACGTTCGGCAAGGAACCGGATGTGGAGCTGCCCCTGCACGAGCAGCCGCACGTCTCAGACGCCGAGCAGAGCAACACCAGCGTGATCTTCGATCGGCGCGCCATCTTCAAGGTGTTCCGGCGGGTGAGCAACGGTATCAACCCCGATATCGAACTGGGCCGAGCGCTCGGGCGAGCGGGCAACCCACACGTCGCGCAACTGTTGGGCACCTACGAGATAGCCGCACCGGGTCCTGATGTTTCGTCGCCCGGTGGCCTTCTGGACGGGGCCTGCCCGCTGGGCATGGTGACCGAGTATGCGGCCAATGCGGCCGAAGGCTGGGCAATGGCGACCGCCAGCGTGCGTGACCTGTTCGCCGAGGGCGACCTCTATGCCTACGAAGTCGGCGGCGACTTCGCCGGCGAGTCCAGTCGGCTCGGCGAGGCGGTCGCGTCGGTGCACGCCACGCTGGCCGCATGCTTCGGAACCGCGCAGGAAACCTTCCCCGTGGACAACGTGCTGGCGCGGCTGTCGTCGACCGTGGCGCTAGTTCCTGAACTGCGGGAATACGCGGCAACCATCGAACAGCGATTCCGGAAGCTCTCGGGCGAGTCGATCATCGTTCAGCGGGTGCACGGTGACCTGCACCTCGGGCAGGTGCTGCGCACCCCGGAAAGCTGGCTGCTGATCGACTTCGAGGGGGAGCCGGGCCAGCCGCTGGACGAGCGGAGGGCGCCTGATTCGCCATTACGAGACGTGGCCGGCGTATTGCGCTCGTTCGAGTACGCGGCCTACGGGCCGCTGATAGACCAGGGCTCGGACAAATCAGACAAACAGCTGGCTGCCCGGGCCCGCGAATGGGTCGAGCGCAATCGCACCGCGTTCTGTGACGGCTACGCCGCCGCGTCCGGGATCGACCCCCGAGATTCAGCGCAGCTGCTGGCCGCCTACGAGCTCGATAAGGCCGTCTACGAGGCCGGCTACGAGGCGCGGCACCGGCCCGGATGGCTGCCAATCCCGTTGCGCTCCATTGCCCGGCTCATTGATGCCTAGGCATATGCGCATCGCTGTGCGTAGGGGTCGGTCTCTGAAAGCATGTGCTTGTGGCGAGTGAGACGTTCGACAGTGACGCCCGGTTGTCGTGGGTGCTGGCGGCTCTAGCGGGTGTGCTGGGAGCGACGGCGTACACCCACTCGGCCGGGTACTTCGTGACCTTCATGACCGGGAATGCCCAACGCGCCGTCTTGGGTTATTTCCGCGGCGATGTGGTGCTGTCGATCTCGGCGGGGCTGCTGGTGCTGTGTTTCGTTGCCGGCGTGGTGATTGCGTCAGTGTGCAGGCGGCATTTCTGGGTGGCGCATCCGCACGGACCAACCGTGCTGACAACCTTCAGCCTGGTGGCCGCCACCGTGGTTGACGTGTTCGACGAAGGCTGGGAGGAAGCGAATCTTGATTTCGGGCCAATTCTACTGGTGGCCTTCGGCATTGGCGCTCTGAACACGTCCTTCGTCAAGGATGGCGAGGTGTCGGTTCCGCTGAGTTACGTAACCGGCACGTTGGTCAAGATGGGGCAAGGCATCGAGCGCCACATCGCCGGTGGAAAGGCAGCGGATTGGCTCGGCTACTTTCTGCTGTTCGCCAGCTTTTCCGTGGGCGCCGCGTTGGGCGGCTGCATCAGCCTGGTCGTCAACGGGACCTGGATGCTGGTGGTCGCTTCGGCGGTGTGCGCGCTAACCACCGCCTATACGTACTTTCACGCCGATCGCCGCTCCCTGTTTGATTAGCGGGACCGAAAAGCATCGGCAGCAGCGCTGACCGGTGCGCTGCTGCCGATGCCGGCTCGGGCGGTTTCTAGGCCGAGTTGTTCACGGCGTTGAGCACCTGCAGCATGTCGGGCTTCATCGCCATCAGCTGCTGGTTCCAGTAGGGCCACGAGTGTGTCCCATTCGCCGGGAACTGGAAGACCCCGTTGCGTCCGCCCTCGGCCGCGTAGGTGCTCTGGAATTGCTGGTTGGTGCGCTGCGTCAGGCCTTCCAGGAACTTCGCCGGCATGTTGTCGCCGCCGAGGTCGCTTGCTGTGCCGTTACCGCAGTAGACCCAGATGCGCGTGTTGTTGGCGACCAGCCGCGGAATCTGGACCATCGGGTCGTTGCGCTTCCACGCGGGGTCGCTGGACGGGCCCCACATGCTGTTGGCGTTGTAGCCGCCCGCGTCGTTCATCGCCAAGCCGATCAGCGTCGGCCACCAGCCGTCGGACGGGTTGAGGAAGCCGGACAGTGATGAGGCGTAAGGGAACTGCTGCGGGTAGTAGGCAGCCAGGGTCAGCGCCGACCCGCCCGCCATCGACAGGCCCACCACGGAGTTGCCGGTCGGCAACACGTTCTTGTTCGCTTGCAGCCAGGCTGGCATCTCCTGGGTCAGGAAGGTCTCCCACTTGTAGGTGTAGTTCTGACCGTTGCCCTGCGACGGCTGATACCAGTTGGTGTAGAAGCTGGACTGGCCGCCGACGGGCATGACCACCGAGAGGCCGGACTGATAGAACTCCTCGAAAGCCGGGGTGTTGATATCCCACCCGTTGTAGTCGTCCTGCGCCCGAAGGCCGTCAAGCAGGTAGACCGCGTGCGGGGCCCCGCCTTGGAACTCGACCTTGATGTTGCGGCCCATCGACGGCGACGGCACCTGCAGGTATTCCACCGGAAGACCCGGCTTGGAGAACGCCCCCGCGGTCACCGAGCCCCCGACGGCACCGACCAGACCGGACAACAGGGCAGCCCCCACAGCCGCGAGAGCTAGCCGGCGCGGCATACCTGCCGCTGCGCCACGGAACTTTCGCATCTCACCCAAGAACTTCATAGCTCCTACCCATCCCAACTTTCAACCTTTTTCGGATGCCGCATTCGGCTGGTGGAATCCGTTCGGGGTGAGTGGAACACGAGGAGAGGACGTAATTGGGTTGTCGCGGCCGGAGTTTCAAGTCGCGGTTGGCTAACGATTGAGCATCGGCCCGGATTCGTCGCATCCAGATAACGATTGAGTACCTGAAAGATATTGGTTCGAGGCCGTTGCTCAGGCGACCAGTCGGCGCAAAAGCCTTGAAGCCGTGGCAATTCCGATCACAGCCGCCGCTGAAAGAACGACGAGGTCGAGCGAGTCCATGGGCGTTCCGATCAACAGCGCCCGCAACGCGTTGACCTCGTAACTGAGCGGATTTACGGTGCTCAGCACGTGCAGCCATCCGGGCATCACATCCACCGGGTACAGCGCATTGGAAGCGAAGAACAACGGCATTGTGATGGCTTGTCCAATCCCCATCAACCGATCACGGCTGCGCACCAGCCCGGCCAACGTCATCGACAGGCAGGCGAAGAACGCGGCACCCAGCATGACGACGCCCATCGCCGCCAGGATCCGCAGCGGGTTGATGGTCAGGCCGATGCCCATCAAATAGGACAGCGCCAGCACGCCGATGACCTGAGCGACCGAACGCACTCCAGCAGCGAACGCCTTGCCGGTGATCAGCGCCGACGCGGGCGCCGGTGTCACCATCAGTTTGGCGAGGACGCCGGCGTCGCGATCCCAGATGATCTGGATGCCGTAGAAGATCGATATGAACAGCGCCGACTGGGCGATGATGCCCGGCGCCAGGAACGCCAGATAAGAAACCGACCCGGGGTTGATGACGTGGAGATGGCTGAAAGTAGTGCCGAAGATCAGCAGCCACAGCGCCGGCTGCACCATCCGGGTGACGAGTTCGGTCCGATCGTGTTGCAGCTTCTGCACTTCGACGATCGCGAACGCGCCCACGCGGCTCAGGGTTGCGCCGACTCGATGCCGTCCGCGCGGGGCCCGAACAAGGTTCGCCGAGATCAATTCTGAGGCGTCAACTGACACGACGAGCAACCTTTCTCGTGGAACGGATTTCGCGAATGCTCGAAGACTCGGCTTCTTCCAGTTCTTCCAGTGCTTCCCCCAGTTCAGGGGACGCGTAGTGCCGGAACACGTCCTCGAGCGTGGCGTGCTTTGACACCTTGGATACCTCGGCCTTCAATTTTGTCGGGGTCCCCACCGCTCGCAGCTCACCCCGATGCATCAGCGCGACCCGGTCGCACAGCGCGTCGGCCTCTTCCATGTAATGAGTGGTCAGCAGGACGGTCATGCCGAACAGCGCCTGCATCTTTTGCACCTGCGTCCAGACGCCGTCACGGGCGATCGGATCCAGGCCTACCGTGGGTTCGTCAAGCACCAGCAACGATGGGCGGTTGACCAGAGCCTGGGCCACTTCCAGGCGTCGCACCATGCCGCCGGAGTAGGTTGCCGCGAGCCGGTCGGCCACGTCGTGCAGCTCCAAAGCCTCCAGCGCCTCATCGACGCGCTCGGGCCGCTCGGCGCGGGCCACGCCGTACAACCGCGCGAACCACTCCACGTTCCGCCGGCCGGTCAACGTCGGTTCGATCGATAGCTGTTGGGGCACATAGCCGATGTTGCTTCGGATGTCGACGGTCTCGTGCCGGGCGTCCATGCCGAAGATGCGCAGTTCGCCCTGCTGAATCGGGGTCAGCGTGGTCAGCATGCGCACCATGGTCGTTTTCCCGGCGCCGTTGGGCCCCAGCAGACCCATCGTCTCGCCGGGCCGCACCTGCAACGTCACGTCATCGACGGCGGTGAATTGGCCGTAGCGGTAGGTCAGTTGCCGGCCATCGATCGCCAGTGGCAGTGATCCGGTCATGATTGTCGCTCCTGCAATAGTCGGGTGACCTCGTCCAGAACTTCCAACCCCTCTGTCAGATCCTGGATTTGATCGTCATCAAGTTCGCCGAGCACCTCGGACAGCAAGGCTCTTCGCGCGGCCCTCGACGCATTGACGATCTGCTGGGTGGGCCCGGCGAGCCGCAGCTCGCCGACGCGCCGATCGGTCTCGCCCGCGGTCCGGATGAGTAGGCCGTTGGCCGCCAGCTTGGAAACCAAGGTGGACGCCGTGTTGGCCGCCAGCCCGAGTTCCGCAGCGGCGGCGCTGACCGAAATCCCGGGATGCCGGCCGACGAGCCACAACAACTCTGACTGCGACTCGCTGAGCCGCCCGGAGTCGAGCCCGCGCCCGGCTGACCGGCGCAGCTGCCGGCGGAACCTGCCGACGACGCCGAACACCTCGGTGACGGGGACGGTCCGTGACTTCACTGCATGCATATACCTCTGTTTACGAGGTAAATGTGTGTATAGGCTATGTGCGAGCTAGCTGCGAGCTACTTGTCGAGGCGATGCAGGACCACGTCCGTCAGGGTCCCGTTGTCGACGCTCGCAGCCATGTAGCTGCAGAACGGTTGCCGGCGGCGATCCGTTGGCGAGCCCGGATTAAGTAGGCGCAACCCAGTCTGTGTCGTTGTATCCCAAGGGATATGGCTGTGTCCGAACACCAGGACATCGCTGTCCGGATACAGCCGCGACATCCGGGCGTCGCGGCCGGTCGAGGCGCCGGTCTCATGGGTGACCGTGAAACGGACACCTGCCAGCGTCACGTCTGCTCGTTCCGGCAAGCGCGCGCGCAGTTCCGGACCGTCGTTGTTTCCCCAGCAAGCGACCAGCCGAGCCGACCTCGACTCGAGCTCGTCGAGCAGTTCGAGAGCTATCCAGTCGCCGGCATGTATGACGACATCTGCCCTGGTGACCTCGTCCCATACCCGCGCGGGCAGGTCGCGCGCGCGGGACGGGACATGGGTGTCGGCAATCAACAGCAGCCTCATGGGTTCTATGCTGACCCCACGACCGTCACCGACCAAAATGGAGATATCCATGCGCACCTTCGAGTCAGTCGCCGCCTTCGCTGCCGCCACGGGCGAGACGATCGGGCAAAGTTCCTGGGTGACCGTCACCCAGGCCGACGTCAACCTCTTTGCCGATGCGACCGGCGACCACCAATGGATCCACGTCGACCCGGAGCGGGCGGCGGCGGGTCCGTTCGGCAAGACCATCGCCCACGGGTACATGACTCTGGCGCTACTACCCCGGCTGCAGCACGAGATCTACACCGTCAACGGCGTGAAGCTGGGAATCAACTACGGCCTGAACAAGGTTCGGTTCCCCGCCCCGGTGCCGGTGGGGTCCAGGGTGCGCGCACAGGCCTCGTTGGTCAGCGTCGACGAACTCGGTGACGGTGCCGTGCAGGCGACGGTGTCGACCACCGTGGAGATCGACGGGTCGCCGAAGCCGGCGTGTGTGGCCGAAAGCATCGTCCGCTACATCACCTAGTAGCGCGAGCAGACGTAAAAGCCCCCATTTCGTGCCGAAATTGGGGGCTTTTGCGTCTGCTCGGCGTTAAAACTCGGCGATCGCGTGTTCCAGGCGCTCGGCAAGTCGGGCGTTGGACTCCGCGCGCCGGGTCGGTATGTGCGCAGACGGGAAAGGCGTTGTCACTGCCTGGTATTCCCGCAGGGTGCGGCGGGCAACCGTCATCTTGTGCAGCTCGGTGGCCCCGTCGGCGATGCCCAGCGACTCCGCGGCCACCATCATCTTGACGAACGGCATCTCGTCGGAGACACCGAGCGCGCCGTGCAGGTGCAGGGCCCGTTGCGCGACGTCGTGCAGCACCGTGGGCATGGCGACCTTGACCGCCGCGATGTCGCGGCGCACCTTCTGGTAGTCGTGGTGCTTGTCGATCAACCACGCGGTGCGCAGCACCAGCAGCCGGAACTGCTCGATCTGGATCCAGCTGTCGGCGATCTTCTCCTGAGTCATCTGGAAGTCGGCCAGATGCCCATGTCGGGTCTTGCGTGACACGGCGCGCTCACACATCATGTCGAAAGCCTTGCGCGCCAGCGCAATTGTGCGCATCGCATGGTGGATCCGGCCGCCGCCGAGGCGGGTCTGCGCGATCATGAACGCTGAGCCTTCACCGCCCAGCACATGGTCTGCCGGCACTCGGACGTCGTTGTAGCGGACGTAGCCGTGCGAACCGTGCTTGCCCGACTCGCCTCCGACCGCGACGTTCCGGATGATCTCGATGCCCGCCGTCTCGCCCGGAACGATGAACAGCGACATCTTGTCGTACGTGCGGGCGTCGGGCTTGGTCACCGCCATCACGATGAAGAACGACGCGTGCCTGGCGTTGCTGGAAAACCACTTCTCGCCGTTGATGACCCAGTCGTCACCGTCGCGGGTTGCGCCGGTCACGAACATCCCGGGGTCAGACCCGCCCTGCGGTTCGGTCATCGAATAGCAGGAAGTGATTTCGCCGTCCAGCAGCGGTTGCAGGTAGCGGGCCTTCTGCTCGTCGGTGCCGAACAGCGCGAGAATCTCGGCATTCCCCGAGTCGGGCGCCTGGCAGCCGAACACCGACGGCGCCCAGCGGGAACGCCCCAGGATCTCGTTGAGCAGCGCGAGCTTGACCTGGCCGAAGCCCTGGCCGCCGAGGTCGGGCCCCAGATGCGCGGCCCACAGTCCCTGGTCCTTCACCTGCTGCTGCAACGGCCGCAGGATCGCCATCATCTCGGCGTTCTTTTTGTCGTACGGATCGAGTGCTACGAGGTCGAGCGGTTCGAGCTCGTCGACCATGAATTTTTCGACCCAGTCCAGCTTCGCCTGGTATTCCGGATCTGTTTCGAAGTCCCACATCGTGGCCAACCCGTTCCCCGGCGCAGCATCGCGCCGGTATCTGAGATAAAGCTAGCTGGAGCCACCCCATCGTAGATGTGGCAAACCAACCGAAGGCGTCACCGCCCTCAACTCTCAGCTGGAGAGGCCCGCTTTGACGGCCGCGTCCTGCTTCTTGCTCACATCGTTCGCGAAATCAGTGTCCACGGGGTCGTTTGGTGCACCGTCGAATTCGAGCGTGATGAACGCCTTACCCTGGGTGAACATCACTACTGTGACGCTCTTGGATTGATCCGGTGAGGACCCCGAGAACAGTGTCCCGTTGTCGCCCACCGAAAACGACTGCGGAGTTGGGATGCTGACCGAACGACCGATGCCGGCGACAGCCGCATCCAGAGCCGACTTGGCCGCCGTCGCATCCGCCAAGACCACGACGGTGTCGCTGATCTGTCTGCTGCCGTCCTGGCTTTTAAAGACGCCAGCGACCCCGGGTTTACCGTTCGGATTCGTTGTGGGTGCTCCTGCGGTGAATCCCGTCGGCGGCGCGTTGGTGAAGAAGTCGGCGGGCTGGGTGATGTCGCTCGCCTTGACTAGCAAGGCGGTGTAATCCGCCGACGGGTTCGCGGTCGATGGCGGCGGGGCTGTCGATTTGTCACTGCTGCACCCGGCCAACCCGATGCCGACCGCGAAGGCAGTCCCGAGTGCCGCGACGGAGAGTGCCCGAACATTCATGCAGCCCACTCCTCATCCGTGACGTATTCGACCGCCCGCTCATCGGCGAACACAGCCGCCGCCGACACACGAGACAGTAACGCGAACGCCTCCCGAGTATTCACCCGGCGGCATTCGCGCCAATATCGGCCAGTTGGGTCAACCGGACACTGTTACCAGACGGATCGCGGAATCCGCAGTCGATGCCATACGGCATCTCATGCGGTACCTCGGTGAACTCCACTCCTTGGGACCGCATCTTGTCGTAGGCGGCCTGACAGTCATCGGTGGTGAGGAATACCGTGCCGGCGAAACCCTTCGCCATCAGGTCGCTCACCTGATCGCGGGTGGCGTCGTCCATAATCGGCGGGCCTGGAATCGCCATCAGCACGATCGATATGTCGTCCTGGCCCGGTGGACCGACCGTGAGCCACCGGAAGCCAAGCTCCGGCAACGAAACATCCTGCCGCACTTCCATACCCACCTTTTCGGTCCAGTACTTCAAGGCCGTATCCTGGTCGTGCACCCACAGATGGGCGCTGGCGATCTTCAACATAAGAACGACGCTACGGTCTGCCGGCGTCGCCCGTCTTCTCCCCGTGTGCTGTTTTGACGCTGCTGTCTGCGGGCCGTCGGGTATCCCGGCGCAGGATGCAGCTCGGCAACTGCGCGTGCACCGAGGCCGGTGGGAGGCTGGCTCGGTAGGCCGCGGGCGGCAACCCGTACACGCGGGCGAAGCTACTAGTGAACGAACCGACGCTCTGCAGACCGACCATGACGGCGACGTCCGCGACACATCGGTCGGTGTAGCGCAGCAGCGCGGCAGCTCGTTCCAGCCGACGCGAGCGCAGGTAGGAGCGTGGTGATTCGCCGAAGGTCTGCGAAAACGTGCGGCTGAAGTGGGCGCGCGACAGCCCGGCGGCGGCGGCCAGATCATCCACCGTGATCGGCTCGGCGTAGCGGGCATCGGCCAGGTCCTTGGCGCGGAGCAGATGACGGGTCGCTGGAACCTGCGGCATGGGTTCAGGACCGCTTCGTTGCGACGGCGGCGTTGATGATGACGGCGTGCAGTCGGTGCCAGTGCGGGTGATCGAAGCCCGCGAGCAACAGCAGCCGGTCCGCGCGGGCGCGTGTTCGGGCCTTACCCCGTCGGCTGACAGCGAGTGTGGGAATGAGAAAGCGGGAAAACTGATCGACGAGAATCAGGTGGCCACCTGCGCGTAGCACCCGCGCGCACTCGCTGAGCCCGGCGAATTGATCGGACCAGTGATCAAACGACGTACTGCTGACTACGAGGTCAATCGACGCATCGGGGTAGGGCAGATTCTCTGCGACGTTGGTGGCGAAAGTCAATCTTTTGTCGTCGGTGAGGCGCCTGGCGGTCTCGATCATGTGCGGAGCGGCGTCAATTCCGGAAAGTTCCTCGGCTTGCGGGTAGCGACTGGCCAGCGCTCGCAAGAGGTAACCCGTTCCGCATCCGACATCAAGCGCACGCCGTGGGCTGGCCGCGGTCGACGTCGCCAACGAGGCGGTGCGATCACCGATGGTGTGGTGCAGCCGACCGCGCCAGCCCTGTTCGTATCGCCTAGCACGATCGTCATACGCAGCGAGATCGCGATAAGGGGGCACGACGGTAACTTTAGAAGCCGTAGAGCAGCTGATAAAGGGTGGCGACGAAAATGAACATCGATATCCCTTCGTTCCGATCGGCACAGTCCACAGCACCCGCGCGGTTCCAATCGACGACGACTGGGACCTCGAGAGGACCGTGATCCGACTGTCCGAAAAGTTCGATTAGTCGGGGCTGTGGGGACTGGACAGCTTTTCGCACATCGAAGTGGTGTACGTGTTCGACCGGGTTGACGCCGACAGCGTCGAAGTCGGCGCACGCCGTCCCCGGGGCAATCCGGACTGGCTACTGGTGGGGATCTTCGCACAACGGGCCAAGAACCGCCCGAATCGGCTGGGGGTTACCACGTGTGCGCTGCTGGGCGTGAGTGGACGCGAGATCGCGGTCCGCGGACTCGAGGCCATCGACGGGACGCCAGTGCTAGACATCAAGCCGTACATGAACGAGTTCGGCCCACGCGGGCCCGTGCGTCAGCCCGAGTGGGCGACAGAACTCATGAAGCGCTATTGGGATTAGTGAAGATCCGCACGGTCGACGGTTAGCCTGACTCGGGTGGACCTACAAGCGCGCGCGGCGCACAAAGCTGATATCCGAGAGCTGTCGGGCGTATTGGCCCGGGCGTTCTACGACGACCCGGTGATGGCATGGGTGCTTCCTGACGACGTGGCGCGGTTGGAGCGCCTGGCCCGGGTGTTCACCGCGATCACGCGACATCATCATCTGGCCGGCGGCGGCTCGGAGGTGGCCTGCGACGGGTCGAGCATCGGCGCGGCAGCCCTATGGGACCCGCCGAACCGGTGGAAGCAGACCGGCCGAGAGCAGTTCGCAATGCTGCCGCTGTTCTTCCGAGTGTTCGGTTTCCGGTCGGCGCGGGTGCGACAGTTACAGGAGATCATGAAGCGCGAGCACCCAGAAGAACCGCATTGGTATTTAGCCGTCATTGGTAGCGATCCGGCGGTGCGCGGCAAAGGCTTTGGGCAGGCATTGATGCGGTCACGTCTGGATCGCGTCGACGCCGAGCACGCGCCTGCTTATTTAGAGTCGAGTAAACATCAGAATATTGCTTATTACCAACGGTTTGGCTTTGACGTGACCGGTGAGGTCGTGCTGCCCGACGGCGGTCCCACCATGTGGCAGATGTGGCGGGCGCCGCGCTGATTTCGGCAGCTGGCCGGTTGATGGTATCCATCGCGCAAATTACCTGGAACGTAAATTAATGGTCGGTGGATTTGTCGCCCGGTTTTGCATTGGTCCGGTGAGCGGACCGAGCTGACCCCGCGGGCGGGGACGTACGGTCAGCGGTCAGGGTTCGCTTCGCCAGCCGGCGATACCGATGGCAATCATCCTTAGCTGCTTGACCGCGGTCCGCCGGATGTCTTCCAGCACTTCGGAGCTCTGGGCGTCCTCGATCGCTTCCGCCGTGACGATCATGGCATTCACGAACAGGGTCGCCAGTACGTTGAGGTCCTCGGTGCTCCATGCGTTGAGCCCGGGGAAGCGGGCTAAGTCGGTGGCCAGCTCGGACGTGATCAACCGGATCTCGGTGCGAATCGCGTAGCGCAGCACGGACAGGCCGCTGTTGCGCTCTCGGGCGATGAGGCGCCAGTGCTCGCGGCGCTCGGCGACGCTGGCGACCAGGATCTCGACCGATGATTCGATGACCCGGTTCGGGTCGAGCTTGCCGGCCCGCGCCCCGCGCAGCGTGTCGCGCAAGGTGCGAAACGACTCGTCGATGAGCACCAGGCCCAGCGCTTCCATCGATTCGAAGTGACGGTAAAAGGCCGCGGGCACGACGCCGACTTCCCTGGTCACCTCGCGCAGGCTCAGGCTGCTCAGGCTGCGCTCCTGCAGGAGCTTGAGGGCGGCGGCGATGATGGCACGCCGGGTGGCTTCTTTGCGCTCCTCGCGCGACGGGGTTTCGCGTGAACGCTCGCGACCAGACCTATGCGGTCGCGAGCTGGGAGTACGGCTGTTCACTGTGTGAAGCCTACCGCAGAGCCGTAGAAGCCCTTGACTAGCTGCATCGTCTGCGCTCACGGTGTACATATGTTCACTGAAATGGTTCAGACTTTTCGGAAGCGGGTGCTGGGTTCAGACCTGGTAGACCTGCTCACCGGTCCGCATGGCGTCGACCGGTACACCGAGCTGGTGGCGCCGACTTGGGCGTTGGGCGAGGCCCGCGCCAAGGTCGTCGACGTGCGCAGGACCACTCCGCGCAGCGTCACCCTGAATCTCGCTCCGAACGAGAGCTTCACCTCCGCATACACCGTCAAAGCCGGTCAGTACGTCAACCTCACTGTCGACATCAACGGCCGCCGGCACACCCGCTGTTACTCACCGGCCAACGCCGAAGGCGGCAGCAACCTCGAGATGACCATCGGCCGTCACTCAGTCGGTGCAGAAGGCGGGCTGGTCTCGGACTACCTCAATGAGCATGCCCGGCGCGGCATGGTGGTCGGCTTGGCCGGTGTCGGGGGCGATTTCGTGCTCCCAGACCGGCGGCCGCAGCGGATCTTGTTCGTCTCCGGCGGAAGCGGCATCACGCCCGTCATGGCGATGTTGCGGACGCTGGTAGCCGAACGCTACACCGGCGAGATCGGGTTCGTCCACTACGCGCGCAGCCCGCAAGAGGCCTGTTACCGCGACGAGCTCGCCGCTTATAGAGATCTGCCCGGCGTTCGGGTGCTGCACGGCTACAGCCGATCGGATGGCGGCGACGTCGTCGGCAGGTTCGGGCCGGAGCACCTGGCCACCGCGCTGCCGGCACCGGATCTGGTGTTCGTTTGCGGGCCAATGCCCTTGGTCGAAGCTGTCCGGCGGCACTGCGATAATGTGCACACCGAGAGCTTCGTGCCGCCGGTATTCCAGCCGTCTGCGAATCCGGTGGGTGGTCGAATCACCTTCGCGGACAGCGATTTCGACGTCGTCGACGACGGGCGCTCGCTGCTGGAACAGGCCGAATCGGCCGGTTTGACGCCGGCGAACGGATGCCGTATGGGCATCTGCCATACCTGCACCCGGCGCAAGAATGCCGGAACCGTGCGAAACCTGATCACCGGCGCGGTCTCAACCGCCCCCGGCGAGGACGTGCAGATCTGCGTGTCTGTTCCGGTCGGCGACGTCGACCTTGCGCTCTAACTAGCCCTTTTGCCGTCCACCAAACCCTTTGGAGGAAAAATCATGTCCCAGAACACGATCACCCTGACCCCCGAGCAGGCCAATGAATTCGGTCGTGAGATCGACGCCATCAAAGAACGCGTGATGGCAGACCTCGGCGCAGCAGACGCCGACTATATCCGCCGCGTCATCAAAGTCCAGCGGTCGCTGGAAGTGGGCGGCCGCGCGCTCTTATTCGCCGGGATTCTGCCGCCGGCCTGGCTGGCCGGCACCGCGATGCTCGGCATCGCGAAAATCCTCGACAACATGGAGATCGGCCACAACATCATGCACGGTCAGTACGACTGGATGCGCGACCCGGCGATCTCCGGCCGCACCTTCGAGTGGGACACCGCCTGCCCGGCCGATCAATGGCGGCACTCGCACAACTACATGCACCACACCCACACCAACATCGTGGGAATGGACCGCGACATCGGCTACG
>Ga0182012_10004146_pt1 | contig 15228 bp, 11 predicted proteins | sample 612S2SmetaG_FD_120486 | JGI IMG/M metagenome (GOLD analysis project Ga0182012, IMG submission 120486) | Permafrost microbial communities from Stordalen Mire, Sweden - 612S2S metaG | ecosystem: Environmental > Terrestrial > Soil > Wetlands > Permafrost | place: Sweden: Stordalen | collected... | reverse complement strand
CACACCGAGCATGACACCCAGGTGCTGGTCACTGAGCGCGGACTCGCCGACCTGCGCGGACTCTCGCCCAAGCAGCGCGCCCGCCTGATCATCGAAAAGTGTGCCGCAGACGATTTCAAGCCACTGCTCAAGGATTACTTCGAGCGCGCCCAGCACAACGGAACCGGCATGCACACGCCGCACATTCTCGCCGAGGCTCACGGCTTCCACGAGCGTTTCCTCAAAACTGGCAAGATGTTGCCCTAGCTCAAAGCTCCTTCCTGACCCAAATCCCCACCCACGGGTGGGGATTTTTTCGCGCCCTCACAGGCCCCTTGGTAATCTTCCTGGATACCTCGCAATGATCTTTTGACTTCAGCACCGGCACCCTTCCGTCATATACTCCAGTCTCAATCCCCCATGAGTAAAACTCTCAACTCGGCTCAGACGCTAGGTAGCACGTCCAAGCCCTATTTTGGCTTCGGTGCGGTAGTTGATTTCGCGCATCGATCCTCGATAAGAAGAAACGCCGGGTGCCCCAGCCTCGCGCCCTCTTGGCCGTTAACCTGGGAAAACGCTCGCTTCCTCGCAATGCCGGTTTTGCTGATCTTGTTGTTGACCCTTGGCGCAGCCGCTCAAATCCCAACCCGCCAGGCCTTGACGGAAGGCATCGCGCACAGTCAGCAACTCACCGCCTCTGAACTCGATGCCCGCATTGCCCAGATCGCTCCCGGGGACTTCAACTCTGAAATTTTTCTCCGCTTCGCGCGCCGGCACTCATCGGTGACTGCCGGTAACGCCCCCGCCATCAAAACGGATGTCCAACGCATTCTCGCCGCTGCCACATCCCTTGGCGACGAAGCCACTCTCCAGGTCGTCGATGCGGGCCTTGCCGAATCGCTCTCCCGTGCCGGCGTCGCAGCCTCTCCTGCCTTGCGCCTCAACTCCCTCACCCAGCTACAGCTCCGTGCCTCCGAGGCGGAGCGCCAGCGCGCCCAGGAACAGATCACCGCATTGCGTGCGCAGGGCCAGCTTATCGCCGCCGAGAAAATGCGCCAGCAGCTTGTGAACAGCCAGCGCAACCAGCAGCTCCAGCTTGAATACATGACCCGTCGCGCCCGCTTGCAGACCTTCCTGAACATTCTTTTGTTTGTCTGCCTCGTGCTAACCATCGCCCTTGCCTGGTCCCTGTGGCGCATCATCGTTGCGCGCCGTCATCAGGCGCTTGAAGATCCTCTCACTGGACTCAAGAACCGCCGTTTTCTCCAGCCTTTCATGGAGCACGAAACCGAACGTCTCCGCCGTTCCGGTCTTACCGCTCTCGTACTCATCGCCGATATTGACCTCTTCAAGAATGTGAATGACCGCTGGGGTCACGACGTGGGAGACAAAGCACTCATCCAGTTCTCTGAAATCTTGCGCAAATGCATGCGCAACTCAGATGTCGTCTCGCGCTGGGGTGGCGAAGAATTCCTGATCATCTGTCCCCAATCTGCCGAGTATGACGCGGAGATTATCTGCAACCGCATCCGCAAGCACCTGCAGCAAACTCCCATCGCGACTCCCGGTGATAGCACCTTCCATCTCACCGTATCCATCGGTGCGGCGCTGTTCTCCCCGACCACCCTCAACGAGCACTGGGAAGCCGCACTCGCCCGCGCCGATCAGGCTCTCTATTCGGTAAAGAAGAATGGACGCGATAGCTGGTCGCTGGCCCCGCCCCACTGCGAACTTCCTTCGCCCATCGGAGTCGCCGCAGAATAACAGGTGGCCCACATCCGCCCGCTTTGGCGAATCTGGGAACCGCGACATTTGCCCATTCAATTCGCCTCAAACCGGCGGACCATGCTCTTATCGCCTTTGTCCCTGCTTCCGTTTTTTCCTGCCGCACAATCCATATCTACTAACCTCTACAAAAAAGAAATACAATGGCGCTTTGGAGGAACGCATGTTCGCACTTAAAAGCCCAGTGATCCGCCGTACACTTACACTATTTGCAGTGCTTCCGCTGATTGTGCTGTGCGCTGGATGCGCCGACTTCTGGGTCTCGGACAGCTCCATACAATCCGTGACCGTCAGCCCCACCGCTCTCATCCTCAAAGCTGCGCAAACCGGCCCGCCTGCCGTAGCCGGAGACAGCGCCAGCATCTCCGCCACGGCCACCACCGTCGGCGGATCCTCCGTCACCACCGGATTCACCTGGACCAGCAGTGATACCACTGACTTCACCGTGACCAGCGCCGGCTCTGTCACCGCCATCGGAACCGCCGCCGACAGGACCGCCACCATCACCGCCACAAACGGCGGGCAGTCAGCAACCTGTGCCATTCTCTCTTACACCGGAACCACTCCCACGGCGCTTAACTCCATCGGCGGCATCCCCGCCGCGTCAGGCCAGCTCTCTCCCGGACAGACCTTCCAACTCACCGCTAGTGCCAACCTCAGCGGCAACTCCAGCCATGACGTGACCTCCTACGTCTCCTGGGTCAGCAGCAATACCTCCGCAGCTACCGTGAGCACCTCCGGCCTGGTCACCGTGCTCAGCACCGCAACCGCCGCAGCTCAGTTCACCATCACCGCCACTGCAACCATCTCAGGCACTTCCATATCGAGCCCGGCGGCATCCTTTACCGTGCTGTAGCCTTTACGGCTCTCCAATTCGCGGCGCCATTCCCGGCGCCGCGACGCTATTCCATTCCGGGTTCCGAGCTTCTGACTGTCCGCCCTTTCATCTCGCAGCAATACGCGCTGATATACAATTTCCCTGATTCTTAGATTCCAAAATCCGCAATCATCCAGAAGGCCTGCTTCATGTCTGAGATTAGAAAAATTGGCATCTGCACCGGCGGCGGAGACTGCCCCGGTCTCAACGCGGTCATTCGCGCCGCGGTCAAAACTGCCATCCTCAAGTACCGCTTCGACGTAGTAGGAATCCGCGATGGCTTCGACGGACTCATCTGGCCTGAGAAGAGCCGCACCCTCATGCTCAACGATGTAAGCGGCATCCTGCCCCGTGGTGGAACCATCCTTGGAACCACCAATCGCGGCAATCCTTTTGCCTACCGCGTCAGCAATGATGGCATTGATTCCGTGCGCGACTTCTCCGGCGAGGTCATCAAGAACGCGAAGGCCATCGGCCTCGACGCCCTCATCGTGATCGGCGGAGACGGCACTCAGAAGATCGGCCTCGACCTGGCAGCCAAGGGCCTCCCCGTGGTCGGTGTGCCCAAGACCATCGATAACGACCTCTCCGCCACTGACGTCACCTTCGGCTTTGACTCTGCCATCCACGTCGCCACCGATGCCATCGACCGCATCCACACCACCGCCGAATCGCACCACCGCGTCATGATCGTCGAAGTCATGGGGCGCGATGCCGGATGGATCGCCCTGCACGCGGGCCTCGCTGGCGGCGCGCACATCATCCTCATACCGGAAATTCCTTTCTCCGTCGAGAGCGTCTGCTCCTACATCAGTCAGCGCCACATCTTCGGCAAGAAGTACACCATCATCTCGCTTGCCGAAGGCGTGCAAGTTCCCGAAGAAATTCGCAAGGACTGCATCCAGCGCTACGGCTCCATTCCCAAGGGCATCAGCGTCGGCAACCTGATCGGCGAAGGCATTGCCACGGGAGCTCAAAAAGAAGTGCGTGTCACCGTGCTCGGACACACCCAGCGCGGCGGTTCACCCTCGCCCTACGACCGCATCCTCAGCACCCGTTTCGGCGTTGCCGCCGTGGACCTCATCGCCCAACGCGGCTTCCTCAAAATGGTGGCCCTGCGCGGAGGCAAGATCGAGTTCGTTGACATCGCCGAAGCCATCGGGAAAATGAAGGCCGTCGATCCCAAGGGCGAACTGGTCAACACCGCTCGTTCCGTCGGAATCCATTTCGGCGACGAATAGCTCCCATTCGCGCCCGGCGCGGCACGCGTGCAGCCCGGGTGAACCATATACCTTTTGATCAATCGTCTGGATTGCAATGTGTACTCTTTTGTCAATCTTTGGCAATATTCGTCCAAGATTAACCACTTAGTAACATTCACCTCCGTAACGATTCACCACAAAGTAAATCGTTTCAGAGTTGCCGGCGCACTGGTTTATAGTGGAATCTCACCTGAAGAGAAGCCCTTGTCCCCGTTGAAAGATCGTTTCCGCCCGCCCTCCACGCGCCTTTGCCTCACGTTCGCGCTGTTGCTCGTCCTGTTCTGCACCGCCGCCTGTAAACACTCCGGCTCAATCCTCGGCGGCGAAGTCATGTACGTCTCCGCGCCGCAAGCCAATCTTCGCGACCATGTAGCCACGGTTTACAACCGCGTAGGCACTGTGAAGAACGGAGATCGCGTCGAAGTCCTGGAGCACCAGAAGCGCTTCGTCCGCGTGCGCACAGATCAGAAAGTGGAAGGCTGGATCGAGTTGCGCTCGCTCGTTCCGCACGAGATCTACGATCAGTTTCAGCAGTTGGTCAAGGACAATCGCACCACGCCCGTCGAGGGCCACGGTATCACGCGCGTAGAACTGAACATGCACGTCTCGCCCGGGCGCGAGACTGACACGCTTTATCAGCTCACGGAAAATTCCAAGGTTGATGTTCTGAAACGCTCCACCAGCGGGCGCGCCACTCCGGAAGAAATAGCCGCGAAAAAAGCGGCTGCCCTCGCCAAGGCTGCGGGCGAACAGGCAAAGCTCTCGCCCAAGAAATCAAAGCCCCATCCCCCACAACAAGCCCCGCAGCAGCCAAAACCGCAGCCCCCGCCACCTGCAGCAGCCAAGCCCGCAGCCAATGACACCGCGCCTGCAGAGGCCGAAGAGCCCAAACCCAAACCAATGGACGACTGGTGGCTGGTGCGCGATTCGCAAGGCCGCGTGGGCTGGGTGCTGGCGCACATGGTCGATCTCGACATTCCGCTCGACGTAGCGCAGTACGCCGAAGGTCAGCGCATCCAGGCGGCCTTCGTGCTCAACACCGTGCAGGATGAGGAGAAGGGCGCGATCACCCAGTACCTCGTGCTGCTCAACGAAAACAAGGATGGCCTGCCCTACGACTTCAACCAGGTGCGCGTATTTACCTGGAACCTCAAGCGGCACCGCTATGAGACCGGCTATCGCGAGCACTACATCATCGGCTACTTCCCCGCCAAGGTCTCAACCGAGGACTTCGGCAAGGAAGGTACTATGCCGGTCTTCACCATTCGCAAACAGAACGCGGACGGCACTATCAGCGAGCGTAAGTACCGCGTAATAGGCAACATAGTGCGGCAAGTGCTGGCCCCCGGAGAGCAGCCTCAGCAAGCCGCGCACTCACCCGATGAGCCCAAGAAGAATCCGGCCAAAGGCGGGAAATCCGCAAACGCCAAGGCCAGCACTCACCATAAGAAACACTAGTTCAGAGCTGGTTCAGCGATGATTCAGAGTCGCTGAACCAGAGAGTCCGGTCAGCTACCACAGGGCAAATCGACAGGGCAATCCATCCTTGCAGGGCCAATGCGAATCCAACTTCTTGAACAGAGGAGGTACGTCGCTATGGCTGAGAAGATCAAGAAGCTAGACCTCCATCGGGATTACAAGAAATTCCTGTACTTCATAGATGGTGAGGGTAATGTCTGCAACAAGCCGAAGAGCGGTGAGGGGGAGACAAAAGTTCTGGTCGAGCACGCCGTACAGCGCGACAACCAATTTCTCTACTTCATTGACAAGGAAGGCGACATCTCGCGCTCGCCACGCGGACAGAAAAAGAAAGCTGCCTGAGTGAGCAGCGTCAGTCGAAGCGCGCTCCTTGAATTCCCATGAGCAACTCCGGGTGGAACATGTACGTCTTCCGCGATGGACGTCGCACGGTGAACGGTGCAGAGTTGGTCACCTCGCTGGCAAGCGCAATATGCCGTTTGCAGATGGCTCCGGAAAATCGCACCGAAGACTTGGCGCTGCTGGCGCTGATTGCCGCCGGAGAGTTGGAGTGTGCGTTAACAGATGACGCGGATTCCGCCGAGTCTGCCGCTCTCGCCGCAGAGGTCACGGACGCACTTGCGGTTGCCCTGCTGACAAGGAAGAAACATTCACTCTCGTCAATCTTCCAGATAGTCTCCCGCATAGACGTGGCCTCCAGCTACCCGGTGGCAGTGCAGGAGGGATTTGCGTATTACGCGCTCCATCCGCGCAAGATAGCCGCACTGATAGAGTCGTTGCCGCTGGGACCGCAGGTCGCCGTGCTTGGCATCCGTAGCATAGGCGTAACCCTCAGTGCGGTGGCCAAGGCCGCTCTGTGTATGCGCGGCGTCGTGTGCCGTCGCATCACCGTGCGTCCCACCGGACACCCATATGACCGCAAGTTGGAAGTAACAAATGAACTGCGTAAGTGGGTGGCAGGCCCGGCATCTGAATTTCTGATTGTGGATGAGGGACCAGGCATCAGCGGCTCGTCGTTTCTTTCCGTGGCCGAGGCCTTGGTGGAATGCGGCGCGCAGCGAGAGCAAATCTATATGCTCGGCAGCCGCGAAGTCGATCCGGCAACCCTGCGCGCACAGGGTGCCGCTGCGCGCTGGCCGGGCTTCCGATATGTCTGTGCGCAGAGCGCGCCACTTCCTCCGCCCAACGCAGGTGAGAGTCTCTCCGGGGGCGCGTGGCGACGGCGTTTCCGATGCGATGAAAACGATATGCCTGCAACGTGGGCGCCGCTGGAACCAGCCAAATATCTTTCCGAAGACGGGCGCAGCATCTTCAAGTTCGAGGGCTTTGGACACTACGGCGAGGAAGTGGGCGAACGGGCGATGCTGCTGGCCGGGCGCGGATTTACCTCAAACTATCTCGGCAATCAGAGCGGCTTTGGCCGCTACGAGTTTGTGACAGGGCGCACGCTGAATCTTTGCGACCGATCTGCCGAACTCATCGCGAGCATGGCGGAATACCTGGCATGGCGAAGCACAGCATTCCCCAGCGAGGAACCTCAAACTCCGGAACTGGAAGAAATGTTGCGCTGGAACTGGTACTCCGAATTTGGCGAAGAACTTTATCTCGACGAGTCGCGATTGGAGGTTGCACGCCTCACTTTTTGCGATGCCCGCATGATGCCGTATGAGTGGCTGTGTACCTCGCGAGGTAAGCTGTTGAAACTGGATGCGGCCAGCCATGGGGACAATCACTTTTTCCCCGGCCCGTGCGACATTGCATGGGATGTTGCAGGAGCCATCGTCGAATGGGAGATGCTTGGTCAGGCACGCGAACGCTTTCTGGCAGAGTATGAAGCGCGCAGTGGCGATCCGGTTCGCGAGCGGCTCTATCCCTACATTCTGGCGTATGTTATCTTCCGGCTGGGATGGTGCAAAATGGCGGCTCTCGCCATGAGCGGCGAGTATGACGAAGCGCTGCTCGAACGCGACTACCAGCGTTACCGCACCTTGGCCATGCATCTGCGAAAGAGAGCGCAAGCGGCTTAATCAGCAACTCTGACGTGAGCACATGCATCTCACAAGAGGCATGACTCGAAACATGGAAGTCGTCAGCCCCGAGTGGACCACTGCTGCGACAAAGACCGCTCCAGCGGGTCAACTCCCACCATCAAAGATTGCTCTCGCGCTCTATGGCGTTACTTTCTTCACCAGCGCATTTCTTTTGTTCCAGGTTCAGCTCATCATTTCAAAGTACTATCTCCCATGGTTCGGGGGCACACCCGCGGTATTTACCACGTGCATGCTCTTCTTCCAACTGCTTCTGCTGTTTGGCTATGCCTACGCACAGGCGCTCACTGCACACGTGAAGCCGCGAACGCAGATGGTTCTGCACGTCTCGTTATTGGCCCTTGCGCTGGTATTTGTTGTAACGCGTGTGTTCGCCTGGGGCTCGCCGCTTCTGCCTGATGCAAGTTGGAAGCCTCTACCTGGCGGAACTCCGCTGCTTCAAATAATGGCTCTGTTGTTTGCGAGCGTAGCGCTTCCTTATTTTGTGCTCTCGACTACGGGGCCTTTGCTTCAGGCATGGTTTGGCCGCCGATATCATCAAACCCCCTATCGCTGGTACGCGCTTTCTAACGCAGGATCGTTGTTGGGATTGTTGACCTATCCTTTTGTCTTTGAGCCAGGCCTGACATTGCGAATGCAAGCAAATGTTTGGTTTGTTGGCTTCGCGGTATTTGCGGCCGCCTGCGCCTTGGTTGCGTTTACATCGAATAACCAACTACATTCTGTGGTTCAGGTTACTCAGCTCGAAACGTTTGCGGCGACAGCTGCACCGAGTATGCGCCGACGTCTGACTTGGCTGCTGCTCTCCGCATGTGGCTCACTCATGCTTCTGGCCACCACAAACCAGATGTGCCAGGACATTGCTGCGGTACCTATGTTGTGGGTGCTGCCACTGTCCCTGTACCTGCTTTCGTTTATCCTCTGCTTCGATTCGCAGCGCTGGTACTCGCGACTGCCGTGGTCCGTTGGTCTTGGGCTTGGGACCATTCTGGTGGTCTTTGCGCTGTACCATCCAGCACTGCCTCCAGTACTACAGCTGGCGATTTGTTCCTTCGTGCTATTCGCCGCCTGCATGGTATGCCACGGCGAATTGGCAGGATCAAAACCGGCTACTGCCTACCTGACCACGTTCTACATGATTGTGGCCGCTGGTGGCGCACTTGGGGGAATCATTATCACGATCGGAGCACCCTTCCTGTTCAAGGGTTTTTGGGAATTCCCGCTTAGCTTGTGGCTCTGTTGCGCAACGCTTTGCGCGTTATTGTTGAGTGACTCAGCATCCTGGATTTATCGGCCTCAACCATGGTTACTTGCCTTCTGCGCATTTCTCGCTTTCTTCGGCCCCGCGGCTTCCCGGCTAGAAGGGAAACCCATTACGATGGCGTGCAGTTTTGTGGGTACCTGTGCATTGGTAGTGTTTGCTCTTAGCGGCCAACGGCCTGCGCCGGACAACATTCGGCGGAAAGCAGCACGCTTTTGCGCCGGGTTCACGGCGATTACGTTGGGGGTGATCCTCGCATTTCCGGCTATCAGTGCGCTTCACGGCGCGACCGCCAGCTCACGTAGCTTCTACGGAGTACTGGCAGTTTCGGAGGTCGATCCCGAGAATCCGGAAATTCACGCGCGCCAACTCAGCCACGGCATTACCCTGCACGGATTCCAATATGTCGCCGCCGATAAGCGGCATCTACCCACCGGGTACTACGCCCCGCATAGTGGCATTGGAGTTGCAATCTCCAATCATCCGGCGAGACTTGCGGGACACAACCTCCGCATCGGCGTAGTGGGACTGGGTGTGGGAACTATTGCCGCATACGGCCGCCCGGGCGATTCCATCCGCTTCTACGAAATTAACCCGGACGTGCTCCGCATGGCAGCCGGTTCCTCACAGAGCTATTTCACCTACCTTTCCGATAGCAAGGCACAGGTCGATGTGATTCTGGGGGACGCCCGCATTTCCATGGAGCGCGAGCTGAAACGGAACGAACCGCAACAGTTCGATTTGTTAGCCGTGGACGCCTTCAGCGGAGACGCCATCCCGCTCCATTTGCTTACGGCTGAAGCGTTCAACATTTACACGCAACAATTGCGCGATTCGGACAGTGTGCTTGCGTTCCATATCAGCAATCGAGCGCTGGACCTCAGTCCGGCGATCGCACGCATGGCGGAACAATTTGGCTACACTGCCTGGCTTGTAGATAGAAACTATGAAAAGGAAAACAGTGTCTGGGTAATTGTGAGCAGGCATCGTGACTGGCCGCTTGCAGCTGGGCTGACTCTCCTGCCACCGCAGACAAAGTTTCCGCTCTGGACCGACGATTACAGTAATCTGCTCACCGTGCTGCGACGGTAAAACCAGAATCGCGCAAGGTGTCCTTTAAGCAGCGGGCTCTTCCCGGTGATAGCCGAGAGACACCAACTCTGAAATTGCTCTGGTCCTACGCAGAATAGAACTCGGCGATGGCTGCGATCACCACTTCCTGCTCGGCTTTCGTCAACTCGGGGAAGATTGGAAGCGCGAGCACCTCCAGACACGCGCGCTCGGACTCCGGAAAGTCTCCCGGCTTGTAGCCTAGATAGGCGAAGCACTCCTGAAGATGCAGCGGCACAGGATAGTAAATCTCACAACCGATTTTGCGCGCCTGTAGAAACTCGCGCAGCTCGTCGCGACGGTGGGCGCGGATGACGTACTGGTGGAAGATATGCTTCGCCTCCGGAGAGGTCGCAGGCAAAGCAATGGGATGGGATTCATCGACATACATCGATGTTCCGCGCCCGCCTGCCAGACCTGCCTCCTGCAGCAGGTGGTCGTAGTTAGCGGCTATGGCGCGTCGAGTCTGGTTCCACTCTTCAATGTGGTGAAGCTTGATGCGCAGTACCGCACCTTGAATGGCGTCCATGCGGGCGTTCCAACCAATCTCTTCGTGATAGTAGCGGCGAGCTGCTCCATGGTTGCGGAGGCGCTTCATGTGCTCGCCCACCTCGGGATCCGTGGAGGTGGCGGCACCGGCATCTCCGAACGCGCTGAGATTCTTGGTGGGATAGAAGCTGAAGGCAGCGGACCTGCCGAGGGTTCCTGCGTGGCGCCCCTTCCAGGTGGCGCCAAAGGCCTGTGCGGCATCTTCTACGATTACCAGCTTGTGCGCGGCGGCAACACTGTCAAACACGTCCGCATCCACACACTGTCCGTAGAGGTGAACAGGCATGATGCCCTTGAGATTGACCGGGCGCTGGGTTCGAATAGCCTGCTCCACCGCACCGGCAGAAAGATTGAAGGTGAACGGATCGATATCGGCGAATATCGGACGCGCGCCGCAACGAGTGATGGAACTCGCCGAGGCAAAGAACGTGAACGGAGTAGTAAGAAAGCTGTCTCCGGCGCCGACCCCAACTCCGGCGAGAGCAAGCCACAGGGCGTCCGTGCCCGAGGAGCAGCCCACGGTGGAGGCGGCGCCGAGGAAGGTCGAAATTTCACGCTCAAGGGCGGCAACCTCCTCACCGAGCACCAGTGACTGCGACTCGCAGACCTGGTCAATCACGACGCGCACCTGGTCACGAATGGTGGCATACTGGCGCTTGAGATCAAGCATGGGAACGGGCGTTGATTTTGTGGCGGATGAAGTCGAGGTCATGGAGAATTCCGTTCCGATTGAACCAGAGTCTGATGGATTTTATCACCCGCCGACCCCGCAAGCGCAGGCACGGGGCCGTGAGTTATCATCACAAGAGCCAGTGATATGCGTCCTTTCCGGCAGTGACTCTGAAAATCCATGCTGCGCGGCTGAGTTCGGTGCGGACTGGCGGCTGAGGCGGGACGAATCGAGGAAGTTTGGCGACTGCAGACCAGAGCGTGGTTGACGCGGTACGAAGCCAGCATCCGGCGGCGCGGCTGAAGATGACCATCCGCGGCGCAGTGCAGGGCGTGGGCTTTCGTCCGTTCATTTATCGCCTGGCAACCGAGCTGGGACTGTATGGCTGGGTCAACAACACAGCGAGCGGCGTATTCCTGGAAGTGGAAGGACCGCGTGAAAAGCTGGATCAGTTCCTGCTACGCGTGGAACGCGAAAAGCCAGCCATCTCATTCATTCAAGGCCTGGAGAGTAGCTTCGCCGATCCGGCTGGCTACGTGGGATTTGAGATCCGCAAGAGCGAAGGCGGAGAAAAGACCGCGCTGGTGATGCCGGATGTGGCGACCTGTCCCGAGTGTCTTCGTGAGATTCTCGATCCGCAGAATCGGCGTTTCGGATACGCCTTCACCAACTGCACGAACTGTGGACCGCGCTACACCATCATTGAATCGCTTCCCTACGACCGTCAGCGCACCACAATGAAGATGTTCACGATGTGTGCTGAGTGCGCGCGCGAGTATTCCGACCCGACGAATCGCCGCTTCCATGCGCAGCCGAATGCATGTCCAGAGTGCGGCCCGCAACTACAGCTCTGGAACATGGAAAGCGCGGTGCTGGCCGGTGGCAAGAGTGCACTGGTGCTGGCCGCCGATGCGATCCGCGCGGGAAAGATTGTAGGCGTGAAGGGCTTGGGCGGATTCCACCTGATGGTGGACGCGCGCAATGAAGCGGCGGTGCGCACCTTGCGCGAGCGCAAGCATCGCGAAGAGAAACCGTTCGCTCTGATGGTTCCGTCGGTGGAGTACCTGCAAGCCCTGTGCGAGGTCACGCCGCTGGAAGAGCGGCTGCTACGCTCGCCGGAGTCGCCGATTGTACTGGTGCGGCGCAAGCAGGCGGTGCCACCGCTTGAACGAGCACAACTTGCACCCTCGGTTGCGCCGGATAATCCAATGCTGGGCGTGATGGTTCCTTACACTCCGCTGCATCATCTGCTGATGCGCGAGCTGGGGTTTGCCGTGGTTGCCACCAGCGGCAACCTGAGCGATGAGCCAATCTGCATTGATGAACACGAGGCCGTGGAGCGGCTGCACGGGATTGCCGACCTGCTCTTGGTACACGACAGACCGATCCTGCGCCACGTGGACGACTCGATTGTGCGCGTAATGGCCGGCCGCGAGATGATGATGCGCCGCGCACGTGGATTCGCCCCTCTGCCGGTGATGCTGGATGAGGAGATGCCACGAGTGCTCGGCGTGGGCGCGCATCAGAAGAATACGGTTGCACTTGCGGTGGGCAAGCAGGTCTTCCTGAGCCAGCATATTGGCGATCTGGAAACCGTGCAGGCAAGCGCCGCTTTTGAACGCGTAGTCGAGAGCCTTGAATCCCTTTACGAGGTCACACCTGACGTGGTGGCCTGCGACTTGCATCCCAACTATGTTTCAACGGTGTACGCCAACCGTGTGAGCAAGAATCCAATCCGGGTGCAGCATCATTATGCGCACGCGCTGGCCTGCATGGCTGAGAACGGCGTCGATGCTCCCGCGCTGGGTGTGAGTTGGGATGGCAGTGGCTGGGGCACGGATGGAACCGTGTGGGGCGGCGAGTTCCTGAAGATCGACGAATATGGATATACGCGCGTGGCACGCCTGCGTCCCCTGCGGTTAGCCGGAAGCGAACGCGCTGTGCGAGAGCCGCGACGTTGTGGGCTGGCCGTTTTGTTGGAGGCTCTCGGCGAGCAAGCCTATTTGCGCGGAGAGTTTCATCCGGTTCGCGCCTTTGCCGCGGCAGAGCGGCGGATTGTTTCGCAGATGCTGCATCAGGGATTAAACAGCCCGTGGACCTCAAGCGCAGGAAGGCTATTTGACGCTGTGGCGTCTCTGCTTGGGGTGCGTCAGGTGGCTCGCCATGAGGGCCAGGCTGCAATGGAGTTGGAGTGGCTCGCGGTGCAGAGCAACGACACAGGGCTATATCACTTCGATCTGCACGCTGCCGTAGGGGAAGCTCCGGCGGAAGTGGACTGGCGGGCGATGGTTCGTGAAATTCTGGACGATGTGGCGCGCGAGGCACAGCCGCAAGCGGTGGCCCGAAAGTTCCACAACACGCTGGCCGAGATGATCGCCCGCGTGGCAGTCCTGCAGTCGGGAATGCCGGTGGCGCTTAGCGGAGGATGCTTTCAGAACCGGTTACTTACGGAGTTGACGGTGGCGCGCCTGGAATCCAGTGGCGTGAAGGTATATTGGCACCAGAGGGTGCCTCCGAACGATGGAGGCATTGCACTGGGGCAAGTGGTGGCGGCAGCAAGGCAGCAGTTGAAATTCGAAGAAAGCGCGAGGGAGCGGAAATGTGTTTAGCAGTGCCGGGAAAGATCATTAGTGTTGTGGGTGAGGATTTGGCACGGCAGGCCCGCGTGGATTTTGGCGGAGTGCTCAAGGAAGTGAACCTGGCTTACGTTCCGGACGCGAAGGTTGGCGAGTACGTGCTTGTGCATGTGGGCTTCGCCATTAGCGTGGTGGACGAGGAAGAGGCAGGCAAGGTTTTTGGATACTTGAAAGAGATGGGCGAACTCGGCGAACTCGCGGAGCTCTCCCCGGACGATCCAGGAGTAAAGCAGTGAAGTATTCATCGGAGTATCGCGACGCGCACGCCGCGCAGGGCTATGCCCACGAGATTCGCAGAACCACCAGGCATCCATGGACGATCATGGAAATCTGCGGCGGACAGACCCACGCCATTGTGAAATTTGGGCTGGATGAATTGCTGCCGAAAGAAATTGAGCTGGTACACGGGCCGGGCTGCCCGGTCTGCGTAACGCCGCTCGAGCTGATCGACAAGGCGGTGCAGATTGCGGAGCGCAAGAACGTGATCTTCTGCTCCTTTGGCGACATGCTACGCGTGCCCGGCAGCGAGGTCGATCTGTTCGGCATCAAGGCGCGCGGAGGTGATGTGCGTATTCTGTACTCGCCGCTGGATGCGCTAAAGATTGCCAAGGAAAATCCCACGAAGGAAGTTGTCTTCTTTGCCGTGGGTTTTGAGACGACGGCTCCGGCGCACGCCATGGCTGTTTACCTGGCCAAGCAACAGGGGATCAAGAACTTCTCCGTGCTGGTGTCGCACGTTCTGGTGCCTCCGGCGATGGAAGCGATACTCGGCTCGGAGACCAATCGCGTGCAGGGCTTCCTCGCCGCGGGACACGTCTGCGCCATCATGGGCTATGACGAATACATCCCTATCGCAGCCAAGTACAAGGTACCCATCGTGGTCACGGGCTTTGAACCGCTCGACATCCTGCAAGGCATTGCCATGTGCGTGGCACAACTTGAAGAGGGGCGTTACGAGGTGGAAAACCAGTACACACGTGCGGTGACCGAGGGTGGCAATCATCCCGCGCAGCATTACATCAAGGAAGTTTTCCACGTGGTGAACCGCAAGTGGCGCGGCATCGGCGAGATTGGCATGAGCGGCTTGAGCCTGCGACCGGAGTACTCCGAGTTCGACGCAGAGTTACGCTTCGACGTGAGCGGCTACACGGCGGAAGAGAGCCCACTATGCATCAGCGGACTCATTATGCAGGGACAGAAGAAGCCGCACGAGTGCTCGGCATTTGGCAAGCAGTGTACGCCGGAGAAACCGCTGGGCGCTCCCATGGTCTCGAACGAAGGCGCGTGCGCCGCGTATTATCGGTATCGGCGCGCTGAGTTGGCCGCCAGCGCCGCGCTGACCACCGCAGGCGCCAAGGGAGAGGTATAACGAATGAGCGCGATCAAAGACTTTACGCTGACATGTCCGCTGCCGATCACCGACTACCCCACGGTGACTCTGGCACACGGCGGCGGCGGCAAGCTGATGCATCAACTGATTGAGAAGATGATTCTGCCCGCCTTCCAAAGCCCGCTGCTGGAGACGCGGCACGACGGCGCAGTCTTCTCCCTGGGCGGCGCGAGGCTGGCTTT
>Ga0182012_10004144_pt1 | contig 15231 bp, 11 predicted proteins | sample 612S2SmetaG_FD_120486 | JGI IMG/M metagenome (GOLD analysis project Ga0182012, IMG submission 120486) | Permafrost microbial communities from Stordalen Mire, Sweden - 612S2S metaG | ecosystem: Environmental > Terrestrial > Soil > Wetlands > Permafrost | place: Sweden: Stordalen | collected... | reverse complement strand
GGCGACGCCTTCTGGGAAGAGGCCAATCGGGCGAGCGAGAGATGGGATATCGCGAAGGATGCGGCGGATAGAGCGGGCCGTGAAGGCAGGATTTGACTGAGCAAACGAGACGGGGTAACAGGCTAGGGCGTCGGCGACACGCGGAAGCAGGATGTCCCCTGGCGAGCGGAAACTTAGCGGTCCAATTTTGATCGGCGGCCAGTTGGCGGTGACGATCCAACGGACCGGAGGATCGGAAGGGCCGTAGTGCGCGCGAATAGCCTGGGTGAGGATGGCTGCTGGGTGGAGAATCCAAAGACCGGGGCGTTGGAAGTGGTTAGCAGCAAGAATGAAGCGGGGAGATGTGGGTAGGTTTTGAGTTCCTGAGATGACGGGCGGTGGGTAGATGAGGGATGCGACGCCTGCCGAGAAGTCATCGACCGATGTGGGGCTGCGATGGAGCATATTAGGCCACAGGTCGAAAATAAGTTTCCAAGGGACTGGATAGGATCGCAATTCAGACATGGCGCTCTTTCCAAATTGTGGCGCGGCGCGTGAGGGTAGTGAACATTCCGTTGAGGGCGATTAATTGGAAGAGATAAATAGCAAACGGGCCGAATATAGCGCGCCAACTGCGGTACCACGGTAGTAGAGAGACGATCGGGGCGAGGAAGAGTAAGGTCACGGGCGTTGGTGAGAATAGGATCGACGCGGAGATTCTTGGGTAATCGGTTAGGCCGAGGATTAGAACGGGGAGCCATGAAGTGAGGAGAATAGACGCGAGGATGACTTGGGCGCCCGACCAAGGGTTGATCAGCAGGAAGCGAAATGAATTTTTTTGGAAGCCGCGCCAGATTGAAGTGAAAGAGTCGTACATGCGAACATGACCAAGGTGCTCGGCCCGGATCACGCGCACCGGGACACCGTTGCGCTTTGAGTGGCGGGCAAGGGCTACATCTTCGATGACGCTTTCGATTACAGCTGAATGGCCCGAGATGGCGTTGTAAGTGGTGCGCTCGAAAAGCATGCATTGGCCATTGGCAAGGGCTTCGTGGCGCTTCGGGTCGTTGACCGCACGGGCAGAGACACCTGTGAAATAAAGTGCAAAAGCGTACGGGAGGAGCGCTTTCTCAGCTACTGTTTGACATGACTGTTCTAGGAAAGCGGTGACGAAGGGCAAGTGCGTGGTTTCGGCGTACGAGACAAGCGAGGTCGCGAAACGCGGGTCGAACCAGGTGTCAGCGTCGACAAATAGAATCCACTTGGTCGCGGCATGTCGAGCACCTTCGGCGCATGCGTTAGGTTTACCCTTGTGCCCAAGAGCAAGCGAGGGAGCGGGTATTACCTGAGCACCGGCATCAATTGCGATTTGAGCAGTGGAGTCGGACGATGCATCGTCGACGACGATAACGGGCAAACCATTGAAACTGCTAATAGCGCGCGCAATTTGATGCGCCTCATTGCGCGCCGGAATGATGATTGTTAAGTCAGGCAGAGCGGCGGATGGATGGATGGGAAGTGGGGGGAGGAGCAGGTAATTAAAGCGGGATTTGAAGAGCGTAAGAATGATGGCGGCAGCGAGGCCTAGAACGATAAATTCGATCATGCGCTACTTTGAGGATAAGGGGTGGTCTTGAAAAAAGACGCCGGATTAGTTCCGCATGTATTCACTCGTCAGGGAGTGCTTGGCTGTAAGTAGTTGTTTCGGCGTGCCTTCAAACATGACCTGGCCGCCCTTTGTGCCGCCTTCCGGACCCATGTCGATGACCCAATCAGCGTTCTTGATCACGCTCGTGTTGTGTTCGATCACAATAACCGTGTTGCCGGCGTCCACGAGCCGATTGATGATTTCAAGTAAATGGCTGATGTCCGACATGTGCAGACCTGTCGTCGGTTCATCCAGAAGGTAGATACTGCCTTTCTTGTGCAGTTCACTCGCCAGTTTGATGCGCTGGCATTCGCCACCGGATAGCGTGCTCAACGGCTGACCCAGTGTTAAATAATCCAAGCCTACGTCGCTCATCGCCTGTAGCTTGCTCGTAATCTTTTCGATTGTGAAATATTCCAGAGCCTGTCCGACAGTCATTTCCAGAACATCGTTGATCGATTTTCCATTCAGCTGGTAAGCCAGTACTTCATCTTTGAATCGTTTGCCTTCGCAGATCTCACACGGCGATTTGACCTCCCCCATCGCGGGAATCTCCGTATAAATTACGCCCAAGCCCTCGCAATTCTCGCAGGCGCCTTTCGAATTAAAGCTGAACAACGACGGGCTCACCTTGTTCTCCGCCGCGAAAGCCTTTCGCACATCGTCCATGATGCCCGTATACGTGCCGGGATTGGAGCGGCTCGACAGGCCCACCGGCGATTGATCAATCACAATTGAGTCCGGATGTTGACGCAGAAAGGTCTGATGAATGAGCGAACTTTTGCCTGAACCGGCCACACCCGTTATTACTGTGAATACCCCCTTCGGGATGTCCACACTCACGTTTTGCAAATTGTTAGCCTTGGCGTTTTTGACTGGCAGTTTTCCACTCGAAGAGCGGAAATCGCTTTTGATCGAAACCTTCTGCTTCATGTATTTGGCAGTCAGCGTGTCCGCGCTCAGCAGGTTCTTAAATGGGCCTTCGTACATGATTTGTCCGCCTTGCGTCCCTGCCCGCGGACCCACGTCCACGATATGATCAGCGATTTTAATAACATCAGGATCATGTTCCACGACGAGCACGGTATTCCCCCGATCACGCAATTGTTGAAGAAGCTCGGTCAAACGATGCACATCGCGCGGGTGAAGACCTACACTAGGTTCGTCGAATACATACATTACGTCCACGAGGCTGCTGCTTAGATGTTTGACGATCTTCACGCGCTGCGATTCGCCCCCCGAAAGCGTATCAGTTTCGCGACCCAAGGTGAGATATTCCAAACCGATATCTACCAGATATTGCAAACGCAGGGTCAGCGTTTTCAGAATGGGGGTAGCTTTCGGCTCTTTAATCTTCTTGATGACGCCGATCAAATGGCCCACTTCCATCGAAGCTAACTCGGCAATATTGTATCCGTCAATCTTGCATTTCAGTACTTCCTGACTTAAGCGTGCCCCCCGGCAAACCGTGCAGGGAGCCATTGTGATGTATGGGGTCACGGCCTTTTGCGTGCGTTCAGACATTGTCTTCACGTCGCGCGTGATGTACTTAGCAGTAAACCTGTTGATGATTCCTTCGCAGGTTAAATTGAAGGCCTTACCGCCGACCTTCATTTTCACCTTGTAAGGCTTGCTATATAAGAGCAGTTCCATTTCGTCTGCCCTGAACTTGGAAAGCTTCTTGTCCATATCAAAAAGTTTCGATTGAATGAAGCTGTTCAAACCCCAACTGTCGGCGGCATATTCACTAAAAAGGATGGCGCCTTCGTTCAGTGTCTTGGATTTATCAAGAAACAAATCCAGGTCCACTCCCATCTTGCGGCCAAGGCCGTTGCAGTTAGGGCACATCCCCTTTGGGTCGTTGAAGGAAAAGACATTCGCATGTCCAACATATGGTTTCCCGATCTGGGAATACAGCCGTCGCAACACCGGATAGATGTCAGTGATGGTGCCCATGGTGGAATGGGAACCACCGCCCAGCCGTTTCTGATCTACGACGATCGGCATGCTCAGGTTCTCAATCGCATCGGCGTCCGGCTGCGAATAGCGCGGCAGGAAGGTGCGGATGAACATGCTGAAATTCTCGTTCATCTGGCGTTGCGCTTCTGTCGCCAGAGTATCGAAAACGATAGACGACTTGCCCGAGCCCGAGACTCCGGTGAAGATCGTGATTTTGCGTTTCGGAATCCGCAGTGAGACGTTCTTGAGATTATTCTCGCGCGCACCGCGGATCTCAATGTATTCCTGAGACATTGCTTCCTTTACGGTCTAATATCCGAATCTGGCTGAAGAGGGTGGTTCCTATCTGCTAAGAACCTCTTACTATTGAAAGATGGTAACGCGTCAACTGGGAATAGCTGGGCCGAAGGTTTCGGCGGTGTCTCTCGGCTGCATGGGCATGTCGGGGATGTATGGCCAGTTAGATGAACAGGAAAGTGTTGCAACCATTCATGCCGCACTGGATGCTGGCATCACGCTGCTCGACACCGGCGACTTCTATGGACAGGGGCATAACGAGATGCTGATTGGCCGCGCGTTAAGGGGACGGCGGGACCAGGCTCTACTTTCGGTGAAGTTCGGGGCGATGCGCGGACCGGATAACAGTTGGATTGGCTATGATGCGCGGCCCGCAGCGATGAAAAACTTCCTAGCGTACAGCTTGAAGCGGCTCGGTGTCGACTACATCGATATTTATCGACCAGCGCGACTCGACCCGAGTGTTCCTATCGAAGACACGGTAGGCGCGATGGCAGACATGGTGAAGGCGGGTTATTTGCGCTACATAAGTCTTTCTGAGGTGGGAGTTTCGACAATTCGAAGGGCACATGCGGTTCATCCGATTTGTGATTTGCAGATTGAGTACGCGATTGTAAGCAGGGGTCCGGAAGCGCAGATTTTTCCAGCTTTGCAAGAACTCGGAATTGGGGTGACCGCTTACGGAGTGCTTTCGCGAGGGTTGTTGAGCGGGTCGAAGCCAACTGGGAAAGGTGATTCGCGGTCACACTTTCCGAGGTTCAACAGCGAGAATGTTGAGCAAAATCAGCGCGTGGTAAAGGCCTTGAATCAGCTCGCCGCGCAAAAAGGTATTACAGCTACGCAACTCGCAATTGCATGGGTGTTGGCAAAGGACAAAAGCATCGTTCCAGTACTGGGAGCCCGCAAACCAAGCCAATTGGAAGAGGTCTTAGGTGCCTTGGAGGTTAAGTTGACTACGAGCGACTTCGACGAAATAGAGAAAACTTTCCCCAAGGATGCGCTGGCAGGGACTCGGTACGCACAAGAGCAGATGAGAACCCTAGATAGCGAAAAGTAAAGGCTTAGCGAGGACCGCTTATACGGAGAAGGGGCTCCGCAGTCTTCTTTTCGTGCAGGTTCTGGACGATCGCAAATTCCTTGTCGGCTTCCGCTTTGCGGCCCATTTCCTTTAATAAGCGAGCAAGGCGGTAGTGGCCGTCGAAACCGCTAGGGTCGATGCGAATGGATTCGCGGAATTCGGCAACGGCTTGCTCATTGCGCTTTTCCTGTTGATAAACAGTCCCCAAATCCAGATGTGCCAAATGGATGTCCTTTTGCACATCAATAGCTTTTTTCAATAGCGTCAGAGCTTGCTCATCATTCCCTGCCCTCAGTGCAATATCGCCGGCATAGGCAAGCGCCATTCCGTGCGTAGGGTTGGTTTTTAACTCTAAATTGAATTCGCGGCCGGCTTCTTCGTAACGCTTCTGCTTCCAATACAGGTAGCCAAGTCCAAAATGCACTTCGGGCTGCCCAGGCCCGTTCTTCGCAGCAACCTCGAACTCCCTTATGGCATCCTCGGTGTGATTCTGGGCATCAAGTGCTTCGCCCAGTAACATGTGAGTGGCAACAGAATCGGGATCGCGTTCGAGCATCTTCTGAAAGAGGGCCATACCCGCATCGGACTCACCAGACCACAAATAACATTTGGCAAGGAGGTAAGCGAGTTCGGAGTTATCAGGCTGGGCGTCAGCCAGAGGCTTCAGGCGGGCCGCGGCTTCCTTATACCGCGCAAGGCCAAAGTAGCTCATGCCAATGAGCGTCGCGACGCGATCGTTAGATGGTTCTTTTTGGAAAGCGGCGATAGCCTGGCGAAAATCGCCGAGTTTGAACCAAGCTAAGCCAATGTTGAGGTTGATATTCGGCAGCGTGGGATCGATGTCAGCGGCTCGTCGGTAGGCTTCTACCGCTTCCCGGTATTTCGATTGCTTGGCAAGAGAAACACCAAGATTAGCTTGGGCGATCGCAGCAGGCTTATATTGTTGCTGCTGGCCCAGCGCCTCCAGAGAGAGAAGCGCCAAGCCAAGCATCAACTGTTTCATCGTCAAATACTACTGAGCTTTTTTGTGAGCCAGACGGCTGCAAGCATCGCCCGCACCCATAATCTTCATTGCATCGCCGCCTTGCTCGATGAAATCGATTTTGCCTTCAGTATCGATGACAAAAGTAACGCGGTTAGCAATACCATACTTAGGCAAATAGATACCGTAGGCCTGAGTGACTTTACGATCGAGAAAATCACTGAGCAAAGGGAAAGGCAAACTCAATTTCGCAACAAATTCTTTGAGCGACGGGGTGTTATCGGTACTGATGCCGAACACCTTTGCGCCCGCATCTTGAAACTTTTGCATACCAGCCTGGTACGCTTTCATTTCGGCCGTTCAACCACCGGTGAATGCAGCGGGGAAGAATGCGAGAACGACGGTGCTCTTGCCGATGAGGTCGGCGAGGTGCACATTGCCGCCGTCTGTGGAGGGCAGAGTAAAGTCGGGGGCTTTATCCCCTACTTTCAGAGTGCTGGAAGGAGGTGCGCCAGCCGGGGCCTGCGCGAACATGCCGAAGCCCAGGGCGCTTGCTAGAAGCAGGATTTTAGAAAATCGCATAAAGGTATGATACCGTCTTGCGAGGCAAAGCGGGAAGTTGCGATGAACGGCATTTCGGCAAAACTGGGCGCCTCGACTCATGCTTGACATGTAGTTGCTCGCGGCTCTAAGGCAGTTGGTTCCGCTTCGTAAATACAGGCGTTGCGATGACTGACATAAGCCTTGGGAACATGGCCGACTCCAACAGAGTCGCCCGCCACCACCGGTTCATTGGTTTCTCTTCGAGTTAACGACTTCGCGCAGGCGTCGAAGTTGAGGAGCAATAGCTTCACGAATCAGGCTCGATGAATTCCTTTTCTTGAACAGATAGTGAGCGCACACTTGAGGCACGCAAAACTGCCCTAATAGCTCGGAGCATCCACCGATGAAATTGATGGCCCTTGCCCCGGAGCTGATCAAGTTTTCGATGAGATACGAGCGCATGACAGTCGAGACGGAATCGCTTGCATAGCCATTATGGTTCAGCTGAATGAGCATGAAGTACACATCGTTGCGAAGCCAGCCGCTCGCAACACTCACCCATTCATCTTTGTCATTGCGAACTCCTGCGAAAAAAGCTCCCGGAACATCACTTAGAATCGCTTGGCAAGAATGCAGATACTGGGCACTACTTTTATGCTTTCCCTGGTTCCGGATCAAATGATCAAGCGCACTCGCCACTTCTGCCGAATTCATCCTCGGAACAAATGTCCATCCCTTCTGCTCCACTCTTCTCCGGTACACACGGAGATTACGTCGAGTGTGCGAGCCGAGAGTCGCCAAGAAGCTGTCAAAAGTCTCGTGTAATGGCAAAATATGACGGACCATTGGCTGTACAAGGCTAGTTTTCAATTTTGTCCGTTCAAATATGCCGCCGAAAGTCGCGATTTCGTTCTGATCTGTGACCTTCATTCTCACGCGAACCCAATAAATCCGAGGAATAGCCAATACACACAAAACGGCCTGCGCTAGAGCCGTCACTTTGAAGCCCTCTGTCGCAATCACGCACCCCTCGCCAAAATAGTCGCCAAACTCCACCCGCCCGGTCCTCACCCCCAGAAACCGTCTTTCTTTGGCATATAAGCACGCAACAAGCCGGTCATCCTTCCAAAGCATCGCTATCAGTGGAGCATAATTGCGAGAGTTGTTTTTCAGAAAATAAGAAAATGCTAGTGTTACGTCGTCCTCTTGGCCGGTATGTTTCAAGAGGCCAGCAATGCGTGGACGCAGTTCTTCCATTGCTCTGACGCCTGTTATGATCTGGCAACTTATTTGTCCAGGGACTTCGCCCAAATTAATTTGGGGAGTAACGGCAAGTTGGCGCTTATTCAGTCGGCCATCAGCTGAATTTAATCCAACCTGAGACGGCTTGCTCTGTTCGAACATACGTGCACGACCCCCTTTCTGTAAAGACACTACTTCTGTACAGCCTCCGAGATGGTTAGTTTTAGAATAGCGCGTGTAATGTCGCAGGTAAACTGAGCCAAAGGACTGCGCGGACATCAGTACGGCGGCGCAGCCCTGGGAAGGAAGACAACGAGGCGGCTCTCGGCATTCGAATGTTCCTCAGTCTTCCTGATATCCTTTTGGCTTTGGGAGCCCCCTTTGAAGACCCTTCACCTGTCGTTCGCAGCGACTATTTTGTTTCTCACCTCTTGTGGAGGCGGCACTGCGGGAGGAGGTGGGGCCGGTAGCATACCGGCAACTCCAGTAGGTCTGACCGGCGTATCGGGCAACGCGCAAGTGAGCCTTTCGTGGACTGCGAGTAGTGGTGCGACCAGTTATCATGTCAAGCGATCAACAACAACCGGCAGCGGTTATGCGCAAGTAGGCGCACCCTCCAGCACAACCTTCACCGACACCGCTTTGACGAACGGAACCACCTACTACTATGTCGTCTCTGCGATAAATCCTGCGGGCGAAAGCGCTAACTCTACCGAGGTTTCGGCAACTCCCAATGTTGTCCCAGCTACACCGACCGGCCTCAGCGCCGTCGCAGGCAATGCAGAAGTCGCTCTCTCGTGGAATCCGAGCAGCGGTGCAACCAGTTATCACGTGAAGTACTGCGCCATCGGCAACGGCCAATCTACAGGTATCGCGACGGTTTCAACCACGAATTACACGAATACGGGACTCGTCAATGGTACTAACTACTGCTACGTGGTCTCGGCTCTAAACACTGCGGGAGAGAGTCCTGATTCGAGCCAAGTGACAGCAACGCCCGTTGCTAGTTTCAGCGCCGTGCACGTTATGGTGGATGTACTCACGAATCGTCACGCCATCAGTCCGTACGTTTATGGCGGGTCCTACCCGCAAAGCGCCAGCACAGTTACTGATAGCGGGCTGTCGGTCGTGCGCTGGGGAGGAAACGCTACTTCCACCTACAACTGGCAAAACCATACATACAACGCCGATAACGACTACTATTTTGAAGATTTTACGAGCCAGGGATTTAACTCCGGTGCCGACAGCGACTCGACGGCGTTTGTTCAAGACGTGATCGCCGCAGGCAGCAATCCGATCATGACCATGGTCATGCTGCCTTGGGTGGCAAAGAGTGCGGAGACCGCTCCGCCAAATCCGAATTATCATTGGAGTTTCTCGGCCTCTAAATATGGAACGCAATGTCATATCGACCCGTACAACTCGGATGCGGGAGATGGAATCGTTTTTTCTTCCACATGCGACATTTCGCCAACTTACTTGACCGCATCACCGACCGATGCCTATGTCCCCTTGCTCGATGATCACAGTGACAGCTGCACTGCAGGAACGACTTGTGTGTACCGCAGCGACTGGGCAGCCGCGCTTGCCACCGCTTTTGGAAACAACAATCCACATTTTTACGATATGGATAACGAGATTGATATCTGGGGCAGCACGCACCGCGATATCCATCCGAGCCCCTCTGGTTACCAGGAACTGCGAGATACCTATCTGAGCGAAGCACGTTCATTGAAGGCTTGGGATGCGCAGGCGATTCGACTCGGTCCAGTGAGTTGTTGCTGGTACTTTTATTGGAACGGCGCCAATGGCAGCGATAAGGCGGCGCATGCTGGTTTGGACTTTTTGCCTTGGTGGTTGAACGAGGTCTACTGGCAAGATCAGATCGCTGGAACTAAATCGCTCGACGTCTTCGACATTCACGCATATCCGGATAGGCCAACGGAACCCACGTTGTCGCTACAGCAAGCACTAGCTACGCGGATCTATCGCGATTACTGGGACCCAACCTACGTCAGTGAATCGAAGGATATTAATCAGCCGTATGTTACGCAAATCCAGCCGAACAAAACCATTCCCTTTCGGATTCCTCGGATGAGAGCGATGCTCAACATGATTTATCCTGGAGTTCCACTATCGATTACGGAGTGGAGTGCCGAGTTCGCCGGAGCCGCCGATTTTTCAACCGCCCTTGGAGATGCGGACGCATATGGAATCATTGGGCGCGAGAGGGTTTACTTGGCGTCGCGGTGGGAGGCGCCGAATCCGTCGAACCCCAATTATCAGACACTCAAACTGTTTACCAATTACGACGGGCAACACCATGGCTTCGCGCCGATATCGGTTTCGGCGACGAATGATGCGAGTGCCAATTTGTTCAGCAGCTTCGCGGCCGTCAATGGTGCCGGCACATCAATGACGCTGCTCATAGTCAACAAAGACCCACAGAATAACGCTCAGACGCAATTCGCGTTCACCGGTTTCACTGCCAGCCAAGTCACTGTATATACCCTGTCGCAATCGTCAGCGACGATCGTTGCGTCCGCAACAAAAACTTGGACGTCGAGTATGAGTTTCGCGCCCTATACAGCCACAATGCTGGTGATCGCCGGCGCGACCCCGAATCTTCCAGCCGCCGAATGGGATTTGAATCCAGATACTATTATGGTTCCCGCAAATGGGAGCGTGACACTGTCACCCAAGATCACGTTGGGCGCTAGTACAGTAATGCTTGAAACTCCAGTATCGGACGCCGGTATTTCGCTGACTGTGAGCAGCGCCACTCTAACAACCAGTCAGAACGGCTCCGTGAATGTGGTAGCAGGTCATACGCCAGGCTTCTACCACTATTCGATACCAGGCACTGATAGTTCGACAACAACGAATCAAAGTGGCTGGATCGTAGTGGGCAATCCACCGGCGACACTTTCAGCAATAGGACAGGGCCAAACTGGCAACGTTGGAACGACGTTGGCCACACCGCTGTCTGTGGTTCTGGCAGCAGGTTCGTCTGGAGGCTCGAGTACCGGCGCAAGCATCCTGTTCACCACAGATGGAGGGACTCTCTCAAATGGCTCAACAAATGGGACGAAGGTGATAGCAGTAACGGATAGTTCTGGCAAAGCGTCGGTGACCCTGACGCTACCTGGAACCGCCGGTAACGTGCACGTAACCGCAGAGGGGCCATACGGGCTGGGACATCCCACGGCGACGTTTACAGAAACTGCGACCTGGAGTGAGAATCAGCTGCGAAAGACCCGGGCGAACTGATGTAAGGATCGCGTGTAGACGTAAAAGCACGTTGAACGATAAGGAGAGACGCTCCGGAGGATGAGTGCCTCTCCTAAGATCACTGCGAAGAAGTCCGGATCTCCGCAATGCGTCGTTCGACTTGATAGTGCGGGCCCGGCAAAAAGCTCTCAAAAAATAAATTATGTTTTCAGCGCGGCCCAACGCTCGGCGGCCGGCGGTAATGCAGGGAAGTCCGTGTACGGCTCGGTTTGATACCAGTAGCCAACCGAATAGAAGCAATCGGCGCGGTCGTTAGCGTGGCCGTGTTCAATTGTGTGTTTTAGGTAGCTATCGAAGGCTACCGGATTATCGGCGTGCCACCGGTAGACGCAATAGCGCCCACCGGCGCGTTCGGCAATTGCGATGAATGGTGCGCCATTGTAAAGATTTGCAAAAGGGATGCCATTGAAATCCCAAGCACCACACAGATAGTCTTCGGTTCCCGTGCCGGTGATGGTTGGTTTGGCTGGATCGTCAATGAAAATCATTTCGTCACCTTCGCCGAACCAGCCATCGTTGTTCTGAACCACACCAAACGTTACGCCCATCATCTGACCTTTGCCGCGTGTTTCGAAGAAGACATAATTATCTTTCCCTTCGAGGTTGATTTGCGGCTGGCCTGGTACCGCTTTGATCGCGCGATTGGGAATCGATTGGCGATACTGCGCGTGGAAATACAGGGCATTGTCAGGAAGAGACGGTACAAGTTGGTAGTCGATATTTGAATAGAAAGAATCCACGTTTTGCGCGCCTTCGTTGGTAATCGTAATGCGGGCTTCGCGACGGAACGGCATGGCGAAATAGCTGTTTAAAGCCTTGACAGAAGAACAGTTTAGAAACGCGGATTGATACAGAAAATAGTCGCCTAAGTTGAGACCGAAGAAATCGCCCACAGGGACTTCAACGCTCGGTTTTGCGTTTCCTTCCCAATAAACACGCATGACTAGTTCTTTCAGGTGATGGCCGCTGCGTGCGTTGATGGTGTACCAGATGTGGGTGATGATGCCGGGGCCCGACGATTTGAAAACTTCGAGCGTGTCGCCTGGGGCTATTTTCCAGAAGTCTCGATTTCCGCCGGTGCGGTCGAAGCTTGATTGCTTCAGCGTGCGGTAGTTGTGAAGCGTTGCATAGGACGGCAACGCCGAAGTACCAGCTGAACTGTTATTACTTTGGTTTAAGTATAGGGGTGCCGCAGCAACGTGCTTGCCGCTGAGTATTGCGGCAGCACTGCCCAATGACGTTAAGAAACGCCTGCGCATGGGAATTCGGGACATGGATTCTCCAGAAATTAGTTTGACGACCAGAGAATTATATACCGCAGTTACGGAGTGTTTTTTGTTGAGGACCCGGACTAGGTCCGGGTCCTCAACCTCGGAGGTAAAAGCGTTTAATACTGAGTGGGTCGTGCATTAACCGCTTTTGTTACCCATAATATACTCTGCCTAGCAAACATAAGCAATAACAAATGCACACGATTTCAAAAAGAAAATTGTGTCAATGATCGATAGATCTACTAGTTTGCCCCACTAAGAGATGCTGAAGCCAGCCAGGACCCGAGATGTGTACGCTGCCATATAGGGCTTGAAAAACGGGGATGCCGAGGAGTGAATGTATAACTGTAAGCTTCAATACGGATCTGGCGCGGCGGCTTTGGAAATGGAGGAGGTTCCAGTAATTCTAGAACTTCCGTTTGACCCGCAAGGAGGCGGTACACGAGGCTTCGAACCCACGGATTCTGATCCGGCCGACCGAGTGCCGCGAACCACATTTGCCAATCCAAGCGTGGCTGATACGGAGCAACCACGGGCAGGCCCCGCGAAATATCACCAGGTTTATAGCGAAATGAATAGGGCTTCCAGTTCAAACCGTCGTTCGAGCCTTCTACGATGAGTTCGATTCGAGACGTAGTCATAACAGCGAACAAGCCGTACGGGTTGACGATCTCGAAAGGATTGATGAACGAGGGTTGGAGGTCGAAAATCTGTAACACGCTAAGCGTGAGTAACGCTGCGACAGGAGCGTTGAGATACGAGTTCGGATGAACACGAACGCTGAAGGGTTTTAGAAACGACAAATATTCGTCGTCTAAGCCCCAGAGACAGAGCGCCAGCGTCAGCAAGTTGAAGAAAGCGTAGTTACCCGTTAGGCCGATCACGATTTGAAGCGCAGCGAGCAAAGCAACTGCGACTTGACGAATGCGTCGGGATGGGGCGAACAACAAGAACGGGACAACAAGTTCGATGAAGAGTGTGGCCAGCGTAAGGGAATCGAGCAGCCACTCAGGAAAGTGCGCGAAGTAATACCCCAGCGGCGTGGGCAGCGGTTGTGTGAGAAAGTGGTAGCGAAGAGCATGCAGGTTGCGCCAGTTTAAGTCATTGGAGAAAAGCTTGGCTAGGCCGGATTCCACCATGAGACGGAAAAGCAAGAAGCGGTAGGCGATAGGAAGAAGCGACGATCCGGCAAAGATGGCTAGAAATCCCGATTCGAGGAGCAAGGCATCCCATTGGAAGGCAGTAAAGGGCTGGCCAATCGTAACAATTGAAAGATAAAAGACATAAGCGCACAAGGCCGCGCTCCTAACCCAATAGCCACTCAACATGACGATAGCAGCGACACAACCGAATGCACAGATCGATTTCAACGCCCAATCGGATTTCACAAACCAAAAGAGCGAAGGAACGTCGAGATAGGCTCTCCATCCGTAATCACCGTGCATTGCGATAAGGGTGTCGGCGGCCGGTGCAATGCCGTTTTCCCCAACTAGGCCAACGATTTGCAGCCATAAAGAGGCAAATGCGATCAGGTAGATGAGCCCTAGCAGTTTAAGGAAAAGCGTTTCAGTCAGACGAAACGTCTGGCCGCGAGGTTGTAGCAGGGTAAAATTCAAAGGACCCAACGCATGAATATACCGAAAGCAGTTGTGACGGCGGCTGCCCGCAACCAGCGAACTTTGGCCTTGCAAACGGTGATAGACCGTGATGGCCAAGAGAAAGCCGTCTTAAGAATTATTGTGGAAGAAATACGACGCGCGGAGGTGGATGAGATCGCCGTGGTGATAGCTCCTGGAGATGAAGCGGCTTACGAGCGCGGTGTTGGCGATCGGACAGTGCATTTCATAGAGCAGGCCGAGCCGCTTGGTTACGCAAACGCGCTGTATTCGGCGCGCGGCTTCATTCAAGGCGATCCTTTCTTGCATTTAGTGGGTGATCACCTGTACATCGACGCGAACGGGGCCAGCTCGGCCCGAACGCTGGTTGCAACAGCCGCAGCCGAGGGATGCTCCGTATCAGGCGTGCAAGCAACAAGAGAAACTCAGTTGCAACACTATGGAGCGGTGGGTGGGCAACGATTGCACGGCAAACAAGATTTGTATCGAGTAGAAAAAGTAATTGAGAAGCCTACGCCTACCGAGGCCGAGCAAGAGCTCAATGTTTCCGGATTGCGTGCCGGGCATTATCTCTGTTTCTTCGGCATGCACGTTCTGACGCCCGGCTTTATTGAGTTGCTAGAGCGCCAAACGAAGGAGCAAGGCAAAGCCACAGTTTCGGGAGTTTTAGCGAAACTGGCGCAACGCGAGCAATATTTGGCGCTGGAGCTGAAAAGCCGGCGGTACGACGTAGGTGTGAAGTACGGTTTGTTTCAGGCGCAACTCGCATTAGCGCTGAGCGGCAAAGATCGCGATCTGGTGCTGGCGAATTTGGTAGAGAACTTGGCGCTGAGAAAGAGCGATGCTGCCGAATGAGTCTCATCAAGATCATCAGTTCGCCTGATCCAGAGGTGCGCAACCAGCCGGTAGATGAGTTCGCAAAGAAAGCTACCACCAAAGATCTGGTGAAAGAGTGCGCGCTGCTGGATGAGTTCTGGCGCAGCAACGACAACCTTTACGAACGCGTACGTGCGTTGCTGTTTCTTTACGCGATCTACCGCTTCCACTTACTGCAAAGGCCGGAATTGCAGGGTGCCGGGCTCATTCCGTTTGACGCTATGGCACACCTGTTGAAACGTAGGTATGAAGAAACAATTGAGGCCTTGGGCCGTGCGGAACGAACCAATGGTTTGAATGCAGCTTTGGCCAGTGCTTATGCCGCCACTTATCGCGGGTTGGCATTCAAGACGCTCGCAGATCAAGTCAGGCGGAGTGTCCGTTCCGTGCGGGGAAATCAATGGATGTCCCGTGTTGGGCATCCAATGGACTATCCATTAAGCGTGAGG
>Ga0182012_10004143_pt1 | contig 15231 bp, 14 predicted proteins | sample 612S2SmetaG_FD_120486 | JGI IMG/M metagenome (GOLD analysis project Ga0182012, IMG submission 120486) | Permafrost microbial communities from Stordalen Mire, Sweden - 612S2S metaG | ecosystem: Environmental > Terrestrial > Soil > Wetlands > Permafrost | place: Sweden: Stordalen | collected... | reverse complement strand
TGGTCGTACCATCCGCCCCAGTCGTCCCAGACGACGAAGACGACCGTGTTGCCGGCATAGTACGAATCGCCTTCGATCTGATTGACGATCGAGCCGACCCAGTCGGGCCCGCCGACATTCGAGTCGAATCCCGCGTGGTCGCTGTTCGAGAGCCTCGGCGCGACGTAGCTGACGAGCGGCAAGTTGTGCGCCTTGGCGTCCTTCAGGAACGTGGTTTCCGGCGTGATGATGTTCGCCGCGTCGGGGCCGTTCGCGAGGTGGTAGACGCCTTCCGGTGCGGTCCACGCCAGATCGTCGGTCGGCGTGTAGTATTTCCACGTGACGTGCGCGGTGTCGAGTTCGTCGAGGATCGTCGTGTAGTCGAGGCACGCCCACACCTTCGCCCCTTCCGGATACGGGTAGGGCTGCGCCGTGTTGATGGTGAGCGTCACGTCCTTCTGCGGCTGATCGCATCCCCCGCCGATGCTCGGCGGGTTTTCGGCGATCGACAGCGGACGGCCCGACTGGCCCGCGATCAGATACTGATGCGCGGGAAAGCTCGGCCCCTGATTCGCCTGGTACACGTTGTCGGCCAGGGCGAATTGCGAGGCGATCTGCCAGTATCCGGCGGTATATTTCGGCGCTACGTACGCGTAGGCCGTGTTCGTGGCCTTGCAGTGCTTCGTACAACTATTGGGCAAGTCGAAGCCGTCCATGGCGCCGCCGTCATAGTCGTCGACGAAGCAATTGTGTTTGTGACACGGGTCGAACTTGGTAGCGAGGGCGATCTCCTTGAGCGCGACTTTCTTGCTGCCGCGCATACCCCAGTTCACCGTGTTCGCGCCGGGGAAGCCGTTGAACAGATTGTCGACCGTGCGGTTCTCCTGGATCACGATCACGACGTGCGTGGGTAGGATCGGCGTGGCCGACGGCGACGGCGACGGCGACGGCGACGCCGACGGCGTGGGAGTTGGCGGGGAAGGCGTCGGTGTCGGATGCTGCGTGGGGCTCGGCGTCGGCGTCGGAGGACGCGGCGTGCTGGTCGACGTCGGCGTCGGCGCGGGCGAAGCCGTCGCGGTGGGCGTCGGAGTCCACGGAGGCGGCGACTGCGTGCCGGTTGGCCGCGGCGACGGCGTCATCGTTGGAGGCGATTGCGTCGGTGGATGCGTGGGCGGCTGCGTCGGCGGTGCGGTGGCGCTGCCGTACGCCGCGCGCTTCGACATCGTGCTCGCATCGGGGAGTGGAGCGACGGGGGCGCTGCCTCCCGAGCATCCGGCAAACCATACCAGCGTCGCCGCGGCCGCTAAGGCGGCGACGAACTTTCGAAGCGAGCGATCCGGCAAGGCCCACCCTCCAACGAGTCGTTCACGGCGAAATATGGCCTTCGCAGGGCTGGTTCCTGCACAAAAATAGTACTAAAGTACCATTTTGCAGGAATGAAATCGCGCCTTTTGGTTGATGGCGCCTCGCGGGCCGGAGCGCTCGGCTTGCCAGCTTGACTCGACGGGTTTCCAACGCACCGTACGGCGAACAACCGGCTCCATGCTCCCCCTCGTGGCTATGGCCGCGTCGCCTACGCTCGTGCAACCCGCCGCCCGGCTCGCGACCGGCCGCCAGGTGATCGGCCCCCGCCGGTCCGCCTCGCCCGCGACTGGGAAGATCCAGCACGTCGTCATCGTGATCCAGGAAAACCGCACGGTCGACAACCTCTTCAACGGCTACTGCGCCCCGAGCGGCGAGTGTGCGAATACGGTGAACGTCGCCACGATCGTCCCGACGCCGCCCCCGAACAAGCCATCCCCGCTCCCGTCGCCGACGACGGTTCCGCTCTCGGCGGTCTCGCTCACCGAGCCCTACGACATCACCCACGAGTCGACCGAGTTCACCCAGTCCACCGATAACGGCAAGATGGACCTGTTCGACTGGGAGGGCGGCCAGAACAAGAACGGCTCGTGGTGGGGCGGCGTCGGCTGCTATACGGCGTGCAAGGGCTATCGCGCGCCCCGGTACCCGGAGATCGGTTACGTTCCGGCGGCCGAGATCAAGCCGTACGTCGCGATCGCGAATACGTACGTGCTGTTCGACAATCTCTTCGCTTCCAACATCGACGAGTCGTTTGCCGCCCATCAGTTCCTCATCGCAGCGCAGTCGGGCGGTAACGAGACGTACGGCGGCGCGGCGGTGAACACGCCGAACTACAGTTGGGGATGCGGCGGCCCCGAGCCGCAGGACCAGATCGAGACGCTCACCGTGAATCGGACGCTGGGGACGACGGAGGCTCCGTGCCTCAACTACACGACGCTCGGCGACGAGCTGACCGGGGCCGGGCTCGGCTGGTCGTACTACGCTCCGGGATTAGGCGTGTCGGGCTACTTCTGGTCGGCGTATCAGGCGATCGCGCACATCTGCGGTCCGGTCAACCCCACGAGCGGCGCGTGCACGGGAGCCCTCTTTGCAAAGCACGTGCTCTCGCCCGAGACGCAGTTCTTGACGGACGTTCCAAACGGAAATCTCGCGACGGTAACCTGGGTGGTGCCGGACTTCCAGAACTCCGACCACCCGTCGTCGCGCAGCCTGAGCGGACCGGCCTGGGTCGCCAAGGTCGTCAATGCCGTAGGTACCAGCGCGTTTTGGGATTCGACGGCCATCTTCGTGGTGTGGGACGACTGGGGCGGCTGGTACGATCACGTCTCCCCGCCCTACCTCGACTACATGGGCCTCGGGCTGCGGGTGCCGATGCTGGTCGTGTCGCCGTATGCCGTGCGTGCGTCGGTCACGTCGGTCTGTGACGGCAAGTCGCCGTCGGGCCCCCAATACTATGAGTTCGGCAGCATCCTGCGGTTCGCCGAGGACGACTTCGGGCTCGCGCAGATGGCGGCCAGCGACACGCGTGCCGCCGACCCCGCGAACGATCCGTGCGTGTTCGATTTTACACAGAAGCCACGGACTTTCGCGAAGATCCCGCTGTAGGTGCCGCTGAGGCCGGAGTCTAGCGTACCCGCGCGCAGTCCCCGCAGAGTCCGCGGAACGTGAGCGATTCGCGGCGGATGTGGATGCCGTCGCGCTCGGCGATGCGTCGCAGCGTGCGAGGCGCGGTCGCGTAGTCCACGTCGACGACGCCGCCGCACGACTCGCAGTGCAAGTGGGCGTGCGGGGGCGCGGGCGGCTCGTACCAGGCCGCGTCGCCGCTCGGGACGTCGATCTTCATGATCTCGCCCGATTCGCAGAGGCGAGCGAGACCGCGATGGACGGTCGCCAAACCGATGCCCGGCCGGCGCTCCCGTGCGGTCACGAAAATGTCGTGGGCCGTCTGGTGCGAGCCGAGGCCCGCCTCGCTCACGATGTCGCGCAACAACGCGTAGTTCTCGGGGAGCCGGGCGGCCTGCGTTTTCACGGCTTGACCGCCGCGGGCCGGCGTGATAGCATCGGCGTAGTCATGTGAGAGTGATTCTCACTATCAAAGCCAAATCCTCCTCTCGGAAAGGACCAGTATGACGGCTCAAGTCGGGCAACCGGCGCCCGCGTTCAAGCTCAAGTCGACCAAGAACGCGACCAGCTCCCGCGACCTCGGGTTCGAGATATCGCTCTCGGACTATCGCGGGAAGTGGCTCGTATTTTTCTTCTATCCGCTGGACTTCACGTTCGTGTGTCCGACCGAGATCCTCGCCCTATCGGACCGTTACGAAGAATTCACGGCGATCGGCGCGGACGTGCTCGGCGCGTCGACCGACTCCGTGTTCAGCCACTGGGCGTGGATCAACACGCCGCGCGACAAGAACGGCATTGCGGACCTGAAGTTCCCGCTCGTCGCCGACTATACCAAGGACGTGACGCGGTCGTACGGCATCCTCGACGAGCAGGACGGTAAGGCGCAGCGCGGCCTGTTCATCATCGATCCGGACGGTGTGCTCAAGTACGCAACCGTGACGTCGGACAACGTCGGCCGCAGCGTCGACGAGACGCTCCGCGTGCTGCAGGCGCTGCAGACCGGCGGCCTCTGTCCGGCGGAATGGAAGCCGGGCAAGGCCCTGCTGACGGTCTAGGGACGGGACGATGGCACTGCGCATGCGGAGCCCCCTGCCGTCGCTGGACGGGGCGCTCTGGATCAACGGCGAGCCGGCGGTCGCCGACCTCGAAGGCAAGCCGGTCCTCGTGCACTTCTGGTCCGTCAGTTGCTATCTGTGCCACGACGTTGCCGAGACGGTGGCGTCGTGGCGCGACACCTACGGGCCCCAGGGGCTCGAGGTGATCGCCGTTCACCAGCCGCGGTCGCCGGAAGAACTGGACGTGGCCAAGGTGACCGAAGACGCGCTCGGCCCGATGCACATTACCCAGCCGTGCGCGATCGACAACGACCACGCGATCGTCGACCGGTTCGGGAATCAGTTCGTCCCCGCGTTCTACCTGTTCAACCGCAATCACGAACTGCGGCATTTCCAGGCCGGCGACAAGGGGCACGACCGGGTCGTCGGCGCGATCGAGCGCGTCCTGAACGAACCGGCCGGCGAGCCGGCAGCGTAAAGGCCCTCGTCTTACGGAACTGCGCGCACGGCGGCGTCGCCCTGATTGGGGGCGAGGCCGGCCCGTGCGCGCGCGTAGTCGAGCACGAGCGTGAAGTGCGACAGGAACGCGCCGCCGAGGTGGCCGTCGCCGGTCCCCGCCGCCGTGCCGGTGGCGGCGATCGGCTGACCGAGCACTTCGAAGGTCGCGATCCGCACGCTTGGGATAACGCCGACGATCTGACTGCTACTCCCGCCGATGCCGCTGATCTGACGGCTGCCCTGCGGCGCGAATAGTCCCGGATGCGACGCGTAGTACGGCTGCGAGATGTTCACCGCAGCAACGTCGCCGGTATCGAGCGCGAGTGCGGCGTCGTACGCGCCCAATTGCGCGGCGACCACCGGTACGAGATTCTCGAACCGCAGCGGAATCGTCTCGCCCTCCGGCTGCGCGTCGCCCGCGGCGAACCTGACGATCGCGCGGCGGTAGTCGAGCGTGACCACAGCGTGGGCCAGCGCGTCGGCGCCCAGCACCACGTCGTAGCCGTAGTCGTGCAGGTCGTGAAGCACGACGTACTTTGCGAGCCCGTACGTCGCCGAACCGACGTGTAAGGGGCCGGCGGTCACGAGCCCAGTCACGTAGCGGCCCACGCCGTTGACTTCGTATTCGCCCGACGGCTCGAGGTTCAGCCGCTCGGACAGCTCGAGGCTGATGCCGAAGCCGGAGTTGCCGGTGTCGATCAGGCACAGCACGGCCACGCCCCCGAGCGTGCACGGTACGACGGGCTGGCCCGCGCTCGCGTTGCGCGCCGGATCCGGCCTGTGCATGGCGACCTGCTCGGCGCCCGCGAACGTGGGGACGATGCCCGCGGGCACCGCGAGCGGCTCGCCCGAAACGCCACGGGCCGCGAAGCGCTCCACTTGGCTTCCCCTGTGGACGATCTCGAACGGCAGCGTGAGGCCGTCGACGGTTCGAAAGTCCCTGTACTCGTCCACGACCGTTCCGTCGGCGTCGGCCACCGCGACGGCCAACGCGCGATCGGTGTCGATCAGGACGTCGAGGGGGGGCGACCCAGTCGCGGCGACGGCAATGCGCCGCAACGCCTTGCCGTCGCGCTCGGCCGTTCCGAGATCGGTGAGCGCGCCGCCGTCGCCGCGAAAATCGGGCGATGCGAAAGCCGCCGTCGCGATCGCGCGGAGCGTTCGCAGTTCGCGGTCCTCGTGAAGGTCGGCGGGCAGGGCCGTGTCGTTTGCGTCCACCGCGTAGGCGCGCTCGCCGTCGAAATAGAGGCCCGCGCAGACGACGTCGCGGCAACGCCGCACGACGAAGCGGTAGCCGTCGCTTTCGGAACGCACGTCGTACGCGCGCCCGTCCTCCGTTTGCGTTGACGTACTCACGACGTGATGGGCGTACGGCCTGCCCGTCGCGATGCGGACGCGCGCCAGCAACGCGTCGAGCGGCCCGCCCTGCGGCGCGTCGGCGCGAGCCGGTGCGAGAACCAGCATGCAGACGATCGAGGCCGCCGCGGCGAACCGCATGCGATGGACTTCACGGTCGTCGACGGCTATCTTCTCGGGGAACCGGTTTCGAAGGCGCAGGCGGTCGCCGCCCTCCTGGCCGATCGCTCGGACGCCGAGGCGGCGCTGCCGTTCTATCGGGCGCTCGACGCCGTCGGCGTGCGCGCCGCGGACGAGGCGCTCGTTGCCCTGCGCATCGTGCTCGCCGGCGCCGCGCCGGACGACGACCGCGTTCGCCGCCTTCGGGCCCTGAGCGCGATCGCGCGCTCGGCACGCAACGGCGACGAGCGTGCGGTCGAAGCCGTCCTGCGGCGCGACGGCGCAGCGCTCCCGGGCGTGGCGCTCGACGGCGACCTTGCGGCCAAGGGCGCCGCCGCGAAGGCGGCCTACGTGTCGGAGCTGTCGGGTCCGCGGTAGTAGGCGAGTTCGCCGGCACGGGGCCGCGCGCGCTCCTCGAACGCCCGACGCCACTGCGCTGAGGCGGTCGCGAAGGATCGCGCCGCCGCCGCCCCGGCGCGCACCTGGGCGGCGTCGTCGCAGCCGATGACGATGACGTCGACGTCGGCGGAGAGCGCGTAGCGGACGGCGTCGGCGGGCTCGATGCCTCCGCCCGCGAGCAGCGCGCCGCGCGCGAACACCTTCATCCCGACGACCGCCATCCCGCGGGCGCGGGCCGCCGGCACGACGGTCTGCTCGAAGCCGTCACCGAGAAGGCCTTCAGCCGGGTTGACCGGCAGCAGCACCGCGTCGAACGGCACGCGCTCGAGGGCCGCCCGCAGCACCGCCGGGCTGTAGTGGCCGGTCACGCCGATCGCGCGGACGTCTCCGCGTTGCTTGGCCTCGACGAACGCGGCATAGGCGCCGGCCGGCTCGTCGAGGCCGTCGAGGTCCTCTTGGGTCCGCACGTCGTGGTATTGCCAGAGGTCGATGTGCCCGGTGCGCAGCGACTTCAGGCTTTGCTCGAGCATCGCGCGGGCGCCGGCCTTGGTGCGGTCGTGCGCTTTGGTCGCGAGGAACAACCGGTCGCGTCGTGCTCCAAGGCTACCGCCGAGATAGGATTCGCTCCCCTGGTAAGCGCGGGCCGACTCGAAGTAGGTCACGCCCTCGGCCAAGGCGGCCTCGATGACGGCGCGGGCTTCCGCCTCGCGGCCGAAGGTGCGCAGGACGCCCTCCCCGCCGAGACCGAGGCGGGAGACCGGCCGCCCCGCGGGGCCGAATGCGATCGCGGGGAGCGGCGAAACGAAGGGCATCGTGGGGACGTTATTCACAATGTCATGATCACCCGGCCCTTCTGGTTCGGTGCGGCTCTGGCCGCCTTTCTCTGCGCCCCCGCTCTCGCGCAGCCGCCCGCGGCTCCGCCTGCCGGCGTTGTGGTCGCTCAGGAGGACGAGACGCCCGCGCCGATCGGGAAGAGCGAGCACGCCCACAACGCGGGCGTCGTCGTCGGCGAAGTCGTCTCCGTCGACTACCAGACGGGGATGATCGGCCTGCAGACGCAGCGGCGCGGCCGCGTCGACGTCGTCGTGTTGCCGTCGACGAACATTCAGGGCCGCGGCGACAGCTTTCACACGATCGCCGACATCTCGCGCGGCTCGCGCCTCAAGATCTTCCTGAGCGAACAGGCCGGGCGCCTCGTCGCGCAGATCATACACCTGCGCTAGCGCGCGGGCGACGTCGAGGGAGACGGCCGGTCCTTTCGCGTAGGCCGTAGGGTGTCGGAACTCGAGCGGCTCGCGGCGAGCGTCCTGTGCGTCGGCTTCGACGGAGCCTTCGCCGAGCACGCACCGCTGCGCGAACTGGCCGAACTCGGCCCGGGCGGCGTCGTGCTGTTCGCGAGGAATGCAGGCGATCTCGTCGAGACGCGCGCGCTCGTCGACGCCGTCTGCGCCGCGATCGAGGGGGAGGCCGGCGCGCGACCGTTCGTGGCCGTCGACCAGGAAGGCGGCCGCGTCGCACGGCTGCGGCGCGGCGCGCACGACGTTCCGCCGATGATGGCGCTCGGAGCGGCGGACGATCCGGCGCTCGCCGAGCGCGTCGGCCTGCTCGTCGCCGGCGACCTCCGCTCCGCGGGCGTCACGGTCGACTTCGCACCGGTACTCGATCTCGCGCTCGAAGCGCGCAGCGCCGTCGTCGGCACGCGCGCGTTCGGCGACGATCCGCAGCGGGTCGGAGCGCTCGGCGCTGCGTTCGGCCGCGGCTTGGAGCGGGGCGGCGTCGCGGCGACCTACAAGCATTTCCCCGGCCACGGCGCGACCGCGCACGACTCGCACGACCTATTGCCGCGCCTGACGGCCGGCGCGGATCTCCTACGCTCGCGCGATCTCGTCCCGTTTCGCATCGCCGTCGCTGCGGGGGCGCGCGCGATCATGGTCGCGTACGTCGTCGCCGCAGCGTTCGACGACGAACTGCCCGCTTCGCTTTCGCCGCGCGTCGTGGCCGGGGTGTTGCGCGGCGAGCTCGGCTTTACCGGGGCGTGCTTCACGGATTGCCTCGAGATGGACGCGCTCGCCGGATTCGGGGCCGCCCGGGCCGCCGTCCGGGCGCTGCAAGCGGGGGCGGACTGCGCGCTCATCAGCCATTCGCTCGAGCGCGCCCGCGAGGCGCGCGACGCCATCGTCGCCGCCGTGCTCGCAGGCGATCTTCCCGAGTCGCGGCTGCGCGAGGCGTCGGCGCGGCTGGCCGCGCTGCGAGCGTCGCACGCTGCCGAGCCCGCGCCGGACGACGGCGCCGCGGCCGAGGCCGCGCGGCGCGCGATCACGGTCGTACGCTCGCCGTCTCCGCGCGACTATACGCTCGAGGCCGGCGAGGCGGTCACCGTCATCTCGTTCGACGCCGCGGCGGCGAGCGGCGCCGACGACCGCGCATCCGAGGAAGCGACGTTGAACCTCGCCCTGCGGCGGCGGCGCGTGCGCAGCGAGTCGTTGCGCGTGCCGGCCGAGCCCACCCCCGAGATGATCGAGCATCTGCTCGCCGTCGTCACCGCCCAGCGCAGCCGGCGCGTCGTGCTGCAGGCGGCCGGGGCCGTACGCTTCCCCGAGCAACGCGCCGCGCTCGACGCATTGCTCGGGAACGTCCCCGACGCGATCGTCGCGCTGATGCGCGAGCCGTTCGACGCGGTCGTGCTTCCGGCTGCGCGCATCGTGCTGTGCGCGTACGGTGCGAACGAGGTGTGCGTGGAGGCGCTCGCCGACGTGCTGACGGCGCGCGCGTCGGCCCACGGCCGTCTTCCCGTCGCGCTCGCCTCGTGAACCTGCGGGCGGCCGACGCCGTCGTTCGCGGCGCGCTGGGCGCGAGGTTCACCGCCGCGGTACTCCGGGTCGAGCGCGGCGGGTGCCTGGTCGGAGAACGCGCGTACGGCCGCGTCGACGGGCAACCGCAGAGCGCGCCGGTCGACGGCGCAACGCGCTTCGACCTCGCGTCGCTGACGAAGATTTTCGTGTCGACGGCCGCGCTTCGCTCCGCCGCGACCGACGCGCTTCCGCTCGACGAGCCGCTGACGTCGCAAATCCCGGAATGGCTAGCGACCGAGCACGCTCCCATCACGCCGCGGCATCTGCTGGCGCACACGTCGGGGATGCAGTCCGGCGCAGATTATCGCGAACTGCTCGGCGACGACGTCGAACGGTTTTCGTTGCTGCGGCCGCTCGTCGCCGGCGTCGGTAACGGCGTCATCTACAGCGACCTCGGCTTCATCGCCCTCGGCGTCGCGCTGCAACGGAGCGCGAGCCGTTCGCTGGCGAGCGTCGTGCGCGAGACGTGCGAGGCGGTCGGCGCCGCGGCGGCCTTCCGGCCCCCGGTGCCGGAGCGCGCGACGATCCCCGCAACGGAGGAAGACGGCTGGCGCGGGCGGCTGCGGGGCGTCGTCCACGACGAAAAGGCCTATCTGATGAACGGCGTTGCCGGACACGCGGGACTCTTCGGGACGGCGTGCGACGTCGCGCGGCTGACCGAGGCGTACCTCGGCCATTGCAATGGGCGGCCGCACCAGGCGCTGCCGGCGGCGATCGCGCGCGAGGCGGTCGAGGAGGCCGCACCCGACGCGGTGTTGCGGCGCGGTCTCGGCTGGGCGCTCAAGACCAGCGACGAAAATTCGTGCGGCGCGCTGATGTCGCCGCAGACGTTCGGCCACACCGGCTTCACCGGCACCTGCGTGTGGGCAGATCCGGTGCGCGACCTCAGCGTCGTCTTCCTGACGAACGCGGTCTACTTCGGGCGGTTCGACCTGCGCGACGTGCGCGCCGCCGTCTGCGACGCCGTCGTCGGTGCTGCCGACGCGGACGGGCGGTCGTGATCGCCGTCGGACTTATGGCCGGGACGTCGCTCGACGGCATCGACGTCGCGCTGGTCGAGATCGTCCCGCGCGGCCCCTCATACGGGGTGAATCTCGTGCGGTTCGCGACGGTGCCGTTTGCCGCGGACGTAGAGCGCCGCCTGCGCGCGGCCGTCGCGCCGGGTCTACCGTCGCCCCAGGAAACGGCCGCGCTCGACGCCGACGTCGGCGCCGCCTTCGGCGACGCCGCGCTTGCGGTCGCCGCGGAGGTGCCGCCGGCGTTCGTCGCCAGCCACGGCGTGACGCTGTTCCACGACGGCGTCGCGCACCGGACCGTGCAGATCGGCGATCCGTACGCCATTCGCGAGCGCATCGGTGCGACGGTGCTGTGGGACTTCCGCCGCGCCGACTGTGCGGCAGGCGGGCACGGCGCGCCGCTGGTGCCGTACGTCGACGCTCTGCTGCTGTCGTCGGCAGGCCACCGGGCGGTGCTGAACCTCGGCGGCATCGCCAACGTCACGCTGCTGGCACCGGGCGCCGCGCCCGCAGACGCGCTCGCGTGGGACGTCGGGCCCGCGAATATGCTCGTCGACGGGTTCGTGCGCGATCGCACCGGCGGCCGAGAGCGTTGCGACCGGGACGGCGTCTACGCGTTGCGCGGAGCGCCGAACGCTGAGGCGGTCGCGGCGATGCTGTGCGATCCGTACTTCGCCGCTGCACCGCCGAAGTCGACCGGGCGCGAGCGCTTCGGCGACGGGTTCGCGCGCGAACACGCGGCACTGCTCGCTCCGCTTTCGCTTGAGGACGGCTGCGCGACGCTGACGGCGCTCTCCGCGGCGGCGATCGCGCGCGATCTCGGCGCGCGCGTGCCGCCCGGCGGCGAGGTGCTGGTCGCGGGCGGCGGCCGTCACAACCGCGCCCTGATGCAGATGCTGCGCGCCTCGCTCGCGCCGCGTAGCGTCGAGCCGGTCGAGCGTGCGGGCATGGACGGCGACGCGAAGGAGGCCGTCGCGTTCGCCGTGCTCGGCTACGAACTGCTGCGCGAGCGCCCGGCCGGGCTACCCGCGGTGACCGGTGCGCGCGCGCCGGCTCTGCTCGGGGCGATCGCACCGCACCGGCTGGCGGCGCTACTCGAGCGCGTGGCGGAAGAGGTGCGGGCGGCCGGACGGCAGAGACGGCAGGCATGAGCGACGGGGTGAAAGGCTTGGCGGTCGGCGTGGACGCGGGTGGGACGTCGACGGTGGCCGCCGCCGGCGACGCGATGGTCATCGCGCGCGGCGGCCCCGCCAACGCGAGCGTCGTCGGTGTTGCGGCGGCCGCCGCGGAGATCGCGCGCGTCGCGCGCGCCGCGGCGGGCGACGGCGCGCGGGTCGCGGCGTTGTACGTCGGCGCGGCGGGCGCAGGCCGTCCGCGGGTCGCGCTCGCGCTGCGCGACGCGCTGCGCGAGCAGTTTCCCGGCGCCGCCGTCGCCGTCGAGCACGACGCGCGGATCGCGCTGCGCGCCGCCGTACCCGACGGCCCGGCCGCCGTCGTCATTGCGGGCACGGGTTCGGTTGCGTATGCGCAGTTCGGGGAGCGCAGCGCGCTCGCGGGCGGCGACGGGCCTCTGCTCGGCGACGCCGGGTCCGGCTACGACGTCGGCTTACAGGCGGTGCGCAGTCTGGCGCGCGCGCTCGACGGCCGCGGCGACGATGGCCCGCTCGCGGTCGCCGTCCGCGACGCGCTCGGCGTCCGAGATCGCGGCGCGTTGCTAGATGCGCTGTACGGCGACGCGCGGCTCGGCCCGAACGACATCGCCGCGCTCGCCCCCGCGGTCTTCGCACTCGCCCGCGGGGGCGATGCCTCTGCGGCGGCGATCGTGCTCGCCGCCTGCGCCGCGCTGGCGGAGCTACTCGTTGCCGCGGTCGCGCGAGCGGGCGGCGGCGAGCCGCCCGGCGCCGTCGTGCTGGCGGGCGGCCTGTTCGCGGACGACGCGTTCGCCGGCGCCGTGACCAGCCTCGTCGCCGCGCGCTACGCCGCCGCCCGCGTCGCGCGCGCGCCGCGCGACGGCGCTGCGGAGGGGGCCGCGTTGCGCTTTGCGCGCGAACTGGCGGAAGGACGGCGATGAGCGCCGACGTCCCGGCGACCGAAGCGCGTAGCGACGCGACCGCGGGCCTCGACGAGCTCGATACCGTCGCACTCGTCGCGCTGCTCGCCCGCGAAAGCCGCCGCGCGTTCGACGCCGTCGAAGAACAGGCCGGCGCCATCGCAGCGGCCGTCGACGCGATCGTTCCGCGCCTGCGCGGCGGCGGCGCGCTGCATTACGTCGGCGCCGGCACGAGCGGCCGCCTCGGCTTTCTCGATGCCGCCGAGTGGCTGCCGACGTTCGGCGTCGAGCCCGGCATGGTGCAGGCGCATCTCGCCGGCGGCGGCGCTGCGCTGCTGCGAGCGGTGGAGGGTGCGGAGGACGACGCCGAGGCGGGCGCGGCCGCGATGCGAGAACGGGTCGCGCCGCGCGACGCCGTCGTCGGCATCTCCGCCAGCGGGGGCGCTCCGTTCGTGGTCGCGGCGCTGAAGCAGGCGCGCGAGCTCGGCGCCGTCACGGTGGCGGTCAGCAACGTGCCGGGCTCGCCGCTCACAAGTGCCGCCGACTACGCGATCGTCGTCGAGACGGGAGCCGAGCCGATCGCGGGTTCGACGAGAATGAACGCCGGAACGGCGCAAAAGCTCGTGCTGAACGCGATCTCGACCGCGGCCATGGTGCGCCTCGGCAAGGTGCACGACAACCTGATGATCGACCTCGTCGCGACCAACGAGAAGCTGCGGCGCCGCGCGCTGCGCCTGGTAACGGCGCTGGCCGGGTGCGACCTCGCGCGCGCGGCAGAGCTGCTCGCCGCCGCCGACGGCCGCGTGAAGGTGGCCGTCGCCATGGCGCGGCTCGGCGTCGATGCTTCGCAGGCGCGCGCCCGCCTCGAGGCCGCCGGCGGCTCGCTGCGCGAGGCGTTGCGGTGAGGACGTGGCCGGCGTTGCGCGCGGCCGCGTGCGCCCTCGCGCTCGCGATCGGTGCGTTGCCGCGTTCGGCCGTCGCCGCGCCGGGCCCCCCGGTCGTGTTCGTTCCGCTCGACGACAGGCCCGTCACGTACCAGTTACCTGCCATGCTCGGCGCGATCGCGGGGCGACGCGTAGAGATGCCGCCGCACGGCGCGCTCGGACACTACCTGCAGCCCGGCGATCCCGACGCGGTGCTCGGCTGGCTGGAGTCGGGCGTCACCGCAGGTGCGAGCGCGGTCGTCGCGTCGCTCGACATGGTCGCGTACGGCGGCCTCGTCGCCAGCCGCGTGCCCGGCGAGCCATCGTACCTTGCGTACGGGCGCCTGCGCCGGTTGGCCGCGCTCCGCGCGCCCGGGACCCGGATGCTCGCCTTCGGCACGATCATGCGGCTCGCGCCTACGGGCGTGCCGCGCGCGCCGCAGACCGGCGCCTACTGGGCGACGGGCGATACCGTCGACGATATCGCGGCCTACGCGAATCTGCCGTGGCCGGGCCTGGACGCCGAGCAGAGCGCCAAGGCCGAGCGCCTGCGCGCGAAGATCGGCCCGGAGCGGCTCGACGCCTACCTCGGAGCGCGCGCCCGCAATCTCGACGTCGACCGCTTCGCGCTGCAACTGACGGCGGAGCGCGGGCTCGACGAACTCGTCCTCGGCCAAGACGACGCGGGGCCGCACGGGTTGCACGTCGCCGACGTGGCCGCTCTCAGGCGGACGGCGGCGCGCTTCGGCGTCGACGAGCGCGCTTCGATCGAGCCGGGTGCCGACGAACTCGGCATGGTGTTGCTGGCGCGCGCGTTCGCGCGCGACGCCGGCTGGCGCCCGCGGGTACGCGTCGTCTACTCGCGCGCCGGCGCGGAGAGCGTGGTCGACCCGCTCGAGTTCGTGCCGATCGACGAGACGATCGGCAAGCTGATCGGCGCGGCGGGCGCCGGCCGCGTCGATTCGGCCGAGGACCTAGATCTGTTCGTGCGGGTCGCCGACACGCCGGCCGCCGACGAGCGCGCGTTCGTCGACGCCATCGCCGCCGCGCTTGCGGCCGGCCGCGCCACCGCCGTCGCCGACCTGACGTTCCTCTCGCCGCCGATGCCGAGCGCGCAACAACAGGCGCTGACGCTCGACCTCATCGCACGCGGTCTCGCCGGACGGATCGACGGCTTCGCCTCGTGGAACACCGATGCGAATACGGTCGGTACCGCCCTGGCTGCGGCGGTCGCGGCGGGCAGCGGGCGCAGGGCCGGCACGTTCGACGCGCGCGCACACGCGCAGTTCATGTTGGACCGCTACGCCGACGACTTCGCGTTCCACCAATTCGTGCGGCCGGTGCTCAACGACGAGTTGCGCGCGCGCGGCATCGACACGACGTTGCTGTTCCCGCCGGTCGTCACCGAGGCCGGCGACGAGAATCGCACGCTCCTCTGGCCGCGGGCGCTCGACCTGCTCGCGCAGATCTATCCCGGTTACCGCGATGCCGGCCTCGTCATCACGCTGCCGTGGCAGCGAACCTTCGAGACGCAGTTGGACGTGCGGCTGACGCCGCCCTAACGGCCGGCCGCGGGCATCAGCCGGAGCGCTCGCAGAGTTCGATGAGCACGCCGCCCGTGCTCTTGGGATGCAGGAAGGCGATGGTGTTGCCGTGCGCGCCGCGGCGCGGCTGCTCGTCGATCAGGCGCACGCCGGCGGCCTTGAGCCGCGCGAGTTCCGCGCGGATGTCGGGGACGCGATACGCCGTGTGGTGCAGTTTCGTCGCGGCGTCGCCGCGGAAACGCGCGATCGGCGACGTCTCGTCGAGCGGCCGCAGCAGCTCGATGACCGTGCCGCCGCCGTCGAGCCCGACCGCCTCGACGCCCTGGTCGGCGACGGTCTCCCGGTAGACCATGCGAAAGCCGAGCGTGCCGACGTAGAGCGCGAGCGTCGCTTCCAAGTCGGCCACGACGAT
>Ga0182012_10004142_pt1 | contig 15236 bp, 12 predicted proteins | sample 612S2SmetaG_FD_120486 | JGI IMG/M metagenome (GOLD analysis project Ga0182012, IMG submission 120486) | Permafrost microbial communities from Stordalen Mire, Sweden - 612S2S metaG | ecosystem: Environmental > Terrestrial > Soil > Wetlands > Permafrost | place: Sweden: Stordalen | collected... | reverse complement strand
GGTCAGCGCAATCTTGGTGATGGCAAAGCCGCCATCGGTCTTGGCCAGCGTAACGGCCGCTTTGGTCTCGATCTTGTCCGGCGTAAAGCCCGCGCCGCCCAACTGCGCGCCCAGCGCCATCGAGAAGCAACTGGCATGAGCCGCTGCAATCAGCTCTTCGGGAGTGGTGCCCGAGTCCGCGCCCTCAAACCGCGTGGCAAACGAGTAATTTGCGTTGCTCAGCACGCCCGTTGCCGTGGAAATAGTGCCTTTGCCTTCCTTCAGTGAACCTGTCCAAACCGCACTTGCCTTGCTTGCCATATTGTCCTCCTTGGGGATGATTGCTTGCGTTGTTGGGGATTGCCGCGGCGCTGCTCGAGATGGGGAGCATTCAGGCCACGGCCAGCATTTGTTGGGGTATTGATCCTGTGGGCGCCTGCACGCAATCGCTCTCCGCAGACGGCCTCATATCCATGGTAATCTGTCGAGCATGTTGCCGCAGCTGCCCACGGCCCTTAATTCGGAATTCGACCCCGCATTCGTGCCTGGATTTAACCCGGATATCTCACCAAGTGGTGCGACTCGGCCTGCCGCCGCGCCCGCTCAAGCTGTCGATCATCACTGCCAGATCTGCCCCAACTGCTCGGATAAGCTCACTGGCCACCACTGCAAGCTGGTCTGCAACCAATGCGGGTACTACCTGAGCTGCGCGGATTACTACTGATTGCTCAGGCGCGGTCGAGTTCATCCGGTGGCGCGGAAAACTCTGTCAGAAATGCCTGCGGTGTCAAAATTCGAATGCTTTGAAAGGGATCGAGCGCCAGCAAGTCCTCATCGCCAGTCATGATCATGTCCGCATGGCCATCGACCGCGAGTTCAAGAAATTTGTCATCGCGAGGGTCGCGGCAGACTCTAATCTGGGAAGTAGTCCTTACCAGGTGAACGGCCTTCCAGTAGTCCAATCGAAACGATAGTACAGACTCGTTGGAAGACAGCCTTGCAAACTTGCGCCTTTGCAGAACCTCGTCGAGCTCTGGTATCGTCCCGTCGGAAGCCAGCAAGATGCCGTTAAGAATGGCTGATCGCACCGCCCGGCCAGGCGTCGAGTCCAACGCGAGAAGCGCACTAACGAAATACGTTTGTGTCCAGAACAATTCTTGGCTTAACCGACATCAATCCTTGAGCAGATCAGGCAGCATATCTTCGGTGAAGCCGTTTGCCCGGGCTTCTTCCGAGATACGCCTCATGCTCTCGATAAGCGCCAGCGCCCTCTTCTTGCGCAGCAGTTCCTGCGCCTCTTCGAACTCAGCCGCAGAGATGAGGACTACATCATTGCCGCCCTCGCTGATACGTACTGGTTCGGTCCCGGCAGCAGCTACGACAGCCGTGAAATTCTGTTCTGCTTCGGCGATGGTCATAGTTCTCATAAGGCCATTTTACTCCCAAATGGAATCGGCACCCTCTTTACTTGCCCGCCCCACTGGCCTTCCGTGCGCGCTCAAACTCATCGCCCGGCAGCCATTCGACTGGTTTGGATTGCTCGCTCGCCAGCCATCCCAGCACAAAGCCAAATCGCGCCAGCTTTGCGTTTCCTCTGAAGTCCCAGTCCGCGCGGTACTCGTCGGAGGGCTGGTGGTAGTGGTGCTGCTCGTAGTCTTCGGCCTGCGCCTTGCCCCAGGCTTCGTCGTGGCCCTCGAAGAGCTCGCCCTGATCCACGGAGAAGGCCGGAATGCCGACATGCGCCAGAGAGAAATGATCGGACCGGTAATAGTGACCTGCGCCCGGCTCCGGATCGGCCAGCGTCTGAAGATCGAATGCCTTCGCCACCCGCTTAACCGTGGGCCAAAAATCGATCCGCTCCGCGCCGCCAAGATTCACCGACCGCGGAATCCCCACCGGCAGAAGCATGTCGTAGTTCAGGTCCAGCGCGAATTGTCGAGCCGGCACAGGCAGATGCATTCCTAAATACTCGGAGCCGAGCAGCCCCTGCTCCTCGGCCGTGACGGCGGCAAAGTACATTGCGTGCGGCGGCTTTACGGTAGAAAACGCCCGCGCCATCTCCAGCAAAATCCCACATCCGGTCCCGTTATCCGCCGCGCCGTTGTAGATGTTGTCGCCCTTAGCATCGGGGTCGATGCCCAAATGATCGTAATGGGCCGTATACAAAACAGCCTGATTCACCGCGCTCGCGCCAGCAACGCGTGCCACAACGTTGGAGCTCACATAGCGCCGCACGCGGCTCTCCACGTGCGCCTTCAATCGCACCGGCAACTCGACGGCATGGAATGCTCCCGGCTTGCCTGCGTTTTCAATCACCTTGTCCAGATCGCCCAGCCCGGCGAGATTGAGGAGTTTCTGCGCCACGTCGTGCTGAATCCATGACGCCGCCCGCAGCGTTGCATCCGGATCGCCTTCGAGATAACTCTTTTCCACGGCCTGCGAGTTGCGCACCACCTCCCAGCCGTAGCTGGCAAGGTCCGTCCGGTGAATCACCAGTACACCCACCGCGCCACGCCGCGCGGCCTCCTCATACTTGTAAGTCCATCGCCCGTAATAGGTCAGCGCGTTGCCCTTGAAGAATTTTTCGTCCGTCGAGGGCGGCTCGTTCACAATCACCAGCGCGATCTTGCCCTTGAGGTCGACTTCCTTGCCGTCAGCGCCTAAATAATCGTTCCATTTGTATTCGGGCGCATCGATCCCGTAGCCGATAAAAACAATCGGCGCGTCGAAATTCGCGGTCGCCTGGCCAGTCTGATCTTTGGCTACGATCTCGGTTCCGTATGCCAGGTCAACGGGCGCACCTTTCGCCGGAATAAACGCGAACTTCGTTTTGTCCTCCACCGTATGAACCGCGTAGAGCGGCACGCGCTGGAAGTAAGTACCGTTGTCACCGGCCGGTTCAAGGCCCGCAAGCGCAAACTGCGTAGCAATATACTCGGCGGCCAGCTCCGCTCCGCGCGTTCCCGGCCCTCGGCCCTCAAGCAGATCCAGAGACAGGAAACGCACATGGGCGCGAATCTTCTCCGGGTCAATGGAAGCAGCAGCAGCGCGGGCAGCAGGCGGAAGTCCGGCAACAGAAGGAACGACGCTGGACTGCGGCTGTTGCGCGTCGACTTGCGCAAAAGCAAATGAACAAACGATCCATAGAGAACTGAATAAATTTCGATACATGAAAGCTCCCTCCCATGAAATCTCGATCCGGACTTGCGCCATGCAGGCTATCAGAGTAAGCCTATCGGCCTACGGAATAATATTTGTGCCGGGAAAAAGTTGAGCGCTCCTCAATATTTTGCGCGCCAATCCTGTCAGCGCCATTGCCTGCGCTTCTTTCACAGTAACCCAGCGCCGTTCTCCGCCGATAGTGGTCAACCTTTTTTGATCGTGTTTGGCGACATCGCGAACTCGCACACGATAGTTCACCTGCATGATGGCGTGCCTGACGGTCATGCGAAGGCGCTCATGGGGAATATGTACATCGCGCAGCGTGGGCAGCTCCCACATGCCGGGCATCACGGTGGCGTGATCGGGCCGCTGCTCCAGCAGCACTTCGCGCCTTTTGCTCATGCAGAGCGCAACTCCGATTTCGCGGCTCAGCATCGCGGCACGCTTTGCGATTTTGTGTTCGCCATGCGTCCTGCAGTCGCGAAAGAGCGGGCACAGCATGCATTGCGGATTGCGCGGGGTGCAAACCACCGCGCCCAGCTCCATCATCGCCTGGTTAAAGTCTCCCGGCTGTTTTTTGTCGAGGATTCGCGCAGCCAATACTTCAATCTTGCGCCGCAGCGCGGCGCTGCCGTCCGCCGCCCAGCCCTCCAGGCGGCAGAGCACCCGCTCCACGTTGCCGTCCACAACTGCCACAGGCTCGCCATGCGCAATGCTGGCAATGGCAGCAGCCGTATACGCGCCAATGCCCGGCAGTTCGCGCAGATGCTCAGCCGTTTCGGGCAGCTTGCCCGCATACGCTTCCACTACCTGGCGTGCAGCCTTGCGCAGCATCCGCGCACGACGGTAGTAGCCCAGGCCGCTCCACAGCGCCAGCACGTCTTCTTCGGCTGCGGTTGCCAGTGATTCAACGGTCGGAAAGCGCTCCATGAAAGCGTTGTAGCGCTCGATGACCGCAGCCACCCGCGTCTGCTGAAGCATGATCTCCGACACCCAGATCGCATAGGGATCGCGGCTCTTGCGCCAGGGCAGATCGCGCTTGTTGCCCGTGTACCAGCCAAGCAGCCGACGCCTGAGCGCGGCAACTTTACGCGGATTCTGTTCTGCAATACCCATGGGCCCAGCTTAAGGCATTCCATGCTGCCATAGGGCTGGTTAACCGTTCTCCGATAAGCTGAAGGTATGGACATCTTCGACGAGAAGCGAGCGGAACTGGAGAAGTACGAATTCATGATGGGCGTGGAGCGCGGGCGGCTTGCTGTGGCGCTCGACCTGATGACCGATGCGCTCATTCTGGTGGGCCAGCACGGCGTCTACTGCGCGTCCAGCCGCAACCCGGCCAAGCCGGCGCTCGATCTTCAGGCGGTGCTGGGTGGCATGGAGGGGGCCAAGGCGCTGGTGCAATCGGTGATGGAAGAGCTGCGCCAGAAGCGCGAAACCGGCCAGGCCGGTGTTTGAAACCAGAAAATGCGCTATCCTGAAGACTGCGCGCCCGTAGCTCAGCTGGATAGAGTGAACGCCTCCGAAGCGTTAGGTCGCAAGTTCGAATCTTGCCGGGCGCACCACACTTCTTGAATCAATCCTCATCCATTAAGCCACTCTTATGATCCGGCTCCTGCCGCAGGGGTTAAAACCTCATTGTCCAAGCGGCGCATTTCGGCGCGACTGAAGTCGTGCCCTGACAAAAGGCCATTCGTATACACGCGTCCCTCATCCGAGGGAACACCCCGCACATCTTAAAGAATTCTCATCTTGCCGCGGTCTGCGTGACTGCAGAAGCGTAGCAAAAGCGAACAACCATGGCTGTTGCATTCCTGTTATGAAGCAAGGAAATGAGAGAACGCAACCAACCTGCGTTTTGTCCGCTCGGTTCAAGCTAAGCTTTGATTTTAGTGCCTGTAAAGGCGCATCTTACCAACACCCCACGAGCGCCCCACCAACGCAATCGATGCGCGCTTTGAGTGATCTAGGGCCTTCGATGCCCGCTGCATGGTAGCGGCCTGAACTGAAGCAATCCGGACATAGGCAAGTGGGAATTAAGCAATCTGGACAATCTGGGCAATCGAAATCGGAGCCGAATATGAATCGCTTGCAAGGCGCATTGGCACGACCGCAAGATTTGGCAAGCAGGTTGCCAGGCTTCGCAGTTCTAAGAAAACGGCGTCAGGCTCCGGCTGCAATCTGGATAACGGTAATCGCCCTTCTTGGATTCACAGTCGCATCTTTGCGCGCGCAAAGCTCCTTCAGTTCGCTTCCGGTTGGGTCTACTTCGGGCGCGCAGAACGTCACCGTGACCTCGGCGCCGGGCGGAACGGTAAGCAGCGTGAGGGTTCTCACACTCGGCGCATCCAACCTTGACTTTGCCAAAGGCGCAGGTGCATCGACGTGCGAAACGGCCACGCTCGCCCCAGGCGGCAACTGCACGGAGTCGGTTACATTCACTCCCTCTTTGCCGGGCCTGCGCATCGGCGCTGTGGTGCTGCTGAGTTCCGGCGGACAAGTATTGGGTACGGGTTATATCTCCGGGACGGGATTGGGCGGATTGGGCGTTCTGCTGCCGGGCAATATGACCACCGTCGCAGGTGTGCTGGACCTCTACACCTCCGTCGGTGACGGCGGCCCGGCTACATTGGCCGAGCTTGACCTTCCCGCGGCCGTAGCCATCGACGGCGCGGGCAATCTGTATATTGCCGATAGCCTGCACAATCGCATTCGGATCGTCTGCTCCAGCACTCCCCCGCCGTACGTCACGGGTTGCACGGGCGCGGGGACCATTACGAGTATTGTTGGCAATGGCGATCCCAGCTACACGGGCGATGGCGGCCTGGCATCGAGCGCCACACTGTCCTCGCCGGACGGCTTGGCGATCGATGGCGCGGGCAACATCTACATTGCGGACACGGGCAACAATGTGATCCGGAAGATCACCGCGGCCACGGGCATGATCGCGACGATCGCCGGGAACAATAGCGGCACAGTCTGCGGCGGCAGCACAGATTCGGTCGGAGACGGCTGCACGGCGACGCAGGCCGTATTCAACCAGCCCTGGGGCGTGACCCTGGATAAAACTGGGAATATCTACATTGCCGACACCAGCAACCATCGCATCCGCGAGGTGAGCGCAACCACTTTCCAAATCACTACCATCGCCGGCAATGGCTATACGGCGGCCAACGGCAACGGAAAATACAGTGGGGACGGAGGCCTGGCCACAGCCGCCAGCCTGAACTTTCCTCACGCGGTTGCCTTCGATGCGTCGGGAAACATGTATATTCCCGACACGCTGAATGATGCCGTGCGGGAAGTGACTGCCATAGGCGGAGCCATAACACCGATTAGCACCATCAATACCTTTGCCGGAACCGGGACCAGCGGAAGCCTGGGCTGCAATGCCGCTGCCGCCGCTGCCAACACCACCCCTTTGCACACGCCTTCCGCCGTAACCGTTGACGCGGCCGGCAACGTGTATATTGCGGATACCGAGAACAACGCCGTTCGCAAAGTGATTGCCTCAACCGGCGATATGGAAACCGTGATCCAGTCCGGATGCGAGCAGGCATACAACGGCAGCGGTTTCCAGAGCGCGGCGCTCTACGCGCCGATGTCCATGGCTCTCGACGGCAACGGAAATTTGTACATCGCCGACTACTTCGAGATGGTTGTGCGCCAGGTGCAGGGTAACCTTGCCGTGCTCAACTTTACAACTCCGGCAACCCGGCAGGGCTCGCAGTCCACGCCTGTCAGTCAGGCGATTGAAAACGACGGCAACGCGCCGTTGGACATTACGTCAATCACCGCCGGAACAAACTCCACGCTGGGGTCAGCGAGCAGTTGCGCCCCAGGTAACCTTGCGGCAGATAGCTTCTGCACGATCAGCGCGATCTTTTCGCCGACGGTAGCGGGCAATGGGGTTACGGGTAATATCGATGTTGCCGCCGACACAGCTTCCAACATCACGGCGGCGAACTCCCCTCTGGATATTGAGCTGATCGGCAATTCCACCGCGGTCAATTCCACGACGACGGCCGTGACCTCGAACCCCGCGACGTCGGTATTCGGCCAACTGGTGACCTTCACCGTGACCGTGACAACGGGCGCGGGCACCGGAAATCTCACCGGTACGGTCAGCCTTGCCGACACCTTTGGCGGCAGCACAAACATATTGGCCCAAGCTCTGACTCTGAATCTGAGCACATCCGGCACAACGATGACCGGAACGGCGACGTTCACCATCTCCACGCTCGGCATCGGCAAGCACTCCATTGTGGCCGCTTACAACAACAGCAACGATGCCAGCCACTTTCCCAGCACATCCGCGGCGATCACGCAGACAGTGCTTGAGAGTGTATCCGCCAAGGTAGTTTCGACTGTGAATCCCTCCACGGTTGGCCAATCCGTGACCTTCAATGCAACGGTCAGCATCTCCGGCGGCGGCGGAGTTGTCCCGGACGGGTCGGTCACCTTCATGGACGGCAATACGCCCCTCAGCGTGCAGACCTTGACCGCAAGCGGCTTGAATGGCGTAGCTTCCTACACCACTTCCACGCTTGCCAACGGTCCCCATTCGATCACCGTCATTTACAGCGGAGATGCAGCGAACCAGATCAACGGCACCACCTCGGCGATTCTCACCCAGGATGTGCAGGCGCCGGCGGCGATCACCCTTACCTCCAACCAGAATGCCGCCTTCTACGGAAGTCCTGTTACGTTGACAGCAACCATTGCGTCCAGCGCCACGAACGCGGCTACCGGGACAGTGACCTTTCTGGATGCAGGCAAGTCGATTGGAACCGGGACGCTTTCAGGCACTCCGGCTACGGCCTCGCTCACCCTAAGCACACTCTCGGTCGGCACTCATCCCATCACCGCAACGTATCCTGGCGATGGTTATAACGCTGCCGCCACCTCCGGCGCACCGCTCAACCAGGTCATCGCCCAGACCCTCACATCCACTACGGTTGCCGCGACGCCGAATCCGGGCATCGCCGGCGGCGCCACTGCGATTACCGCAACCGTGAAGGTGACGGCGGGAGCAGCGACGCCGGGCGGCACCCTTACGTTTAATTCGGGAACTACACTGCTCGGTTCCGCTGCTATTAAAGGAAACACGGGTCAGGCCACGATCAATCCCGTCCTGGTCCCGAACACATATTCGATCGTGGCAACCTACACCGGCGACACCGATGATGCTGGATCGAACAGCTCGCCCTTCAGCCTGGTTGTGGTGCAGGCGACTACAAGCACTACCGTCAGCGTGGCCCCAAGCCCGGGCATCGTAACTCAGCCCATCACCTTCACGGCCATGGTCACCGGAACGGGGCTAACACCCACTGGGGCAGTAAACTTCCTTGCCAACGGCTCTCCCATCGGCTCCGGGAATCTCAACACAGCCGGAATCGCCACCTTGACCACCTCTTCGCTCCCCGTTGGCAGTTACACGATCACGGCGCAATATCTTGGGGATGTTTATAACGCAGGCAGTACAGCGCCAAGCATCAGTGAGAGTGTCTCCACCCTCGCGACATTGACCGATCTTGGGTCCGCCACAACCACTGGCACAAACCCGCAAGTCCTGCTTGTTGCCACGGTCATCAATTCCGCTTACCCCGGCGGACCTGTTCCTACAGGCAGCGTTACCTTCACCTCGGGAACTACGCAGATCGGCGCGGCAAATGTGGATTCGAGCGGCGTTGCCACGTTGGTTCCGAACCTAGCCGGTGGCGTGAGCTATAACATCACTGCTAACTACCTGGGCGACTCGGACCACGCGCCGTCCTCATCCAGTGCAACATCCATCCTCAACACGCCCAAAGACTTTACTGTCACGTTTACTCCGGCCACGGTCACTCTGGCCAGTTCTCAGAACACGACCGTCGTTGTGAACCTCACCTCAACCGGCGGCTTTACAGACTCCATCACCATTGGCTGCGGCTCAACCACTGTGTGGGTCACCTGCATCTTTTCACCCGCCACTGTAACCCTGCCCGCCAACGGCGTAGCCAGTACAAAGTTGACGATTGACACCAACTCTCCGTTGAGCGGCGGACTCTCGGCGAGTAACCGAGCATCATCGTCGCGAGGCATTACGCTGGCCGGCTTGTTGCCCGGCTTGTTACCCTTCAGCGCTCTTTTCGGCTGGCTCCTCTGGCGGTTTCGCAGGCGGTACGCCAGTGTGCTGACGGTCGTGCTGACCACGGGGCTTTTCGCGGCTGTGTCCGCGGCCGCATTGCTGATGAACGGTTGCGGCGGAATCTCCTTAGAGTCAGCGCCGCCTGGAACCTATGTCATCCAGGTGACCGGTACGGGAGTAAACAGCAACGTCATCTCCTACGGAACCTTGACCGTGACCGTTACCAAGTAGAGTTCAATCGCCAGTTACAGCGCCATGCCGCGCAGGAGCACAATGAAGATCGGCAACAAATCGAATTCGGAGTTGGCACCGGCTCGGCGCGCGAGCTTCATGGCCCTTCTTCTGGCCGCCTTGATCGCGCCGACAGCGCATGCCCAGGTGGTGCCTGCGGGCGATCAGGGCGGCGTCATCATCTCCGCAGGCGCTATGGGCTCCGGGGCCATGCTCCAATACGGCGACCGCAAGATGCTCGGCATCACGGGATTTGTTGTGGTGGACACCCGCCGCCGCCTGGGTCTCGAAGCAGAGGGGAGATGGCTCGAGTTCAATCAAACGGAAAACGTCCACGCGGAGACCTTCTCCGCCGGCGCTCGCTACCACTACGACGTGAATAACTTTCAGCCCTACGCCAAAGGCCTTATCGGATTTGCCAACTTCAACTTCCCCTACAACCTGGCCACGGGCAAATACCTGGCCATCACGGCCGGCGGCGGGGTGGAATACAAGCTCTCGGAAAAATTGCACATCCGGATCGCGGACTTCGAGTACCAGACCTGGCCCCAATTCACCTACGGCAACTTCAACACCATCTCCGTCAGCACGGGCATTCGCGTTCGCATCCGCTAGGCGATTCTAGTTCTCGCTGATTCCGTAAGTAGTACCGTGACCGCGTGATTTGGTAATTGCATTCCACGAATCTAGGTGCCCCCGGTCCCGCTTTTGGGACCGGGGAGTGCGCGACATAACGCGCTCACGGTTCCTTGAGTATCAGTGCGCGCAGCCCTACAAGCTGGATGCTGCCTCTTCTTTTTCGGATTCGGCCTCCAGCGGCTCCATCTGCCGCGAACCGGCAATGCTTTCCAGCTTTCTCAATCCGGGGAACCATCCCATCCAGAGCAGCGCCACCAAAATGCTGCCCACGCCGCCAACGATAGTAGCCGGAATCAAGCCCCACCAGGAGGCCGTCACGCCGGATTCAAACTCGCCCAGTTGATTCGAAGTGCCGATAAACAGCGCATTCACAGCGCTCACGCGACCCCGCATCTCGTCCGGCGTTTCCAGTTGCACCAGCGACGAACGCACCACCACGCTGATCACATCGGCCGCGCCCAGCACACATAAGACGGCCATCGAAACCAGCACATTTCGCGAAAGCGCGAAGGCAATCGTGGCAAGTCCAAAAAGAATTACGGCCGCGAACATCCGCTGGCCTGCGCGCTTGCGAATGGGATGGTGACCCAGATATACGGACATGGTCAATGCGCCGATTGCCGGGGAGAGGCGCAGAAGCCCGAGGCCCCATGGACCGGTATGCAGAATGTCGCGCGCGTAGGCCGGCAGCAGCGCCGTGGCCCCGCCCAGCAGCACGGCAAAAAGATCGAGCGAGATGGCGCCCAGGATGTTGCTGTGCTTGCGGATGAAATGGATGCCCATGAAGATCGACTGCATGGTAACCGGCCCTTTGCCGGCCGCCCTTCGCTTCTGGACGATAGTCGAGGAGAGCATGGCCGCGCTCACATACAGGCATGCGCAGGTGACATACGGCACATGCGCGCCAAAAACATACAACAACCCGCCCAGCGCCGGACCGGCTATGGATGCGGCCTGACCGGCTGAGGCCGACCATGCAATCGCTTGCGGCACCTTCCGGTCTTCAACCAGGCTGGGCAGAATGGCCTGCATTGCGGGAAATTCAAATGCCCGCGCCGTGCCGATGGCGGCAACGGCGACAAAAATTCCAGCCGGATGCAGGCGGTGCAGGTAACTGCTGACGGCCAGCAGCGAAACCGTCGCGCAATCCACGAGTTGGCAAACAACCAGGATTTTTTTGCGATCCACATGGTCCGCTACGTGGCCCACCACCAGGGTCAGCAGCAGCATGGGCAGGAACTGCACCAGGCCCACCATGCCCAGCGCAAAGGTGCTGTGGGTGAGCGCATACATCTGCCAGCCGACGGCCACGGCCACCATTTGAAACGAGACCATGGCGCAGATGCGAACCAACCAGAACCGCGCGTACGAGGGCTCCTGGAAAACCGATCGTTCACCCTCTACTTCTTCGGGGAGTTGCATAGCCTCATGATATGCGGCATGATGCCATCGCCGTCCTGTATGGCGAAAGCTGCCGATGCGCTGCGAATCGTTAAGAGAGAACCGTCAATGCATGAATGCTCTATCATCGAGCGATCGGATAAACGTTCTCTTCCGATAAAAACGTTGGTCCGAGCATACGGAACACATATATAATCTGACATCTATAGTTCTGAATCGCAGTACTGATCCCCGAATCGGATTAATCAGCGGCAACCTTTCCACGCGAAAGGAAAATTTGAGTGTCAAGTACCGGATTGAACAGAATAGGCATTGAGGGTCAGATAAGCATGGACTATCAGCAGACTTTGACCTGCCGATAGGCGTTGTACCAACCGATCGTTTCTATATCGTTTCTATGACAACCGGGAATACATCCACTCGAAATCAGAATTTGCCGCGTCGGGTGTCAATCGGAGATCAAGTGCTCAGACCATAGACATGCGTTCCGTTATCGGCAGGTTTTTTTTCGTCATGCACAACGATGATCCGAACTCAGATGATCCGTACCATGGGTTCAAGAACTTGGAAGTTATGGTTCCGGCCTTTCGCTCGAGGGCGGGAACTTACTTTTAGAAGTGTTGAGCGGAATCACTATTTGGAGATAAGAATATGAAGTCAACGAAGGCTGCGCTGAGCAGCATAGAGAACAGTTTAAGTATTCCCGCGGCTGAGGAGCTTATAGAAGATGCATTGAGCGAGTTGGCATATTCCACCGATCCTGGCATCGCCGGTGCGCTGCGGTTTCTTGCGCCTCAGGGATATCAGGCCATCGTTGAGCTATGCGGCGAGAACGGGCGCAGCAAGCGGCGCAATGCCTCGGCGGACACCTGGTCGCCGGAAGAAGACGAGGTGCGCATCTATTTTGAACGCATCGGCGACTCGGACGAGGTGCCCCAACGCATCGCACGTTCGGCGCGGTCAGCTTCTACCCTCCATGCCGCAACACATGACTCGGGTAGCCATCCCTACGCCTCCCGTAACTTGGATGACGCGGACGATCAGCTAGACATGCTGCCCGCGGACATGGATGCGCGCGTCAAGGAGCTGTGCGCCGCACTGGCGGAAGCCGAGCGGGGCGGCCATGCATTCATTGCGCTCAAGTGGTTTCGCGACTCCTTCCTGCCGCGCAAGGCCTACCGCTGGAATCAACATCCGGAGACCCGGCAGGTTGTGCTGGCTGAGGCGATTCAGCGCGGTGTGGTCATCACCAGCAAGATTGCCAATCCGAAAACTCCGGCTTATCCCACCACAACGATCCGGCTCAACCGTGCCGAGGCCGGGCTTCCCGATGAGATGCCGCGCTTTCACCCGGTCTCCATCACCGGCGAAGCGTTTGCAGACGACATCGACGGAGAGCGTGGGGCAACGCAGGTAGATGACAGGGGAGATGCGCAGGGGGACGAGTGAGTTTTTTCTTTCTTGAGGCCACGGCCTTTGCCAAGTTGTTTGTTCGAGGGCCGGGCACGGATGCGCTTATACAGCGCATGGAGGCGCTAGAGGATAATTGCAAGCTCATCGCCGCATCCACGCCGCTTGAACTCTATGCCGCAATTCGCCGCCGGGAGCGCGCCGGCGAGATCGCCTCGGAGGACGCATCCGCGGCGCTTGAAATTCTGCGCCTGGAAGCGGCGCGCATGGTGCAGCAGCCGCTGAATCCGGCGGTGCTCGAGATGGCCCGCCAACTGCTTGACCGCACCACGCTGCCCTGGCCCAGCGCGCTGCAACTGGCGGCGGCTCTCACCGCCCGCGACATGTTTCCCGGTACCGCGATTACGTTTGTATCGTCCTCGCGCGCGCTGCTTGAGGCAGCGCGCAGCGAAGGGCTGGAGACGCTGGACCCGGCAAGCGAAGCCGTCAACTCCTAGAAGTTGTAGTTTTCCAGTTCATCCATGGATTCAAACTGTAGTCCTTCGCCGCGATCCAGTGAGGCAAAGGCTTCCGATGCCGCCCCTCGTAACCATGCAAGCCTGGCTTCGTTATCCTTCGTGCGTTGTTCGAGCGGCCGCAGTTCTTCACGCACCATTTCATTGGCATTGCTAAACCGTCCCTGGGAAATGACCTGAGGGAGAGGCTCCCTGGATGTTTGCATATTGGTTACCCCCCACCCATTTTGCCAAAATCGTCATTCCATTCAACTTAGTTTTAGGCTCCCTGCAAAATCCTATCAATAAAGGACTTACAAGCAAAATCCTTTCCTGTAAAGAGTTAGCAACGATTTCCGCTCAAATTCCTCTTAATAAGTGGCTTATTCGTAAATTACTCTCCTGTAATGACTTAGCTTGCGACAGACAAGCCGTGCAGGAAATGTACGTCCGAGGGACATGGTTACGCTGATTGAGAGTTTAGCTGCTCCAAGACAATAATCCGCAAGCCCGGAAAGGACTTTCGTGGTTGCTTGAATGACTCCAGACAAGTAAGAACTTTCCCTCAGGGGTTAGGACTTCTCTGGCGGGTATCCCCGGTCCCCAACGGCAAGGGACCGGGGGAACCCGAAAATTGATAAGACTCCAGTGAGACCGGGGCCACCCGCCAGCGGTCTCGGTGAACTGTTCAAAGGTACAGGGGCACCCGATTCGAGCATTGCAAATTCACTTCTTGCGCTTTCGCAAGACCCAGGTGGTCATGCAGCGGTGGCTCTGGACGATGGTGGTCTTGAGGGGATCGACGAGCACTGCATTCCTCTCCTCAGTGAGGCGCATCAGCATCGGCTCGTCGACGAGGAACCACTCGGAGCCGTCGCCGATGCGATAAATGTTTGGGCGGAGTTTGGGAAATTCCATGCCGATGCGCGAGCCGAGGCGGCAGAAGAGCATTCCGCCGGGTTTGAGTACACGCCAGAGCTCGGCCAGCATGGCGCGGAAGTGATCCTCGTCGCGGGCAAAGTGTAGAACCGAATTGCAAAGCACAATGTCGGCAAAGTCGCTGGGGAAGGGCAGCTTTTCAATGGGCGCGACCTGGAAGTTTTTGGACGGCAGGCCCGTGTCCAGAGACTCAGACAGGCGGCGGACGTGTTCGACGGCTTCGGCGCTTGCGTCTGCCGCGAAGACCTCGCAGCCCTCGCGGAGCAGGTGGACAAGGTTGCGCCCGTATCCGCATCCGGCATCGAGTACGCGCATGGGCGCGGCAATGTTGCCGCGAAGAATCTGATCGAAGACATAGATATCGATCTGGCCGAACTGGTCTTGGATGCTCATTGGGACGGTCATTGGCTTTCTGTTTCCGTATCGGCGCTCTCAATTGGATGCCATGCGTACTTGTGCACGCTCATCAAAAGTCGTGATGATCGTCAACCAACGTGGCGATGGTTTGGACGGCGGTGGGTTGGGGGATGTCGGAGTTCGCCGCATCGGCCTGTGCGCGGAGCTTGGCGACGGCGAGCCAGTTATCTTTGTGCGGCGTCTCCTGCACCCAGGGCGGCAACGGCATGGCGAGATGTTGGCTGAGGGCTTGAGCGTATCCCTCGTAGAGATTGCGCATCTGGCGCAGCCGCTCGGCTGAATTGCCGTCGCGGCACACGCTCACTCCTCCCTGGCAGAGCAAAGCATAAAGCTGGTCGTAGCTCGAATGGGGACTCGAGTGGGGACTCGAGTGGGGACTTGATCGGAGGCCCGATTCGGTGCCAGAGTCGGGCAGACGATCAGCTGCGTTGGTG
>Ga0182012_10004140_pt1 | contig 15241 bp, 14 predicted proteins | sample 612S2SmetaG_FD_120486 | JGI IMG/M metagenome (GOLD analysis project Ga0182012, IMG submission 120486) | Permafrost microbial communities from Stordalen Mire, Sweden - 612S2S metaG | ecosystem: Environmental > Terrestrial > Soil > Wetlands > Permafrost | place: Sweden: Stordalen | collected... | reverse complement strand
GATTATGGCTCGGTTGCGCTATCGCTCCTCTTCCCACAACTGCTCGGTCAGATCCTGGAACGTCGCGAGGGCAAACTGATCGTCCGCTCGCATCGCCGCGGATCTGCTCATCACCGCTCGCACTATCGAGCCGTCCTTGTGTGCCAATTCGACGACCACGTTTGCTAGGGCATGGACGACCGATAGCAGGGATTCCGAGGTCGGCGCCTCGTGAAAGATCTGATGGAACCTCAGCGACAAGACCTCTTCGGACTCCCAGCCCACCATGTCGGCGAATGCGGTGTTGGTGAACAAGATGCCGCCGTCATGCCCGATGGCAAGCACGGGAACCGGGATCCTCTCCAGCACGACCAGCGCGGGCAACTGTTTCAGGTTGGTCATCGGCGATGCGCTCTGTTGCCGGTTGCGTCGTCGCTCCACAACCTGATTATGGCCTATGGGCGGGCCTCCTCCCGACGTCGTGCCCGAAGGCCCCGGGATGCCAGCCGTTCCCGTCACTGGACTTCGGGAAGCTGATAGCGGGGGAACACACCCGAGGGCGGGGGCAGCGTCGTCCCGGGAGTCAGCCGCGCGCCGATGGCGGTGAACGCCCTTCGGTCTTCGGGCTGCCCGAGCAGGTCCAGCATCGTGGCGGCGGCGTCCGGCATGACGGGCTGCACCAGCAGCGCCGCGATCCGGACCGCCTCGCATGTGGTGTAGAGGACGGTACGAAATCTCGCCTGGTCCGCCTCGGACTCACTCTTGCGCAGGACCCACGGCTGCTGCGCGGAAAAGTACTTGTTCGCATCCCCGAGCATCAGCCAGATCGCTTCCAGGGCCACGTGCATCGCCTGTCCGTCGAAACTGGCGCGCACCCGTTCCAGCAAGCCGTCGGCCGTCGTCAGCAGCTCGGTGTCGGCGTCGGTGAACTCGCCCGGTTCTGGCAACACCCCACCCAGGTTCTTGGCCACCATCGACAACGACCGTTGGGCCAGGTTGCCGAGCTCGTTGGCCAGGTCGGTGTTGATCCGGTTGATGATGGCTTCTTCGCTGTAGCTGCCGTCCTGACCGAATGGGACCTCGCGCAGCAGGAAATAGCGGACCTGGTCCACACCGAACGTTTCCACCAACGCCAGCGGGTCGACGGTGTTACCCAGCGACTTACTCATTTTCTCGCCGCGGTTGTGCAAGAACCCGTGTGCGAAAACCTTTCGCGGCAGCTCGATTCCGGCCGACATCAGAAACGCCGGCCAGTAGACGGCATGAAATCTGATGATGTCCTTGCCGATCATGTGCAAATCGGCGGGCCAGTACCGGCGGAACAAGTCCGAGCCGGTGTCTGGGAAGCCGGCCCCGGTGAGGTAGTTGGTCAGTGCGTCCACCCAGACGTACATGACGTGGTCGGGATGCTCGGGTACTTGCACTCCCCAGTCGAAGGAGGTGCGGGATATCGAGACGTCCTCCAGTCCGCCGGAGACAAAGCTGATGACCTCGTTGCGGCGTACCTCGGGCGCGATGAAGTCGGGATTGGCCTTGTAGTGAGCCAGCAGCTTGTCGGCATATGCCGAGAGCCGGAAGAAGTAGGTTTGCTCTTTCTCGGTCCAGGTCACCGGCGTGCCGGTTTCTACGGCGATTCGGGTGCCATCCTCGCGAACTTCCGTCTCCGAGTCGACGAAGTACCGTTCGTCGCGCACCGAGTACCAACCGGAGTAGGTATCCAGGTAGATGTCACCGGCTGCGGCCATCCGCCGCCAGATTTCTTTGGAAGCCTCGTGGTGGTCAGGATCGGTGGTGCGGATGAACCGGTCGAAAGTGATGTTCAGCTTCTCCTGCATGCGCTGAAATACGTCCGAATTGCGCCGGGCGAGCTCTGCGGTCGGCACGCCTGCAGCCGCTGCGGCTTGAGCGACCTTCAGCCCGTGTTCGTCGGTTCCGGTCAGGAAACGAACGTCGAAACCGTCGAGGCGCTTGAAGCGGGCAATCGCGTCGGTCGCGATGTATTCGTACGCGTGACCCACGTGCGGCGCAGCGTTGGGATACGCGATCGCGGTGGTGACGTAATAGGGCCTCATCGTGACACCACCCTATTGTGGTCGCGTGAGCTCCAACCGACCCGGTCAACGACAGGGGCCGCCTTTACCGGAGCCGCTGACGCCCCTGATCGACGCCCACACCCATCTCGATGCGTGCGGTGCCCGCGATGCCGACGACGTGACTGCCATCGTTGACCGCGCCGAGGCGGTCGGTGTGCTGGCAGTGGTCACCATCGCCGATGATCTGGAATCGGCGCGCTGGGTGACCCGGGCCGCCGAGTGGGATCGGCGGGTTTACGCGGCGGTGGCGTTGCATCCGACCCGTGCGGACGCGCTGACCGATGCCGCCCGCGCCGAGATCGAGGAATTGGCAGCCCATCCGCGGGTGGTGGCCGTCGGTGAGACCGGCATGGATCTGTATTGGCCGGGCCGCCTCGACGGTTGCGCCGAGCCTGACGTCCAGCGCGAAGCGTTCGCCTGGCATATCGACCTGGCCAAGCGTTGTGGCAAGCCGTTGATGATCCACAACCGGGAAGCCGACGCGCAGGTGCTTGACGTGTTGCTGGCCGAGGGCGCCCCCGACACCGTGATCTTTCACTGCTTTTCATCAGACAGTGCGATGGCCCGCCGCTGCGTCGACGCCGGTTGGTTGCTCAGCCTGTCCGGGACGGCGAGCTTCCGTAACGCTCGTGCCCTGCGGGAAGCCGTGCCGCTGATTCCGGCAGAGCAGCTTCTGGTGGAAACTGACGCACCTTTTTTGACCCCGCATCCTTACCGGGGCTCAGCGAACGAGCCCTATTGTCTTCCCTATACCGTCCGGGCCATCGCTGAACTGGTTGGTCGCCCTCCCGAGGAGCTAGCGCGAAGCACCACGAGCAATGCTCGCCGGGTCTATGCGCTTGCCTGAGGAACGGCTCAGCGACGGCACGAACGCCTTAACATCGTCGCGCCGGAGTTGCTCAACATTGGCCGGTTCGTTACCGTCTTGTGATCGAACGGGTGGGCCTGCGGGTCCATTTTGTCTCTTGAGCTGAAAAGGTCGTCGATTGAGTGTCCTAACGAAACTTCATCAGACCCCTTCACCGATGTTGCGGCTCGTGGTCGGCGGGCTGTTGTTAGTTCTGACTTTGGCCGGTGGCGTGGCGGTCTCTGCTGCCAAGACGGTCACATTGACCGTCGACGGAATTGCGATGCGGGTGACGACCATGAAGTCGCGCGTGATCGACGTCGTCCAGGAGAACGGATTCGCCGTCTTTGAGCACGACGATGTGTACCCCGCCGCCCAGGTAGAGGTTCATAACGCCGACAACATCGTGTTGCGGCGCAGCCGGCCCCTACAGATCTCGCTGGATGGCCAGGCCGTCAAGCAGGTTTGGACGACGGCAACCACCGTGGACGAGGCGCTGGCCCAACTCGCTATGACCGACACCGCGCCGGCTGCGGCATCTCGAGGCAGCCGTGTTCCGTTGGCGGGGATGGCGCTTCCGGTCGTCAGCGCCAAGACGGTCCAGATCAACGACGGCGGCGCGATCCGTTCGGTGCACCTGCCGGCGCCTAACGTCGCCGGGCTGCTCAACGCCGCCGGCGCGCCGCTGCTCGACAGCGACCAGGTGGTGCCCGGCCCGACGTCGCCGATCGTCGACGGCATGCAGATCCAAGTGACCCGCAACCGCATCCAGCGGGTCACCGAGCGCATCCCGCTGCCGCCGATCTCGCGTCGGATCGAGGACCCGGAGATGAACATCAGCCGTCAGGTCGTCGAAGATCCGGGCACCCCGGGCACACAGGACGTGACGTTCGCGGTGGCCACGGTCAACGGTGTCGAGACCGGCCGGCTGCCCGTCGCCAACGTCGTGGTCGCGCCGGCCCGTGATGCGGTACTGCGGGTGGGAGCCAAGCCCGGCACCGAGGTGCCCCAGGTAAGCAACGGATCAATATGGGACGCCATCGCGGGCTGCGAGGCCGGCGGGAACTGGGCGATCAACACGGGTAACGGCTTCTACGGCGGTGTGCAATTCGACCAGGGCACCTGGGAGGCCAGCGGCGGACTGCGGTTTGCCCCGCGTGCCGACCTGGCCACCCGGGAAGAGCAGATTGCCGTCGCTTCAGTGACGCAGGCGCGCCAGGGTTGGGGTGCCTGGCCAGTGTGCAGCGGAAGAGCCGGTGCGCGCTGACCATCCGGCTACTCGGGCGCACCGAGATCAGGCGGCTGGCCAAAGAACTTGATTTCCGGCCACGGAAATCGCTCGGACAAAACTTCGTGCACGATGCCAACACTGTGCGGCGCGTCGTCGCGGCCTCCGGGGTCGGTCGGTCCGATCTCGTCCTGGAGGTCGGTCCCGGCCTCGGCTCGCTCACGCTGGCTTTGCTCGACCGTGGCGCCACCGTGACCGCTGTTGAGATCGACCCAGTGCTGGCGGGGCGGCTGCCGCAGACCGTTGCCGAGCACTCTCATAGTGAATTCCAACGGCTGACTGTGCTGAACCGCGACGTCTTGTCACTTCGCCGCGACGATTTGGACATGGGGCCCACAGGCCCGACCACCGGGCCGACAGCCCCGACCACCGGGCCGACGGCCCCGACAGCCTTAGTTGCCAATCTTCCGTACAACATTGCGGTGCCGGCGCTGCTGCACCTGCTTGCCGAATTCCCGTCGATTCAGGTCGTCACGGTGATGGTGCAGTTCGAGGTCGCCCAACGGCTCGCCGCCGAGCCGGGTGGCAAGGAGTACGGCGTGCCCAGCGTCAAGATGCGCTTCTACGGACGGGTTCGCCGCTGCGGCACGGTGCCGCCGAGTGTTTTCTGGCCGATTCCCCGTGTCGATTCCGGGCTGGTGCGCCTCGATCGGTACGCACCCGCACCGTGGCCTACCGACGACGTCTTCCGTCAGCAGGTATTCGAACTGGTGGACATCGCATTCGCGCAGCGGCGCAAGACATCTCGCAATGCGTTCCTGGAGTGGGCGGGCTCGGGCAACGAGTCGGCGAATCGATTGCTCGCCGCCAGTATTGATCCAGCTCGGCGCGGTGAGACGCTGTCCATCGACGACTTCGTGCGGCTGCTGCGACGTTCCGCCGATCCTGGCGTCAGCCAGCTGACCGCAAACTGACTGGCGCTTCTGGGGCAGCGTTGCGTGTGATTCGCCTGTGGCAGCGATAGTCTGCTGCGGTGTCCGCGTCTGACGGCAACACCGCTGCGCAGTGGGTGCCCACCGGGTCGGTCACCGTGCGTGTGCCCGGAAAAGTCAACCTTTATCTGGCGGTCGGCGATCGCCGCGAGGATGGTTATCACGAGCTGAACACGGTGTTTCACGCCGTCTCGCTCCTCGACGAGGTGACGGTGCGCAACGCCGATGTGCTGTCCCTTGAGCTTGTCGGCGAGGGTGCGGACACGCTGCCCACTGATGAACGCAACCTCGCCTGGCAGGCGGCCGAGCTGATGGCCGAACACGTCGGCCGGGCGCCGGATGTGTCGATCATGATCGACAAAACCATCCCGGTGGCCGGCGGAATGGCCGGTGGCAGCGCGGATGCGGCGGCGGTGCTGGTCGCGATGAACTCGCTGTGGGAGCTCAACGTGCCCCGCCGTGATCTGCGCACGCTTGCCGCGCAGTTGGGCAGCGATGTGCCGTTCGCGCTGCATGGTGGCACCGCGCTGGGCACCGGTCGCGGCGAGGAACTGGCCACCGTACTTTCCCGGAACACGTTCCACTGGGTGCTGGCTTTCGCTGACAGCGGGCTCTTCACTGCTGCGGTGTTCGCCGAGCTTGACCGGCTCAGGGATGCCGGGGACCCACCACGGCTCGCTGAACCCGGGCCGGTGCTGGCGGCACTGGCCGCGGGCGATCCAGAGCAGCTGGCGCCGCTGCTGGGCAATGAGATGCAAGCGGCCGCGCTGAGCCTGGAACCGCGACTACGGCGCGCTCTGCGCGCCGGGGTGGAAGCGGGTGCGCTGGCCGGCATTGTGTCCGGCTCGGGTCCTACCTGCGCGTTTCTGTGCGCCTCGGCGGCCTCGGCGATCGATGTCGGCACCCAGCTGTCGGGGGCGGGAGTCTGCCGCACCGTGCGGGTGGCCAGCGGACCGGTACCCGGTGCCCGAGTCGTGCCGAGCCCCACTGAAGTGTGACATCAAACTCTAAGGCGCCAATAGTTTGGCAGTTACTTAAGAGGAGTTTAAGATATCTCGCGGTGACGATTAGCGGTAAGCAACAGCACACGATTTCGTCCACTGGGAGCTCCCGTGGACGATTCGGTCAGGCCATTGCTCATCGTGCGCCGGAATGCGGGTCTGCTGGTTCACCACGTTGTCGAGACATAACTTTTCCCAAATTGTGCTCACGCGCCTGCTGCACCGCGGCGCTCAGCAGGTGGACTATGAAATCCGGTGCCTTGGGGAAACTGCCGGAACCGAGGAGGCTTTTGTGAGCAGGTTTACCGAGACGATGTTCCGCAATGCCCGCGAGAGCTCCAAGGGCATGGTGACGGGTGAGCCGCACGCGCCCGTTCGCCAAACCTGGGGTGAGGTGCATCAGCGGGCGCGCCAGGTGGCCGGAGGGCTGCAAGCCGCCGGCGTGGGCCACGGCGACGCGGTTGGTGTGCTGGCCGGAGCGCCGGTGGAGATCGCCCCGACTGCGCAGGGTCTGTGGATGCGCGGCGCCAGCCTGACCATGCTGCACCAGCCCACCCCGCGCACCGACCTGGCGCTGTGGGCCGAGGACACCATGACCGTCATCGACATGATCGAGGCCAAGGCGGTCATCATCTCCGATCCCTTCATGCCGGCAGCACCGGTGCTTGCCGACCGTGGCGTCACCGTCCTGACCGTCGAGCAGCTGTTGGCATCCGACCCGATCGACCCCGTCGAGACCGGCGAGGACGACCTTGCGTTGATGCAGCTCACCTCCGGTTCCACCGGGTCTCCCAAAGCCGTTCAGATTACCCACCGCAACGTGCACTCCAATGCCGAGGCGATGTTCATCGGTGCGCAGTACGACGTCGAGAAAGACGTGATGATCAGCTGGCTGCCGTGCTTCCACGACATGGGCATGATCGGCTTTTTGACTGTGCCGATGTACTTCGGCGCCGAGCTGGTCAAAGTCACCCCAATGGACTTTCTGCGCGACACGCTGCTGTGGGCCAAGTTGATCGACAAGTACAAGGGGACGATGACAGCCGCCCCCAACTTCGCTTACTCGTTGTTCGCCAAGCGTCTGCGCAAGCAGGCCAAGCCGGGTCAGTTCGACCTGTCGACGCTGCGGTTCGCCCTCTCGGGTGCTGAGCCGGTGGAGCCGGCCGACGTCGAAGATCTGATCGACGCGGGCAAGCCGTTCGGCCTCAACCCGGGGGCGATCCTGCCGGCCTACGGGATGGCCGAAACCACTCTGGCGGTGTCCTTCTCCGAGTGCAATGCCGGTCTGGTGGTCGACGAGGTCGATGCCGACCTGCTGGCCGCGCTGCGCCGCGCTGTTCCCGCGACCAGGGGCAACACCCGTCGGCTGGCGTCGTTGGGACCGTTGCTCAGGGACCTTGAAGTTCGCATTGTCGGCGAGGACGGCACGATTTTGCCTAGCCGCGGTGTCGGCGTCATCGAGCTGCGTGGTGAGTCCCTGACCCCTGGCTACCTCACGATGGGTGGGTTCATGCCCGCTCAGGATGAGCACGGTTGGTATGACACCGGCGACCTCGGGTATCAGCTGGAGAACGGTCACATCGTGGTGTGTGGTCGGGTCAAGGACGTCATCATCATGGCCGGCCGCAACATCTACCCGACCGACATCGAGCGGGCCGCAGGCCGCGTCGAAGGTGTTCGTCCAGGCTGTGCGGTGGCCGTGCGACTCGACGCGGGACATGCGCGTGAGACCTTCGCTGTCGCGGTCGAGTCGAACGCCTTCCAAGATCCCGCCGAAGTGCGCCGAATCGAGCATCAGGTTGCGCATGAGGTGCTCGCCGAGGTCGACGTGCGGCCACGCAACGTCGTTGTGCTGGGGCCGGGGACCATCCCGAAGACGCCGTCCGGCAAGCTGCGCCGGGCCAATTCCGTCCCCCTCGTCACCTAGCTCGCGCGAGCAGACGCAAAAGCCCCCTATTTCGTGCCGAAATGGGGGCCTTTGTGTCTGCTCGCCGGGGCTACCGCGCGTGCACGCGGTTTTGCGCGGGCTCTAACCCGAGCTCGATGAGTAGTTCAGTGGCGTCGGCGGCCTGCTCGCAGATCGTGGGAACCTCGGGGCGCTCAGTGGCCGTGAAGTTTTCCAGCACGAACGCCGCCGGGTCCTTGCGTCCGGGCGGGCGGCCTATCCCGATGCGTACCCGCTGAAAGTCCTGGGTACCCAACGCGGCCGCTACCGAGCGCAGCCCGTTGTGTCCGCCTTCGCCGCCACCGAGCTTGAGCCGGATGCGGCCGAAGTCGATGTCGAGCTCGTCGTGGATGACGATGATGTTCGCCGCAGGCACCGAATAGAACTTCGCCAGCGGCCCCACCTGGCGGCCGGACTCGTTCATGAAGCAGCGCGGCTTGGCTACCAACACCGCATGCCCGGCCAACCGGCCGGTGACGATCTCGGCACCGGAACGCTTGTGCGCCTTGAATTTCGAGCCCAGCCTGGCGGCTAGCAGGTCGGCAACCATGAACCCCAGGTTGTGCCGGGTACGAGCGTAGTTCTCTCCCGGGTTGCCCAGGCCGACCACTAAGAGGGGGCACCTCCCGCTTGCGGGGGACGGTTCGGCCACGTCGCGAGCCGTTTACTAGGACTCGTCCGCATCCGTCTCCGCTTCGCCGGCCTCTTCTCGCGCTCCTGCGGCTTCGGCGCTCTCGCCGGAGCCCTCTTCCTCGAGGTCCGCGGCGGTCGGCGCGTTCACCACATTGACCACCAGCAAATCAGGGTCGGAAATCAGGTTGACGCCTGCAGGCAGCGGGATCTGTGCGGCGGTGAACTGGGTCCCCGGCGCGGCGCCCTCGACAGACAACGTGAGCTGTTCGGGAATCGACAGCGCTTCGGCTTCGATCTCGATGGTGTTGGCGTCCTGGGTGACCAGGGTGTCGGGCCCGGCGTCGCCCTCGACGACGACGGTGACCTCGACGACGACCTTCTCGCCGCGACGCACGACCAGCAGGTCGGCGTGCTGAATCGTGCGGCGGATGGGGTGGATCTCCAGCGCTTTGGTCAGCGCCAGCTGTTCGGTGCCGCCGACGTCGAGGGTCAGCACGGCGTTGGTTCCTGAATGCCGCAGCACCGCCGCGAAGTCGCGTCCAGGCAATTCCAGGTGCTGCGGGTCGGCGCCGTGACCGTAGAGGACAGCAGGAATCCTGCCGTCGCGCCGGGCTCGCCGAGACGCGCCTTTGCCAGTCTCAGTTCGTACCGTGACTTTGAGTTGGTTGACTGCTGACTTTGCCATCGTGTCGCTCCTGTGTGCTCGGCGCCTTGTTCTGGGGCACGGCCGGGATCGCGACAGTCAGTCGGTCTCCGTCGATAACGGTGCTGGCCAAACCGCCAACCACCCTCGCCGTGACGCTCGGTCAGGGTATCGCACGCGCACCTCAGAGGGGAAATCTGGTGGCCGATGCGTTTTGTGTCGACGTCCGGCGGCGCAGAGCGCGTCAGAGCGGGAACTTGGTATCCGTGAGCTGCTCGGAGAGCTCCCAGAGCGCGGTGGCGGTACTTGCGTTTTGGGCAGCCCGACTGCGGCCGACAGGTTGGGTGCGGCCCAGAAAGCTGAAGCGGGGCCCGACGAACGTGTCGCCCGGCAAATCCTGGGACGCGGCGTACAGCGTTTGCCGGGCGCCGAAATCGGCGTCGGTGGCGACCGCCCGGGTGGCGGCCGACATCAGCGCATCGCCGAACTTGTGTCCGGACTGCCCTTGCAGGTTGGTGTGCGAATAGCCGGGATGGGCCGCCAGTGCGCGCAACGGCGAACCGGCCGCCGTGAGGCGCTGCTGCAACTCGCTGGTGAACAGCAGGTTGGCGAGCTTCGATTGGCCGTACGCCGGCCATGCCGAGTATCGCCGTGTCTTCCAGTTCAGGTCATCGAGGCTGATACGGCCGACCTTGTGCATGTACGACGACACCGTCACAACACGGTCGGTGAGCTTGGGCAGCAGCAGGTTGGTCAGCGCGAAATGACCGAGATGGTTGGTGCCGATCTGGCTCTCGAAGCCATCCGCGGTGAGCGCGTACGGAGTGGCCATGATGCCGGCGTTATTGATCAGTATGTCGGCTTTGTCTATGCCCTCGGCGAACTGGCGCACCGATGACAGATCCTGCAGATCGAGTTGACGCACCTGGACTTGGCCGGTTTCGAAGCCGGTCATCTGCCGCGCGGCGGCCTCACCTTTGTCCGTGTTGCGGACAGCCAGGATGACCTTGGCGCCCGTTCGCGCCAACTCGCGGGCGGTCACCGCGCCCAACCCGCTATTGGCGCCGGTGATGATGGCGGTGCGCCCTTCGAACGATGGCAGATCTGCGGCCGTCCAGTCAGTCATGCAGGACAACACTAGTGAAAGCCAAGGGCTCCCTCAGTGCCGTATGTCGAATACCAGGGCACGGTGCGGCGAACCCTAGCGCAACTCGACGCCACTGGGCGAGACTGAGGCGATGACGTCTTCAGCTGAGCAGGCGCTTTTCGCGTTCCTTCGTGTGCACGACAAGATCTATCAAGCGACAAACGGCTGGATCGGGCATCGATTGCCAGGAGCGCCGCCCAGCCTGCTGCTACATACGGTCGGCGCCAAGACCGGTCAGCCGCGTACAACAACGCTGTCCTATGCCCGGGATGGCGATGATTATCTGGTCGTGGCGTCTAAAGGCGGCGATCCCAAGGCGCCTGGCTGGTATCACAATCTGAAAGCCAAACCCGACATCGAGATCAACGTCGGTCCAAAGCGTTCCGCCGTTACAAGCCGTCCCGTGCTACCCGACGATCCCGACTATGCGCGACTGTGGCAGATCGTCAACACGAACAACGCCAATCGCTATGTCGAATACCAGAAGAAGACGTCGCGGCCGATTCCAGTGGTTGTTCTGACACCGAAGGCCTGACCTGTGCGTTGTTCGGCCAGGTCAGCTACTTCGCCGCGACGACGAATCCGCGGATGATCGCCTCGATGTCGGATGACTGCTCGACCGCGGCGTTGGCCAAGCTGGTGACGGTGAGTTGGACCAGGTATTGCTGATTGGTGGGTGGCGAGCCGGTGGGGAAGACGACTCGGTTCCAGCCATGCAGTCGCGTGCCACCGAGGTCGTAGCTGCCCTGGATCATCGACGACGCAAAGCCGTTGAAGTCCGCCGTCGAGGCATCCAGCTGGCGGAAATTCTGCGCCATTTCTGCATCGGCATTGGCGTGCTTGACCGCTTCGGCAGGGTTGAAACTCCCGCGCAGCCTGAACACCATCAGCATCGCCATCGGATACTCCCCGCCCTTGGAGATCACTTCTGTGCCCGGCGTGGCCTTCGGATCCTTGAACGGCGCCCAGCCTGATGGCGTCGGGATCGACACGGTCAGGTCGGTCAGGGTGTTCGGCGCAACCTGTTCTCCGGCGACGCCAACACTTTCCAGGTACTGCGCTAGCGGGACGGGCGGGACCGTCGCCGTCGTGGTGGCGCTGGTCTCCGAACTCTTCGTCAAGATCGACTGGTAGTCAGGGTCTTTCGGTGCACAGGCGACTGCAGTCGCGGTGAGCGCCGCTATCGCGGCAGCGGCTGGGGCGCTCGGCAGCCGCCTATGCATCTCCGTCGAATAGCCCTGTAACTGAGCCGTTTTCGAAGACGGCGCGAATAGTGCTGGCCAGCAGCGGTGCGATGGACAAGACAGTGAGCTGGGGAAAACGCTTCTCTTCGCCGATCGGGAGCGTGTTCGTGACGATCACTTCCCTTGCGCCGCATGCGGCCAGCCGCTCGGCGGCCGGCTCGGACAGCACTCCGTGAGTCGCGGCGACGACCACGTCACTGGCGCCGGCTTCACGCAAGAGGTTCACCGCGCCGGCAATGGTGCCACCGGTGTCGATCATGTCGTCGATCAGGACACAGGTGCGGCCGGCGACTTCGCCGACGACGCGGTTGGACACCACCTGGTTGGGCACCCGCGGGTCACGGGTCTTGTGAATAAAGGCCAGCGGAACGCCGCCTAATGCGTCGGCCCACTTCTCGGCGATGCGCACCCGGCCTGAGTCGGGGGAGACCACGACCATGTTGCCGTCGGGATAGTTGTCCTTGATGTAGCCGGTCAGCAGGTTCTGCCCGCGCATGTGGTCGACGGGCCCGTCGAAGAAACCCTGAATCTGATCGGTGTGCAGGTCGACGGTCACGATCCGGTCGGCTCCTGCGGTCTTGAGCAGATCGGCGACCAGCCGCGCCGAAATCGGTTCGCGGCCGCGGTGCTTCTTGTCCTGGCGGGCGTACGGGTAGAACGGCATGACCGCGGTGATCCTCTTGGCGCTGCCCCGCTTGAGCGCGTCGATCATGATCAGCGATTCCATCAGCCAGCGATTCACCGGTGCCGGGCACGATTGCAGAACGAAGGCGTCACACCCGCGCACCGATTCGTCGAAGCGCACGAAGATCTCGCCGTTGGCGAACTCCCGTGCCGTCTGCGCGGTGACATGGACGTCGAGTTCTTTGGCTACCTGCTCGGCCAGCTCCGGATGCGCGCGGCCAGAGAAGAGCATCAGGTTCTTGCGGTTATCGGTCCAGTCGTGGCTCACGTGCTGCCCTCGCGGTTCGCGATCGAAATGGATGGCCCATCGTACGTACCGAAGGGTACCGATATATTGCCGGGTTGCCAGATCACAAATTCACGGTGTCTAGTCGGCTTCGGGTTTCCGCTTGGCGTTTTCAGCAGCTTCAGCGGCTGCGCTGCCCGGCCGGTTGCGCGCGACCCAGTCTTCGATATTGCGTTGTGGGCCCGCGGACACCGCCAGCGCCCCGGGCGGGACATCGTCGCGCACTACCGTGCCCGCGCCAGTGTACGCCCCATCGCCGATGGTAACCGGAGCCACGAACATGGTGTCCGAACCAGTGCGCACGTGGGAGCCGACAGTGGTGCGCTGTTTGGACACGCCGTCGTAGTTGACGAACACGCTCGACGCGCCGATGTTGCTGTGCTCGCCGATATCGGCGTCGCCGACGTAGGTCAGATGCGGAACCTTGGTGCCGGTGCCGATGGTGGAGTTTTTGGTCTCGACGAACGCGCCGAGCTTGCCGTCGGCGCCCAGCACGGTCCCGGGCCGCAGGTAGGTGAACGGGCCAACCGTGGCACCGCCACCGATCGAGGACGACGTGCCATGGCTGCGGACCACAGACGCACTGTCACCGACGGTGACGTCGCTCAAGGTGGTGTCCGGGCCGACGACGCAGCGCGCACCGATCTGGGTGCGGCCGAGAAGCTGGGTTCCGGGGTGGATGACGGTGTCGCGGCCGATCGTCACGTCAACGTCAATCCAGGTGGTGGCCGGATCGACAACGGTGACGCCGGCCAGCTGGTGCGCAGCCACAATGCGTCGGTTGAGCTCGGCGCCCAGTTCGGCCAGCTGGACGCGATTGTTGACTCCTGCTACCAGCGCGCTGTCGTCGACGTGCTGAGTACGCACGGCCTGGCCGTCGCGGCGCAGGATGGCGACGACGTCGGTGAGGTAGAGCTCCTGTTGGGCATTGTCGGAACTCAGCCGGCTCAACGCGGACCGCAACGCAGCGATGTCGAAGGCATAGACGCCGGCGTTGACCTCACAGATCTCGCGTTGCGAGGGCGTGGCGTCGGTGTGTTCGACGATCGCCATCACTTCGTCGTCCTGCGTGCGCAGGATGCGGCCGTATCCGAAGGGGTCCCTGAGCGTCGTGGTCAGCACCGTCACCGCCGCTCCCTGCCCTTGCCCTGCCGCGCTGTGGTTCGCGATCAGATCGGCCAGGGTATCCGCGTCCAGCAATGGTGTGTCGCCCGAAGTGACGACGACGATGCCGGCGTAACCCTCGGGCAGCGCGGACAGGCCGCAAAGCACGGCGTCGCCGGTGCCGCGCGGTTGATTCTGCAGCGCGATGTCGATCGTGCGTCCAAGGGTGTCGGCCAGCTCCCCGACCAGCGGTGCGATGCGCTGATGGTCGTGGCCAAGCACCACTACCAGATGTTGCGGTGCCACTTTGTTAACCGCGTGCAGCGAATGCGACAACATGCTGCGACCGGCGATGGTGTGCAGCACCTTCGGGGTGTCTGACCGCATCCGGCTGCCGGGCCCGGCCGCTAAAACCAGAACCGCGGTGTCACCGCGAAACGTCATCAACTCTCCTCCCGCGTCTGCCGGCGAACTGGGGGCACCTCCCGCGTCTGCCGGCGAGCGCGCGTGTCTGTACGCCGACACGCCGTTAAGCGTGTCATTTCAAGCGCGCTCGTGGCAAAGATCAGAGCTCCGTCGCCAGGACTCGAACCTGAACTATCTGAACCAAAATCAGAGGTGCTGCCGATTACACCACGACGGATTGCACTGCAAGGGCAGTCAGAGTGGACCGCGCCAACATGTGACTTTAGTCTGACGACGATGCGGACCGCGTGCGGTCCGAGGAGGAGTCGGACAATTTGACGTTAGTCTGACGACGATGCGGACCGCGTGCGGTCCGAGGAGGAGTCGGACAATTCGGGCCTAGACGGTGTGCCGACCCGCCGTGGTCGCCGAGGTGGGGGTTTCGGCCAACCGATAGCCTGATTGACGTGGCCGTGCCCGATAAAGAGCCCGACAAAGAAGTGCGGGCCCCGCGCGCCAGAATGACCGGCAGCGAGCGCCGACAGCAGCTCATCGGCATCGCGCGCTCGTTGTTCGCCGAACGCGGGTATGAAGGGGCCTCGATCGAGGAGATCGCACAGCGCGCCAACGTGTCCAAGCCGGTCGTCTATGAGCATTTCGGGGGCAAAGAGGGCCTGTATGCCGTGGTGGTCGACCGAGAGATGTCGGCCCTGCTGGATGGCATCACGTCGTCGTTGACCATGAACCGGTCCCGGGTGCGAGTCGAACGGGTGGCACTGGCGTTGCTCACCTACGTCGAAGAGCGAACCGACGGCTTCCGGATCATGATCCGCGACTCGCCGGCTTCGATCAGTTCGGGCACCTACTCCAGCCTGCTCAACGACGCGGTCAGCCAGGTCAGCTCCATCCTGGCCGGAGACTTCGCTCGTCGCGGCCTTGATCCGGATCTGGCACCGTTGTACGCCCAGGCGCTGGTGGGCTCGGTGTCGATGACGGCGCAGTGGTGGCTG